>Ga0081539_10006506_pt1 | contig 11168 bp, 8 predicted proteins | sample TabmetS4T2R2_FD_71023 | JGI IMG/M metagenome (GOLD analysis project Ga0081539, IMG submission 71023) | Tabebuia heterophylla rhizosphere microbial communities from the University of Puerto Rico - S4T2R2 | ecosystem: Host-associated > Plants > Roots > Rhizosphere ... | reverse complement strand
GCGGCTGATCTTGAATTGTGGCTTGAGGATTTGCTGAATGCTAGATAATGGCTGTTTACGCGACATCAATTCGTTTAACGTGTCAGGAGGAAAACCTACCCCAGCGATGCGACGCAACAATCCCGTTTCCCGTTCATAAATACTAATCAGGACAGCCTGGAAAGGTGTGGCTTGGCGAATGCTATTGGCAATGGTGCGGAGTGATTGCTCGAGTGGCTGCTCAAAATTCAGAACAGAACTGACTTCGGTGAGTTTCGTCAACGTTTCAGCACGACGCCGCAAAAGCTCAGTGTGTTGGCGCTGCTTTTGATAACGTTGGACATTGCCTAATGCGACCGCGGCTTGAGAAGCCAGAGTCTGTATCACTTCCAGTGTGGCTTGATCGAAAAACCAAGGACGCCCAGAATGCAAATGGATCAACCCTGCTGTTTTTCCCTGGCTCAAAATGGGAACGATCAACGCAGAGCGAATTCCACTATGAATTGGCTCTTCATCACTGAGTACATAATCCGCTACAAGCTGCGGCTCCCCACTCTCGATTACTTTTTGATCAAGCGGTGAAAACGTTTCCGGAAGTGGGCATCCCAAGGAAAGCATAATGGGCGGAGGGCTTGATGAAGCCGTCGTATCAAATAGGAGGATAGCTCCACACTCCGCGCGCGTCGTTCGCAAGCTTTCGTCGTGCACCACTTCCAAGAGCGATTTTAGGTCCACCATCGAGTTCAGTTCGCGGCTGACTCGCGCGAGGGATGTAAGCTGTTCTACGCGGCGGCGGAGGCTCTCATCTGTCAGTGTGGAGCGTGCTGCATCTTCGATGGCCGCGGCGAGCTGGCCTGCCGCAGTCTGAACGACTTGAAGATCATAATTGTTAAAGAATTCTGCCTTGCGGCTTCCAAGCAGGACTTCGCCAAGGCTTCGGTCCTGGACGACAAGTGGTACGGTAATTACCGATTCCACCTGCAGGATGTTCACTAAGGGACGGTAAACAGGCAGTACGCGGCGATCTGAACTCAAGCGTCCTGAAAGGAATGGTTTTTGACTACCGGAAACGGTCTGGCGATATTGGGGATCATCCACATGCAGACGCGCCAATGCATCAATCAATTCGGTCGGAATGCCTACAACTGATTCGCGATGCAAACGCAGCTCACTAATCTGTTCATCGAGAAGGAAGATGGCCGCTACATCGCTCTGGAAGAGACGAGCAAGTTCTTGGGCAGAAAAGCGGAGGATTTCATCTAGAGTCGCAGTAGAGGCTGCTAGACTGGCAATGCGGCGCAATGCATCAGAGCGTAGGGCGCGTTGGCGAGTCCTTTCCACTACAAAAGAACTCTCGATAATGCCTGCGGCTTGATCGGCAACGGTGTTAATCAACCGCAATTCAGAATCAGAAAATTGAAGTGTTGACCGAGAATGATTGGAGAGCTGAAGATAACCGACAAATCGGTCGCCGGAAACCAGCGGTGCCAACACAGATTCACGCAGACTGGCAGCCTGTGCAAGATTTTGCAAACCAAGGTCAGACCAAACTTTATCTTCAGCGGCATTCCGCGTGATGATTGGTTTTCGGTCAAGCAATAATTTCTCAGCCGCGCTATCGGGCTGAATCGTGGTGCGATAAATCTCAACAATATGTTTCGGTAACCCCTGAAACGGGATTTGTCCTTCTAAGGTTCGCTTGTTTTCATCGTATAAAAGAAAGCCAAAAATTTCTACGGAAAACAGGGGTGCAATCGTTTCAACCAAACGACGAATGAGATTTGTATAGTCCTGGGAGGCGCCAAAGACTTGGGCAAGATTGGCAAGGCTTTTTAGTTCTTCTGCGCGATTTTGTTCACTAGCAAACACGAGGGCATTGCGTAAACTATATGCCGCTTGCGTGGAAACGAGTTGTATCAAATCATAATCTGCTTGACCGAGCACACCTGGAGAACGATGACCGATTTCCAAAGTGCCAATAAATGTCTGGTCGGCGAGAAGCTGAAAACCCAAATAGGATTGGATAGGTGAACTGCTGCTCAATTCCGGCAGAGTAGGACTAAGCACACGGGTATCGGGTACAAGAAGAGGTTTTGGGCTGGCACGCAACGCAGTCGTTAATTCACCAAATTGAGAATGTGGCGAGCGAACCGCGCGGGATGAACCAGAAGATTCCAAGGTATAGGGGATGAGAGTCTGACTTGCTTCATCCCAAACTTTTACTTCTAAGACATCCGCAGGCACAAGGTGAGATACATTCAAGAGAATGGCATATAAGGTATCATCTAAGTTGAGGCTCGCGGAAACATTTTTGCCGAAATCAGAAACAATTTGAAGAATAGATGAATCTACCCCAGTCTGGGTCAGACTCGTCGACACCTCCACACTGCGCATGGTAATCAACATGACCGGATATGGCCCTGGAACCTGATAGGATGTCGCATCTACCAATCGCCCACTCACCGACAATCTTTTTTGTCCTTGGTGCGTGCAGAGATTAAGAAGGTCTTCTGCTGGTCGTGCTTTTCGGACTAAACGCTCCAGGTCAGCAGGTTCGCCTTCGCGCAAACCAAACCATTCGCGCGCTCTATTATTAATGTATTCGACGCGTCCACCGAACTGGACGATCAATATGGCTTCATTTAGATTAGAAGAATCAGGGGAAACAAAAGTTGAAGTGGTTTCAGGAGCAACCGACGCATTACGCGGCAATTGACGTAACCAAATGACCACTAGCACCGGGACAACAAGTACCGCTGCTAGGAGTATCAACGCAAGGCCCACTTCCAGCCCAGCAAACATTCTCTACGGTCACCTTATCCGCCAGCTGCGGCATCCTGTCGGCGAGCTTCAGCAGACAACTCGGTAATCTCGCGAATATCGGCAAACGAATGTTGACTTGATGAAATCACGCCTACTGCCATGGTCATGAACGGCACTTTTACTATAGTATCGTCAGACGCAGGAGACTGAATAAAGCCCTGCTGGCGATCCATAAAGTTATAGTGGGTGACTACCTCTTTCTCAAATCTTTCCTTGAGACGCGCCTTAATCGCTTCAGCTTTTTGCTCAGTCGTAATGATAATGAAGTTATCTCCACCTGCATGGCCAATGAAGTCAGCTGAGGTTCCCACTTCATCTACCACTTCACCAATCAACATGGAAGTAAATCGAATGACATCATCACCAGCCACAAAGCCATAAACATTCTTAAAAGGATCAAAATTGTTAATTCCCGTATCGAGCAGAGCCCAACCCTTTTCCCGAATGATCCGGCGCAGTTCATCCTCAATGAGGCGTCCAGCCGGACGTCTAGAACGGGGATCGGTTAAGCTCTCTCGCTCAGCGCGCTTAATGGCACCTTGAACACGCAACTTCAATTCTTCAATATCAAATGGCTTAGTGATGTAATCATCTGCGCCTAACTCAAGTCCCTGTAATTTATCACTACGCTCATCCTTCTGCGTGAGGAAAATCACGGGGATATGGCTGGTGCGCCTATTGGTACGCAAAGTGCGACACACTTCGTAGCCATCGATGTCAGGCAACATAATATCCAGCACGATCAGATGCGGCAAAACTTGTTTTGTCTTTTCTAACGCATCCGCGCCGCGTACGGCAACATCGACGTCGAACTCCATGCCGCTGAAATAAATCTTCAGCATGTTCCCGATATCAACATCATCTTCTACCACTAACAGGCGGGCTTTTCCCATAAGCAGCCTCCAATCATATGTGCACCGCACGCAATTTGAGAGCACTCTTGGCATTGCGGCGCACGGTTTCAATATGTTGTTGTGTTACTTCTCGCTCGAACGAGCGGAACCCACTCAAGCGAAATCCATGTTTCTTGGCCATCACACTCATCTCTTCCACACGCTCTCTTGTGAGATGTTTGCCCAATGTGTAATCTTCGAAACGTCCTTCCAGGGCAAGAGCCATTGTTTCAGCCATACAGGCATAGGCCTTCCCTAGAGGGAAACCAAAATTAAAGTGGAAATCAACGGGGCCTGGCACATCAACCATGCCACCGTCAATCACTAATATATCATCTCTTGCCGCTGCCACCATTGCAGAAACATCACGGGGGCGGGCTACGTCACAGACAACGCTACCAGGCTGTAAATGCTCCGGGCGGATAACCTCATGAATCGCACTGGTGACCGTCAGAATCAGATTAGCTTCTGCCAAAACATTCATTGTGGTGCTGGTGACTAATTCGGCTCTTGACCGGACCATCAACCTATCACGCAGTTCGTCGAGCGCTGCTTGCCGTCGCCCGATCAGGTAAAGCCGTTCCACATCCTCAGCCAGCAGCTCAGAACAGACCTGACCAATGGCACCAGTTGCGCCAACGACGGCAGCAGTCGAGCCGCTTAGTGGAATATCCATCAGGTAGGCTGCTTCCCGAATCGCCTCCACCGCTACAGTAACCGTATAAGAATCTCCGGTCGTCACGGGCACGTCTAGAGCATTTGCGATAGTCACACCGGCATCTCCGACCACCGATGTGAACGCGCCGAGCCCAAGAATTTGGGCACCTAGCTTTTCAGCCAGGCGACCTGCTTGAATGATCTTGCGGTAAACCCTTTGCTCCGATAGTTCCATCATTCGCTTTGGTGTATAAGGACAAGCAATAAACCAGCCTTTTACTTCCTTGCCTGTCGCCAGAGAGGTGATCCCTTCAATCTCTGAAATAAACACAGGCGGAAAGAACGTAGAGAAGAAATCAATTTGTCTCTCATTTAATATACGCCCGAGCAAAGGAAATTTACGGCTCACGTCCCGTTTGGGGTCGATAGGATGAATGATAAAGGCAAACGTATCCACGTGCTACCATGTTTCTAGTTCGCGCTCACCAGGACGAGGGTACAACCGTCGGTGCAACCCCGCGGACTTAAACTTGTGGTGATCGCTATCTTCATAGCGGACGTCTCTATCGATCACCCGACGATCTTGGGATGCCGCGAGAACAACATCTGACTCAATCGTGCGGGCGGGATACACGATCATCCCGGAACCTAAACGGCAATTATGTCCAACTGCGCTCCCGATGACGGGACGGTTAGAAAAGTTCAACTTGCCATGACCATCTAAGGCACGAATAGGCGAGGGAATCAGATTGTAATCTGTGAACGTAGAGCCAGCTCCAATAAACGTGTTGCGCCCGACCACGCACATTTGCAAACAGGTATTTTGGGCGATCATACTGTTTTCCATTACAGTTGTCATAAACAACGCCGAGCGAAATGGTAGAAAGGCGCCATCGCCGACTACTGATAACATCAATTGCACGTCTTGCGAGATATTCACGTTATTTCCAATGATACAGTTCTCGATCACCACGCCCGCATTGATCGTAACGTTGTCGCCAATGGTTGTGGGCCCATGGATCACCGCGCGTGGGTCAATGACACAATTCTTGCCGACCTTAACGAGTTCTGAGCACTCAAGGACTTGGGTCCCTTCATACAAAGCTTTGGCAAAGATTTTTAACTTAAACCCCAACTCTTCATTGAGGCGCTTCTCAAACCGGGCGCCGCGGCAAAAAAGCCCAAACACAATATCAGCCACAAAGATGTGCACCCATGAATCAATCGCAATTAAAGCGCGCAAAGGGACTTGAAAGGTCAGATCACCGCTTTGGTCTGCCATGTACGTGGGCACGTGATAGTAACCAAGTTCGCGAGCCTCCAGGTCGATGACCAGAGGTTCAACATCTGCAACCGGCCCGTTGGGGTAGTACCACAAATCGGCAAGGAACAATTGACCGGCTGGTGTATAGGAGGAGGAAAGTGGCAGGGGATGCTCTTTAAACGCCGTATCCTCTGCAGAAAATGCTGCGCGGCAGGCACGTTTTCGCTTGCGGGCCAGGGAGATAAATAGATTGATATATTCTTCGTCGAAGAATATGTTGTCACGATAGACGATCATTTCATCGCGTTGCTGCGGAAACCGCTGACCTGGTCTCAATTCAATTTCCCGTGTCGTATAAGGCGTAAGAACATTGCGCTGATGTAACCAAAGAGGAGTATTTTGTATGCGTAAATCCCGTGCAGGTTCATTAAACGGCGTGATGAGATGAGGAGCGTTGAGGATGACCTTGAGCATATCAATCAGCAATTATTCCACAAAATTGACAAAACAGGGACGCGGAGTGCGTGTCAGAATCATTCACAAATTACAGTTTTGTTTGGAGAGGTATTAATAGATAGATTCCCCGAAAACAAGGGTGCAGGCGCATGCGCCTGCACCCTTGTTTTCGGGCTTCTTTTGTTTCGTGTTCTATTGAAAATACTAAAAAATTGGTGATTGGTCGATCACAATCGTACAGACTTTATCCCCCGCGGCAATACAAGTTTTTTCTTCCACGTTGAAGACCTTACCGCCACTCACCCAATAGAGTGCTTCCTGCAACAAACCCACCGCTAGGTGGCAGACTGGATCATGAGCTGTGCGTTCCCAACATAGAGGGCAACGCTCGATGTGCCAGAGTAATTTCCCATCCTCTTCTTCCACGCGAACTTGTTGGTCTGTAAACTTATTAAATAGCTCGGCGAAGGCTTTTGCCCCAGCCTGAAGTTTCGTTGGGAGGGGCAATAAGCGAAAAGCCATTTCCGTCAACCCCATTTGCGTCCCATATCGGCGCACACCATAGTTGAAGCAGGCGCGCCCAATTCGAAGCGCAAGCCCGCGGCCGCCATGCGGCCCATAAACTTGCTCCAGCATTTCTATAAGATTGCTCACCGTGGAAAAAGGAAATTCGAGGCTGGTATTATCCGGTGGATAATTTTCGATCAGCGAGGGAAGGGAGGCAAGATTTAGCACAGCATTGACCCCCGTACGCCCCATTACCTCTTCCATCGAAGAGAGGATGATCCTCCCCATTCGATTTGGATAGTAATATTGAACAGTATTTATCATAAGGTCACCGAGGGTTTTGGAGATAGAGATGTGGAAGTTCTAGGAACAGTAATTGGCTCTTTCATATCAAGGAATGTCTTGAGTCGTTCTGCGAAGTTTTGCGGCTCTTCCAGCATTGGAAAATGCCCAGCCGCCGGGAAACGCTCGATTTGTGCATGATCGATTCCTTTTTTCATTGGTTCCCACTGCCGAGGGTGGACAATGACGTCGCGATCCCCGTAAATTCCCATCGCAGGGATTTTGATCTGCCCCAGCCAGGGACGTAAGTCTGTGCGACGAAGCGAGGCAATCGACAACAGGAAAGATTCGAGAGTAGTGCGCGAGAGATCCCGGTCCATCATATCCGCAAAGCGTTCATCACGACAAATGATGGGGGAAGCCACTCTCATGCCAAAGCGAAACGCGCCCATCATATTGAAGAGCAGAAATGCAATGGGACGATAACCAGCCCACTTGAGCGGCAACGCCAGCGAGGAACCAACAATTGGCGAACCAACCACCACTACTTTGCTGACGCGTTGAGGGTATTTGATCGCTACGGAAAGGCTAACTGTGCCACCCATACTATGGCCAACCAACGGCGCATTGACGATGCCCAACTGCTCCATGAATTGATCCACGAGGGTGACAAAATCTTGAACCGCATACGTTTCACGTTTTTTACCGGATTCACCAAATCCCCAAAAGTCAAGGGCATAAGTGCGGTAATACCGACCAAGGAAACTCATTGTCTCTTGCCAGAGACCCCACGAACCCAGCCAGCCATGCAAGAGGATAACGGGTCGGCCACGCCCATACACTTCGTAATGAACAATTCCTTGATCAGTAGTAATTGACGACACGACTCTCTACCGAACGGGTTCCCCTACTCTCCCGTCTCCATTTCAGCCAAAATACTATACAACAATTCGAGAAGGACAGATTTCACCGTTGCCTTATCTGTGGCGATACATGGAAGGAATTTTACTTTACTATCGAGACGCAACGCATGACGCATATCTTCCAGGTCCCAGGCATCTTCCCGGTCCTGCTTATTCGCAGCGACTACATAAGGGGTAGGTGCATATGCCCGGAAGGTTTCAAGAATCGAACGCGCCTCGCGGAAAGTTTCAGGGCGGGTACTGTCTACCATCACAATAAAACCTAACATCCCCTCTGAAAGAATTTCCCACATGAAATCAAAACGTTTCTGACCGGGCGTGCCGAATAAATAAAGGACTAAGTCTTCATCCACTGTAATGCGACCGAAATCCATCGCCACTGTGGTCTGTTCTTTGACCGCGCGTTCCGCCGCGTTAGAAATCTTGCGTTCCGTCGAGACAACGTCAATTTCACTGACCGACTGAATAAACTCAGTCTTGCCAGCGCTGAAAGGACCTGTGACCACCATTTTTACAGTTTGCATAATGCTAATCCTTCTGCCTCAATGACTACAGGGAACGTATTCGTCCAATCAATTTGTTGACCAATGATTTCTGTTCTTCTTTATTCTGCGTTGGGAACGTCTTTGGACTCATGGGAATTGCCATGCCCTCAGGGCGGACAATTTCAACCAGACCCGCCTGTAACAGTCCATACACAATACGGCGGACCTCGAGATCATTCATTTTGTTCGTCTGAGCGATCTGCTTCATCGTATTTCTGGGGTTGATATAGGAAACGACCCGCCACTCTTCGACACTTAAGTTTACGTTTTTCAATGGGCGATCGGTGAATTTGAGAGCCATCTCGAGGCTGGGAATCTCGTCCTGTAGTTGTTCCCATTCCCTTAATTGACGAGAACCTTCGATGATGATATTTTCTAGATCAAGGCGGACATTGATGCGGTCATCCGGCGGGAGCATATCTCCCTCAAAGCGAAAGAAACCTTCCACCCAGGTGAAGAGTCGTCGAATGATTTCCGTAAAATAACTTTGCAAATTGAGAAGGATTTCTTCCTGTGTCAGATACCCCGCATTGATTAATAGTAAGCCGAGTTCTTTATCTGTGATTCTCCCTGCGCGCTCAACAATTGCACGATATTGGTTGACAGTTAACTTGTTGGCTTTGTGTAAAACAGAGGCAAGGCTTCCATCCTCTTGACCGACGCGCGCATAGGCAAGTTTTCCATCGCGAAATGAAATATAAGCTTGCTCCGTGGGCCCATCTACTACTAGCGTTCCCGTCTTCTGGGCAAGATTGACCAAATTGAGTAATTGTGTAATTGTAAAATCTCGGAGATTGCCGCGTAACGCCATATATACCTCAACAAAATCCCCCGCATGGGAGATTAAAAAAGATTATACATGCAAAGGGATGGATGCGCAAACGGGGTATTCTTGATTGAAAAGGATTTGGAAGGTGGCATTTTACGTGTGATACACTTTAATTCTGTCAGTGCGAGGAGGCTTCGCCTGAGATGCGTAGCGTCGAAATCTCGACGACTGCGAAGCGTGCCTGCGACAAGCAATCTCCATTGTCTTGCAAGAGATTGCTTCGGGAAAAACATCCTCGCAATGACGTTAGGAAGGAAGCTTTCATGCGGAAATCAGTCATTACAGCCATTCTTAGCTTAAGCCTACTAACTATTACATCGGCCTTTTCTGCCCGTCTACCTAGCGTAACGAACAACGAAATCATCCTTAATTTTCCCGAATCTGCTACCTTCCAAGTCACCATCACAGGGGATGTAGACATTACGTCGGTTGTCTTAGAGTATGGCAACGCGCAACAAACCTGTGGTGCAGTCATCGCCAAAGCCTTTCCACAATTTACACCGGGGAAAACTGTCCAGGCGGAATGGACCTGGGAAATGCGCCAGAGCGGATCCCTACCTCCGGGTGCACAGCTCTGGTGGCGCTGGCGCGTTGTAGATGCGAATGGCCAGGAAACTCTCAGCGAAACAAAAACCGCTACCTGGTTGGATAACGTTCATGACTGGCAAACCAAGCAGAATGGTGATTTCTTGCGCCTGCATTGGTATGCAGGCGACTACGCCTTTGCCAATGATCTCGCCAATGCTGCTTCCAACGGATTGCTCTTTAATGAAGAGCAGTCAGGTCTAAAAGCCGATGCACCCATCGACATTTATATCTATGCCGATACCTTTGCATTGCAAGAAGCCATTCTCTACGAACCCTCCTGGATAGGTGGACAAGCCTTCCCAGATCAAGATATCGTCATTCTTGGTATTTCACAATCTGATCTCGAGTGGGGACGCGATGCAATCGTTCATGAGTTGACCCATGTGCTGGTCGGCCACCTCACGTTTTCATGTCTTGGGGATGTTCCTACATGGCTCAACGAAGGTCTCGCCGTTTACAGCGAAGGAGAACTCGACCCTGCCTCACAGCAACAACTTGAGAATGCGATTCGCGATAATACCTTGTTGACGGTTCGTTCGCTGAGCGCGGGCTTTTCGGAGATCCCTGATAAAGCTTATCTTTCTTACAGCCAGTCCTATAGTGTCACAAAATTCCTGATCGAAACATACGGTCAGGACAAAATGACTTCTCTACTCGTTGCTTTAAGGGGTGGATTAACGATTGACGAAGCTCTCATACAAACATATGGCTTCAGCATGGAAGACCTAGAAGAGGCGTGGAGAGGCTCAATCGGTGCGCAGCCTCAGCCGGTCTCTGCACAACCAACATTCCAGCCTACCCCAACGTTTGTTCCCACTATTATTCCGGTCGGAGGGGTTGCATCTGTCCTTCAAACAACCGCTACCGCGGTGCCGACCTCTTCTCATAATATACTGCCCACCGAAACACCACCTACTCCCAGTAGACCACCTTTTGGGCTGACGATAGCCCTGCTTGGCGTGTGCTGCGTGATGTTATTGCTTGTTGGGGTGATCATCTTGGGTGTAATCGTCAGCCGGCAGAATCGCAAGGGAGGAAATCATGGATAGAAAATCGCTCGTAGCGACTTCCCCGGTATCGCCCGCCAGGGCTGGTGCGCAAAGTACCTCATTGAGGTCAGCGATTTCTTGGAGGACGAAAGTCGTCACTACGTTGACTACCCCGATTTTGATTCTTTCAACAATCACAACCGCTCCAAATCCCGCCTCAGCGTTGCAAATCGATGTTCCTTTCGATCAGGCTTTGGTGGTGGAGGAAGGGGAATCCACAAATCCGCGCTCATTTGACCCTGCGACAACTTTCAGTGGAGGTGATAAACGTGTTTTCAGCGGGTTGGTCTCGTTTGATCCCTCTCTGAATTTGACTCCTGATTTGGCAGAACGTTGGGAAGTGAACCCTGATGGCACTATTTACACTTTTTAT
>Ga0081539_10006505_pt1 | contig 11171 bp, 11 predicted proteins | sample TabmetS4T2R2_FD_71023 | JGI IMG/M metagenome (GOLD analysis project Ga0081539, IMG submission 71023) | Tabebuia heterophylla rhizosphere microbial communities from the University of Puerto Rico - S4T2R2 | ecosystem: Host-associated > Plants > Roots > Rhizosphere ... | reverse complement strand
GATCTATCCGCGCGCACGTCGAGTACGCGCGGCCGAGGAATGCTGCGCCCATGAGACATGCGAAGAACGAATCGAAGCGTCGTCAGAAGACGATGCAGTTGTGCACGCAAGCGTACCGGTGCCTGAGCCTCGCGGTCGCGTCGATCGATGACGACGCGCTGCTCGACGCGTCGGTGGAATCCGTCGAGCCGGCCCCCGACGCATCGCGGTTGCTCGTCACCATTCAAATCTCTCGAACCGCGCGCGCCACGGCGGAAGAAGTTCGATCCGCGCTCGACCGCGCGTCCGGCCGGCTGCGCGCCGAGCTCGCGAGAGACATCACGCGCAAGCGCGCGCCCGAGCTCGCGTTCGTCGTCCGCGCCGCGAGGGAGGTGATGCAATGACCGAACCGCACCCAACTTCCGCGCCGGTACACACATGGCTGGCCGAGAAAATGCCGGCCGACGTCCGCCGGTCGATCGACCGTATAGCGGCGATGGATGACGTCCAGCACGTCGCAGTGATGCCTGACGTGCACCTGGCCGAAGACGTGTGCGTCGGCACGGTGATCGCGACGACGCGGCTGATCTACCCCGCCGCCGTCGGCGGCGACATCGGCTGCGGCATGCTCGCGGCGGCGACGAACGTCGGTGCCGACGCCCTGCGCTCGCGCGACGTCGCAATGCGCGTCCTGTCGGAGCTGTCGCGCGCGGTGCCGTCGATCAAACATCGGTCCGCGCGCGATGCGCCGTCGATGCCACGCTCGCTTGTCGATCGTTGCCTGAGCTGTCCGTCGCTCGACGCGGTCCGCCGCCGTGACGGCACGCTACAGTTCGCGACGCTCGGCCGCGGGAATCACTTCCTGGAGCTTCAATCGGACGAGGCCGGCCAACTCTGGATCATGATCCACAGCGGCTCGCGCGCGATGGGCCAGGCGATCCGCGGGCATCACGCGCGTGAGACGAAACTGTCGGGGCTGGACGCGCGCTCGCTCGAAGGTCGCGCGTACCTGTTCGACTCCGTCTGGGCCCGCGCGTATGCGAAGGCGAGCAGGCGCGCGATGCTCGACGCAACCGAGCGAGTGTTGCACGACGTGATCGGCGCACGAATCGACGAGCGCACGATCATCGACTGCGACCACAACCACGTCGCCGCCGAGCTGCACTTCGGCCAAGAGTGGTTCGTGCACCGCAAGGGCGCCTGCCCCGCCGGCGACGGGGTGCCCGGCATCATCCCCGGCTCGATGGGCACGCGCAGCTTCCACACCCTCGGCCGCGGCGAGCCACGGTCACTGTGTTCCAGTTCCCACGGCGCCGGCCGCGCGATGAGCCGGACCGACGCGAAGCGTCGAATCAGCTCGCGCGAGTTCGAGCGACAAATGCAAGGCGTGTGGTTCGACCCGCGACTCGCGTCTCAATTGCGCGAGGAGGCGCCGAGCGCGTACAAGGACGTGCGCGAAGTGATGCGCGTCCAGCGCGACCTCACCCGCATCGTCCGCGAACTGCGGCCGGTGCTGATCTACAAGGGGGTGTAGCCGAGCTTCGGTGCAAGGTCCGGAAGGGAGCTACGTCGACCCTACGGGATCGGTAGCAGCGCCTTGGCGCGGACTGCCGCTTGTAGCGCCTTGTCCATGATCAGCAATACGTTCTGCGCGAGCTTCTCATTATCCATATCGGTGCTGAAGACCCGCACGTACGTCGGAGTCTCTTGCACGAAGATGATGGTGGAGTCACCGGTCACGTACGCCTTTGCCAACGTGACCGGGCGGCCATCCGGCTCGCTCTTGAGCACCTCCTCGTACGCAGGATCAGAGTGCGAGAGCTCGTAGACTTGGCCCGACTGGAAGCCGCCGAAGCCCTTGCTGCTGAGCTGGGCCACCAACCCGCGGACACGTTCGATCGCCTGCTCGGATTTTGGTGCGTCGAAGCTCGGGGCAGCAGGCGCCGACGCGGAGGCGGATGCTGCGCGTGGAAACACCTGAGAGGTTTGGATCGCCGTCAGCAGGATTTCAACCTCGGTCGAATGCGCCAACGCCTGCTCGAGCACCTTGCCCGTTTCCGCGTCGCCTGCCGCGCTGCCGAGCAAGGCCAACAACTCGGAGTTGTGAAGCGCCCCCGTTTCGACGCGCTTCTCGTAGCTCCGCAACGCGTCGTCCACGTCGGCCGGTGGCTTCCGTTCGCCCGCGGTCATGGCGTTGAGCGCCATACGCGCCTTCTGGATTTCGCCTCGCGCCGTCTCGAGCGCAACCCCGGAGGTCTTGAGCGTCTCCCTGGCCTTCTCACGTGTGCTCTGGCTCTGGTTCGACATCGTCGAGTACTTCTCCGCAACTTTCAAACGCTCAACCTTGACCTCCAACGTCTGCCGGCAACCGGGGACCGCAAGGAGAGCCAGGCCCAACACAACTCGACACGTGCCCCGGCCGTGATGGTCAACCGCTGATTGAGGCTTTCGCAGGAACATGATGATGTCTCGTCTGGGGTCTCAGTGAAGGCAGCCTGATGCGACGGAAGTCTGTGCAGGGCCGAACCCATTACCGGTCGCGTCGTCTCGCCCCTTGCGGGGGACAAACGCGCGCTATCGGTTTCGGCGGCGCGCACCTAGCCTCCCGCGCCGGTCGCCCGCGAGGTCGCGGGTGTGGCTTGCGATGGCTCTGTTGCAGGCGGTTGTTTCCCGTTCACGGGCGGGTTGGTCACGGGTCCGGTAGTCGGGCGCGTTGCCGGGCGCGTGGCTGGCCCCCGAAACGCGGCAGCAAGGGCGCTTGCCTTTTCCACCGCGCTGTTGATCTGCGCGTCGTAGTCTTGCAGACGCAGGTTCGACGCGGACGCGTAAAACACCAGTTTGCGGAACTCGAAGGGGTCGGTCGTACGCGACTGACCGATCGAGATCACATCGGCGTCGCTGAGGCTGGCGAACCAGGCCTGACGCGCGATTGCTTGGAGCATCGCCTCGAACTCCTCCGCCGGCAGCCCGTTGGCGCGCGCTCGAAGGGCATCGGCACGTTCCTTGACCGTCTCCATCATCGTGGCCCGCACGCTCACAAAGTCCGCTCGTTGCTCGTTGGACAGGTCTGCGTCGGGGATGACCGGTAGACGACCGTCGAACGTGTCGAGGGTTGTCGAGCTGACATAGGCCGCCCGCATCTTGTACGTCCCCAACCAAGGCGGGTCACCTTTGATCGTCATCCGATAAAACGCCCGTGGTCGGACGCCCGTGGTCGGGTCGGGATTGCCGACCGCCTCGAAGTACTGCACCTGCGTGACCTGACCGCATCCGAGTGCGACCAAGATCCAGTACAGCAGCAAACAAAGCGGGACGGTACGCTTGACGAAGATGTTCACGGTGCCCCCGGGAACAAGATGACAGGTTGGTCGCGACGAGCGCGCGACACGACAGCCATCGCACCAGCGAAGACACGACTCGTCAACATTTGCCTACACTTGCGCCAGGGAGTGGCCGGCGCGCCTCCGGTGCGACCGTGCGGCATGACTCACGACGTTCGCGACGCAAAGTCCTTCATGAAGCTCGCCAGCGACTGGGCGCCTTCGACCGGCATCGCGTTGTAGATGCTCGCGCGGATGCCGCCAACCGTGCGGTAGCCGTTGAGGCCGTACATGCCGTTCTTCGACGCGGTCTTCACAAACTCGTCGGTCAGCTCTTCGCTGGGCAGCGTGTAGGTCACGTTCATGTGCGAGCGCTGTTCCTTCACCGATACCGTGCCCTTGTAGAAGCCGTTGCTGTTGTCGATCGCGTCGTAGAGCAGCTTCGCCTTGGTGGCGTTGCGCTTCTCCATAGCGGCGAGGCCGCCCTGGGCTTCGAGCCAGCGGAAGATTTCCAAGAGGATGTACACGCCGAACGTCGGCGGCGTGTTGATCATGCTCTTGTTCTCGGCCTGGTCCTTGAAGCTCCAAAGCTTGCTGAGGACCTTCTTCTGCTTCGCGTACATGTCCTTGCGGACGATCGCGAGGACGACGCCGCTGGGGCCGAGGTTCTTCTGCGCGCCGCCGTAGACCATGGCGCATTCGCTGGCCGGGTGCGGGCGGGACATGAACTCGCTCGACGCGTCGACGACGAGGTTCGGATGCTTGGGCCAGGTCGGCAAACGATGGCCGTGCACCGTCTCGTTCGTGCAGACGTGGAAGTAGTCGGCGCCGCTGCTGAGCTTCCACTCGTTTTGCGGCGGCGAGTGGTTGAAATTGCTCACCTCGGTGCTCGCAACGACGTTGACCTTCCCGATCTCCTTGCCGAACGACACGGCCTTCTTGCTCCACTCGCCGCCGACGAGGTAGTCGGCCGAGGTGTGCAGGAAGTTCATGGGGATGAGGGTGAACAGTGCGGTGGCGCCGCCCTGGAGGAACAGGACGTCGTGCGCGTCGCCCAACCCGAGCAGTTGCTTGCAACGCGAGATCGCCTCGTCGACGACGGCGTCGAACTCCTTGCCACGGTGCGAGACCTCGGCGATGCCGAAGCCCTTGCCTTGGTAGTCGAGGAGTGCTGCCGCGGATTTCTCAAGCGCTTCGGTCGGCAGCATCGCGGGTCCGGCGCTGAAGTTGAAGATTCGGTGGGACATGTGATCCTCGGATAAAACATGAAACATAAAACATAAGGAACGATTGCACGTCGATCGACGTTCGCACGTTCCTTATGTTTTATGTTTTTATGTTTTAGGCCCTACTCCATTGCTCCTTCAAGAACGCCAGCACGCGTGGTCCCGTTCCCGCGATGTCTTTGAAGCCGCTGGCTTCGACGCTGATCCGCTCGTCGTAGCCGCCCTGTTTCAGGACTTTGAACACCGGAAGGTAATCGGACTTCTTGCTCTCGCCCGGCGGGACGCGGCCTTCGGTGTCGGCGACGTGGACGTGCTTGATGAACTTGATGTTGCTCTTCACGTTCTCGAGCGGTTCGTTCTCGAGCCAGAAGTGGTACGTGTCGAGCAGGCACTGGAAGTGCGGGTGGTTGACCGCGCGCACGTACTCCATCGCCTCGCCGACGCTATTGATGATGTTGCACTCTTTCCGATTCAACGGCTCGGCGACGAAGACGACGTCGGTGCCCTCGGCGAGCTTCGCGGCCAGCTTCACGAAGTCGAGAATCTGATTCTTCGCTCGTCCGCGATCGAAGCCATCGGGCACGTTGCGCGCCCCGCCACTGCCGAACACCAAGCGCTTGATGCCGACCTTCTGCGCCCGAGCGACGACGCGCGTCATGTAGTCGCGCAGTCGATCGAGGTTCGCGTCGGGACCGGCAATTTTTAGCGAGCCCGGTACGAGCACGTTTGCCGCGGGGATCGGCAGCGCGCTCGACTTGGCGCGCTCGCCGCCCTTCCACTGATCGTCGGCGACGAGGCCTTCAAGCAGACCCTGGACGCTCTCCTCGACGTAATCCCAGCCCGAAGCTTTCATCACTTCGGCGTTCGCGGTCGTCGTGCAAATGCCCCACTGCATCGAAGCTCACTCCAATCCGAAAAGCTCACCGCGGAGGCGCAGAGACCGCGGAGAAGAAAAGACCCTTGAACCACGGATTGCGCTGATTACACAGATTGGAATCAGCTCCCTCTAATCTGTGAAATCTAGTTCCTTCAGTGTTTTCCTCTGCGCTCTCCGCGCCTCTGCGGTGAATTCTCAATCGCGCGGTGCTAACCCATCGGGCGTCACCAGCAGCAGCGTGTCCGTCACCTGGTGCGGCATGTGCAGATAGTCGTTGCCGATCTGCTGCCGCAGCTTGTCGACCGTCTCGTCGTCGTCGCGAAAACACAGGAGGATGTCGCGGTTCGGGATGCCGGCCGCGAACGGGCTGCCCAGATATTCGCGCAACCGATCGTGCAACGTCGGCAGTAACACGCGGCTCGCGTCGAAACCGTCCATCGTCTGGAACAGGATCAGGTAGACCTGTCCGGATTCGTCTTGCGCCGCGTGCGCCGCGATCGACTCGCTCTTGCCGACGAGGTTCTTGATGGCCGTCTCGTGCAGTTCGTCGATCGAGATGTTCCACTGCTCGAACTGGGCGCGCGGGATGTAGGCGATCGTCCGGTCCGAGTCGATCGCGTACGCGACGTGCAGCCCGGCGACCAGCGGCTGGCTGACCATCGCCGTGTTGTTCGGGTCCACCTGCTGCTGCGAGAGGATCATCGGGAAGACGCGGTCGCGCAGCTCGTCGAACGATGCGCCCTGGTCCGGCGAACCCTCGGCCGCGCGCAGCAGCTCGACGGCCCATCGCTCGACGTGGTGCTTGAGGTCATCGGGCTTGAGGCGCGCCCAGCGGTACAGGTTCTCCAGCGACGCGACCTGCCCGTTCACCCGCAGCGAAAACGGCTGCTCGGCGCGGCCGATTTTGACCAGCGGGAAGCGCGAGCGCACCAGCTCGATCACGTGCTGCGCGAACGCTTCGCGGTTCATCTCCGTGCCGTCGGACATCGGGGCTGACTATAGCCGCGGCGCGGGGCATTTGCTATTGAGCCGATCGCGCTGCGAAAGTGCGCGAGCGCGCGCGAGACACCGGTAGGTCGGCCACTCTTGGCCGACATCGACGCGCAGCGTCGATTTCTTCTGATGTACGAATGCTTCGCGGCTGCGCCGCGAGTCGGCCAAGGAGTGGCCGACTACTGGGTGGGAGAGGTGGCCGTGGTCGCGCGCTGCGTCGGTGAAACCGTCGCGCCGAACTTGGGGATCGCGCCTTTCGGGAGCAGGTCGCTGCCCATGCGCAGCATCGCGGAGATGATGCCCGGGTCGCGTGCGCCGGACGGCATCAGCGGTAGCTGGCTGAACGCGATCTGCAATAATCTTTCGCGCTCCTTCGGGTCCTTCACGTTACTGGCCATGTCGATGATGATCCGCGCGGCCGCCTCCTCGGTCGCGCTCTTGCGCTGTTCCATCTCCGCGCGGTCGCGCTCGGCGGCCTGCTGCTGCTCGGCGAGGCGCTTCTGCTCGGCCAAGCGGTCGACCTCCCGAGCCAGCAGCTCGCGGCGTTGGCCGTTCACCCGCAGGAGCGATACCGTCACCGCCAACATGGACGCCAGCAGCAGGAACATCACCGCCGCCACCGCGACGGGGATCTTGTTTCGCTTTACGAACTTCTGCGTGCGGTACCACTGCGTCTCCGGACCGGCAATCAACGGGCGGCCGTTGAGGTAGTTCTCGATGTCGGTCGCGAGGTCTTTCGCCGTCTCGTAGCGCTCGGTGCGGTCCTTGCGCATCGCCTTGAGCGGGATCCACTCCAACTCGCGCTTCAGCTCCGCGGCGAGCGCCGTCACTTCCGCGCGACGATGCTCGGCAACCTTGCGCGCCGCCTCAGCGTCCATGCGGCTGAGCCGTAGGCTTGGGCTGGGCGGGGCGAGCTCGCGGATCATCCGCTGGATCTCCGCGTACGCGGCGCGACGCAGCGTCTTCGAATCCACCGGCGGCGCGCCGGCCAGCAGTTCGTACAGCATCACGCCCAGGCTGTAGATGTCGGCACGCGTGTCGATGTCGAGCCCACTCATCTCCGCCTGTTCGGGCGACATGTACTCGGGCGTGCCGATGAGCTGGCCCTGCTCGGTGTAGAGCGTGCGGTCGGTCAGGCGGCTGCTCATCGCCTTGGCGATGCCGAAGTCGATCACCTTCGCGTGCGGCAGGCCGTCCTTCACGGCGACGAGCACGTTCGACGGCTTGAGGTCGCGGTGGATGATGCCCTTCGTGTGCGCGTGTTGGATCGCGTTGCAGATCTGGGTGAACAATTCGAGCCGCTGTCGCATCGTGAGGCTGTGCCGGTCGCAGTAGTCGGTGATCGGCTCGCCCGCCACGATCTCCATCACGAAGTACGGCCGGCCGGTCTCGGTGCTGCCGGCGTCGAAGACGCGGGCGACGTTGGGGTGGTCCATCATCGCCAGCGCCTGCCGCTCGGCGGCGAAGCGCGCGACGACCTCGCGCGTGTCCATCCCCAGCTTGATGAGCTTGAGCGCGACGACCCGCTTCACCGGCTCGCGCTGCTCGGCCTTGTAGACCACGCCGATGCCGCCCTCGCCGATGCGCGAGAGGATGCGGTACGGGCCGATCTGCTCCGGGAGCGGCGGTTCCGCAAACGCGTCGGGCCAGCTCGGTGTCGCATTCGACGAGCCGGTGGCGATCATGGACGGCGCGCGCGAGTCTTCTGTCGGCGCACCGGCGCTGGTGAATTGCGTGGGACTTTGCTCGCGAGAATCAGACATGATCGCGATCGACGTGTCGCTCGCGTGCGGGACGCCGGAGGCAAGCGCGAAGCGGTCACTTCGATAGACGACACGGTAATCCGCGGGATGTCAGTTGGCTAGTAGAACACGGGCCGTTGTTTCGAACGGCGCTTAATCCGTGACGAGTTCGCGACTTGCCCCCGGCGACGGGCCTAACACAACCTGATCGTACTTCCCACCGACGCGGGCGATCAACGGGCGAAGGTCGTTGCTCATGTGCGGGTATTCCGATGCGATCTGCGACAGCTCGACAAGGTAATCCTCAAACCCGCCGGGCGAAAACGTGACGATCATCCGCGCCGGCGCGGGGCCGTCGTTCCAGAACGCGTGCGGGGTGCCGGCGGGAACGTGCAACACGGCCCCCGTCGTCGCGGTGAATTGTTCCTCGCCGACTTGAAACTGGAGCCGCCCGTCGACGACGTGGAACGTCTCCTCCATCGCCCCGCTTCGGGGAACCACAAGTCACAAATCACAAAGAAGCTTCAATCAAACCAATAGCGGAGAAACTTCAAAGGACCGTTTGGAGGTTCCGCCTTGCTTTGAGAATTGAAGCTTCTTTGTGACTTGTGACGTTGTGAATTTGTGAGTTCGTGCGCCGCCCGTTGCGGCGCGATCGGTCTCGGCTATAACCCACGCCCCACGGAAACGAGGAATCACAACACTCATGCCCCAACCCATTCGTGTCGGCATCATCGGCGGCGGCTGGCCCGGCGGAGCGCACGCGCGCGGGTACAAGGAGGCGGGCGGGTTCAAGGTCGTTGCGGTCGCAGACCTGATCCCGGCGCGGCGGAAGAAGCTCATGGAGGAATCCGGCGCGACGCGAGAGTATGCCGATGCGATAGAACTCGTCGCCGATAAGGATCTGGACGTCGTCAGCGTCTGCCTGCCGACGTTCCTGCACGCGCAGGTGACGGTCGCGGCGCTCAAGAGCGGCAAACACGTCCTGTGCGAAAAGCCGCCCGCGATGGACGCGAAGGAGGCGAAGAAGATCGAGGCCGCCGCGACCAAGGCGAAGAAGGTCGTGCTCTTCGGCACGCAGCGTCGCTTCGGCGGCGCCGAGCAGGCCAGCAAGCAGGCGATCGAAAAGGGCTACGCTGGCGACGCGTACCACGCGCGCTCGTCCTGGATGCGCACGCGCGGCATCCCGATCGGCACCGGATGGTTCCCCGACAAGGCCCGCGCCGGCGGCGGCGTGCTCATCGACCTGGGCGTCCACATGCTCGACCTCGCTTGGCACCTGCTCGGGCAGCCCAAGCCGCTGAGCGTGTTCTGCTCCACGCACCACCGCTTCGGCGCACTGGTCGACCCGGGCTTGAAGTTCGACGTCGAAGACTCAGGCTTCGCCCTGTTCCGATTCGACGGCGGCAAGACGCTGGAGCTCTCCGCGAGTTGGTCGTTCAACCAGCCGCCAAGCCAGCAAGGAACGCTGTGCCGAATCTACGGCGACAAAGGCGCCGTGGACGTCTACACGCCACAAGGCGCGGTGATCTACCGCAATTTTAACGAGAAAGGCGAGGCCAAGCCCACCGAGCTCAAGCCGCCAAAGGTCACGGGGCATCCGGCGTTGATGCGTCACTTCAAGCAGTGCATCGAAGGCAAGGCCACCCCACTGACCGGAGTCAAGGAAGGCGTGGCGCTGATGCAGATGATCGACGCGATGTACCGCAGCGCGGAGAGTGGGAAGAGCGCGGAAGTGAAGTGATTGCCGATTGCCATTCGGCAATCGACATTCTCATCCCTCGCCGCCGCCGAGTTCACGGCCTTGGAACAGCAGCATCCCAGCCGCCAGGGCGAACGTCGCGTAGCACAGCGCGTAGATCGCCGCGAACGCGGTGTACGACCAGATCTCGCCGAGGTGGACGGCGTTCACGTCGACGGTCGCGCCGCCGAGCGCTATGCGGGCGTAGACGGTCTTCTGCCGCAGGTCGAAGTTCGCCAGGTACGGCACGAGCGTGTTGATCGCGCCGGCGATCCAGCCGCCGCCGAGGAACTGCGTGAGGTTGCCGGCGATGTAGATGAAGATCACCGCGGGCAGGTTGACGACGAGCGAGACGCGCGTCGAGATCGCCACGCTGACCGCCGCCAGCACGCTGATCTGGAGCCACATCAGCAGCAAGCTCGGCCACAGCCCCGCCAGGTGCATGAGGCGCAGGCCCAGGATTTGGCGCACCTCGCGGTCGTCGAGCGTCGAGGCGTTGAGCTGGTAATCCCCGGGCACGCGGAACCACAGGCACAGCGCCAGCACCACGCCGAGGATCGCGATTGCCATCGCGGCAGCGAGGACGATGCCCAGGTACTTGCCGACGAGCACTTCCCATTTCGCGACCGGCTTGCTCATCAGCGTGAGCATCGTGCGGTCCTCGATCTCCTCGTAGATCGATTTGCTCGTCGCGAAGAGCGTCGTGATCAGCACGAGCAGCAGCACGACGTCGAGCGCGACGGCCTTGTACATCACCACGTCTTCGCCGAGCGTGAAGAACGGGAGCAGCGCGAAGACGAAGAGGACCACCGCGCCCAGACCGACCAGCAGCGCGTAGATCGGCTGGACGATGGATTCGCGGAAGGTGTGTCGGACGATGACGGACGTTCGATACATGAAGACCGTTACTTGTTACTTGTTACTTGTTACTTGTGATGCTTGCACGATCAGTGTCGCAGCGAGAACTCGGGAAACTCTCCCGTTGCCGGAGCGTCGTTCACGTCGACCTTGCGGATGAACGAGCCCATGCGATCTTGGACGGCGTCGAGGAAGGCGTCAAGCTCCGACGGCGCGCCCTCCGCGACGAGTTCGACGCGCCCGTCGGGAAGGTTTCGCACGTAGCCGCGCACGTCGAAGTTGAGCGCGAAGTTCATCGCCGTGTAGCGAAACCCGACGCCCTGGACGTGTCCGGAGTAGTGGACGAGCTTCCGCATCGAAGTTCCCATCGGAGCGCTGTGGTCGGCCGGTTGATGCGGTTGGATATCCATGGAAACACCTTTCGAACTCGAACCG
>Ga0081539_10006504_pt1 | contig 11173 bp, 11 predicted proteins | sample TabmetS4T2R2_FD_71023 | JGI IMG/M metagenome (GOLD analysis project Ga0081539, IMG submission 71023) | Tabebuia heterophylla rhizosphere microbial communities from the University of Puerto Rico - S4T2R2 | ecosystem: Host-associated > Plants > Roots > Rhizosphere ... | reverse complement strand
ACGATGGTGTTGCGCACGGTGAGCGCCGTATCGGGACCGGGCGTCACGATGACGAAAATCGATATGCTCACGAAGGCAAGAAACGACGTATCCATCCCGGCTTCCTTCTGGTTAGAGGTGCTGGTTAGAGATCGCGCTCCCAGGTTTCGCCGATCAGGTCCGCGCCGAAGGAATGATGCGGCTCCTCGGCGACAAGCTTGAAACCGGCACGTGCGTAGATCGCGCGCGCCGTGGTCAGGATGCTCTGCGTCCACAGCGTCATCGATGAATAGCCGGCTTCCTTTGCAAAGCGCAGGCATTCGTCGACCAGGCGCTTGCCTAGCCCAAGGCCGCGCGCCTTCGGATCGATGATGAGGAGGCGGAGCTTTGCGATCGCGTCGGTCTTGCGCACGACGAACACCGAGCCGACGCGCTCGCCGTCCATCTCGGCGATCCAGCAGCGTTCGCGTTTGGCGTCGAAGTTCTCGATGAACTCGGCGGTGATGCGCGCGACCAGGGCCTCATAGGTGAGATCCCAGCCGTATTCGCGCGCATAGATCTCGGCATTCGCCAAGGTCACCCAGCCCATGTCGCCGGCATGGTGCGGCCTGAGCACGATCAGCGGCGGTCGCGTGTCCGGAGCAGAGGGTTGCAGCAGGCCTTCCACGGTCGCCATCGCGGCAACGATGCGGTTCTGCTCCTCTCCCGAGAGGCGCGCGAGCATGGCGGCGACCTGGTCATGCGAGCTCTTGTTGAGCGGCGCGAAGGCCTTGCGGCCTTTGGCGGTGACCGAGATCAGGCTCTGGCGGCCGTCGTCGGGGATGCGCTTCTTGCTGATGAGCTCGGCTTCGCCGAAGCGGCGCAGGATCCGGCTCAGATATCCGGCATCGAGATTGAGCGCGGCGGCGAGCTCGGTCGCCGTCATCGGCGAGCGATTGGCGAGCTCGTAAAGCACGCGCGCTTCCGCGAGCGAGAAGCCGCTCTGCAACAGCTCCTCCTGCAAGAGGCCGATATGGCGGGTGTAGAAGCGCGTGAAGCGCCGCACCGCCGCGATGCGGGTTTCCAACTCGTCGTCCTGTTGCTGCGCGGCGGCGCTCATTCATCACCTTCCGGCTCAGCGGGATGGCGACAGTGTCAATCAATTGCTTGACGGAGTCAAATATCGGGAAAGCTCACCGCCGTGCGCAGCGTGGTGAGCCGGCGGCGGCCGATCCGGCGCAGCAGCGCCGCCTCGGGATTGGCGCTGTTCGCGCGGTGTCCGCCGAGCTCCGCATAGACGGTCTTGCGCAGCATCAGGCCCTGCCGCGCAGCGGGGAGGAGCAGGCGGCGGCGCAGGGCCGCGAGAAAGCCGGCCGCTTCGGCAAAGACAGCGCCGCGCGCCTCGATGCCCGCCCGATCGACAAAGGCCATCGTGTCGTCGATCCAGGTCGCAGCCGGGACTGCGCCGGGGTCGAGAAACATCAGCCAGTCCGCGCGCGCGCCGCGCGCCGCGGCCGCAAGACGCGCGCCGCGCGGTTCGGACGAGACGAGAAACTGGCAGCCCGCGATATCGGCGACTTCGCGCGTGCCGTCGGCCGAGCCTGCGTCCGCGACGATCACCTCGCGCACTATCCCAGCGGTCGCGCCGGGCACGAGTGCGGCGAGGGTCGGAACCAGTGCGCGTTCCGAATCATGTGTGGCCAGAATGATGCTGAATACGGACATCGAGCCCCTGCCGGTACGCTAGCACGCATTGTCACAATCGCAATCGCCAGTGGGGCGATAGCGCCTCTGTCGCAGCATCTTGTATGGCGTTTTCGCGTTTGATCACATTTCGATTGTTCTTGTTTTGTTCACCCGGCGGCGTTATATGCAGGGCATGGCCCAGTCATCAGCCTTGCGAAGCCCGCCGGTGCCAGCGCCCTCCCAGGCGCCGGCGGGCGAATTCCTCGGCACCGCCGTCGATCGCGATCGTCGGCGCGGCCGGGGGACGCTGTCGAACGCCTCCGGCCGCTACGAGCCGACGACGCGGGTCGGCTTCGATGATGGCTGGCGCTCGATCGAGGAATTGCCGGCGTTCGAGACCACGGTCACGGAAGAGAAAGCGCGCAAGATCATCACGCGCAACGACTCGCCCGATATCGGTTTCGACCGCTCGATCAATCCCTATCGCGGCTGCGAGCATGGCTGCGTCTACTGCTTCGCGCGGCCGACGCACGCGAATATGGGCCTCTCCGCCGGGCTCGATTTTGAATCCAAGCTGTTCGTGAAACCGGACGCGCCGGCCCTGCTCGAGAAGGAGCTCGCATCCCCGAACTACTCGCCGCGCGTGATCGCGATCGGTACCAACACCGATCCGTACCAGCCGATCGAACGCAAATATGAGGTGATGCGCGGCATTCTGGAGGTGCTCGACCGTGCCGGTCATCCGGTCGGCATCGTGACCAAGTCCGCGCTGGTGGCGCGCGACATCGATATTCTGGCGCGCATGGCGCGGCGCAATCTGGTCAAGGTCGCGCTTTCGGTGACGAGCCTCGATCCGAAGATCGCGCGCACCATGGAGCCGCGTGCGGCGACGCCGCCGAAACGGCTCGAGACCATCCGCAAGCTCGCCGAAGCCGGCATTCCGACCTCGGTGATGGTCGCCCCGGTAGTGCCGGCGATCAACGACGCCGAGATCGAGCGCATCCTCGATGCGGCGGCCGCGGCCGGCGCAAAGGAAGCGGGTTACGTGCTGCTGCGGCTTCCGCTGGAAGTGCGCGACCTGTTCCGCGAGTGGGTGATGGAGAATTTCCCGGATCGCTATCGCCATGTGTTCAAGCTGATCCGCGACATGCGCGGCGGCAAGGACTACGACGCCAAGTGGGGCGAGCGCATGACCGGCACCGGGCCGATCGCCTGGATGATCGGCCGCCGCTTCGAGGCCGCCTGCGAGCGGCTCGGGCTGAACCGGCGCAAGCTCCGCCTTTCCACCGAGCATTTCGCGCCGACACGCAAGCGGCCGCAACAGCTTGATCTGTTCTGAGAGCTCGGCATGGCCAACCCTCGACTGAATGTGGTGACGCTCGGCGTGACGGATTTTGCGCGCAGCGTACGCTTCTATGAGGATCTCGGGTTCGCGCGGCGCTTCAAGGCGACCGGCGACGACATCGCGTTCTTCGATGCCGGCGGCATGGTGCTGTCGCTGTTTCGCTGGGATATGCTCGCCGACGACGCGCAGATCCCGGCCGAGCCGCGTCCGCAGGCCTTTCGCGGCACGACGCTCGCACAGATGTTCCGCACGGATGCCGAGGTCGACGCGCTGATGTCGAAGGCGCTCGCGGCCGGCGCGACTTTGCTCAAGCACGCGCAGAAGACCTCGTTCGGCGGCTATTCCGGCTATTTCGCCGACCCCAACGGCCATGTCTGGGAAGCCGTGCGTGCGCCCGGCTTCAAATTCAGGCGCAACGGGCGCGTGACGCTACCGGATTAGGTCGGGGCAAGAAAGCCGTAGGGTGGGCAAAGGAGCGAAGCGACGTGCCCACGCGTAGCAGAGCGCAAGAGGCGTACGTACGACCATGTCCCGCTATCGCCGCGCGAAAGTCGAAGGCGGTGTGTTCTTCTTTACCGTCACGCTCGCCGATCGCTCGAGCGACCTGCTAGTGCGCGAGACCGATCGCCTCCGACGTGCCTACCGTTCCGCGCAGGCCGAGCGGCCGTTCGAGACGGAAGCTATCTGCGTCTTGCCTGATCATCTGCATGCGCTCTGGTCACTGCCCGCGGGCGACGCTGACTTCGCATCCCGCTGGATGGTGATCAAAGCGAGTTTCTCGCGTGGGCTTCCGTCATCGACAGCGCGCTCGGCAAGCAAGATCAGGAAGCGAGAGAAGGGAATCTGGCAACGTCGGTACTGGGAACATGCCATTCGCGACGACACAGATTTCGAGCGGCATGTTGACTACATCCATTACAATCCAGTCCGCCACGACCTAGTCTCATGCGTCGCAGACTGGCCGCATAGCAGCTTCCGACGCTACGTCGAACGCGGCATCCTGCCGGCCGATTGGGGCGGCGACGTCGGAGACATCAGCGGGCGATTCGGTGAGTGACGCGTGGGCACGGCGCTGCGCGCCTTTGCCCACCCTACAGGCCTACGGATTGAGCGCGGCCGACGCGGCCTCTACAAGAAGCCCGACCACACATGCGGGAGGGCGCCACGATGGATCTGAAGAATGCGGTCGCGATCGTGACCGGCGGCAATGGCGGGCTTGGCCAGCGTATTTGCCACGCGCTGGCGGCGGCCGGGGCCAATATCGCGGTGGTCTATGCGCAAAGTGCGAATGAGGCGGGCAGGGTCGCGGACGATCTGCGCCGGCACGCCGTCGAGGCCGAGCCGTTCCAGTGTGACCTGCGCCAGCCGGCGCAGATCCTGCGCCTCATCGATGATGTCGTGAAACGCTTCGGCCGCATCGACATCCTCATCAATGATGCCGCCTACAACAAGGCGATTCCTTTCAAGGACCTTGATGCGCTCACCACCGAGGAGTGGAGCAAGATCCTCGACGTCAACCTGACCGCGCCGATGCACGTCATCAAGGCGGTCGCGCCGGTGATGAAACGGCAAGGACGTGGCCGCATCGTGAACATTTCCTCGGTCGCAGGGCTCGGGCCGTCGGGCTCATCGATCGCCTATGCGGTATCGAAGGCGGGGCTCATCCACCTGACGCGCTGCATGGCGGTGGCGCTGGCGCCGGAGGTGCTGGTCAATTGCGTCGCGCCGGGCCTGCTCGAAGGGACGCGCTCGACCGCGAATCTGGCGCAGTCGCAGATCGACCACGCCAACAGCGCCGCGCTGCTCAAACGCGCGGCCGACAAGGACGACGTCTCGGACCAGGTCGTCACCATGTGCCGCACCGAAACCATGACGGGCCAGACCGTCGCAATCGATTCCGGCCGCGTTTTCCACTGAACGCACAAGGCGCGACTTGCGGAATTGAGTTCCCGGCGCGATCGGCGCAAGGATCGCGCCCATGAGTCGTCAACCCACGAGTCGCCAACCCGCGAGTCGCAACCCGGCCGGTCGCAAGTCAGCGCCGCGCCTGCCGCTCGGCGATCCGATCAAGATCCGCCCGACCTTCGCGCGCGAACGCGCCGCGATAAAGCGCGGGCTGTTCCCCATTGCGGGCTGCGACGAGGCGGGCAGGGGACCGCTCGCCGGCCCTGTCGTTGCCGCCGCGGTGATCCTCGACCCCAAGCGCATTCCCAAAGGGCTGAATGATTCCAAGAAGCTGAGCGCCGAAACGCGTGCGGCACTTTATGAGAAGATCTGCGCCAGCGCCGAGGTCGCGGTTGCGATCGCGCCGCCGGCGCGCATCGATGTCGACAATATTCGCGGCGCCTCGCTCTGGGCGCTGGCGCGCGCCGTCAAGGCCCTCCCGATCGCGCCCAAGCTCGTGTTCGTCGATGGCATCGACCGCATCGACGTCGATTGCGAGTGCCGCGCCGTGATCAGCGGCGATGCGCTGGTGCTCTCGATCGCGGCCGCCTCGATCGTCGCCAAGGTGACCCGCGACCGCCTTATGGGCTGCGTCGGCGCCGCGCATCCGGGCTACGGTTTCGAGCGCCATATGGGCTATTCGGTGCCCGAGCACTTCGACGCGCTCAACCGCCTCGGCCCCTGCGTGCATCATCGGCGCAAGTTTGCCCCGGTCGCGGCCCTGCTCGGGCTCGACAGCGCCGAGGTGGATGAAACGGCCGAGCTAAACTTCTAAACTGACCGGATGTCGATCGCCTATTCCGCCGCGCCAGAGCGCGCGCCGATGTTTCGCGTCTCGCTCATCCTCGAGGCGCTGCGCGCGCGTCCGGCGCTGATGTTCGCTGTCGCCGCGCTGGCGCAGGCGGCGCTGTGGACGCTCGTGCCGGCCCTCGTCTACACCGCGCCGCCGGGCGACGTGCCGCTGGTGCTGGCGGTTGGCCGGGAATGGCAGCTCGGCTCGCCCTACGGGCCGCCGCTCGCCTATTGGGCGGCCGACCTCGCGTTCCGCCTCGCCGGCAACAACATCGTCGGCGTCTATCTGCTCTCGCAGGCCTGCGTGGTCGCAACTTTCTGGGCCGTATTCGCGCTCGGCCGCCGCATCATCGGGGCGGCGCACGCCGCAATGGCGATCCTGTTGATGGCGGGGATCAGCGTGTTCACGGTGCCGACGCTCGACTTCGGTCCGGCGGTGCTGGCGATGCCGTTGACCGCCGGCACGCTGCTCGCCTGCTATCGCGCGCTGACCGACAATCGCCGCCGCGACTGGGTGCTGGTCGGCGGCGCGCTCGGCCTGCTCATCCTGACGACCTATACGGGCCTCATTCTGCTTACGCTGGTGGCGCTGTTCATGGTGACCACCGAGCGCGGGCGCAGCCGCTTGCTCGGCGTCGGGCCGCTCGCGGCGCTGCTGATCATCGTGCTGATCAACGTGCCGCACCTGATCTGGCTCGAGCGCGCCGGCTTCGATCCGCTGCCGGCGCTGAAGGCGATCCCAGCCTTGCTGGTCGGGGAAAAGCGCATCACCACCTGGACCAATCTGTTGCTGTTTCTCTTGTTCAGCCATGCCGGCCTGTTCGTGCTCGCCGCGGTCGCGGGCGGCGTTCTCTCCGGGCCGCGCGTGATCGCGCCGGCGGTCGAGCGTGTGCCGATCGAGCCGTTCGCCAAGCGCTTCGTTTATTTCTTCGCGCTCGCGCCGCTGTTCGTCGCGACCTTGCTGGCAGTCCTGCTGGGCCGCGCGACGCCGGTCGGCGGCGCGCCGTCGATCGTGATCCTTTCCGGACTGGCGCTGATCGTGCTCGCCGGCGACGTGATCCGCCTCTATCGCCAGCGCACCAGCGCGCTGGTCTGGCTCGGTCTGCTGGTCGTACCGCCGGCCGTGATCGTTGCCGCGACCGTGACCTTGCCGTGGACCGCCGCGGTCGATCTCGAGGTGAGCAAGCCCGCGAACGCGATGGGGCAGTTCTTCACCGAGACCTTCCGCCGCCGCACCGGCAAGCCGCTCGGCATCGTGATCGGCGATGTGCGCACCGCCGGGCTCGTTGCGTTCGCCTCGCCGGACCGACCAAGCCTTTACGTGGATGGAAATCCCGCCCGCGCGCCCTGGCTGAGCGACGAAATCGTGCGCCAGAAAGGCGCGATCGTCACCTGGCCGGTCACCGACGCAGCCGGGACGCCGCCAGCGGAGCTGAGAGAGCGCTTTCCCGACATGATCGCCGAGGTGCCGCGCTCGTTCGACCGCATGGTGCAGGGCCGCTTGCAATTGCTGCGCATCGGCTGGGCGATGATCCGACCGAGGTAGCGCAGCGCGTGATCCCGAAAAGTGGGAACCGGTTTTCGGATCAGATCATGCGCAAAGAAACTAGTGGTAGCCCTCGCCCTCGCGCAGCTTGCCGCGGAACAGGTAATATACAAAACCCGTATAAATCAGGATGATCGGCAACAGCGGCAGCGTGCCGAGCAGCATGAAGATCTGGCTCGCGGGCGCGGCGGCTGCGTCCCAGAACGTGATCGATGGCGGCACCAGGTAAGGCGCGATCGAGATCGCAAGTCCGAGATAGCCGAGCATGAACAGCACGATTGCGGCGATGAAGGGCGGAACGTCGCGGCCGTTCTCGAGCCAGCGCCAGGCAAGATAAGCGGTCAGCGCCGTGATCGCCGGCACCGGCCACAGAAACAGGATGTTCGGCAGCGCGAACCAGCGCTGCGCGATGCGCGGGAACTGGAGCGGCGTCCACAGGCTGACGATCGCCATAAAGCCGAGCACGCCAAGCAGCAGCACCTTCGCATGCGCGCGGGCGCGTTCGGCGACCGCGCCTTCGGTCTTCATCGTGAGCCAGCAGGCGCCAAGCAGCGCATAGCCGGTCACGACGCCAAGGCCGCAGATGACCGCGAACGGTGTCGCGAAATCGAATGCGCTGCCCGCGAACGCGCCGTTCTCGACCTTGATGCCCTGAATGAGGCCGCCGAGGATGAGGCCCTGGCAGAAGGCCGCGAGCGTCGAGCCGGCTGTGAATGCGAAGGTCCAATACTTCTTGCTGGTGTTCGCGACCGTGCGAAATTCGAACGCGACGCCGCGGAAGATCAAGCCGAGCAGCATCACGATCACCGGCAGATAGAGCGCCGGCATGATCACCGCATAGGCGCGCGGAAACGCCACCCACAGCCCGCCGCCGCCCAGCACCAGCCAGGTCTCATTGCCGTCCCAGAACGGCGCGATCGAGGAGATCATCTGGTCGCGCTCGCGCTCCTCCTTGGCGAAGGGGAACAGGATGCCGATGCCGAGGTCGAACCCGTCGAGGATCACATAGAGCGCGACCGCGGTGCCGAGCAGCGCGGCCCAGATGACCGGGAGATACCATTCCATCTCAGCCTCCCGGTTTCATTGCTTCGCCGGCGGCGCCGTGAGCGGAGGCAAGCGCGCGGATCGGCGTGCCGTGGGCCGGCGCTTCGATCGCGCGGCCCTGCGGACCGCGCACGATCAAGCGGTTGATGTAGTAGATGCCCATCGCGAAAATGATGGTGTAGACGACGACGAACAGGATCAGCGTGGTCAGCACATTCGCGGCCGTGACCGGCGACAGCGCGTCCGCGGTGCGCAGGATGCCGTAGGCGATCCAGGGCTGACGCCCGGTCTCGGTGACGATCCAGCCGCACAGCACTGCGACAAAGCCAAGCCACCAGCCATGCTGCACCAGCCACAGGTACCAGCGCGTTTCGAACAGCTTGCCGCGCCACCACAGGAATGCGCCGAACAGCCCGGTCGCGATCATCAAAAGGCCGATGCCGACCATGATGCGGAAGGCGAAGAACACCGGCACGACCGGCGGGCGCTGATCGCGGGGCACGCTCTTCAGGCCGGGAAACAATCCGTTCGGATCATGCGTCAGGATCAGCGACGAGCCGCGCGGGATCGAGATCGCGAAGCGATTGGTTTCGTTCTTCTCGTCGGGCCAGGCGAAAATGTGGAAGTCCCCCGGCTCGGAGCCGTCCCAATGTCCCTCCATCGCGGCGATCTTGATCGGCTGATGCTTCAGCGTGTTCAGGCCGTGCTGGTCGCCGAGAAAGAGCTGCAGCGGCGCCAGCACCGCGATCATGCCGATCGCCATGCGCACCATGGTGCGCCCATCCTCCTCATGGCGCCGCGCCACGAGATAGCGCGCGCCGACCGCCAGCACGACGAAGGCGGTCGTGAGATACGCGGCCGTGACCATGTGCAGGAGGCGATAGGGAAAGCTCGGGTTGAAGATGATGGCGAGCCAGTCGACCGGGTAGGCGATGCCGTCGCGCACCTCATGGCCGGTCGGCGTCTGCATCCAGCTGTTGGCCGAGAGAATCCAGAACGCCGAGGTCGCGGTGCCGAGCGCGACGATCGCAGCCGAGAGCGTCGAGAGCCATGGCGGCACGCGGCCCCAGCCGAACAGCAGCACGCCAAGAAAGGTCGCCTCGAGGAAGAAGGCGGTCAGCACCTCGTAGCCGATCGCCGGGCCGATCACGTTGCCGGTGACGACCGAGAAGCGGCTCCAGTTGGTGCCGAACTGGTACGAGAGCACGATGCCCGACACCACGCCCATGCCGAACGAGACCGCGAAGATCTTGGTCCAGAAGCGCGCGAGCAGCTGATAGCGTTCGACCCCGGTGCGCAGCCAGATCGCGAGCAGCGTCGCGATATAGGCCGCAAGCCCGATCGTGAAGCTCGGGAAGATGATGTGGAACGAGATCGTGAACGCGAACTGGAGGCGAGCGAGCAGGGCGGCATCGAGATCCATGGCGACACCCGGAACAGGACTCGCACCTCACATAATACCTTCATTGACGCGTGAACAGGTGCGCTCCGTGGCTGCGAAATCCGCACCAAAGCGCGGCGCGTAAGTTCTGTGGGCTTCGCTGCTCGCAGAACTAGCTGTCAAGCGCCGCCTTGATCGCGAGAAAATCGCGCCACGCGAAGCGTTTCTCCAACGGCGTGCGCAACAGATACGCAGGGTGATACGTCGCAAGCGCACGGATTTCGCGCGTGCCGGTCGCATAGCTGAACCAGCGGCCGCGCATGCGCTTGATCCCTTCCTTTGCGCCGAGCAGGGCCTGTGCGGCCGGCCCGCCGAGACACACCAGAACATCCGGATCGGCGAGCTCGATCTGGCGCTGGATGAACGGCAGGCAGATCTGGCTCTCCTGCGGCGTGGGCGTGCGATTGCCGGGCGGACGCCACGGAATGATGTTGGCGATATAGGCCGTGGTGCGATTGAGCCCGATCGCGGTCAGCATCAGGTCGAGCAGCTTTCCCGAGCGTCCGACGAAAGGCAGCCCTTCGAGATCTTCCTCGCGGCCGGGCGCCTCGCCGACGAACATGACGCGCGCTTGCGGGTTGCCGTCTGCGAAGACGAGTTGCTTCGCCGTCTTGCGCAACGCGCAGCCTTCGAAGTTCGACAAGATCTCGCGCAGCTCGGCGAGGCTTGCGGCGTTGCGCGCGGCTTCGCGCGCCGCCATCACGGCGATCTCCGGCGCCGCGGGCGCATCCTCGGGCGCGCGTGGCGGCGGCACCAGCCGGCTGTCGATGCGCGCTGCGCGCGGCTCTGCGACCCGAGGTTCGGGAGTGCGCGGCGGAACAGGGTCGAGCTGCGTGGCAGAGAGTCGATCGACCGGTTCCTCGGCGAGCAGCGCATCGACGCCTGCCTCGGCGTAGAAGGCCAGCAGCTCCTGTGCGGCGCGGACGCGCTCGGGGCTCATCGACATGTTTTCAATTCTACCGTCGCGGTTCACGCATTGTTAGCCCAATCCCATAACTGCCGTAGCGTCGGTCATAACGGCGCGCAACAGCCGTTACGGATTGTGAAACCAATGCCGACAAGATCGCATCAGAACTGAATAAAAGGCCCGCGATGATCCGGAACGCGCTCGTCTTGAACGCGCTCATCTTGGCCGCTGGCGCCCTTGTGGCGGTGACGACCGCGCGCGCCGGCGCGCTGGAGCGCTCCGCCGACTCGCTTGTGATCGCCGCGACCACGTCGGTCGAGGATTCCGGGCTGTTTGCGCATATTCTGCCGCTGTTCACGGCCCGTACCGGCGTCGCGGTGCGCGTCGCGTCGCGCGCGTCGGCGGAGGCGCTCGTGACGGCGGAGCACGGCACGGTCGACCTCGTGATCGTGAACGACGCGGACGCGCTCGATCGCTTCGTCGCGGCCGGGCAGGGCACGGCGCGCCATC
>Ga0081539_10006503_pt1 | contig 11173 bp, 8 predicted proteins | sample TabmetS4T2R2_FD_71023 | JGI IMG/M metagenome (GOLD analysis project Ga0081539, IMG submission 71023) | Tabebuia heterophylla rhizosphere microbial communities from the University of Puerto Rico - S4T2R2 | ecosystem: Host-associated > Plants > Roots > Rhizosphere ... | reverse complement strand
CGACGAGGACACCGACGCCTACGCCCGCGGGCACATCCGCGGGGCCGTGGCCGTCAACTGGAACACCGACCTCCAGGACCCGCTGCGCCGCGACTTCATCGCGCCCGAGCAGTTCGCCAAGCTACAGGACACCCTTGGCATCACCCCGGACACGACCGTGATCCTGTACGGCGGCAACAACAACTGGTTCGCCGCCTACGCCTACTGGTACTACAAGGTCTACGGCCACGGCCCGGTCAAGCTGCTCGACGGCGGCCGCAAGGCCTGGGAGCTGGAGGGCCGTGAGCTGACCGGTGACCCGGCCGACGTGCAGTCGACCTCCGGCTACCCGGTGCGCGCGCCCGACACCTCGATCCGGGCCTTCCGCGACCAGGTGCTGGACGTGGTCAACCGCGGCGACGGCGCGTCCCTGGTCGACGTGCGCTCGCCAGAGGAGTACCGGGGCGAGAAGCTCGCCCCCGACCACCTGCCCCAGGAGGCCGCCCAGCGGCCGGGCCACATCCCGGGCGCGGTCAACATCCCCTGGGCCAAGGCGGTCGACGGCGCCACCGGCAAGTTCCTCGCCGACGACCAGCTGGCCGAGCTGTACGGCGCCCAGGGCGTCGAGGCCGGCAACGAGGTGGTCGCCTACTGCCGGATCGGCGAGCGCAGCGCCCACACCTGGTTCGTCCTTCACGAGCTGCTCGGCTACCCGAACGTCCGCAACTACGACGGCTCCTGGACCGAGTGGGGCAGCCTGGTCGGCGTCCCCATCGAGCGCTAGCGCGGGCGCATCCCGCAGGGCAGACCGAGCATTGCTGGTCGCCGGGCGGTCGGGCAGACTGCGGCCGTGAACGAGCGCGGCAACCTGCCCACGCCCGGCCCGGCGGCCGTCACCGAGGCCAGCATCGCCAGCCTGAGCGCCGTCCTCGGCCAGCTCCCCGAGGGCGTGGTCGTGGTCGGCGCGGGCGGCCGGCTGGTCTACGCCAACGCCGCCGCCGCCTGGCTGCTCGGCCTCGACCCGCCCGGTCATGGCGCAGGCCCGGCCGGTCCCGGGCGCAGCTTCCGGGTCCGGGACGCCGACGGGCATGAGCTCCCGGCCGCGCGGATGCCGGCGGCCCGGGCCCTGGCCGGGGAGCGTTTCGACGACCTCGACTGCCTGCTCGAGCTGGCCGACGGCACCACCCGGCGGGCCCGCTGCGCGGGTGGGCCGGTCGACCTGGAGGGCGGCGAGGCCGGCGCCTGGGTGAGCCTGCGCGATGTCGAGCGGGAGGAGACGATCCTCGGCGAGCTGCGCGAGGAGCGAGACCTGGTCGCCGCCCTTGTCGACCTGAGCCCGCTCGCCGTTGCCGTCGTCCGCGCCCCCGACCTGGTCATCGAGCTGGCCAACGACGTGGCCCGCTCCCTGGCCCCGGCCGTGCGGATGGTCGGGACCGAGGTCGGCGAGGTGTTCCCCGAGGCCGGGCCGGCCGGGTTCCTCGACCAGCTCCGTGAGGTCGCCGCCACCGGCCGGACGGTGACGGTCGAGGACGCGCCCCTGGAGTGGTGGGAGCCGGGCCAGCCCCGCTCGTTCTCCATGACCTTCTCGCGGCTGCCCCAGCCGAGCGGCCGCCCGACCCGGGTGCTGATCATCGCGAGGGAGACCACCGCCGAGGTGACGGCCAGGGCCCGGGCCGAGGCGATCGCGGCCGAGCGCACCCGCGACCTGTCGCGGGCCCGGGTCACCTCGGCCCGGCTGCGCAGCCTGGTCGACCTGGCGGCGGCGATCGCCTCGGTCGAGGACCTGGACGCCCTGCTGTACCTGGTCACCGGGGAGGCGGCCCGGCTGCTGGGCTCGGACATGGCCAGCCTGTACCTGCTCGACGAGCGTGGCGACGTGCTCGTCGGCCGGGCCCATGTCGGCATGGACGACGACGTCATCCTCGGCCTGCGCATGGTCCCGGGCGAATGGCCCGACGTCGGCGAGGTGCTGCGGACCGGCCGGCCGGCCGTGCACGTCCAGGCCGACCAGGTGCGGGGCCCGGAGCGGCCCTTCATCGAACGCTTCGGCATCCGCTCCTATGTGGCCGTGCGCCTGGGCAGCCCGGGCCGGCCCCTGGGGATCCTGTTCGTCAACTACACCCGCCGCCGGCACCGGTTCAGCCAGCCCGAGCTGGCGTTCCTGGAGACCCTGACCAGCTACCTGAGCGTCACCATCGAGCGGGCCCGGCTGGTCAGCGTGCTCCGCGAGGCCGTCACCTCCCTGCAGGCGGCGGTGCTGCCGGCCTCGTTCCCGAGCGTGCCCGGCCTCGACACCGACGCCCTGTACCGGTCGGCCAGCGAGGTGGCCCAGGTCGGGGGGGACTTCTACGACCTGTTCGCGCTCGAGGGCGGGCGGGTCGCGGCCGTCATCGGTGACGTCTGCGGCAAAGGCGTGGCGGCCGCCCGCCACACCGTCCGGCTCCGCTACGAGCTGCGCACCCTGCTGGAGGAGGGGCGATCCCCTGGCCGGGTGCTGACCGCCTTCAACCGCCGGGTCCAGGAGGAGTTCGTGGAGGACGAGTACGCGACCATCCTGCTGCTGGTCCTGGACCCCGCGACCGGCGTGGTCAGCTGGGCGAGCGCCGGCCACCCGCCACCCCTGGTCACCGGGACAACCCCCCGCACCCTGGCCTTCGCCGGGTCGCTGCCGGCCGGGCTGTTCCCAGATGCCACCTACCGGACGGCCCGGTTCACGCTGCCCCCGGGCCGCTGCGTGGTCCTCTACACCGACGGGGTGGTCGAGGCGCGCAGCCCCGACCGCCAGGAGCTCGGCACCGAAGGGCTGGAGGCGGCCGTCCCGGCGGTGGCGGCCAGCGCCGCCGCCGTGGCCGAGGTCGTGCTCAAGCAGGTCCTGAGCCACACCGGCGGCCGCCTCGACGACGACGCCGCCGTGCTGGTCCTGCGCCGCGAGCCCAACTAGGGCCTACGCCGCCCGGAGCCTGGCCGCCAGGCGGTAGGCGGCAAACCCGAGCGCGGCTCCCAGAGTGTTCATCAGCACGTCGTTGACGTCGGGGCGGCGCAGGCCGGGGAAGGCGAACTGGGTCAGCTCGATGGCCGCCGACAGGGCGAACCCGGCGCCGACGGTCCGCCACCACCGGTCCATGCGGGGCGCGAGCAGGGGCAGCAGGAAGCCGAAGGGCAGGAACAGGGCGACGTTGCCGGCCGCCCCGGCCAGGGTGGCCATGACCCGGTCGCCGTCGCGCAGGTTGACGACCAGGTTCCAGATGGGCACGAGCTGTGGCTTCCAGTTGTTGCGGTAGCGGCCGAAGTCCGACCGCAGGCGGACCGGAGCCAGGGTGATCAGGGCCAGCGCGGCCGCGTACCCGGCGGCGGCCGTCCAGGCCAGCCAGGCCGGCACGACCGGCCGGCCGCGCCCGGCCCGGGTTGGCGTCCCGCCTTCGAGGGCGGATCGGGGGTGGCGGCTCACCGCTCGGGGGGCGGGGGGAGCTGGCGGGGTTCGTCGCCGGGCGGCGGGCCCCAGCCGGATGGGTGCCAGCCGGTCGGGGGCCGGCCGCCGTTGGGGGTGACCACGCCCCACTCGGCGGTGGTCCTTGGCATGGTCCGCAGGTGGCCCCAGTGCTGCTCGCCGCCGGCCCGGATCTGCCGGGAGGCAAGGCGGGCGGCCACCGCCGAGCCGATCAGCGGGGCCACCAGCTCGGGGATGATGATGCGGGCGAAACGGGCCGGGACCATGGCGGCCAGCCGGGCCGCGGCCCGCCGGGCGGCGGCGTTGGGCAGGGCCCGGCGCATCGAGCGGCCCTGCACGGCCCTCCAGCCGCCGGCCGCCTGCACGTTCTCGAGGACGTTGGCGACCAGCTCGCGGGAGCTGAGGGCTGGCTGGCCGGCCAGGGCCCCGAGGTCGGCCCGGAGCTTGGCCTCGACCACGAACAGGGCCAGCACCTCGGCCAGGGCCGTGACGCCGATGCTGCCCAGGGTCGTGCCGGCCACCGGCGGCGCCGCCGACGAGGCCACGGCCAACGCCTGCTGGGCGGCGATCACCCCGCCGACCAGCATGGCCAGGCCGGCGGCGGTCTTGGCCGCCCGGTCGATCAGCCGCCTGGCGACCTCGTCGTCGGGCAGGTCGGGATAGCGGGCGCGAAGCTCCTTGAGGGTGGCCGGCCGGACCTGGGCCGCGGCCTCGTCCAGCAGCGGCCGGACCCCGGTGCGGCTGACCTCGCCGAGGCGGCCCCTGACCACCCCGACGGCGTCGGTGAGCAGGCGCCGCAGCGACGGTTCGTCGGCGGCGGCCGCGCCCTCGGCGGCCAGCCGCTCCCCCCATGGATGCTGTCGTTCCTGGTCGTTCATGACGTGCTCCGAGCCTTCCCGTACAACCACTCCGGCAACCACCTTAACGCCCAGTGGACCCGAAGCCGCCCTCTCCTCTGGGGGAGGGCGGGAGCTCGGCAACGTCGACGAAGCGGACCCGGGTCACCGGCTGGACGACCAGCTGGGCGATGCGGTCCCCCCGGCGGACGGTGAACGGCTCGGCCGGGTCGGTGTTGAGCAGCACCACCCGAACCTCGCCGCGGTAGCCGGCGTCGACCGTGCCGGGGGCGTTGACCACGGAGAGGCCATGGCGGGCGGCCAGGCCGGAGCGGGGGTGGACGAAGGCGGCGTGGCCGTCGGGTACGGCGACGGCGAGCCCGGTGCCGACCGTGGCCCGCCCGCCCGGCGGGAGGACCACATCCTCGGCGGCGCACAGGTCGGCCCCGGCGTCGCCAGGGTGGGCGTAGGCGGGCAGGGGCAGATCCGGGTGCAGCCGGCGGACCGGCAGCTCGGGAACGTCCACGACGGCACCTTTCGCCGGAATGGCCAGGGCCCCGGACCACGCTTCCCCTCGCGGCCCGGGGCCCAGCTCATCCCCGGCGAACCGGCGCTCGACCCGCCGGGGAGAATTACAGCGATGTCATTCTACCCATGCGGCCCGGCACGCGGCAAGCTGGAAGCGTGCAAGGAGGTGAGACGGCTGGCCGGAGCGCAGGCGGGTGACGAGCTGTTCGACCTGGCCCCCGAGGAGTTCGTGGCCGCCCGGGACGAGCTGGCCCGGCGGCTGAAGCGCGAGGGCGACGCCGAGGCCGCGGCCACGGTCAAGGCGCTGCGCCGCCCGCCGCTGTCCGCCTGGGCGGTGAACCGGCTGGCTCGCGGGGACGGGCCGGGGCTGGACCCGCTGCTGGGCGCCGGGGAGCGGCTGCGCGCCGCCCACCTGGCCGCCCTGGCCGGCGAGGGCGCCGACGAGCTGCGGGCGGCGGCCCGGGCCGAGCGCGAGGCCGCGGCCGGCCTGGTCGAGGCGGCCATGGGGCTGCTCCGCGAGGCCGGCCACCCGGCCACCGACGCGACCCGTGACCGGGTCGCGGCCACCCTGCACGCCGCCGCGGCCAGTCCCGAGGCCGCCGACCTGGTCCGCCATGGGCGCCTGACCACCGACCTGGACCCGTCGGGGTTCGGCTCCCCGGACGACGCCGCCGGGATCGAGGGAGTGGCGGAGGACGCCGGCCAGCGGCCGGCGCGCCGGGGCGGACGGAGGACCCGGCAGGGCCGCGGCACCGCCCGGGCCGCCGGGGCCGAGGCGGACGGCGACGGGACGGCCCCCGCCCAGGAGGAGGACCGGGCGGCCCGGCGGGCCCGCCGGGCGGCGGCGGTGGCGGCCCGGGACGACGCCCGCAAGCGGGCCCGGCTCGCCGCCGACCAGGCGGTCCTGGCCACCCGCCAGGCCGAGCGCCTGGGCCGGCTCGCCGACCAGGCGGAACGCGAGGCGGGCAGGGCGAGGGCGACGGCCGCGGCCGCCATCGAGGCGGCGAGCGCGGCCCGGGAGCGCGCCGCCCGCGCCGCCAAGGAGCTGCACGAGGCCGAGGACCGCATCCCCGCCGACCACTGACACGGGCGCCATGTAGGCTCCGAGGCCGAGGAGGTGGGGCTGTGGGCGAGGCGGGGCTGGCCATCCACCCGCTGACCCGGGACCGCTGGGACGACCTGGTCACCGTGTTCGACCGGCCCGGCGACCCCAAGGGCTGCTGGTGCATGTTCTACCGGGTACGGGGCCGCGACTTCGAGCAGCGCTGGGGCCAGGGCAACCGCCAGGACTTCCGCGGGGTGGTCGAGGAGGGCCCGCCGCCCGGGCTGCTCGCCTACCTCGAGGGCGAGCCAGTCGGCTGGTGCGCGGTCGCTCCCCGCGCCGACTATCTGCGCGTCCTCCACTCCCGCGCGCTCAAGCCGGTCGACGAGGACCCCGGCGTCTGGTCGATCGTCTGCTTCTACGTGATCCGGGGCGAGCGCGGCGGCGGGCTCGCCGCCGCGCTGCTGGAGGCAGCCGTCGACTACGCCGCCGCCCAGGGCGCCACCGCCGTCGAGGGCTATCCCAAGGACACCGCCGGGTCCAAGAAGCACGCCAACGAGATGTTCGTGGGCTCGAGGTCGATGTTCGCCGACGCCGGGTTCGAGGAGGTCGCCCGCCGCTCCCCGCAGCGGCCGATCATGCGCCGGGTCCTTCCTCAGCCGGCGCGGCGGCCCCGCCGGGCCCGCAGGTAGTCGCTGACCACGTAGTCGCCCAGCTGGTCGGGCGAGGGCGCGAACACCCGGCCGCCGTTGAGCCGGGCGATCAGGTCCACGAACGCGACCAGCCGCGGGTCGTCGTCGAGCATGAACACGTTGATGGTGGCCCCCCGGCGGGTCAGGCGGGTCACCTCGGCCAGGGTCAGCTCGATGGTCCGCGGGTCGGGCGGGTAGTCGAAGATCGGGTAGCCGTCGGGCTCGAGGTGGGCGGTGGGCTCGCCGTCGGTGACGACCAGGACCACCGGCTCGGCCTCGGGGTGCCGGTCGAGGTGGCGGCCGGCCAGGACCAGGGCGTGGTGCAGGTTGGTCCCCTGCCCGACGGCCGCGTCCAGGTCGGCCAGCTCGACCGGGCGCACCGTGCGGGCCAGCAGCGAGAACCCGATGACCTCGAGCGCGTCTTGCGGGAACCGGGTCGAGACCAGGCTGTGCAGGGCCAAGGCGGTGGCCTTGGCCATCCCCCAGGTCTCGCGTAGCAGCATCGAGTAGCTCTGGTCGACGAGCAGGCAGACCGCGGCACTGGTGCGGCGTTCCGTTTCCAGCACTTCGAAGTCGTCGGGGGCGAGGGCGATCGCCCCGCCGGGCCGCCGGGGGGCTCCACGTACGACGGCGTTGCGGACGGTGCGGACCACGTCCAGCGGTTCCTCGTCGCCGAACTGCCAGGGGCGCGAGGCGCCGGTGGGCTCGCCGGCCAGGCCGAGGCCGGTGACGTCGTGGTCGCCGCGCCGTCCATCGTCGAGGCTGGAGAAGATGCGGCGCAGGGCGACCGCGCCGATGCGCCGGATCGCCTTGGGGGTGAGCTTGAGCTCGCCCTGCTCGCGGACCAGGTAGCCCTGCTCGGTGAGCTCCCGCTCCAGCCGGCGCAAGGTCTCGACGTCGTCGACGGCGGCCCGGCCGAGGGCCCGTTCGACCGCCTCCATGTCGACGTCGTCCAGCGATGCCCCCGGGTAGCGCTGGCCCAGGGCGGCCTCCAGGGACTCGAGGTCGGCCAGCTCCTCGAGGGCGGTGGTGGCGTCACCCAGGCCGAGCGGCTCCTCCCCGCCCATGGCCGCGCCCTGGTCCCAGGGCAGGTCGGGGCGGCGCGAGCGCAGGGCCCGGCCGAGGCGGTCCAGCTCGTACCGGAGGCCGAGGTCGCCGAGGACCGACTCGGAGAGGGCGGCCAGCTCGGCCCGCTGCTCGGGGGTGAGGGAGGCGGCCAGGCGGCTCGCCGCCGCGGCACGGCGGGCCAGGGCGTCGACCAGCTCCTCGAGGTTGCGCGGGTTCTCAGGGAACATGTCGCCGTAGCGCTCCATGAACTCCTCGAACTGCCGGGAGGTGTCCTCGCCGCGGGCGTCGGCCTCGAGCATGGCGTTGAGGTCGGCGACCATGTCCCGGATCCGCTGCAGCTCCTCGGGGCCGGCCCCGGCCAGGGCGTCGCGCAGCCCCCGGAACTGGGAGTCGAGCACCTCGCGGCGGAGCAGGTCGCGGATCTGCTGGTAGGTGGCGGCGGCCTCGGGTGAGTGCCACCGGTAGTCGGCCAGCTGGCGGACGGCCCGGGCGGTGTCCGGGGGGAGCTGGTCGAGCTCGGCCTCGGCCAGGCGGGCCGCGTCCGAGGGGTCGGGGAACAGGGCCTGGCGCTCCTGGTCGACGGCCTGGTCGAGCAGCTCCCGGACCCGCTCCAGGGTGCCGTCCAGGCGGCCCCGCTCGCGGAGCTCGCGGCGCCGGTCGCGGGCCTGGCGGAGCAGGTCGCGCAGCCCCCTGGTCCCGGGCAGACCCTGGCGGAGCAGGTTGCGCAGGGCGTCGGCGGCCCGGTCGCCGGACAGTACCCGCTCCCCCAGCCGGTCCAGGGCCTGGTTGATGTCGAAGGGCGGCTCCAGGGGATCGGGCCCGCCCCGCCAGGCGCCGTACCGGTAGCTCATCCGCCGTACACCATTGTGTCGAGCCCTCCTCCGAAGCCTCTCAGCCGCCGTATACGGCCCGGCCGGGCAGCTCCTCCTTGGCCAGGCGCTTGGCCAGGTGGAGGCCCTCCATGGCGAACTCCAGGGCGGCCGCGGCCAGGCCGGGGGTCTCGGCCCCGGAGTCGTCGCCCAGACGCCGCAGCAGCTGGGCCAGGCCGGGCACCGGACCGACCCTGGCCAGCAGGTCGGCCGCCGGGACCAGGTCGCCGGACTCGACCGTGCCGCCGTCCTCGAACCGCTGGAGCAGCCCCGACAGGTCCGAGCCGGCCAGCCGGGCCCGCCAGGTCTCGGCCACCGAGCGGCGGAGCAGGTGCTTGAGCAGGTCCAGCTCACGGCCCTCCTCGAGCTGGTCGAACTCGACCTTGCCGAGGGAGGCCGGCACGACGGCGGGCAGGTCCACCACCCGGGCGACGGGCAGCTCCTCGCGGCAGATGGCGGCCCGGCGCACGGCCGAGGCGGCCACGGTCTCGGCGGCGGCGATGGCGAACCGGGCCGAGACCCCGGAGCGGGCGTCGACCTGGGGCGACTCGCGGACCGCCCGGGTGAAGCGGGCGATCACCTCCAGCAGGTGGCCGGGGACGAGCGGCCGCCCGAGCGCCCCGTCGTCCCAGGCGAGCACGGCCTCCTGGCGCATCAGGGTGAGCTCGTCGTCCAGGCGCAGCGGGTAGTGGGTGCGGACCTCGGCCCCGAAGCGGTCCTTGAGCGGGGTGATGATGCGGCCCCGGTTGGTGTAGTCCTCGGGGTTGGCGCTGGCCACCAGCAGCAGGTCGAGGGGCAGCCGGAGCTGGTAGCCCCGGACCTGGATGTCGCGCTCCTCCAGCACGTTCAGCAGCGCCACCTGGATCCGCTCGGCCAGGTCGGGCAGCTCGTTGACGCTGAAGATGCCGCGGTTGGTGCGGGGCACGAGGCCGTAGTGGACGGTCTCGGGGTCGCCCAGGGTGCGGCCCTCGGCCACCTTGATGGGGTCGATGTCGCCGATCAGGTCGCCGACGCTGGTGTCGGGCGTGGCCAGCTTCTCCCCATAGCGCTCGGAGCGGTGCCGCCAGGCCACCAGCAGCTCGTCGCCGAGCTCGGCCAGCTTGGCCCGGCAGGCGTTGCAGGTCGGGACGTACGGATGGTCGTTGATCTCGCAGCCGGCGACCACCGGGGTCCACTCGTCCAGCAGGTGGTGCAGGGAGCGGATCAGGCGGGTCTTGCCCTGCCCGCGCTCACCCAGCAGCACGATGTCGTGCCCGGCGAGCAGGGCCCGCTCCAGCTCGGGCAGCACGGTGTCGTCGAACCCGACGATCCCGGGAAAGCGTTCCCCCCCGTCGGCCAGCCGGGCCAGCAGGTTGTCGCGGAGCTCGTGCTTGACCGCCTTGTAGCGATGCCCGGAGGCCCGCAGGCCCCCCAGCGTGGTCGGAGCCGGCGGAGTGGCGGTGGTCATGCGCACCCTTCTGTTCGTTTCCAGGTCCCGGATCCCATGGTGGCCCTGGTCGCCCCATCCCGCACGCGTCGCCGCGCGGGGCAGCGGCGGGGCGGGGCCGGGGCCGCGGGGGCGGGGCGGCGGGGCGGCGGCGGGGCGGGGCGGCGGCGGGGCGGGGCGGCGGCGGGGCGGCGGCAGGGCTGTGGACAGCCCGGCGCAACCTCGGCTCCGGTCGGCTACCCTCCCGGTTGGGGCCCGCGGTCCGCGGGTTGGGGTGGCTTCGCGCCCGGCTCCCTGCCCGGCTCCCTGCCCGGCTCCCTGCCCGGCTCCGTGCCCGGCTCCCTGCCCGGCTCCGTGCCCGGCTTCGTGCCCGGCTTCCTGCCCTCCGACGGCTCGGCGGCGCGGCGCCAGGCGGTGCGGCCGAGCTGGGTGAAGGAGCCGAGGAAGCGGCCGGTGAGGTCGTTGGCGCCGAGCTCCTCCAGGACCGAGGCGACCCTGCCGGCGTCCAGGCGGCGGGCGCAGGTGGCGACGTCCAGGGCGACGTCGTCGCGGATGGCCATCAGCTCGCGGTTGAGCTCGTAGGTGGCCCGCTGGGTGACCAGGGCCTCGGCGACCCAGCCGCCGAGGAGGCGGGCCACGCCGGCGGGATCGGCGAGGGCGTCCTCGACGGTGTCGTAGGCGGCCAGCAGGCGGGCGGCGGTGACGGTGCCGATGCCCTTGATCCCCGGCAGGCAGTCGCTGGCGTCACCGCGCAGGGCGGCGAACGCCGGGTAGGCGGCCGGGCCGACGCCGTAGCGGGCCCGCAGCCAGCTCGGCGACACCTGCTCCATGCGGCCGCCGGTGACCAGGTAGAAGACCTGCACGGTGGGGGCCACGAGGGCGAAGGCGTCCTGGTCGCCGGTGGCCAGGGCGGCCGCGACCCCGCGACGGCCGGCCAGGGCGGCCGCCGACCCGAGCACGTCGTCGGCCTCCAGCCCCTCGGGCACGGCCACGCACAGCCCGATCCGGCGCAGCAGCCCGGGCAGCTCCTCCAGCAGCTCGACCAGGGCGTCGTCCTTGGGTGGGCGGGCCGACTTGTAGCCGGGGTGGCGGTCGCGCCGCAGCGACCGCAGCGGGTCGTCGAACCCGACCACGCACGCGCTCGGCCGGGTGGCGGACCCGATGCGGGCCAGCATGGCCAGGACCCGCTGGCGGGCCTCCCCCGTCGGCCCCTCGGCCCCGCCGACGGCGTGGTAGGCGCGGTGGGCGAGGCCGTTGCCGTCAACGGCCAGCAGCACCGGCACCG
>Ga0081539_10006502_pt1 | contig 11175 bp, 8 predicted proteins | sample TabmetS4T2R2_FD_71023 | JGI IMG/M metagenome (GOLD analysis project Ga0081539, IMG submission 71023) | Tabebuia heterophylla rhizosphere microbial communities from the University of Puerto Rico - S4T2R2 | ecosystem: Host-associated > Plants > Roots > Rhizosphere ... | reverse complement strand
TCAGATCGTCAGCTTTGACGCCGAGCCCTTTGCGTCCGCTCATCTCGATGTACGGACGCGCGCGATCCTCTTCGCTCAACTCGATGCCAAGCTCTCCGCACGCGGCGGGCGACAGCGCCACCATCTCATAACTGAAGTGCACGCTCGCGTCTTCGCCAATCTCCGGCACTACCGCGGCCACGCCGCGAGCCACGATCTCTTGCGGGTACGACTGCCGCGAGTCGATCACGTTGTAGACCTTCACGCCGCCGCCGAAGTGCGGCCGCTCGACGCCGGCTTTCGCTTCGGCTTTCGCGTCGGTGGTCGTGACCCAAAGCGTGTGACCGTCGGGGTAATCACGAAAGACGCGGTAGTGAAAATCGAGTCCGAGCTGGCCGAGTTTCCACAGTTGGTAGGCGATGTCTTTGCCGGTATAGGTGACGGTGCCGTTCGAACGCACGATGATCTTGTCTGACTCGTGTTCGTCCGTGCCGGTGTGCGACTCAAACGGCATCACCCAACAGCCGGCGTGCCGGCCTTCGGTCTCCAGACGGATCACGCCCTTGCTCTTCATCAGCTCGAAGGCGCGTTCCCAGAAATGGAGGTGCAGGATCTCCGACTCGCGGGCGAGCAGATCGTAACGAATGCCGAGCCGCTCCATCGTGTTGAGTATGCACTCGACGTTGCGCGTGGCGACGTAATCGGCGAGTTCGGCGATGCGGTTGTTGCCTTCTTCGATCGCGTGCAGCACCTTCGTGCGCATGTTGAGTTTTTCGGGATTGGGATCGTTGTTTGGATTGCCGTCGCGATAAAAGAGCCCGACTTCGGTGTAGAGGTCCCAACAGTAGTAATCGAACGGATAGTCGGGCTTGAGTGACGCGTCTAGCGCCTTGATCTTTTCGAGGTTCATCTGCTCGAGATGCAGGAAGCCGACGACGACGTCAGCGACCTGCACGCCGGTGTTGTCGATGTAGTTCTGCACTTCGACGCGATCGCCCGCCGCGTGGAGGATGCGGACGAACGTGTCGCCGAGGACGGCGTTGCGGACGTGACCGATGTGCGCGGCTTTGTTTGGGTTGATGCTGGTGTGCTCAACCATCTTCTTTGGTTGAGCGATGGTTTCCTCGGTCGCGGCCCGAGGCGCAGCGAAGAGTTGCAACAACTTCGCGCGATCGAAGAAGACGTTGAGGTAGCCCGCGCCGGCGATCTCGACACGCGAGACTTGCGCGAAGCTTTCGAGTTCGGGTTTGAGTTTTTCCGCGATCGTGCGTGGCGCGATCTTCTCGCCGGTTGCTTGTTTGACGAGCTTCGCCAGTTCGAACGACACGGGAAACGCGAGGTCGCCGAGCTCCGGTTTCGGCGGCGTGTCGGCGGTGAGTTGCTGCACCTCGACGCCGAACAAATCGCGCGCGGCGGTGCGAATTCGCTCTTTGAGTTGCTGTTGTAGATTGAATAGCGTCATGACAAAAGCGCAAAGTATAACGTATTGCCAAACTCGCGCGCGATCTCGCCGACGCTTTCAGCGTTGAAACCGTTTCGGATTTCTCTCGACCCAGGCTTGAGGCAACCCTGGGCTGGAATTGGCGAACGCCTTTCGCGTTGTTTTTGTGGGTAAACCGCGGCTCTGTTACCATCGCTGAGACCATGCAACAACTGACTGCGCCGCATATTTCCGCCGAACTGCGCCAGCGTCTCGCCAACGCGACGCGCGTGCTGGTGCTGACGGGCGCGGGGGTGTCGGCGGAATCGGGCGTGCCGACGTTTCGCGGCGGCGGTAATTCCGCCGTGTGGAAGGGCCTGCCGTTCGACGTGATCTCTTCCGGCGCGATGCTCGAACGAAACCTGCCCGCCGTTTGGGAGTGGTTTGATTATCGTCGCGACGTGCTGCGCGCGCTAAAACCAAACGCCGCGCACGAAACAATCGCACGTTGGCAGGAGCGTTTTGCGGGCCTGACGGTCGTCACGCAGAATGTCGACGGACTGCATCAACGCGCGGGGTCGCGCAATGTCGTCGAACTTCACGGGAGCATCTGGCGTGCACGCTGCACCGCTTGCCGTTTAGGTCATGAAATTCCTCGCGAAGGCGTTCGTCCCGAAGCGTGTCGCGACTGCGGCAACGCTTTGCGTCCGGACGTGGTGTTGTTTGGCGAGATGTTGCCCGCCGGTGCGTTCGAATTTGCCGCGCAGCGAGCGAGCGTTTGTGAGTTGTGTTTGGTGATTGGAACGTCGGGTCTGGTTTATCCGGCGGCGGGTTTGCCGGAGATGGCGAAGTCGGCGGGCGCATTTGTTTGCGAAGTGAATCCCGAGCCGACGCCGCTTTCGGATCTCTGTGACGAAGTGATCAGCGGCAAAGCCGGGGAAGTGCTGCCCCTTTTATGAGAACTCTTTACTTCGACTGTTTTGCGGGCGCGAGCGGCGACATGATTCTCGGCGCGATGGTCGCGGCCTGCGTCGATCCGGCTGCGCTGCGCGAACAACTGTCGCGGCTGAATGTGGCTGGTTTCAGCGTCAATTTCGAAACGGTCAGCAGATCGGGGTTAAGTGCGACTTACGCGCGAGTGGAAACCACGGATCAACACAAACACCGGCACCTGTCGGACATAAAAAAGATCATCGAGAGTTCGGGTGTGTCCGACGCAGCGAAAACGCTTGCGATTCAAATCTTCACGCGGCTCGCGGAAGCCGAAGCACGCGTGCACAACGAACCCATCGAGCACGTGCACTTTCACGAAGTCGGCGCGCTCGACGCGATCGTGGACATCGTCGGCGCGGCCATCTGTTTCGACTTGCTGAAAATCGATCGCTTCGTGTGTTCGCCGTTGCACGTCGGTAGCGGCGTAATCGAGATGGCGCACGGTCGTTTTCCCGTGCCGCCGCCCGCGGTCGCTGAGCTGCTCAAAGGCGTGCCGTTTTATTCGACCGATATCCAGGGCGAACTGCTGACGCCGACGGGCGCAGCTATCATCACGACGGTGTGCGAGGAGTTCGGACCGGTTCCGCAGATGACGGCGGAAGTCACCGGCTACGGCGCGGGGACGCGCGAGTACAAGGATTTTCCCAACGTGTTGCGCGTGATGGTCGGTCAGACTGCGGTGAATTGTCCGGCGGGCGAGCAGTTGTTGATGATCGAGACGAACATTGACGACCTTTCTCCACAGATCCTGGGTCACGTGATGGATCGTGCGTTCGAGCTCGGCGCGCTCGATTGTTACTTCACGCCGGTGCAGATGAAGAAGAACCGGCCGGGCGTGTTGCTGTCGGTGCTTTGCGAACGCGAGCGGAAAGAAGCGTTGCTGAAACTGTTATTCACGGAGACGACGACGCTGGGCGTGCGCAGCTACGAAGTCGAGCGACGCGCGTTGCGCCGCAGCGTTACGCAGGTTGAAACGCAGTATGGGCCAATCGATGTTAAAGTAGCCCATCTCAATGGGCACGTTGTAAACCAAATGCCGGAGTTTGAGCAGGTGCGCGCGGCTGCGACGCAGGCGGGCGTGCCGCTGAAAGTTGTGGAAGACGCAGTGCGAGCGGCCCTGACAGGGGATAAACGCGGATAGAAAAGACATGGATTTGAAGTCACAAGCAGTTGATCTGGACTTAATCGCCAAGGGTGTGCGGATGATCCTCGAAGGGATTGGCGAAGATTTGGAGCGGCCCGGGTTGCAGGAGACGCCGCAGCGGGTCGCGCAAATGTATGCCGAGCTGACTTCCGGCATGCGCGAAGATCCGCAACAGCACGTGGTGCCGCTTCCCGGCGATACGCACGACGAGATGGTGATCGTCAAAGACATCAGCATCGCGTCCCTCTGCGAACATCATCTCGCGCCATTCGTCGGCCGTTGTCACATCGCCTACATTCCGAAGGGCGGGCGCATTCTCGGGCTCTCGAAACTCGCGCGGCTCTCCGAAACATTTTCGCGGCGCCTGCAACTACAGGAACGGCTCACCACCGACATCGCCAACACGCTTTACGAAGGACTCAAGCCGCTCGGCGTGATGGTGGTCATCGAAGCGGAACACACCTGCATGACCCTGCGCGGCGTGCGGAAGGCAGGCGCAAAGACGATCACCTCGGCCCTTCTGGGAGGTTTCCGCAGCGACCCGCGGACGCGCGCGGAAGCCATGGCGTTGATCAAAGGAAAGGACTAAGCAGTTTCATGTCATCTCGTAAATCCGGTTTTGGGTCATTTCCTAAATCCCTTTTCACTGTTGCTCTCGGCCTGGTGTTGGTTACGGCTCTCACCGTTGCCTCACAGCAGAAAGCTTCGCCGTTCAACGAAGCCACCCTCAAAGCCCACATCCGATTTCTTTCGGACGACCTGCTTGAAGGCCGCGGCACGGGCGCGCGCGGCGGCGAGATCGCCGCGAAGTACATCGCGTCGCAACTCGAAAAGATGGGCGCGAAAGGCGCGGGCGAAGGCGGCAGTTTCTTTCAACCCGTATCGCTCGTCGGCGTGAAAGCCGATCCCAACACGACCCTGACGATCTCCGGCGCAAACGGCAGCGAGAGTTTCAAGTTCGCCGACGACTTCGTCGCGTTCACCGGCGCGCAGACCGAACACGTCGACGTGGACGCCGATCTCGTGTTTGTCGGTTACGGGATTTCAGCGCCCGAACAGAAGTGGAACGACTACAAAGGCAACGAAGATTATCGCGGGAAGATTCTCGTGATGCTCGTCAACGATCCGCCCGCCACGGCGGACGAGCCGAATCTCTTCGGCGGCAAAACGCTCACCTACTACGGCCGCTGGACCTACAAATACGAAGAGGCCGCGCGGCGCGGCGCGGCGGGCGCGATTCTGCTGCACACGGATGAATCCGCGGGCTATCCATGGAGCGTTGTGCGCACCTCGAACGGATCGTGGCGCTTCGACATTGCGCGCACCGCCAACGATACGCCGCCGTTCTTACAGTTTCGCTCGTGGGTGACGGACCCAACCGCGCGTCGCATCATGAAACTCGCCGGTCGGGATCTCGATGCGTTGCGCGCCGCCGCGGCGAAACGCGATTTTCAGCCGGTTAAGCTCGGTTTGAAAGGCAAGTTGAATCTCAAAAGCGAAGTCAAACGCGTCGCCGCGCCAAACGTGGTCGGCATCATCGAGGGCAGCGATCCGCAGTTGCGCAGCGAGTACGTCGTCTACTCGGCGCACTGGGATCACCTCGGCGTCGGCGCGCCGGACAAGAACGGCGACACGATCTACAACGGTGCTTTGGACAACGCGTCCGGCGTCGCCGTCGTCCTCGCGATTGCCGAGCACCTCGCGAGTTTACCGCCGGCGCAACGGCCGAAACGCTCGAGCCTGTTCCTGTTTCCGACTGCCGAAGAGCAAGGACTGCTCGGCGCGGAGTGGTATTCGAAGCATCCTGTTGTGCCGCTCGAAAAGACGGCCGCAAACGTTAATCTTGACTCGATGAACGTGCTTGGCCCAACAAAGGATTTCATTCCCCTGGGAGCCGAGCGTTCAAGCTTGAAAGCCGTCGTCGAAGCGGTCGCCAAAGAGATGAACCTGCGCGTGTCGCCAGATGCGCGTCCGGAACAAGGTTCGTTCTATCGTTCCGATCATTTTCCGTTTGCGAAAGTAGGCGTGCCTTCGATCAGTTTGAAGGAAGGGGACGATTACGTCGGCCATTCGAAGGAGTGGGGCGAGGAGCAGTTCAAGGCTTACAACACCGCGCACTATCACCAGCCGTCGGACGAGATGCGCGACACGTGGGACTATCGCGGCATGATTCAGGAAGCCGAGATCGCGCTCGCCATTGGCCGGCGTATTGCTGATCTTCCGACCAAGCCTCAGTTCAATCCAGGGGACGAGTTTGCCAAGAGTCGTTAACCACAGATTACACGGATTTGGATGAAAACTTTCTACGTCACCACACCGATTTACTACGCCAACAGCCTGCCGCACCTCGGCCATCTCTACACGATGATCGTGGGCGACACGATCGCGCGCTCGAAGCGGCAGCGCGGCATTGAAACTTACTTCCTGACCGGCACCGACGAGCACGGCATCAACATCGAACGCGCCGCGCAGAAGGCCGGGCGCACGCCGCAGGAGCAGGCCGATTACGTCGTCAGTTATTTCAAACGCATGACGAGCGCGTTTGGGCTCGATACCGAGCACGGCGGCTACGACATCTTCATGCGCACGACCGCGCCGTTTCATTACCAGGGCGTCAGTGAATTGTGGCGCCGCGTGGCGAAATCCAAAACGCCCAAAGGCAACGACGCGATTTACAAGGGCCACTACGAAGGTTGGTTTTGTGCCGCGTGTGCCGAGTACAAGACCGAAGACGAGTATCAGAAAGGCGACCCGCCGACGTGTTTGATTCACGACACGCCGCTCGATCGCGTTTCTGAAGAGAGTTACTTCTTTCGTCTGTCGGATTACGCCGAGGCGCTGCTCGACGTTTATGCGAGCCGGCCGAATTTCATTACTCCGGAAACACGCGCTAACGAGGTGATCAGTTTCGTGCGTGGCGGCTTGCAGGACTTGTCGGTGAGTCGCTTGCGCACGTCGGTGAGTTGGGGCGTGCCCGTGCCCGGCGATCCCGCGCACACGATGTACGTTTGGTTTGACGCGCTGACCAACTACATCACGGCGATCGGTTTTGGTAACGAAGAACGTGAGCGCGTCGTCGGTTTCGAAAAGTTCTGGCCGGCGCTGCATCTCGTCGGCAAAGACATCCTGCGCTTCCACGCGGTTTACTGGCCCGCGTTTTTGCTGGCCGCGGGAATCGAGCTGCCGCGCGGGATCGTGGCGCACGGCATGTGGGTCGATCCAAACGGCCGCAAGATGTCCAAGACGCTCGGCAACACGATCGAGCTCGACGTGTTGCAGAAGCACTTTGCGGTGGATGCGATTCGTTATTTCTGTTTACGCGAGATGGTCTTTGGCCAGGACGGCCGATTCGGTTACGAGAGTTTGATCGATCGTGCGAACAGCGATCTGGCGAGTGGCTTGGGAAACTTGTCGAGCCGCACGCTGACGATGATCGCGCGTTACTGCGATTCGCGGATTCCGTCGGGGAAGATTTCGGAAGAGAAGCTGCTGTTTGCGAAACGCACCGGCGTCGACACCGATGAAACAACGGTGGCGGGTTTCATCGAGACGGCGCGCGATCAGTTTTTGTTGCATTTCGAGAACCTCGCGTTTAATCGCGCGCTGGAGGCGGCGTGGTCGGTGGTGGCGCGTGTCGACAAGATGATCACCGACGCGAAACCATGGGACCTGGCGAAAGACGAGAACCAGCGGCAGACGCTCGGCGCGGTGCTGTATCGCGCGGCAGAGTCGTTACGCTGGCTGAGCGTGCTGTTGTATCCGGTGATGCCCGAAGCGAGCCGCGCGATCTGGCAGCAATTAGGTCTTAAAGAGGGACCGGACAAAATCGATCCGTCGACGTTGAAGTGGGGCGAGCTGCCGGAAGGCACGCGCATCAGCGACGTGCAAGCTGTGTTTCCGCGGCTCGATAAGGCTCAGATCCTTTCAGAGATAAATCAAACGGATCAATCCGTAAAATCTGCTCCACCTTCTCCTCCCGCTACGGACGCTCCCGAAGGCATCACAACCTTCGTCGAGATCGACGATTTCGCCAAAATCGATCTGCGCGTCGGCCAGGTCTTGTCCGCCGAGCGCATTCCCAAAGCCGACAAGCTGCTGTTGTTGAAAATCGATCTCGGCGAAGCAGAGCCGCGCCAAATCCTCGCCGGCATCGCGCAGTACTACGAGCCGGAAAAACTGATCGGCCGCAAAGTCGTCATCGTCGCGAACCTGAAGCCGCGCAAGCTGCGCGGTTACGAATCGCAGGGCATGGTGGTCGCCGCGTCGTACGGCGAAGAAGGCCGACCGGTGATTGCCACGTTTACCGAAGACGTGCCGAACGGCGCCCGCCTCAAGTAGGGCCACGGAAGAACGCAAATGTTCGTCGACTCGCATGCACACATTGATGGTCCGGAGTTTGACGCGGATCGCGATGCGGTGCTCGAACGCGCGCAGGCAGCTGCCGTCACCACGATCCTGAATGTCGGCACGGGCGATCCGCACAGCGGAGTGTTCGAACGTGCGATCGAGCTGGGCCGACGATACGATCGCGTCTACACCGCGATCGGCGTTCATCCTCACGATGCGCGTTTCTACGACGACCGGGCGGAGTCGCTTATCAGAGAGCTGCTCAAGACGGGTGAGCGCGTGATCGCGTGGGGCGAGATTGGCCTCGACTTTCACTACGACAATTCGCCGCGCGACGTGCAGGAAGAAGTCTTCCGGCGACAACTGCGCGCCGCACGCGACTGCGGCCTGCCGGTGATCATTCACACGCGTGAAGCCGAAACCGAAACGATCGAAATCCTGCAAAGCGAATACACGGGCGCCGAGCGGCGCGGCGTGTTTCATTGCTTCAGCGGCAGCCGCGATCTCGCGCTCCGTGCCCTCGATCTCGGTTTCCTGATCTCGTTCTCGGGCATCGTTACGTTTCGCAAAGCCGATGACCTGCGCGCGCTTGCACAAGAGATCCCGCTCGATCGTTTGCTGATCGAAACCGATTGTCCGTTTCTTGCGCCCGTGCCTTACCGCGGCAAGCGTAACGAACCGGCTTACGTCGTCGAAGTCGCTCGCTGCATCGCCGAGCTGCGTGGATTGCAGATCGAGCAGGTCGCCGAATTGACGCGAGCGAACTTCGAAAGCCTTTTTGACCCGTTTGCGCCTGCTTCTGCGCGTTAAAAGAAGGGGGGATTTACCCAAAAGAAAGGCGGTTCGAGATGAAGCATCTGTTGTTTGCATTGCTGCTACTTTTCCCCGTGGCTGCGTTCGCACAGCACGGTCACGCTCCAGCCAAGGGACCCGCGCCAGTCGCGCTCGAGTCAGGGCTGGGCAACATCAACCATCCTGTTTCAACTACCAATGCCGAGGCCCAAAAGTTCTTTAACCAGGGACTCGCCTACATCTACGCCTTCAATCACGCTGAAGCGATCCGGTCATTCAAGCAGGCGACCGAATTGGATCCGCAACTCGCGATGGGGTACTGGGGCATGGCGCTGGCGCTCGGTTCTAATTACAACGTGCCGGCCGACGGACCATCGCTAATCACCGCCTACAACAATTTGCAAAAGGCGATCGAGCTGGCGCCGAAAGCTTCGGCCCAGGACCGCGCCTATATCGAAGCGCTCGCCAAGCGTTACTCCAGCGACATCCAAGCCGATCAACACAAGCTCGGAGTCGATTACAAAAACGCGATGCGCGACCTGACGAAACGTTATCCCGATGACCTGGACGCCGCCACGCTCTACGCGGAAAGCATGATGAACCTGCATCCGTGGCACCTTTGGACGCTCGACGGTAAGCCGGCTGAAGACACGCTCGAGATCGTTTCGGTGCTCGAAGGCGTGTTGCGCCGCAACCCGAACCACAGCGGCGCGAATCATTACTATATTCACGCGGTCGAAGCTTCGCTCGATCCGGATCGAGCGTTGCCGAGTGCCGAACGGCTCGGGAAAGTCGCGCCCGGGGCAGGCCATCTGGTTCATATGCCTTCGCACATTTACATTCGCACCGGCGATTACCAAAAAGCGGCACAAGTCAACGTTGATGCGATTGCCGTTGACCGTGCGTACATGACGAAGGCTGGTGGAGAAGGCCTCTACCCGATGATCTATTACCACCACAATATTCACTTCCTCGCGGCCGCGAGTGCGCACAAGGGACGTTATGCAGATTCGATCAAAGCCGCACGCGAGCTCGAGGCGAGTGTGGCGCCGCACCTTCAGGCGATGCCGATGCTGGAGATGTTCCGACCCTATCCGATCGTTTCCCTCGTTCGCTTTGGCCGTTGGGACGATATCCTGAGAGAGCCAAAACCGGATGCAAGTCTGAAGATCACTATGGGCTTCTGGCACTTCGCGCGGGGCAGCGCCTATGTCGCAACGAACCAAACAGCTAACGCTGAGGCTGAGTTGCAGGCGTTACAGACATTGACCAAGGCTCTTCCTGCCGAAGCGCGACTATTCAACAACGCGGCGGCTGATATTTTGAACATCGCTGATTTGGCGCTGGCAGGGAAAATCGCTCTCTTACGTGGCGACAAAGAGACTGGTCTCGCGCTGTTGAATAAAGCTGCTGCGGCCGAAGATGCGACCAGTTACGCCGAACCTGCCGATTGGGATCTGCCGGTTCGTGAAGTGCTCGGCGCGATCTTGCTCAGCAACGGTGACAATGCCGCGGCCGAGAAAGTGTTTCGCGAAGAACTGAGACACCATCGAGGCAATGGCCGCGCACTGTTTGGTCTGGCTGAGAGTTTGAAAAAGCAGGGTAAGAAAGCGGAAGCGCAGAAGGTTACGAGAGACTTTCAAACAGCGTGGAAAGACGCGGATGGCAAATTAACGGTAGATGGGCTCGCTGGTGTGAAGTCAGCAACCGCGGGGACAACGACGGCCGCGAAGACGGGGAGCAACTAACGTTCGCTAATGAATGGTGAATTAGAGACATTGATTCGAGACGCAGGCGCGATCGCCGATGACGCGCGCTCGTCGTTTGGCAGCTTGTCTGCGTCTCAACTCAACTGGAAACCTTCCGCAGAGCGTTGGAGCATCGCGCAGTGCTTCGATCACCTGATCACGTCAAACAAGGGATATCTGCCGATTGTCGAAAGCGTTCGCAGCGGGAAAAAGCAGACGAGGTTTGTGGAGCGTCTCCCCGTATTGCCGGGTCTGGCGGGCAAGCTGCTGATCAAATCGCTGGATCCGGCATCAGCCCGGAAGATAAAAGCTCCGAAAAAGTTTGAGCCGGCCCAGAGCGAGATCAGCGCGACTGTGATCAGCGACTTCGTCGCGCAGCAGGAGCAGGTGATGGCCGGCATGAAGTCGACGAGCCATCTCGATCTCGAGAAGATCATCGTGACTTCGCCGGCGCTTTCGATTGTCGCTTACAGCTTGATGGACGCTTACCGGATCATCGTCGTCCACGAAAAGCGTCACCTGCAGCAAGCCAAGCGAGTGGCGGATGAACCAGCCTTTCTGTCGCAGTGCTCGTCCTGAACGTTCCGAACTAATTGGTTGACAGGACGCTGGTATCGAAGTAGAGTGCAGTCCTCCCTCGTACTCACAACAGAGACGATCTCGCCCATCCATTTGAATACGTTTCAAGCGCCCAGGCAGATAGGGAGATCTATGCGAACACTCATGCGAATGACACCGCTTCTGTGCTGCGT
>Ga0081539_10006501_pt1 | contig 11176 bp, 8 predicted proteins | sample TabmetS4T2R2_FD_71023 | JGI IMG/M metagenome (GOLD analysis project Ga0081539, IMG submission 71023) | Tabebuia heterophylla rhizosphere microbial communities from the University of Puerto Rico - S4T2R2 | ecosystem: Host-associated > Plants > Roots > Rhizosphere ... | reverse complement strand
TGGTGTCGGCCCCCTGCAGCGTGACGGCGACGATGGCGTCGGTCTCCAGGTGCCGTCGCGGAGTCCTTCTTCGTCAGTCTGAAAAGGAGCGGATCAAAAAGCAAATCTACAAGAACCGCGAGCTGGCGATCGCCGACGTGGCCGACTACATCGACGTCTTCTACAATCGAGCCCGCCGTCACAGTCACCTTGGCGGGTTAAGTCCGGAGCAATTCGAAGCAGTCCACAACCCGCAGCGACGTCTCCACTAAATCCTGGGAATTTCATTCCCGGGCGAGGGCGAGGATTGTGGCGGAGGCGCCGGCGCCGCTGGTCGTGCGGTCGGCGGGGCGGTTTCTGCATCGCGTTTTCTTCCGGCTGGCGGATGGCGCGCAGGCCTGGCGACCAGGCGCCGTGACACCTTTCTCTATGGCTCGGTCGCTTGATCCGTTACGACGCTAAGCGGAAGGTGCGACGGGCCTATCCGTCGGCAAGCGGGCACTTCTGGTAGCGTGAGGAGGAAACGCGGCGGGGCGACGCCTTACAGGAGCGGCGAGCTTTACTGCAATCGATGGAAATACTGCGGCAAGCCGGGTTTCGTATCCAGCAGGATGTCGACGATGTCGGCGCGGAGCTGTGATGTGAGCCTGGTGTACTTGCGGCCCTGATCCTTGCCGGACAGGACGTCCCACATCCGCGCATAGATGGCATCCCGCGTCGTCTGGGGAAGCCCGTCGAAGGCCGGCGAATAGATCATGTAGCTGCACGGATAGCGGAACAGCCTGGTTTCGAGATCCAGCTGCTTCAGGCTGCGGCCGCGACGGTCGCGCGGGCCGTAGCGCTCGAACTGCTGCTGAAATCCGGACGTGGATTGGAACTTCTCCGGCAGCGGCCTCTCGTCGACGAACAGGAGATAGTCGACCAGCTCGCTGGCATCCGCCGCGATCAGGCGATTGGCGGCGGCAGCGGTCTGCGCATTCCTCTGCTTGTGCTCGAGGGCGATGCGCGTCTCGTATCCGACGCGCGTCATCAGGTTGATCATCCGGACCTGATGATTGAGCGTCATCACCGCGGCGACGTCGCTGTAGCGCGACGGATAGCCATCCGCATCGAACTTGCCCTCGAGCGACTGCAACTGCTGCGGCGGTCTGGTTGGCTGCGGTGAGCGGCCGTCTCCTGACGACAGGGTGTTGCCCATGTGCAGGGTCCGACCGGTGCCGCCGGTGATGAACCAGCCACCCCAGCGTTCGCCGAACGGGCTGCGATGATCCGAGGAAAAGGGTTTGGCTTCGGGCAGCGGCTGACCGCCGGCGCCCACCGGCAAACTGCGCGCAATCAAACCGGGCACGCCAAGCGTCTCGCGGACTTCGTGACACGACAGGCAGGCATCGCTGCGCACCAGCTGCGGCCGTTCACTCTCTCCGCGTTGCAAGGCGTAGAACACCATGCCCTGGTGAGAATCGAGGGCGGCGAGCTCGAGCAACGGCGCGTTCCGGATGAATGCGACGATGACGTTGTCCGAGAAGTAAATCGCTCGCGGGTTCGCCGGGCTGATGTAGTGCTGCTGCAGGCTCGTCTTGGAGAACACCACCGACTGTGACGAGACCGGGACCTGTAGTGCCTCCAGGACCGAGCGGAGATATCCGCCGCTGCCTTCGTAGCGGAGTTTCACTGTTCCGTCTTCCATCTTGCGGATCAAGTCGGCCACCGCGTCCAGCGTGGGGCGGTCGTAGTCGATGGCCGGGTCCCGCCTCGTGCCGAAGAACGGCCGCTCGTCGATCGTGCCGCTGGTCGGCAGGTCGACGTCTGGCGGATCGCTGGCAAACGCCGGTGCCAGAACCTGCGTCGTGAGGGCGAGAACGGCGAACCAGAAGCGAGGTCGGCGCATGGACCCGATCATTGTCTCAGGAAACCAAATCCGGTCGTGCGCCGCGCCGCTTTCCTGAGGGGTGGATTGATCGTTTCTGTCGCCTTCCGTCAGTGATCGCGGCGCCCGTAACTCATTGCGGCAGGCTCGCTTCTCGATCAAAATTGCGCGCACGCGAACAGCGCAGAGGGAGTTGTGACGAGCACGGGTGTGACGTCAGATCCGCCGCCGCGTAAAGATCGTCGACGACAGGTGCAGGCGGCGGAAACCCACCTGCTCTACGAGAACGCCGGCACGGGCATCGTCTCGACGGTCGTGATTGCGACGTTGCTCGCCGTCGGGCAGTGGGTTGTCATCTCCCAGTCGATCGTGGTGCTGTGGTGGGTCTACATGCTGCTGGTGTCGGTGGCGAGATTCGTGCTCGACCGGCGATACCGCCATGCGTCGCCCGGCGACACCGACGTCCGCTACTGGAATCTGGCATTTGTCGTCGGCGTCGCGGCCGCAGCGGCAGGCTGGAGTGCCGCGGCGATTCTGCTGTACACGCCCGCCCGTCCCATCAACGAGACATTTCTCGTCTTCGTCATCGGCGGGGTCATGCTCGGCGGGGCCTCGCTGCTGGCCGCGAGGCCGGAGGCGTTTCTCATACTGCTCGTCCCCACGGGTCTTCTCCTGGCGTTGCGCCTGGTGGCCGCCGGCGGTCGAGAGCACGTGATGATGGGACTTCTGACCGCCCTGTTCACGCTGGCGACGATCGTGACGACCTGGCGATTTCATCGCATGATCACGTCCTCGCTCGAACTGCGATTCGACAACGACGATCTCATCGTCAGCCTTCAGACTGCGAAGGATCAGGCCGAGGCCCTCAATCGTGATCTCGAGCTCCGCGTCAGTGATCGGACCGCCAAGCTCGTGGAGGCGGATCAGCGGAAGGACGAATTCCTTGCCACGCTTGCGCACGAGCTCCGTAACCCGCTGGCGCCGATCCGATTCGCCGTCGAGAACCTGAAGCCCGATAGCCCCCCGGCGAGGGCGGCACGCGCCCGTGAAGTCATCGATCGTCAGGTTGGGCAGCTCGTTCGACTCGTCGATGACCTGCTGGATGTGTCCCGGATCACCGCGAACAAGATCCAGCTGCGACCTGAACCGCACGAGCTCGAGCGTCTGATGGCGACGGCCGTCGAAACGATCATGCCGCTCGCGCGGGCGGCGGACCAGCAGGTCGACGTGCGTGTGCCGGTGACGCCCATTCGCGTCGACGGCGATGGGACGCGGCTCGTCCAGATATTTTCGAACGTGCTCAACAACGCGGTGAAGTTCACGCCGCCGGGTGGGCGGATCTGGTTCACCGCCGATCAGGACTCCACCGAGGTCGTCGTGCGCATTCGCGACAGTGGTATCGGGATCGCGCGTGACATCCTGCCGCGGGTGTTCGACATGTTTCAGCAGGCGGAGCCTGTGTTGGAAAGGTCCGTCGGGGGATTGGGCATCGGATTGACGCTGGCGCGGCGGCTGGTCGAGATGCACAACGGACACATTGCGATCGACAGTCCGGGGCCAGGTCAGGGGACCGAAGTCGAAATCCGTCTTCCGCTGTCGTCGGTGCCGCTCGCGAAGATTACCTCCGCCGAACGGTCGATGAAGGCGTCGGGCCGTGGACTTCGCGTGCTCATTGTCGAGGACAACCTGGACGCGGCTGAGATGCTGGAGCTCGCGGTGTCGCAATTCGGGCATCACACCCGAGTCGCGCACGACGGTGCGACGGCGCTCTCGATGGCGACGCAGTTCGCACCCGACCTGGTTCTCTTGGACGTTGGCCTGCCGGTGATGAACGGCTATGCGGTGGCGCGGGCCCTGCGAGAGCTGCCGGACTTCGCCGCCGTCCACATCGCCGCGGTCACTGGCTGGGGGCAGGAAGAGGATCGACGGAAGGCCCGGGAGGCCGGCTTCGACAGCCATTTCACCAAGCCGCTCTCGCCGGCCATGCTGCACGATCTGCTGGTGACGATCGAGCACCCATCCTGACGGGACGCCGTCAACCCGCCACGAACACGTCTCACCGATTCGGATTATTCGGTCTGATCCTCTGCGTCCCGCCGACGCGCCCGGCGGCGGTGGAGACGGATCGCGCCAATCATCAGTCCGCAGCAGAGGAGGCTCGAGATTGCAGGTTCGGGCACCGACGGGTCTCTGCCGGTTGGCATCGAGAGGAAATCGATCCGGTAGGTTCCCGGCGAGATGATGAGGCCGGTGTTCCTAAGACGATGCAGGGCTCCGAACCCCGGTGGCGGGCCACCGCCCGGCGCGGTCATGGCGTCCCACGTGTTTCCGGCCGTGTCGATCGCCCGAAGGGGGTAGTCTCCAAACCCGATGTAGTAGGTGCCGGCAGTAATCTCTACGTTCAGGAAGACGGCGTTGATCGGCCCGCCGGTCGCAATGGCGAACAGTCCCATGCCGCCGCTGTCGAACAGGAACAGCGTGGGATCCAGGACGCCCGACGTGACCCGGCCCCTCAGCCGCAGCAACCCATCTTCTGCGAAATAGACGCGGTACAGGTCTCCCTCGTCCGAACCGCCGATGGTGCCGTGGATCTGATCGAAACCCGCGCCCACGACTTCCGGAGGCACCACGCCGTCGAAGATCGCCGGCGCATTCATTTCTTCGTAGACGACTGCGGCCGCCGCTGGCGCCGCGAGGCTGAGAGTCGAGATGAGTGCGCAGAGGAGCGTTCGCATGGTCAGCCCAGTCGCTTGGCGATCGCCTTGCCCAATTCGGCGAGGACCTTCAGCGCGTCGGCACGCTCTCGCCGTATGAGGTCGCCGGGCGGGACCGACATCAGCGATACCTGTCGTTGGCCGCGGCGGACCACGAGCAGCGCACCGTTCTGTGTGATGCCTTTCGCCGGATCCTCACGCTCGAGGACCGCGACCGCCTTGTCGCCGACGCCTGACAACGTTTCGAATCGCACGTGGCGTTCAGCGTCCGGCCGCAGCGGATCGACGAAGGAAACCATGAAGGTCTTCGCTTCATCAATCGGGGTATCGTCGGCGCTGTCGGCGCCGGCCACGAGCACGACGCGTCCGGTGTTGAAGATCCATTCGCATCTGAGGATGCCTTGCTTCTCCCACGTGCGAATCGTCCGTCCCGGTTTGCTTCCCGGAAACGCCGCCTGTAACTCGCCGACCGTCAGAAGCGCGCACGGTTCCGGGGTCTGTGCGTTGCCGACGTATGTCGACGTGAGAACAGCAAGCCCGGTCAGCAGGCCGAGGGATCGTGTCTTCATCGATGTCTCCTTGATGTACGAAGTGGCTTAGCGAGGTGTCGCGGCCAAGACGAGGCCAGCCATGCGCTCGACGAGCGGCGTCACGAGATCCTCGCCGTCGGCGGATGCCTTGGCGCGGTCCTTTCCTTCGCGCAGCGTGACGCCAGCATTCGATGCGAGTCGATACTCGATCTGCATCTCGTCTTTCGCGCGCGTGTTCGAGGCGATCGTCGATGTGGCGGCAGTTCCAGCAATCGCGGCGCTCCGGATCGCCGTCGACGTTGCGGTACTTCCGCCGTATGGCAGGTGCCACGCCGCAGCGCCGGCGGCATCGCCGAGCGCTCGGCCGAGCATGCCGCCGCCTCGCTTCCGCGTGAGGGTGATCGTGAGCACGCTCGCGCAGCCGTGCTCGCGCGCTTCTTCCAGGGCCTGATCGGCGAGCCGGGCTTCGAGTGCGACCGTACGGAGCGATGGCCCTTTGAGAAAACTGAACGTCAGGTCACGCAGGCCGCCGGCCAGCTCGGTCGCGGTGCCGTCCGCACCGCGCAGCGTTGGTAACGGCAATGCGACGCATCGAGAAGAGGTCTGTGCGTAGCCGGGTGGGCATACCGCGAGGGCAGTTGCCGCGAGGAGAACCGAGCGCGAGAGGCGTGTCATACCCGAGTAAGCGGAACTTTGGCCCCAGTCAGCTCACTCGGTCTGCACCCTCAGGTCCCGTCGTCGAAGCCCGGCGCGAACATGCGGGTGAACGCCGGCGGGTTTCGAATCGGTTGCGCGACCATCCACGCCGCGGCCTGCTGTCGGATCGCCTCGCCCTCGGCGCCAGCGAGCAGCTTGCCGAGGCGGACGCGAGCCACGGCCGCGTACAGCTTCATCTCGGCGCGGTCGAACTGCTCCACCGCGGCGGTCAAAGACTCGCGTGCCTCAGCCAGCCGTCCCTCGAGACGCGCCACTCCGGCGTCGAGCAGTAATCCAATCGGGTTCGACCACGGCATTCGCTCGCGCCGGATGCGTCGCGCGCACGATCGTGCAACGGCAAGCCATCGACGTGACGGCGGTTCTGTTGATGCCAGGGCAAGCGCGCACCGGCCGCGCAGATACCACGACTCGATGCGCAGCACCTGCACGCGCAGGAGCATCGACGCCTGCAGACGCGGAGCGTCCCGCTCGAGCAGCGCCCATGCGGCACTGCAGTCGCCGCGATAGAGCGCCGTCTGCACGCGTGCGAGCATCGCGCTGAAGTGCTGGCGGTGGAAGCCTTCCTGCGACCATCGCTCGATTGCGGCCTCGGCTTCGCGGAGCCCCTCGTCCGGGTCGTCCGCCGCCAGCCACACGTAGTTGCTGCGGGTACACAGCTCGGTCGCCAGGTAGAGATTTCCGCGGCTGCGCCCCTCGGCCAGGAGCGCTGGCACGCGCCGCGACACCTCGCCGACGTCGCCCATGTACATCAACCCCCAGATCACCATGTTCTGGGCGATGTTCACTTCCCACGTGGCGCCGACGCATTCGTCGCGCAGAATGGCGAGCGCCCGCTCGCCCAACTCGAGCGCGCGGCGCCACTGACCGGTGGCGGTACCCGAGATGGCCTCGGCGAGCAGCGTCATGCCGCGCACCTGCGGCGTGGCAACCGAATCGGTCAACCTCTTCGCGAGCCGTGCCAGCGGCTCGGCGCTCGGCCTGTAGATCCAGTCGGCGGTACGAGCCGATGCCTCGAGCGCCGCGCCACGCGCGATGCGTGCCGGCTCGCCCGCGTCGAGTGCCATGTGGAAATGCCAGGCGATGAAATTCGTCGCGGCGACGATGTCCACGAGCCCCAGTCGGGTGGCGGCGGCCCAGCAGGCGTCGAGGCGCTCGAGCGTGGCCGGGTCGATCTCCTCTGCCGGCCGTTCGACGAAGTCGAGCCCCCGCCACTGCTGCTTCGCGCGGCGCCAGATCAGCCACAACAGTGATGCACGGGGTCTGGCGGGGAATCGAAGCCCGACGTGCAGCAAGCCTTGGCGCAAGAGCGCAAGGCCGCGATCGATGTGCCCGCCGGTCAGAAACTGTTCCGCGGCACGGCGCTCCAACTCCATCGCCCGCGCGCGCCCCGTCGTGGCGGCCGCGCGCAGGAAGGCCTCGGCCGCCTCGGCAGGCCGTCCGGCATTGGCGAGGGACGTCGCGAGTCCCTCCTTCCACGTCTCCGCATCCGGCGATGACGGCGCGTGGGCGAGCGCCTCGCCATAGAACATCACCGCGCGATCGAAGGCCAGAGCCGAGCTCGCCTTGTCGGCAGCGCGCCCCGCCTGCGTCGCGGCCTCCCGCGACGCGCCGGCTCCGCGATAGTGCTCGAACAGCGCCTCGGGGTCGTCGTGATCGCGCGCGACGAGCGCCACCGCCAGCCGACCGTGAATCTCACGTGTCGATTCGACATCGAGACGCGCCCGCAGCGCCTCGCGGATCCGATCGTGATACGCCTCGACCTGCGCCGACGATCCGCTGCTGCGAATGAAATGCGCGGCACGCAACGTCGCCAGCAGCGACTGCCGGTCCCTCGTTACCCCGGCGGCATCGCACACGACGTCGGGCGGCATCGGACGGCTGCACACGGCGAGCACGTCGAGGAATCCGCGAGCGGTCTCGGGCAGCGCGCCAAATCGCCACTCGAACACGCTCGACGCGGTGGTCGCCCGCGGCGTTTCACCCGACGCGCGCGCGTAGAACGCGAGCTGTTCGAGGACGAACGGGCTGCCCAATGCCTCGCGCGTCATGCGTCGCGTGTCGTCTTCCGAAAGACTGGCCTCGTGCGGGAGCAGGCTCGTGAGCACCGCGTGTGCTTCGGCGTCGCGCAACGGCTCGACGAGCAGGGCATCCCGCTCGGACTGACCCGACCGGGCGAGCCACGCCTGCAGGAACGCCTTGACGGGCACCTCCTCCGCTCTGAAGCACACGAGCGTGAGCATGCCGCGCGGACTTTCCGGCGCCAGCAGTTCGTCCAGCAGCGCGGCGCTTTCGGCGTCGGCCCACTGGAAGTCGTCGACCCACACGATCAAAGGCTGGGACGCAGCGAGGCGCACGAGCAGCGTGCGCAAGGCGCCCAACGCGAGGCTTCGCACGCGTGGGAGATCGAGAGTCTCGCGCTGCCGGCGCCCCGACGGACGGGACACGGCCGGCACCTGACGCAGCACCGGAAACATGCGTGCGAGCGCCCACAGATCCGGCGGCAGGAGCGGTGCGAGCCGTTCCTCGGGCAGCGTGACGAGATGGCGGCTGAGCGCATCGACGACGCCATCGAGCGCCTTGTGGGGTACTGACTCGTTTTCGTAACAGCGTCCGGCGAGCACGAGCCCTTCGCGATGCTGTGCGAGAAAGCGGCGAACGAGCGCGCTCTTGCCGATTCCGGACACGCCGTGCACGGCCACGATCGCCGCGCCCCCCGCCTGCGCCATCGCCCACGCCCGATTCAGACCTTCGAGCTCCGTGTCACGCCCGACGAACGCCGCGTCGGCCGGTGTGGTCTCCGGCGCCGGCGTGTCGTGGCCAGCGAGCAGGCGCATCGCCATGGTGCCGGTCAGACGCTGCTGCGGGTCCCGGCGCAACAACGCCACGCACACATCGTTCAGGTCACTCGGCAGGCTGGGAACCAGCGTCGATGGCGGTACGAGATCGCCTGTGGTCTTGCGGGCCAGCATCTGGCTCGCGTCGCCGGAAAACGGCAGCTGCCCCGTGAGCGCCTCATACAGCGTGACACCCACGCTGTACCAATCGCCGGCCTCCGATGGCGCTCCACCGTTCGCTTCCTCGGGAGCCATGTATGCCGGTGTCCCGCCCGGGACGATGAAGCTGGCGTGCGACTCGAGCCGATGCTCCGCCGCCAACCCGAAGTCGAGGACGACAAGACGACCGGCGGACGTCACCATCACGTTCGACGGTTTGATGTCGCGATGAAGGATCTGGTGGCGGTGCAGAGCACGAACCGCCTCGAGGAGCTGGAGGAGTGCTGCTCGTATGCGCGACTCGCGGTCCGAATCCGGCGCCAGCCGCGCGTGATCGACGAACGTCTCGCCGCGCACCAGCTCCATCGTGAAGAACGCCTGCTCGTCGTCCACGAACAGTTCGTAGAGGCAGACCAGGTTCGGGTGGGTAGCGCCCGCGAGGCTGCGGAACTCTCGTTTGAGCCGATACAGATCGGCCGCGCCGCTGCGGCGCAGCGTTTTGAGCGCCACCATCTCGTCGCGCAGGACGTCGCGCGCCTCGTAGACAACGCCCATGCCGCCGGCGCCGATCCGTCGTACGTCGGTGAAGCGGCCGGTGCCGGAAAAGGGCACTTCGTCGCTGAGGATGGGCGCGGGGTCCAGCGGGTGCTCGAGGAACGACAGCTTTTCGTCGTGGATGGCGAGCAGCCGGCGAGCGTGGGTCAGAAGCGCCGTGTCGCCGGCACACGCGCTGTGGAGGAACGTCTCGCGCTCCGGCGGCTCCAGCAGTATCGCCTGGTCGAACACCTCCTTGAGGCGGAGGTGGTAGGCGAGCGACGGGCGCCCGTCCGACATCAGGTCAGGCGGTCAGCCGATCGTAGAGCCAGGCGCGGGCAAACGCCCAGTCCCGTTTCAGCGTGGCCACCGAGACGCCGAGTGCGTCGGCCGCTTCTGCTTCGCCGAGGCCGCCGAAGAACCGCATCTCGACCACGCGCACGGCGCGGGCGTTGATCGCCGCCAGGTCCTCGAGGGCCTCGTCGAGTGCGAGCACGTCTTCATCCGGGCGCGCGCCGACGGCGTCGCTCGCGCCGAGCGACACGCGGATCCCGGCTCCGGGTCCTTTGACCGCATTGCGATGACGGGCGTAGTCGACGAGCACCCGCCGCATCTGCGTCGCCATCAGCGCGATCAGATGCCGGCGGTCCTGTACCGAGACGCCCTCGGACGCGAACAGCCGCATCCACGCCTCCTGCACGAGGTCGTTGGTCTGCAGCGTATGGCCCTGCCGCTCGGAAGCCAGGTATCGGCGCGCGAGCCGCTGGAGCTCGGGATGGATTGCATCGATCAGCGTGACCGAGGCCGACGCGTCGCCGTCGCGGGCCTTCGCAATCAGCCGGGTCAGATCCGCGCCCGCCATGGGCATTATTGTGCCGCAGCTTTGGCGTGAGCTGATCGCGCCCGAAGTTCCGCTTACTCCGGCGAGGGAACGCACTGATGATCTCGACGACTCGCCTGCGCGCCGCCGCGCGTGTGTCCATCTTGTGCCTGGCGCCGCTCGTTATGGCGTCGCTCGTGGCAGCGCAACGCGCCGGCACCATCACGAAGACGACCAGGACTGCGCCGTCGACCAAGTCGATGACGCTGGAGCAGCGTGTCGAGGCGCTCGAGAAGCGCGTCGAGGAGCTCGAAAAGCACATCGACGAATTCGACCTCGACGCCGAATCAGCGCGCGACAGGAAGCTCGAGGAGCGGCTGGCCGCGATCGAGCGGGCGCAGAAGGCCGGGCGACCCGGCCCGCCGCCTGCGAAGCAGTCCGATGACGACGAGCAGCCGCTCACGGTGCGTGCGCCATTCGTCGTCATGGACGAGACCGGGAAAACGCTGATGCGCGTCGACAAATCTCCCGTGTCGAACGGAGCCCGCGTGATCATCGGCAACCCCGTCGGCTCGCGGCTGCTGCTTGGAGTGCAAAAGGACGACGGTGCCGGGTTTCAGATGTACGACAACGCCGGTGTGCAGCGGGTGGCGATCGGCGCCGTGGCCGGCGCCACCCTGCTGAAGCTCGAGGACAAGAAATACAAAGCGATGGTCACCACCTCCGGAGCCGAGGGCAACACGGTGTCGCTCTTCACCGGCGAGGTCGTCTCCGCCCGCATGGCCAGCGGACCTGGCGGAAACGGCCGGATGATCCTCAGCGCCGGCTCCGGCATCCCGATGGTCGAAGCCGGATCGGCGGACGGTCTGGGCGTGGTGCGGACCGGGCCCGCGATGGGCGGCGCGCCAAGCAGTCTGGCCGGGCTCCCGTACGCCATCCTGGGGAAGAAGGGCAGCAACTAGACCGTCACGCGGCCACCGCTGGCGGCCACGCCCTTTCCCCGTTATCGCGTCGTGTAGGTG
>Ga0081539_10006500_pt1 | contig 11177 bp, 6 predicted proteins | sample TabmetS4T2R2_FD_71023 | JGI IMG/M metagenome (GOLD analysis project Ga0081539, IMG submission 71023) | Tabebuia heterophylla rhizosphere microbial communities from the University of Puerto Rico - S4T2R2 | ecosystem: Host-associated > Plants > Roots > Rhizosphere ... | reverse complement strand
CAAAAAAGAAGCGATTGAGTGGGCATGGCAATTGCTGACCGATGTTTGGGGACTCAAAAAAGAGAATACATGGGCGACTGTCTTCAAAGATGATAAAGGGAACATCCCGTCAGATGAAGAAGCGGCTGAACACTGGCGAGCCCAGTCCGGGTTCCAGCCCGATCATGTCCTCTATTTCGGTCGCAAAGATAATTTTTGGGAAATGGCTGAGACCGGTCCCTGTGGTCCGTGTTCGGAAATCCACTACGATCGCGGCATAAAGTATTGTGACAAGCAGCATATTGAAGGTCACATCTGCCGCGTCAATGGCGATTGCAAACGTTTCCTCGAACTTTGGAATTTAGTCTTTATCCAATACAACCGGCTTGGTCCAGACTCGCTCGAACCGCTGCCCGCGAGGCACGTGGATACTGGCATGGGCTTTGAGCGAATTGTTTCTGTTTTGCAGGATGTCGACTCGAACTACAAGACTGATCTCTTTACAAAGCCGCTCGACGTGCTGCGTTCTCTGACGGGCGCAAGCGAAAGTGACATGCTGGCTGATTTCACGCCTTACCGAGTGATCTGCGACCACACCCGCGCAGCGGCTTTTCTCATTGCGGATGGGGTTGTTCCAGGCAACGTGGGCCGCAACTATGTGACTCGCATGATCATCCGGCGCGCAGCTCGCTTCGGAACCAAGATCGGACTGGAAGAACCATTTCTTGCGAGAGTTGCCGAGGCTGTTATCGATACATACGGCGACTTTTATCCTGAAGTAGTCAAAAGTCGCAGCGCGATCTTGGATAATTTAACTCGGGAAGAAATCCGCTTCGCGCGGACAATTGAAACGGGTACCGCTCATTTACAGAATCTACTCGATCGGCTGCGCGATACCGAAAGTTTCGCTCTCAATGGCGTTGCCAACATGGGCGTTCTGGATGGACATCGTGCTTTTGACTTGTATGCAACCTATGGCTTGCCCTTTGAAATTTCGCGCGATATCGCGCGTGAGCAAGGACTGGACGTTGATGAAGCTGGCTTCCGCGCCGCGATGGATGAGCATCGCCTTGCTTCTGGTGGCGGGAAAGCTATGGGTAAATCAGGCGGCGAAGATGCTGAGTTCTTTGCGGGCATTTTGAAGAATCTGCAAAAGAATGGCAAGCTCGATGAACACGGCGTTGAATATGACCCATATACCAGCCCGCGCGTAATGGGCGAGATACTGGCCCTGATCGCCGAAGGTGGCAAGTCGGTTCAATCGGCTTCCTTCGGTGAGCAGGTCCAAGTGATATTACCAAAGACAGGTTTCTATATCGAATCGGGTGGACAAGTAGATGATACTGGATATATTCGTTCCTTCACCCCCCTCCATCTCCCCCCAAATTCGGAGAAGTTGGGAGGAGAGAAAGAGGGGGGCTGGGAAATCGAAGTCACTGGCGTGCGCCGTCCATCCGCGGGCGTGATCGTTCACATTGGCGAAGTGATCTCTGGTCAGCCAAAAGTTGGAGACAATGCCATCGTGGAAGTGGACATGACTCGTCGTCATGATATCATGCGCAATCACACCGCGACTCACCTTCTCCATGCTGCCTTGCATCAGGTGTTAGGTGAGCACGCGCGGCAGGCAGGCTCGCTCGTCGCACCGGATCGTCTGCGTTTTGACTTCAATCATCCCGAAGCCATGACTCCTGAACAGCTTGAGCGTGTGGAACGAATCGTCAACGACGCGGTCGCGGCCGATATGGAAGTCGTACCCAAGCTCAAATCCCGCGAAGACGCGATTGCAGAAGGCGCGATGGCTCTCTTCGGTGAAAAATACGGCGAGACGGTTCGCACCATAACTATTATTAGTTCGTCAGGCTCCGAGACCCTGACGGAGCAGGAGGATGCTAACGTGCATCCCAGCGCGGTGGCAGAACATGAACATAAATATTCGTACGAACTGTGTGGTGGTACGCACCTTGACCGCACCTCAGATGTTGGCGCGTTCCTGATTGTGAGTGAGGGTTCTGCGGCAGCGGGCGTGCGTCGCGTCGAGGCCGTTACAGGTCGTGGTGCTTATGATCTAATCGCGCGGCGTTTCAAAGCGTTGAAGCAAACTGCCTCAACGCTGAAAACCTCTGTGGATGAAGTTCCACGAAAAGTGGCAACATTGCAAGATGAAATCGCCGACTTGCGGAAGCAAGTAGCTACAATGAGAAATGAGATTGCCCAAGCTAGGCTGAGTGGCCAAGCAGACCAAATTCAAAAAGTTGGTGATGTGAATCTGTTGGCCATGGAAGTTCCCAATGCTGATGCCAATACATTGCGTTCTCTGGCGGATAAATTCCGCGAAAAGCATCCCAAGGAAAGCATTGCGGTTTTAGCATCCGGGTCAACAGTCATCTCGGCGGTGACGAATGACATTGTCGCACGCGGCATCAAGGCTGGTGACCTGATCACGGCCATCGGCGGTCGAGGAGGGGGGCGTCCAAATATGGCGCAGGGCAGCCTGCCCGACGCAGCGATGGTGAATGATGCGATGAGCAAGGTCGCAAAAGCTGTTGAAGAGAAGTTGAAGTAATGATAAAGACTTCCGAAGTTTTCAAAACTTTGGAAGTCTTCGTGAAGAAGTATGGGGATTTGATTTTGACCAGCTGGGATGGGTAACTATCTGTGCTATTTCTTTAGTAGTAGATAAATACCTCATCAGACGACCAAACAATGTATTATGATTATCACCAGAAAAGGAGAGAGAAAATGTCCCGATTAAACAAATTCATATCACTGACGATCCTCGTTTTGTTCATCCTTGCCTGCAACTTTGTCACGCAGCCGATCAAAGATGTTCAGAATGTTGCTGGAACTGCACAGTCGATTGCATCTGCCCTGCCTGTTGAAACCATTCAGGCGTTGGCGAGTCAGGTGGCAAGCCAGGTTCCAGCCGAAACCTTGCAGGCACTACCATCCATGGCCCCCAGCCTAGAAGCACTTGCAACAGATTTTGGAAATATGTTCAATCCGCAAGGAACGCCGGTTGAAGCCTGGAAAGAGATTCCCATCATGCCAGAGGCCACCGCAGGACAGGAATTTGACTCACAAAACTATAGCTTCAAGACGAATGCTACCGTGCAGGACGTGCAAAATTACTATAATGAACAGTTGCCTGGCTTGAGCTGGACTAAAACATTCGATATACCCTCTGATGCCAATGGAGCGATCCTATTGTTTTCCAAGGGCAGTAATGTATTAACAATAACCATCACTTCAAACGAAGGTTCAACCGTCGTCATCCTGACGCTTGTTTAGCTCAAGGTTCTACATTAATTCAAAAAGGGACAGCCTACGCTGTCCCTTTTTGAATCCTCCTGAAAGAGACAATTAATAGTTCAGCTCAACTGAATCCTCAATTCACTGGTTTGTGCATCCATATTGATCAGGGTTGAGTTACCTAAAACTAAGACCTTAGCATCTCCTGCATCTTTCACATTCGTTATATTTGTCATTGATACGTTCCATGGTTTGGAACGCCCCTCACGTTTGATGTCGATTACATTCCCCTTCCGCAAACCTATGAAGGTTAGTTCGATTCAGTAATTCATGATACCCCGATTGGGAAGTTTCGTTCCGGATGCTTGTCACCAGATTCACCAATGAAAAAGTGGAGTCGAATTTGCTCGACTCCATGCTTTCTAAACTTTCGTTGACTTGCGCAACTTACGATTTATACTTCCAATTCTGCACATCCCAGGTCATGCTTCCCCAGGTGCTGACGACATAGCCCGTGAGATCTGTGCTGAACCCATAGCCATCTTGCCAAAGGAAGATGTAATTTTGTACCGCATCCTCCTGGATAAGTTTGCCTAATTCGCAATATGCCTCGCGTCGCACAGATTGATCGAATGTGCTTCCTGCGGTGTTGATCGCCTCATCCGCTTTGGGGTTTACCCAGCGGAAATGGTTATCTCCCTCAGGGTTATCGGCCGTTGGGATGTTGGTAGAAAGATAATCAACTTGTACCGAGCCGTGCGGTTCAATACCATAACTGCGGTCATAGATCAACATGTCATAATCGCCTATTTTGCGCGGCGAGCCATCAGCAAACGAACCGAAGATGATCGAATAATCATAGTTGACGATGTTTGCTTCAATTCCGACATCTTTGAGATTCTCCACAATAAATTGTTCGACGCGTTCAAGAGGTTCATAACCCGTATATCCTTGCAATTCTAAGGATAAGCGTGTTCCGTCTTCCGCATATTGCGCGCCTTGGGCCACACGGATTCCATCCGGACCTTCGACCCAGCCAGCTTCGGTCAATAGCTGTTTGGCTTTTTCTGCATCAAAATTGTACATGCGTGGAATATCACATTTGTACCAGCCATACGCAAACGGACTTGTCGAAGGAGCCACCTGACCATTTAAGACATCATTGATCAGTGAGTCGTAATCAATCGCGTGTGAGATTGCCTGTCGAACACGAAGATCACCAAGAATTGGGTGAGGTGCAGAGGCGCCTGGATCATCATCGCCAGGCTTGCTTAAGTTGAAATCCATTGCCATATTCCAAAGACCAGGTACAAGAACCTCTTCGGCTTTTCCTTTCATCAGAGGATCATAATCTGCTTTGTCTTCGCTTGGCCACAGATGTACCTGGGCTTCGCCTGACACCATCAACGCGGTCTGGGCAGCGGGTTCGGGTGCAATACGGAAGATCAGTTTATCGAGATAGGGCTTGCCCTCTTCATAATAATTTGGGTTGCGTTCCATTGTGATGCTCTCGCCGCTGCGCCAGTCCGTGACGACAAAGGGCCCTGCAGCAACGGGCTTCATATTCCATTCCCAGGTTGTCATTTCTTCAGGTGCACCTGTTGCGTGACGCGGCAAGATCCCGGCAGAGAACTGGCCCAAATAATCCACATAAGGTTCGCTATACTGCACAACTGCTGTCTGATCATCAGGCGTTTCGATACTCTCAATTAAGTCGAAGCCAGCCGTCCCACTGAACGCGCCGCTAGCAGGGTTCGAAACGGCTTCCCATGTGAACTTAATATCGTCTGAAGTAAGCGGCTGTCCATCTGACCACTTCAGTCCTTCGCGCAATTTCCACGTCACCGTCTTGCGGTCTTCAGAAATGGTAGGCAAATCGGCTGCGAGGCGGGCTTGATATTCGCCTTTTTCATTTGGTTCAGTCAGCCCGATTATGGTGGCATCGGAGACCTGACGGACAATCGCCGCGTCCGCCAGATAACGATTGAGTCCTGCTGGCTCTTCAGAGATTACGAAGGTTACGGTTCCGCCTCTTCCAGCGGGTTCAGCTGGGGCTGGCAGCGCTCCACCACATGCGCTAAGCACAAGCCCGAACACGACGAACAGTGTGAACAACTTTTGTTTCATTTTTTCTTCTCCTTTTGAACTCCACATAAAATCCGTTAGTCGAGTCGTTCCGCATCATCGTTGCGGAACGTATCAAGACCAACGTTTTTCATGAGTAATCTTGTAACCAGAATCATCTTGTTATTGGTGGTCTCGACACTTGCATGATTTGCTAAAGCAAATCACATGCAAATGCAGGTGTATGCTCGCAACAACAGCTCGCTACTCGACCACCGAGTTTGGTCACTTCTCCTGCACGACGTACGGATCAAAAGCATCGCGCAGGCCATCGCCGATAAAGTTAATCGCCATCACAGTAATAAAAATCATCAAACCCGGAAACACAGCCAGCCAGGGCGCGCGGTATACGTGGACTTGAGCACTTTCCAAAATATTTCCCCAACTAGGTGTAGGTGGCTGGATGCCAAAGCCCAGATAACTCAAACCTGATTCAGTGATGATCGCATAGGCCATCTCAAGAGTTGCACTTACGAGCAGCGGACCGAGACTATTGGGCAGGATGCGCTGAAAGATGAGCCGCGCATCGCTGGCGCCCAGCGCGCGTGAGGCAGAGACGAAATCTCGTTCGCGCAGGACGAGGCAAAGTCCGCGCGCAATGCGAGCTGGCCACATCCATGCAAATGAACTAATGGCAATAATAACCAGCCAGACGCTGCTTCGAAATTCAGCCAGGGCAGGTAATTCTCGTAATAACGCGCTGAATAAAATCAACACAAAGACAACAGGCATGATAAGAAACGTATCCGTGATGCGCATGAGCAGGTTGTCGATCCAGCCGCCGTAATATCCAGAAAGAGCGCCGACAATGACGCCAATTGTCAGCGAGATCAACGATGAGAAGATTCCCACTGCCAGAGAGATCTGACCACCATATAGGATGCGCGTGAATACATCGCGGCCCAATTCGTCTGTGCCGAACCAATGTCCTGAAGAAGGTTTTGCAAATTCATTTTTTGAATTCAGTTCAGTGGCGGAATATGTGCTCAACGGTGCTGAGATAACTAAAAGGGTCATGATGCCAAGTACAATCACCGAAGCGAGCGCGAGGCGATGTCGCTTGAAGCGACGCCAGATCAACGCGGATAGACTCTCTGGTCGCAGTGATGCGGAAAAAATCGGCTCAGGAATGGAAATTGAAACTTCAGTCATATCGAATGCGCGGGTCGAGGAAGCCGTATAGAATATCGGCAATCAGATTGAAGAGCAGAATGAGCGCTGCTTGAATCATCACCGAAGCCAGCAGAACGGGATAGTCGCGTCCACGCGCGGCATCCCAAAACAGTCTGCCCATTCCGGGCCAGGAAAAAATTGTCTCGATAAAAACCGCGCCGCCGAAGATAGTCGGTAGGTCCAATGCCATCAGTGTGACGAGAGGCAACAGCGCGTTGCGTAATGCGTGCCTGAAATTGACTGTCCGGAATGGCAAACCTTTTGCGCGCGCGGTGCGGATGAAATCCTCATTCAATACATCGCGCATCGATGAACGCAAGAAGCGCGAATACCAGGCGACCCAACCCACGCTGACAGCTACGATTGGCAAGACCAGATGCCAGAGGAGGTCAAGCAGGTCACCTTCCTTGCCTACCGTATACATGCCACCCGCAGGAAACATAGGACCGGCACCAAAGGGATTTTGAAATGTAAGATAGAAAATGAGAATCAATAATAGACCCAGCCAATAGACAGGTACACTTTGCCCCGCAAAACTGAAGGTTGTGATGATATTATCGAAAAGAGAATAGGGTCGAATGGCCGAATAAACACCGACAGGAATCGCTACCATGAGCGTGACGAAAAAACCAATTCCAAAAAGCAGAAGCGTGGCTGGTAACCGTTCCCAGATCATTTCTGCAACCGGTCGCCTGAATTTGATCGAATAACCCCAGTCACCCTCAAGTACGAACGCTTTGATCCATTTTAAATATTGAATAGGCAGAGGTTGATCGAGCCCCAGTCTGACGCGCAGAGCAGCAAGCTGCTCAGCTGTCACGTTAGGATTACGCTCCGCTTGTGCCAACGGTCCGCCAGGCGTGAGTCGCACAATCCCAAACAGGAAGATGCTCAGAAAAAACATCAGCGGGATAGCTTGCAGAAGTCGTCGGGCGATGTAGGTGCTCATTCCTCCTCAAACACAATCCTTCCATCAAATATCGTTATCACAGGTTTTGCGGTCATAATATCTTCGGGCTTTAGCTCAAACAGATCATGCGAGAACAAAATCAAATCTGCGAGATAACCTTCCCTGACCTTGCCTTTTTCGAATTCTTGGAATTCAACATACGCCGCATCACGCGTGTAACCAAGGATACATTCTTCAAGTGTGAGTCGCTGGTCTGTACCGGTGGGTGACAGCTTCTCGCGATTGAGCGCAACGTGGAGGTGAGTCATCGGGTCGTATGGGACGACAGTCCAATCGCTGCCGAGGGAGAGGTGCGCGCCTGCATTTTTGAGATCACGCCAGGGCTGCCATAGATGCCAACGTTTTTCGCCAAGACGGTCTCGTCCGATTTTGTACTCATCGAGCCTGAGCGACGCGTGACTGGGCTGTATGGAGGCAATAACACCTAACTGCTTAAAGCGTGGCATATCTTCGGGCTGGCAGACTTCGACATGCTCAATACGGTGACGGCTGTCGCGCGTTCCGTTGATTTGTTGGATAGCTTCATAACCATCCAGTGTCTGCTTCACTGCGCCATCGCCACAGCAATGCACCGCAATTTGTAATCCCATTTTGTCACACAGCGATGCCATGCGGATGAAATGTTCAGGAGAAAAGATTGGATCTACTCTGACCGTTGGATCATCTGCATATGGTTCGATATTGAAGGCAGTATAAGATTCCCAAACGCCATCCATAAAGAATTTTGTCATGCCGCCGCGTACGTAATCCATTTGGACTTTTGCCATCTCAGCAGCTTCTTGTAATTCTTCTTCACGCGTTTCAGGCTTTACTGAGTATGGCACATACGCGCGCAGATTCAGTTCACCTGCATCCTCTGCCGCAGCATAAACCATCAGATCATTCATATCGCCGTTCATGTTGTGAATGCTGGTGATTCCCGTTTTATTGAATCCCTGTATGGCGAGCTTGAGCTGTTCGCGGATACGGGCTTCAACCGGCGTCGGGATGATATCGAGTACCATCCTCATTGCCCTGGCTTCGCGCAATTCCCCACTTGGATAACCCATCTCATCCAGGACAACGCCATCAGGCAAACCACTCCCATTTCCATTATGAAGCAAGCCTGCCATTTCGAGCGCTTTTGTGTTTGCCCAGGCCGTGTGGGCATCCGCTGCACGGACATATAGTGGACGGTCCGCGATAATCTCGTCTAGTTCGTGCCGCGAAGAAACGATGTTGTATTCGCTGCGCCAACCGATGATCCATTCATCAGAAGGATGCTTGTCCGCGAAGTCTCTTAATACCGTGCGCGCATCCCCTCTCGCGTGTACTTCCCGTAAATCCGCGTATCCCATCCATGTTGCGCCTGATAGAAGGTGGACATGTGTATCAATGAAGCCTGCGGTCAGGGTGTGACCTAGCTCATCAATGACGCGGGTGTTGCTGTCACAAAAATTTTTTGCACTACGATTTGCTCCGACAAAAATAATTCGGTTCCCTCTCACCGCCACTGCCTCCGCGCGTGGATTCGATTCATCGCTTGTAAAGATATGAGCATTGGTAATGAGGATATCAGCTTTGGTATCGGACATCTTCTGGTTTACCTGTTTACTCATTATTCTTCAAATACAATCCTTCCATCGATCATCGTCATGACAGGCTTTGCGGTCATGATATCTTCTGGTTTTAGTTCGAACAAATCGTGAGAGAACAATACCAAATCTGCGAGAAAGCCCTCTTTGAGTTGTCCCTTTTCATTTTCCATAAACTCTACGTATGCAGCGTCGCGTGTGTAGCCAATGATACACTCTTCGAGCGTCAAACGATGGTCTGTGTCATCGGATGACCACTTTTCCCGATTGAGAGCCGCGAAGATATTGAACATGGGATCAAAAGGCATGACTGTCCAATCACTCCCAAGACATAGAGTGGCGCCAGCGTCCTTAAGTTCCCGCCAGGGAAACGAATAAGGAAATCGTTCCTTACCAGTACGCGTGCGCCAGGCATCGGAATCGTCGAGATAGACCGAGGCATGACTCGTTTGCATGGAGGCAATTACGCCTAATTCCTTAAAGCGCGGCATATCTTCAGGTTGGCACACTTCGATGTGTTCGATTCGATGACGGCTGTCGCGTTTGCCATTCATTTTTTGGATTTGTTCATAGCCATCCAAGGTCTGCCGTACGGCGCCATCTCCGCAGCAATGGACGGCGATCTGCAATCCCATTTTGTCACAGAGACTTGCCATGTGGACGAAATGCTCGAGTGAGAAAATCGGTGCGACCATGCCAATGTCGGGATTATCTGCGTAGGGATGAAGGTTGAACGCCGTATACGATTCCCATACGCCATCCATGAAAAATTTCACGGCACCGCCGCGCACGTAATCCATCTCGACCTTTGCCATTTGGGCGGCTTCCTTGAGACTCTCCTCCGTTGCTTCAGGCTTGATATGATAGGGAACATAGACCCGTATATTCATCTCGCCCGCGTCTTCGAGCGCGGCATATGCCATTAGCTCTTCCATATCCCCGTTCATGTTGTGAACGCTGGTGATGCCTGTCTTGTTGAATTCATAGATGGCAAGCTTCAACAGCTCACGTTGGCGATTTGAGTCAGGAATTGGTATCAGGTTGAAGACCGCCCTCATAGCGTCGGATTCGCGTAATTCACCTGTGGCAAGTCCATTTCCGTCACGAACAACAATTCCGTTTACCATTTCGTGGTCATCGCTATTCAGAATTCCTGCCATATCGAGAGCTTTGGTATTTGCCCAGGCGGTATGTCCGTCGAAGGCGCCGATATAAACCGGACGGTCTGCGATGATCTCATCCAGTTCCTTCCGCGAGGAAACAATGTTGTACCGGATGCCGCGCCCTGCGACCCATTCATCGGTTTTGTTGTTATTTGCGAAATCGAGGAGTATCTTTTTTAAGTCTTCTGTTGTAAGAACCTCTCGAAGTTCGGCCTGACCCATCCACATCGCGCCATGAAGAAGGTGAACGTGAGTGTCAATAAAACCAGGTGTGAGAGTATGACTCTGTCCATCAATCACACGGGTGGATTCTTCTTTGAGGGATTCCACTTCTTCATTTGTCCCCACATAAACGATCCGATTGCCTTTTATAGCAACTGCTTCCGCGTGGGGGTTTGACTCGTCACTGGTGAAGACTCTGGCGCTTTCGATAATGATGTCGGCGGGCTCGGACATACAATCTCCTCTTAATGTAGTGGCGACTTCAGTCGCCCATTTGAGGAACGACTAAAGTGGTTATTACATAGAATTTTCATTGAATATACATAAATCGAATAGATGGGTCAAGATGATTTGGATGTATTTCGGTATAATCCTGAGAGTGAAAACCCAGATCATCACGCTCGAATCACATGATGACCTAATTTCTGTTCGCGACCGAATGTCCTGGGCGAAGACTCCGCGCATTTTGTTGGTGTGGCCCAAGTATGAGAAGGTCATGCTTCGCCAGGTGGATTTGAAAATTTTACAGAGACATGCTTTATATCTCGGCGCGCAGTTGGGACTGGTAACGCGTACAAGACATGTACGCGACGAAGCCGAAGCATTGAGGATTCCCGTTTTTGAGTCTACCGGGCAAGCACAGAAAGTTGCATGGCCCGCGCCGAGGCTAAAAAGATTGCTGCGTCACGCCCCACGCAAGGATCTACGTGCGAAGCGGGA
>Ga0081539_10006499_pt1 | contig 11179 bp, 12 predicted proteins | sample TabmetS4T2R2_FD_71023 | JGI IMG/M metagenome (GOLD analysis project Ga0081539, IMG submission 71023) | Tabebuia heterophylla rhizosphere microbial communities from the University of Puerto Rico - S4T2R2 | ecosystem: Host-associated > Plants > Roots > Rhizosphere ... | reverse complement strand
CCGCAGATCCTCCGACAGGGGTCTCGCCATGCATACTGGCCTCCCGCCCAGTATGCAGGGTGAATCAGAATTCGCTTGCCTTGGGAATCCCAATCGATTCAATCAGGTCGGATTTTGCTCTAGTCCGCGATGTGGAACAGGACCTTGCCGGCAAGGCCCGATTTGGCGCAGGCGAATGCCTGCGCGAACTCCGTCAGCGCGAAACGGTGGGTGATGATCGGTGCGAGATCGAACTGCGGCGCTGTCATCAGGCGTTCGGCCGCCAGCCATGTTTCATCGATCAGGCGCCCGTACAGCCCGCGGATCGCGACCTCGCGCAACAACACATGGCGCGCAAGATCGAGCGAAACCGCTTCCTCGGGCATTCCGGTCAGGATCAATTGACCGCCCGTCGTGACGCATGCCAGCGCCTCATTGATGGCGCGGGAATTTCCCGACGCGTCGATCGCGACATCGATGTGTTCGCCTTCAATGCCGTCGCGCAGCGCCTGCTGCGAGACATCGATCGCGACGTCCGCACCGAGTTGAAGCGCGAGCTCGAGCCGATGCCTGACGACATCCGACACCACGATCCGGTGGGCCCCGTAGGCGCGCGCGACCGCGACCGTCAGCAGCCCGATCGGTCCACAGCCGGTGACGAGAAGGCTCTTTCCAGCGGCGTCGCCCACCGAGGCGGCGCGCACCGCAATACCGAGTGGCTCGAACAGGCTCGCAAGCGCCGGCGTCACCCCTTCGGGCACGCGCCGGAGCAGCGCAGCAGGCACCACCGCGTAGTCGGCGAACGCGCCGCGATCGAGGCGTGAGAAGACCTGGAGGTTCTCGCAAGTATGACGCCGGTTGGCACGGCATTGCCGGCAGTGTCCGCAGGCAAGATGCGTTTCGGCGACCACGCGATCGCTCGGCCGGACGTGCAATACGCTCTCGCCGGTCTCCACGACTTCGGCACAGAACTCGTGCCCGAGCGCGAATGGCGGGCGATAGGCCGACGCGGCCCATGCGTTCCACCGCACGAGGTGCAGGTCGGTGCCGCAGATGCCGGCAGACAGGATGCGCAGGCGCGCCTCATCAGATGCCATGCGTTTGAGCGGGCGCCGCACCAACGCGATCGCGTCGGCCTCGGGCCGCGTCATGACGACGACATTCTGCTCTGCGGGGAATCCGTTGCGCATCACAGCCGGATGCCGGCGTCCTTGATCACCTGCGACCAGAGCGCGGAGTCCTCCGCAATGCGCTTGGCGAGCTCCGGCGCCGATTGATAGTCGGCGTCGAGCCCCGCTTTCTCGCCGCGCTGCATGACATGTGGCTTGGTCAGCGACGTCTTCACCGCTGCGTCGAGCGTCGCAACGATGTCGGGCGGGGTCCCTTTTGGCGCGAACAGCGCGAGCCAGGCGACCGCGTTGTAATCCTTCACGCCCGATTCCGTCATCGTCGGCACGTTCGGGAAGCGCGGATTGCGCGTCGGCCCGCACACCGCGACGGGAACGACATTGCGGCTCTCGATCTGACCAAGCGCGGATGGAACGGAATCGATCATGAGGTCGAGCGTGCCGGCGACGAGATCGGTCAGGGCCGGCGCCGTGCCGCGGTACGGCACATGTCGCATCACGGCGCCGGTGCGGTTCTTCAACAGCTCCATCAGGATATGCGCCGCCGAGCCGTTGCCGGCCGATCCGTAGTTCAGGGTATCGGGCTTTGCGAGCGCAAGTGTCACGATCTCCGACACGGTTTTCTTGTTGAGCTTCGGGCTTGCCACCAGAATCATGTCGGTCTTGAAGGCGCCCGCCACTGGCACAAGGTCGGTCTGAGGGTTCTTCGGCAGCTCCGCGTAGAGGTAGGGGTTCTGCGTCAGCAGCGCCTGTGTCCCCATCATCAGCGTGTAGCCGTCCGCCGGCGAGGTCGCGACCACGCCGACGCCGAGATTGCCGCCGCTGCCGGCGCGATTCTCCACGACGACCGGCTGGCCGAGAACTTCCGATAGCGCGCTCGCCGTTACGCGACCGGCAACATCGGTCGCGCCTCCAGGCGCAAACGGCACGACCATCCGGATCACGCGATCGGGATATTTCGTCTGCGCGAAGGCCGGGCTCGTTGCGGCGAGCAGCGCACCCCCGAGGAAAGCTCTGCGCTTCATGTTGATCTCCATCGCTCCTCTTTTCGATTGTGCGTGATCTCTTCCAAGAACCGGGCTCCGCTTTTCGGGATCACGCACTAGACGGTTGCAATCGGCGTCACTGGCGAGCCGACCGCGCCGGGCAGCCGCAGCGGCGGCGCAGTCAGGAAGAAGCGGCTTCGCCCGTGCTCGCGCAGCCAGGCCGCGAGCTCGGTGAGGTACCAAAGCTCGCCGAGCGGAAGCCCGAGCTTGAACAGGCAATGCACGTGCAGCGGCACGAAGGCGCGCCGCTCGGTTTGTGCCGCGCGCGAGGGGATCGCCTCGACCGCATAGTTGTCGGCGATCAGCGCAGCGATGCCGCTGTCGGTGATCCAGCGCAGCAGCTTGTCGTCCGCTCCATCGAGCACCGCGCAGGACGAGGTCAGCACCGCGGGATCGGGCGCGCGCTTCATGTCGAGCAGCAGCTGCGCGAAGCCGGTGTGCATGCACAACATGTCGCCGGCCTCCACAGCGACGTTCTGCGCATCCATGGCGCGGCGCAGGTCGTCAAAGCCGACGAGCTTGCGCTCGCGTCCGACCATGGCGTGAAGGTCGACGAGCACGCCGCGGCCCTGCACGCAGGCTGCCGCCATGTTCTCGATGCCGAGCCTGGTTCCGGGCGAGTCCTTGCGGTCGGCCGGCGCGATCACGTCGATGTCGGCGACAAAGCCGTTGTAGTAGGCGATCTCGTCGACGCCATCGCCGTCGATGTCGAACAGCGCGCCGATATGCGCGAGGCTGTCCCATTGCGTGGAGTATTGCGTCGAAAGCAGCACCGCGTCGTCGCAGCCGCAGTCACAATACGGCCCCTCGCCACCGAGACGATAGTTGAAGTACGAGCGGCCGTGGCGCTGCGTCGGCCTGAGCTCGGGCGGAAAGCGATGCGGCGCGAGCGCGCGTCCGCCCGGATAGTCGAGCGGAAGGCTGAGGCAGAATGCCCTTCCCTCCTTGATCTCCTCAACCGCGGCGCGACGGCGCGCGTCGGTGATCAGGTTGATCCGCCCGATCTCGTCGTCCTCTCCGAACTCGCCCCAGTTCGATCCGGGCGGACGATGTTTCCAGCGTCGGCTCATCGGTCCCCTCACTGCATCGTCCGGGGGAGCCAGGTCGCGACCTGCGGCACGTAAAGCACGACGTACATCATGGCGACCAGCATCGCGACGTAGGGCAGCACCGCGTGCGAGATGCGACCAAAATCGATGCGCCCGATGGTGCAGATCGTGAAGAGGTTCATCCCGACCGGAGGCGTGATGAGAGCCGCCTCGACTGCGAGCACCATGAACACGCCGAACGCGAGCGGGTCGACGGCGAGCGCCTTCATGATCGGGAACAGGATCGGCACCGTGACCAGCAGCATCGACAGCGCTTCCAGGAACATGCCGAGGATGAGGAGCACCACGATCACAAGCGTGATGACGAGGAACGGCGGAAGCCCTGCCTCGATGACGAAGCGCGTCGCGCTTTGCGGTAGGTCCGTGAGCGTGAAGAACTCGGTGAAGACCTTGCCGAAGCCGACCAGGAGGAAGATCATCACGGTCGTGCGCGCCGCTGCGACGAAAGCCTCGGCCATGCCGGCGCCGTCGAGCGTGCCGGTCGCTCGCCCCAGGATGATGACGTAGGCGACCGCCACGGCCGCGACCTCCGTCGGCGTCGCGAGACCCGAATAGATCGACACGAAGATGAGCACCGGCAGCGCAACGGCGCCGGCGGCCTGCCGCGTCACGGCGAGGCGCTCGACCAGCGGCATGCTGGAGAATTCCGGCGGCACCTTCGCGCGCAGTGAAACGAACAGCGCGAACACGGATGCGAGCAGGATGCCAGGCACGACCCCGGAGATGAACAGCGCGCCGATCGACTGTTCGGTGATGACGCCGAACACGATCATCGGAATGCTCGGTGGAATGAGAATGCCGAGCGTGCCGCCGGCCGCGACCATCGCGCCGGAAAATTCCGCTCGATAGCCGCGGCTGGTCAGCGCCGGCAGCGCCACCACGCCAATCGTCGCGGCGGTCGCGACGCTCGAGCCCGAGATCGCCGCAAACATCGCGCACGCCGCAATCGTCGCGACCCCGAGGCCTCCCGGAAGATTGCCGAACCAGGCACGCGCGAAAGCAAACAGCTTGTCGCTGAGCTGCGCGCGCTCCATCAACGTGCCGACCACGATATAGAGCGGCACTGCGATGAGGTCGTATTGCGAGAAGGTCTGATAGAGCCCGAGCGCGGTGTTTTGCAGCAGCCCGTGCGTCTCGCCGAGCAAAAGCGCGCCGAGCATTCCCGCCACGCCCATCGCGATGAACACCGGGAAGCCGAGCCCGGCCATCAGCAGGAACACGAGAATGACGATGGCGACCGTCATTTCGCCGCGACCTCGTCAGCGGCGCGGAAACGGGCGATCTCGGCGATCACCTTTCCCACATAGGCAAGCGAGAGCAGGACGAACCCGAGCGCCAGCACGCTCTGCGGAATGATGAGCGGCACGCGGTAGATCGTCGGCGAGCGGAAGCCGAACTGATAGGTCTGCGCCAGAAGCTGGAATACCCCGCAGGTGACCGCGAACACGAACAGGGTCGACGTGACCGCCACCAGAAGATCAAGGGTCCGCTGCGCCGCGAGCGGAAGCATGTCGACGAACAGCCGCACCTCGAAATGTCCGCCCTTGTGCAGCACTTCGCCGGCCGCGAGCACCGATGCTCCAACCATCACGTAGGCGGTGAATTCGAGCGCCCAGAGTGTCGGATAGCCGACGGCCCGGGCGATCACGTCATAGAGCACGATGGCGGCGATCACGGCGATCGAGAGCGCGCCCGTCGCCTCGCCGAGACGGATGAAGCCCGCCAGGAGTCGTTTCACGCGATGTGCCTATGCGCGGCCGAGTTGCTTGCGGATCGGCGCCATGACGGCCGGGCTCAGCGCCTTGCCGGCGCTGTCGAGGACCGGTGCGGTCGCGTCCGCCCATTGCTTGTACTCGGCCATCGCCGGGACAAGGCTCGTCACGGTCATGCCCTTCTCGGCATATTCCTTGGCGAGCACTTCGCGATCCGCGATCACCGCCTGCTGGCAGCTCGCTTCCGCGACGGCGATCGCATCCGCGATCAGCTTGCGGTCGGCTTCGGCAACACCGTGCCACCACGGCAGGTTCGCCACATAACCTTGCAGGCCAGTGCCGCAGAATGAGGCCGGGATCAGCAGAAATTTCGTGATCTCGTACATGCGCTGCGACTTCACGCCCGGGAAGCCGATCAGCGCGGCATCGATCGTGCCCTTCTGCAGCGACTGATAGATGTCGCCGAACGGGATCTGCAGCGGCGCAGCGCCAAGCTCCTTGAAAAGCAGCGCGGTCCCTTCCGAGAACACGCGGATGCGCACGCCCTTGAGATCGGCGGGCGCCTTGATCGGCTTGTTGGAGACGATCACCACCGGGCCGAGATCGGTCATCGCGAGGATCTTCGCGGCCTTCTCTTGGAATTGCCGATCGAGCACCGCCTTGATCCCGTCCGGCCCGCCGATCGCGGCGCCGAACTGCGCCATGGTCAGGCCGCTCGGCACGTCACCGACGCGCACGTCCGGGATCAGGCCGGACCAGAGCGCGAGCGTGGTCCAGCCCATCTTCACTTTGCCGGTCGGGATCGCGACCGCCATGTCGGCGTCGCTCGCAAGCTGCCCGGCCGGAAAGTGCTGCACCGTGATGCGGCCCGCGGCCTTGGCGGCGAGCTCGGCTTCGAGCGGCTTCAGGAATTCGACAATGTTGATGTGCGTCGGGCTGCCCCAGGTCGCGATCGGGAGCGTCACGCGCGACTGCGCCGCTGCGCCTCGCGCGCCCGCCAGCGCGAACGGCATCACCCCGAGCATTTGCGCCAGGTCCCGCCGAGAGAGCATCTCCTCCTCCGTTCCGTATTGTGGAATTTTTATTGTTGATATATGGAACGATCACTGACGACTTGGCCGGAGTCAAGCTGATTCTGTAAAGACCAAGCGGGCTCGCGGACTTGAACGCGGGCAAGAAGGCGGAATGAAGAGATGCTGGATTTGGAACAGCCGGTCGATGACGCCAAGGAGCCGACGGTCAAGACGATCGACCGCGCGGCCCGTGTTCTCCGCGTGCTCGCGGCGGGCGGACAGGACGGTCTCGCGCTGCGCGAGGTCGCAACCGAGTCGGAGATCGGGAAGCCAACCGCACATCGATTGCTGTCTGCGCTGATCGACGCCGGTTTCGCGTTTCAGGACACCGAGACGCGGCGCTACCGGCTCGGCGCCGGCCTCTCGATGCTGGCGCAGGCCGCGAACCTGCAGGGCCTCGGCGGACTGGCACAACCCGTGATCCGCCGCATCGCCGCGCTCACCTCGGACACGGTCTACGCCTCCGTGCGCGAGGGCATCGCGGCCGTCTGTGTCGGCCGCGCGATGGGATCGTTTCCGATCCGCACCTTGACGCTGGAGGTCGGCGACCGCCGTCCGCTCGGTGTCGGCTCCGGAGCGCTTGCGCTGCTGGCGTTCCTGCCGGACCAGGAGGTCGAGACGATCCTGCAGAAGAACGAATCCTGGATCGCCGAGTATCCCGGATACTCGATTGCGTATCTGCGCGAGGCCGTCGCGGAAGCGCGCCGTTATGGGTTTTCATTCGTCGATGGCCGCCGCATCCCGGGCATGAACGCGATCGGCGTCCCGGTTCACAATGCCTCCGGGTCGGTCGTTGCCGCGCTCAGCGTTGCCGCCATCGCGGATCGCGTCAGCGGCGATCGCATCTCGGAGCTCGCCGGCATTCTCCAGCGCGAGGCAGCCGCCCTCTCGAAGTCCATCGGAATGGCGGCGTGACCCGCGCTCGGAGGCAGTTGGCATGACCGCGCGTTTGGCAGGCAAGGTCGCGCTTGTGTTCGGCGCGGGCTCTTCCGGACCGGGATGGAGCAACGGCAAGGCCTCGGCCGTCGTCTATGCGCGCGAGGGCGCGCGCGTGATGGCGGTCGACATGAGCGAAGCGGCGGCCTGCGAGACCCGCCAGCTGATCCGCGACGAGGGCGGCGAATGCGAAGCGATCCGCGCCGACGTGCGCGAAGCGGCCGAGATCGGTGCGGCGGTTCGCAAGACCATCGATCTGTGGGGTCAGGTCGACATCCTGCACAACAATGTCGGCATCACCGAGATGGGCGATCCGGTCGATGCATCGGAGGAAAGCTGGCACCGCGTCATGGACGTCAACGCGACCAGCGTGTTTCTGACCTGCAAACATGTCCTGCCGCACATGATCCGGCAGGAACGCGGGGCGATCATCAACATCTCGTCGACCGCTTCGGTGCAGATCAACAACTATCCGTACTTTTCGTATTACGCGTCGAAGTCCGCCGTGAACCACATGACGCGCGCGCTCGCCGTGCATTACGCGCCATACGGCATTCGGGCGAATGCGATCCTGCCCGGTGTGATGAATACGCCGCTCATGCACAAACAGATTGCCGGTCAATTCGAGGACATCGACGCGATGATCCGCACGCGCAATGCCGCAAGCCCGATGGGCCGCATGGGTGACGCGTGGGATGTGGCTTACGCAGCGCTCTTCCTCGCGTCCGACGAGGCGAAGTACATCACCGGCGTTTGCCTGCCGGTCGACGGCGGAAAGAGCTGCGCCGGTCGGTAGGTGTCGCGCCAGCTTCGTTCGTCGGCACATATCTGTTCGGAAAAAGCAGCGCGTTGATGCGCGCCTCTTCTTCCGCCGTCAGCCGCTCCCGATCCGCCGCGACGCTCGCCGGCGCGGCAGGAGGTGAAACTGCCCATCCATCCCCAGCAGCTTCATATGTGCGCTCGCCGCCAGGGTGCCGGACCGAAGCGCTCGGCCAGGAAATCAAGAAAGATTTTCACTTTCGGCGTACGTTGGCGGCCGGGTGGCAGGATTGCCCAGAGTGGAAAATCTTCCGGCTCCTCCCACTCTTGCAACAGCGGCTCCAACAGGCCCGCCTGTATTGCACGCGCCACAACGTTGTCGCCGAAGCGGACTATTCCGAGGCCCTCGATTGCGAGTCGGAGCAGCATGTGCGCGCTGTCGGCGCTCACCGGACCGTTGACCTCGATCTGGACTGACACGTCCTTGCGGCGGAACGCCCATTTGTTCGCGCCGGGCAAGTGACTGAGTGTCAGGCAAGCATGCTGCTGAAGATCGGAGGGCTGCAGAGGACGCCCGTGGCGGACAAGGTATTTCGGACTGGCGCATACGACCTGAGTCAGCGCCGAGATACGGCGCGCGACCATTGTCGAGTCGGAGAGCTGCCCCACCCGCAGCGCGACATCGATGTTCTCGGCCAGCAAGTCCACTGCGCGATTGGTGATCAAGAAGTCGAAGCTGATGCGTGGATGGCGCGCCAAGAAATCGGGCAGCGCCGCGGACAGATGATCGACCGCAAAAGTCGGGAAAGCGTGCACGCGCAATTGGCCGCGCGGCGAGGACCGCGTTGACGCAATCTCGGCTTCCGCTGCCTCGATCGCGCGCAACACATCGCGTGCACTCTGGTAATAGCGCTCCCCTTCATGGGTCAGTGCGAGGCGGCGCGTCGAGCGGTTGATCAATCGTACGCCGAGGCGCTGCTCCAGCCGCGCGATGAGCTTCGAGACGGCAGATGGGGAGAGATCGAGGTCGCCAGCCGCGCCCGCAAAGCTGCCGCGCACGACCACGCGCTGGAACACCTGCATCTCATTCGCCACATCCGCCATATTCGTGACGCCGGTTCATCAATGAGATGAATACCAGCCTGATTGATCCCATGAGGATAAGCAAGCAAGCTTTCATGGCGTTCAGCGCCGCGCGCACCCCAGCTGGAGGAGGAAGGCCATGGGCTTGACCCGTCGGCGGTTTCTACAGCTTGCCGGCGTCACGCTGGCACCCGTTCCCGTCCTCGCCGGCAAGGCGTTGTCGCAGCCCTATCCGACCCGGCCGATCCGGCTGATCGTCCCAGTCGCGGCCGGTGGGCCGGTCGACGTCATCACCCGACTGATCGCGCAGAAGCTCGGGGAGCGCTGGAGCAGCCAGCTCTATGTTGAAAACCTTCCGGCTGGTGCCGGCAATGTGGCGACCGGTCTCGCGGCCAAGTCGGCGCCCGACGGTCATACCGCGGCCGCCGTCACGACGGCGCTCGCGATCAATCCGAGCCTCTATGCGCACGTGCCCTACGACCCGATCAAGGATTTCGCGCCCATCACGATGATCGGTGCATCACCGCATGTCCTGGTGGTCGATCCCGCATTGCGGGTCGAAAGCGTCCAGCAGTTGATCGCGCTGGTGCGCAGTACGCCCGGCAAATACAGCTATGCTTCTCCCGGAACCGGCCAGTCCGGTCACCTCGCCGCCGAAATGTTCCGGCTCGCCTGCGCGCTCGATCTGGCGCATGTCCCATTCAACGGTGCGGCCCCCGCGATTGCATCGACCATTGCGGGCCAGACGCCGATCGCCTTCATGTCGCTGGCGGCCGCGGCGAGTAGCATCAAGAGCGGCAAGCTGCTTGCGCTCGCGATCACCAGCAGCCGCCGCTCCGCGATATACCCGGACATCCCGACCATGAGCGAAGCCGGCGTCTCCGATCAGGAGTCGGCTTTCTGGCAGGGGCTGGTCTTTCCGGCCGGCACCTCCGCGGCCCTGATCGAGCGCTGGCACGGCGCCGTGCTTCACATCCTCGCCCTTCCTGAGCTGCGGGAACGGCTCACCGCGATGGGTCTGGAGATCGTGGCCAACACGCCGGAGGAGTTCTCCGCCCACATCAAGCAGGAGATCGTCAAATGGCGCCGCGTCATCGCCGACGCCAGGATCGGCAAGCTGGATGGTTGAGCGACAGGAGGGCTCGCATGCTGCGCTTTGATGAGGTGATCGAGTCGCCGCAGCGGCTGCGTGAGCTGAGCCGCCACCCGAGTGAGCGTGCACGCAACAAGGTCATCGACCACATCGACGATGTCTGCCGCCGCTTCATTGCCACGAGTCCCTTCGTGATCGTGGCATCGCGCGGCGCGGACGGGCGGCTCGACGTTTCGCCCAAAGGCGACCCGAGCGGGTTCGTGCAGGTGCTCGATCAAACGACCTTGGCGATCCCGGACCGGCCCGGTAATCACCGCTTCGACACGTTCGAGAATGTACTCGCGCACCCCGAGATTGGGCTGATCTTCTTGATTCCCGGCAACGGCGACACGCTGCGCGTAAGCGGCCGCGCAAAGCTCGTGCGCGATCGCGGGCTCCAGGCACGCCTAGCGATCGACAGCAAGGCGCCGGAGCTGATCCTCGTCGTTACCGTTGAGCAGGCATTCATGCATTGCCCCAAATGCATCGTGCGGTCGCGGCTCTGGGCACCCGACCAGTGGCCCGATCGCAGCACGGTTCCGACGCTGGCGGAGGCCATCATGGCCCACGCACGACCTGCGGAAAGCGCCGCAGAGGTGCGCGTCTTTGTTGAAAGGCACAATGCCCGCCTCTATTGAGCACGCCGTCCGTCGGGACGACGGGTCTAATTCTTGTCTAGCAGCGCGTTGATGCGCGCCTCCTCCTCCGCCGTCAGCCGCGGCGGCTCAACTGCCGCGGCGCGCCTTCGCGCTGCCAGAAAGCCGAACGCCGCGATGATCAGCACAGCGAAGGGCGCGCCCCAGAGCAGCAGCGTGTGCAGGCTGATGCGGGGTTTGAGCAGCACGAACTCGCCGTAACGCGCGACCAGGAAGTCGATCACCTGTCCGTCGCTGTCGCCGGCGGTCAAACGTTCGCGCACCAGCACACGCAGGTCGCGCGCGAGCGGCGCGTCGCTGTCGTCGATCGACTGGTTCTGACAGACCATGCAGCGCAGCTGTTGCGACAGCGCGCGCGCACGCGCCTCCAGTGCCGGGTCTTTCAGGATCTCGTCGGGCTGCACCGCCAGCGCCGGCAGGCTGAGCGTCAGCGCCAGAAGCGCGATCGCAAGCCGGTTCGCGAAGCGACACACGGCCCCTACTCCGCGGGCTGCAGCGCGACTTTTCGCGCCGGCTTCGGCGCGCCGACGCGCAGGCGGCGATCCGACAAGGAAAGCGCGCCGCCGA
>Ga0081539_10006498_pt1 | contig 11179 bp, 10 predicted proteins | sample TabmetS4T2R2_FD_71023 | JGI IMG/M metagenome (GOLD analysis project Ga0081539, IMG submission 71023) | Tabebuia heterophylla rhizosphere microbial communities from the University of Puerto Rico - S4T2R2 | ecosystem: Host-associated > Plants > Roots > Rhizosphere ... | reverse complement strand
CCGGCATGCAGAAGATCCAGCGCACCGACATTGAGCGTCGTCGGCACAGCGACGGCGCCGCCCTCGACCACCAGCCGCTCCGCGAACAGCGTGCCCGAATCGCCGTGATAGAGACAGCCGTCGATGTGCGCCGAAGCGATCGGCACGAGCTTGTCCGCACCCAGCATGCGTGCGGTGTCGGCGACAATGCGCAACGCCATGGCGCACGCGGCGCCCGCCTCGCCTTCCGCCATCGCGCGTTCTGCGGCGCTGAGTTGCAGCATGCAGCGATTATGGCATGGTGCCGGCCGCTTAACGGGAGAAACTGCCGAACATGTCAGGAGCGTTGGACGGCTTGCTGGTGGTGAGCGTGGAGCAGGCCGTGGCCGCCCCCTATTGCTCCGCTCGACTGGCCGACGGCGGCGCGCGCGTCATCAAGATCGAACGCCCGGAGGGCGACTTCGCGCGCGCCTACGACGGCTATGTGCGCGGCGAGTCGAGCTACTTCGTGTGGCTCAATCGCGGCAAGCAGTCGCTGGCGCTCGACTTCAAGCTCAAGGACGATCTCGCGCTGCTGCATCGGATGATCGGTCGGGCCGACGTGCTGATCCAGAACCTGGCGCCCGGCGCCGCCGAGCGCGCGGGCTTCGGCTCGGCCACCATGCGCGCGCGGCACCCGGGACTGATCACGGTCGACATTTCCGGCTACGGCGCCTTCGGTCCCTACAAGGATCGCCGCGCCTACGACCTGCTGGTGCAGGCCGAGAGCGGGCTGGCGTCGATCACCGGCACGCAGGAGGCGCCGGGCCGCGTCGGCATTTCGGCGACCGACATCGGCACCGGCATGTATGCGCACGCTGCCGTGCTCGAGGCTTTGCTGGCGCGACAAAAGACCGGCGAGGGCCGCGCCATCAGCGTGTCGCTGTTCTCGTCGATGGCGGAGTGGATGACCGTGCCGGTGCTGGCGCATGACTACGCCGGCTACCAATGGCCGCGGCTCGGGCTCACGCATCCGTTCATCGCGCCCTATGGCGTCTACCAGACGGCCGACAAGGTGCCGGTGCTGATCTCGATCCAGAACGACCGCGAGTTCGAACGGCTGTGCCATGGCGTGCTCGACCGGCCGGGGCTTGAGAAGGATCCGGACTACGCCACCAACCAGGCGCGCAACGAGCGGCGCGACGACACCAACGCCATCGTGCAGAAGAGCTTCGGCAGCCAGGGCTTCGCCGAGCTGGCGGCGCGGCTCGACGCGGCACAGATCGCCTGGGCACGCGTAAGCTCGATCGCCGATCTCGCGGTCCACCCGCAGCTCCGTCGCATGACCTTCGGCACGACCACGGGCGACGTCGCGACGCCGGCGCTGGCGGCCTCGTGGCCCGGGCAGCCGCAGCGGCTCGGCGAGGTGCCGAGCGCAGGCCAGCACAGCGAGGAGATCCGGCGCGAGTTCGGCGCCTGATGGCGCTGCCTACGCCGAAGCGAAGCTCCGGCTTCGCGCAGGCAGGCTGGCTGGTCGGAGCCAGGCTCTCGGGATACGGCGCCGCCTACTTCTTCGCCTCGGGCGCCTTCATGAGCTATTGGCCGGTGTGGCTGCGCGAGCGTGGCGTGCAGGATGCCGAGATCGGCACGCTGTACATGAGCCGCCAGCTGGTGAGCGTGGTGTCCACGCTGGCAATCGGCGTCATCGCGCATCGGCTGGGCAACGTGCGCGGCGTGATCCTCGCGCTGGCGGCGGCGGCCACCGTCCTGATGACCGGCTACCAGTTCGCCTACAGCTTCGCGGCGATCCTGGCCGTGAGCCTGGTGTGGGGCAGCGTGTGGGCGCCGACCATGGCGCTATACGACGGCGTGCTGGTGAACGAGACGCGGGCACGCGGCTTCAACTACGGCAGCTTGCGCGTCTGGAGCTCCGTGGCGTTCATCCTGGGGGCGGTGCTGTGCGGCTTCGCCGTCGATCGCAACGGGCCGGACTGGGTACTCTATGTCGGCCTGTCCGGCGTCGTGCTGCTGGTGCCGCTGGGACTCCTGCTGCCCGGGGGCGACGCGCATCACAAGGACGGCGGCCGCCACGCGCCGTTCGGCATGCTCGACCTGTTGAAGTCGCCGCCGTTCCTGCTGTTCATGGTGGCGGCCGGCCTCTGCCAGGCGAGCCACGCGGTGCTCTACAGCTTCGGCACCCTGACCTGGCGCGCCGCCGGCCTCAGCGACGTCACCATCAGCTTGCTGTGGGCCGAGAGCGTCGCGGTCGAGATCCTGCTGATGCTGGCGAGCGGGCGGTTGATCCAGCGGCTCGGCGTCTGCGGCATGATCGCCTTCGCGCTCGGCTGCGCGATGGTGCGCTGGCTCGGCATGGCCTTCACGACGGCGCTGCCGGCGCTGGTCCTGCTGCAGGCGCTGCACGCCGGCAGCTTCGCCGCCTGCCATCTCGGCGCCATGGCGTTCATTCAGCGCGCCCTGCCGCCGCCGGGCATGGCGCTGGGGCAGAGCGTCTACTACGCCATCGGCACCGGGGCTGCGCAGGCGCTGGTCTTCCAGCTCGCCGGCATGCTCTACGCCGAGTTCGGCCAACGCGCGTTCCTCGGCATGTTGGTCGTCGCCGGAGTCGGCATGATGGCCGTAGTGGTGCTGGCGCGGATCTGGAAGGGGGAGTTGCTCGTTCCCTTGCTCTCCCCTGCCAGAGGGCGAGCAGATTAAGTCGGCGCCAATTACACCAGGGCGTTGCGGGCGATCAGCTTCTTGTAGAACGACGCGCTGAGCTTGGGCGTGCGCTTCTGGGTCTTGTAGTCGACATAGTGCAGGCCGAAGCGGATCGAGTAACCCTCGCTCCATTCGAAGTTGTCGAGAAGGCTCCACAGGAAGTAGCCGCGCACCGGGACGCCCTCGTTGGCGGCGCGGCGCAGCTGCTCGAGGTACTCGCGCAGGAACATGACCCGGTCGAGGTCGTCGATGGCGCCCGTCTCGGTCGGAATGTCGGCGGCCGAGGCGCCGTTCTCGGTGATGTAGATCTCGCGCACGTTCCACAGCTTCGCAACCTGGCGCGGCGCCCAGTAGAGCGTCTGCGCACCGATCGTCAGCCACGGCGACTGCATGTGCGGATAGGACGGCGGCAAGGGGATCGTCGTGTAGCCCGGCGGCCTGTCGCTGGCGCGCACGAAGGCGCCGGGGGCGTAGATGTTGAGCCCCACATAATCGACCGGCGTGGCGATCGTCTTCAGCTCCTCGGGCGTGAACCGCGGCGCATCGGGACCGGCCTCCTTCAGGTACAAGTCCGTGTAGCGGCCCTCCAGCATGACGGTGAGGTAGGGCGCGTTCAGCTCGCGCGTCGCGAGCTGGGCGGCGGCGATGTTCTTCTGGTTCTCGATGGCGGGCAGCGCCGCAGTGATGTTCTCGGCCATGCCGACCCGCGTGCCCATGCGGCCGTGGGCGCGCACCGCCAGCACGCCGAGCCCGTGCGCCAGCACGGCATGGTGGCGCGCCTGGTTGAGGCGGTCCGGCGGCAAGCTCAGGCCGGGCGCGAACACGCCGCTGCCATAGCCGAAATCGATGAAGCTCTTGATCTCGTTCAGGGTGAAGAAGTCGTTCACCCGGTCGGCGAGCTTCGAGGCGACGAAGCCGGCGTAGTCGGCAAAGGCCTGCGCGGTGTCCTTCGACTCCCAACCGCCGCGATCCTGCAACGCCTGCGGCAGATCCCAGTGATAGAGCGTGGCGAACGGTTTGATGCCGTTGGCGAGAAGCTCGTCGACCAGCCGGTCGTAGAAGGCGAGACCTTTGGGATTGGACGTGCCCCGACCTTCAGGAAAGAGCCGCGGCCAGGCGATCGAGAAACGATAGCTCGACGCGCCGAGCGCGCTCATCAGCGCGATGTCCTCCTTGAAGAGGTGATAGTGGTCGCAGGCGACGTCGCCGTTGACGCCATCGCGGATCTTTCCGGGCAGCTTGCAGAACGTGTCCCAGATGGAGGCCCCGCGGCCGTCCTCATTGACGGCGCCTTCGATCTGATAGGCCGACGTGGCGGTGCCCCAGCGGAAGCCGACGGGAAACAGCGCGCCCGACGGAGAGGGCGCGAAATAGTCCCTGGCCTCCCGCGAGGCGGTCAGCGACAGGGCCCCTACGGTCAGGGCGGCCGCCGCCAGGCCACGGCGTGTAAGGCGGCTCGATGTCATCGCGCCGGGAGCCGGGAAATGCACGTCATCGTACCGAACCTAGCAACGCACGGACCAGCCGTCAGTCCCGAAGCGCACGGTCTTGACGTCCCGGCGACGATGGACTGGAGTCGCAGCACGTAGGGTCGCTCGAATTCGAAGCTCGTTCCCAGCCATCGCGAGGTTCCGAAAATGATCGACACGAGTTCCGTACTCGAACGTGCAAGGAATGCCAGGCAGGTAGCGGCAAGGACACGGCTGATCGCTCGCCAGTTGTCACGAGAGGACGACAAACGCGAATTGCTGGCGCAGATCGAAGCCCTGGAACGGGAAGCTCACGACCTGGAGGCGCAGGTTTACCGGGACTAGCGCGACCGCCCGCGCGCCGTGACCGGCCAGATGTCGACCAGCGTGTCGCCCTTTACGACGTGGTAGCTCTCGTAGAGGTTCACCGTCGGGTCGCAGTGCGGCGGCACGAGGATCACCTGCTCGCCGTGCGCGGGGGCCGCCTGGCCTTCCGGGGGGACCACCGCCAGGTGCTCGTCACCCATGAAGCGGGTGGTCGAGCCTTCGGGCGCGCCCGTCAGGATCGGCGGCGGCCCTTTCTCGGTCGCCATCGCCTTCAGGCCGGCATCGACGGTCGCGAGACCAGGCGTGTTGGCGCTGACGACGCGGGCGTCGATCTGGAGGGCCTGCTCGAAAGTCGGCCTGTCAAGCCCGCGCAGGTCGCAGACGTTGTAGTCGTGGTCCATGAAGATGTAGGAGCCGACCTGCAGCTCGGTGAACGCGCCCAGCCTGGCATCGATGAAGTGCGTGCCGGTGCCCGAGCCGGTGACGATGCCCGGCTTCAGCCCCGCCGCCTCCAGCTTGGCCAGGATGCCCTTGAGGTAGTCGGTGCGTTCCTCGATCGAGGCCTTGCGTTCGGCGAAGTCGACGATGTGCTGATGACGACCGCAGTAGAACTGCACGCCGGCGTATGTCAGCGATCTGAGCTGGGTCACCTTGCGCACCAGCTCGACCACACCCTCGGGCGTCGCCACGCCGGTTCGATGCATGCCGGGATCGATGTCGATGACAACCGCGAGCGGCTTGCCCGCCTTGCTTGCCGCGGCCGACAGCGCCTCGACATTGGCCGGATGATCCACCACGACCATCAGGTCGCCAACCTTGCCGTTCAACTCGATCAGGCGGTCGATCGCCTGCGGTGTCACCACGGGCGAGGTGATGTGCAGGCTCTCGATGCCCGCTTCGGCCAGCGCCTCGGCTTCGCCCAGCTTGGCGCAGCACACCCCGAGCGCCCCCGCGGCGATCTGGCGGCGGGCGATGTCGGCCGACTTGTGGGTCTTGGAGTGCGGTCGGAGCTTGACGTTGTGCGCCTTGGCGAAGGCCGCCATCTCGGCGATGTTGCGGTCGAGCATGTCGAGGTCGAGCACCAGCGCCGGCGTGTTCAGCGAACGCCGCGAGCCCTGCTGGCCGATCAGGTGACGATGAAGGCGTTCGGCTTCGCTCATGGCTTTTGCTCCCCAGTCTGCAGCGTGCGCACCACCATGGCCTCGCCGGTCGAGCCGCGGTTGACGCCGGCGGTGCGCCGGAACGGATTGTCGGCACCGGTGCCCCACAGGCCGATGCCCTGCGCCAGCAGGCCGCCATCAACCTTGATGGTCTCGCCGGTGATGAAGCGCGCGCCGTCGGAGCACAGGAAGGCCGCCACGTCGGCGATCACCTCGGGCTCGCCGCGATCGGGCCACGGCTGGTAGGCGAACTGCTTCTCGTATTTCTCCGGCCGGCCGCGATGCAGCAGCGGCGTCGAGATGACGCCGGGCGCGATGCCGACGACGCGGATGCGATCGGGCGCCAGCTCGGTGGCGACATTCTCGACCAGGCTGATCACGGCGGCCTTGGCGGCCGAGTAGGCATGGCTGCCGCCGCCGCCCACCATGCCGGCGATCGACGCGGTGACCAGGATGACGCCGCCGCCCCCCTTCTTCATGGCGATCGACGCGTGCTTCATGCCGAGGAACACCGAACGCGTCAGCACCGCGAAGGTGTAGTCCCAGTCCTCGACGCTGGTCTCGGCGATCGGGCCGAAGGCGCCGCCGACGCCGGCGTTGAGATAGGCGATGTCGAGCCGGCCGAAGCGCTTCTCGGCCTCGGCGACAAAGCCCGCAACGTCGGTCTCGCGCGCGACGTCGCAGCGCACGAAGGAGACGTCATCGGCATGCCCTTGCGCCTTGGCCACCGCCAGCGTCTCCGCGCCGTTCTTCTCGTTGAGGTCGGCCACCACCACCCTGGCGCCGTCGGCCAGGAAGCGCATCACCGTGGCGCGCCCCATGCCGCTCGCTCCGCCGGTGACGATCGCCACCTTGCCCTTCAAACCCGTCATGCCGTTTCGCCCTCCGATGGCATGGTGCTGTTGCGTCGCCTCGCGGGCAAGCCTAGCGTTTCGCAAAGACCATCAGGAGCACAGCGGGATGAAGTTCGGCCTGTTCTACGAGATATCCGTGCCGCGTCCCTGGACGCGCGAGACCGAGCGCACCGTCTACAACAACTGCCTCGAGCAGGTGAAGCTCGCCGACGAGCTGGGCTTCGACCACGTATGGGCGGTCGAGCACCACTTCCTCGAGGAGTACTCGCACTGCTCGGCGCCCGAGCTGTTCCTGACCGCCTGCGCCATGATCACCAAGCGCATCCAGGTCGGGCACGGCATCGTGGTATGCGTGCCCGAGTTCAACCATCCCATCAAGATCGCCGAGCGCACGGCCACGCTCGACCTCTTGTCGGGCGGGCGGCTGCATGTCGGCACCGGGCGCTCCGCGACCTGGACCGAGCTCGGCGGCTTTCGCGCCAATCCCGACGTCACCAAGAAGAGCTGGGACGAGTTCGTGCGCTGCCTGCCCAAGATGTGGACGCAGGAGACCTTCGCCTACCAGGGTGAATTCTGGTCGATGCCCGAACGCACCATCCTGCCCAAGCCCTACCAGAAGCCGCACCCGCCGATGTGGGTCGCCGTCACCAGCCCCGGCACCGAGATCGATGCCGCCGACCGCGGCATGGGCAGCCTCGGGCTGTCCTTCGCGGGCTTCGAGGAGCAGGAACGCAAGATCAAGGAGTACCGGCGGCGCATCCAGTTCTGCGAGCCGGTCGGCGACTTCGTGAACGAGCAGGTCGCCACCACGAACTTCCTGTTCTGCCACGAGGACAACACCTACGGCGTCGACATGGGCAAACGGCTCGGCAACACCTTCAACTATCTCGCCACGCAGCTGATCTCGACGCGCGAGGTGTTCTCCTCGCCGTCCTACCAGTCGCTGGGGTTGCTGCCGGCCCTGCGCCGCGCCGCCACCGGGCCGGACGCCAGCGAGCAGCAGACCGAGGGCATGTGCTACGGCGATCCGGCGCGCATCATCCGCGCCTGCAAGAAGTGGGAGCAGCTGGGCGTCGACTGCGTCAACTTCATCCTCAACGCCAACGAGGTCGTGCCGCAGGACCAAGTGATGGCGAGCCTGCGCCTGTTCGCCAAGGAAGTGATGCCAGTGTTCGCCAAGAAGCCGGAAACCGCCGCGGCGGCGGAGTAAGCCATGCCCCTTTACGGAACGCTCGATCTCACCACCGTCGCCCAGAAGCTGCCGACGCTCGCCCACCTCGACACCGAGGCGTGGACGTTGCCCAAGGCCGAGATCATGCAGTTGCTGGTCGAAGTGCCGCGCAGCTCGACCGACGGGCTGCTGCCCAAGGCGATGCATCCCGCCCTGCCCTCCTACGTAATCTTCGCCGTCACGCGCTATACGGAGAGCCCGGCCGGTCCGTTCACTCTCGCCGCGCTGCGGCTCGGCAGCCGGGCCGGTGCGCATCCGCGCGGCTTCCTGCTCGGCGCGGTGGCAAGCAGCGAGGCGGCGGCCAAGGAGCTGCGCAACCGCTGGGGGCTTCCGATCGAAGCCGGCGAAGTGAAATTCCTGCGGCGGCATGACCGCGTCATGAGTTCGGTGAAGAAGGGCGGCAAAACCATCCTCGACTGCGCCCTGATCGATCCGCAGCCCGTCTCGGGAACCGACGTGCAGTACATAAACTGGGTGACGGCGGCCAACGCGCCGCTCGACGGGCAAACCCAGCCCATGCTGATCCAGGTCGACCCCAAGTACACCTTCTACAAGGCCGACCGCGGCAAGCCCGAGGTGGCGACTTTCGATGCCGCAGCGTGGAACGCGCCCGGCCTGCAGCTCGCCGGTCCGATCGTCGGCACCTGCTGCACGGTCGACACCGACCTGCCGCGCATCCGCTTCGTGATGGATCCGTTGAAGCCGGTCTTCCAGGGCACGCGCCGTATCCGCGAGTCGCGCGCGGACGAATAGCTGGCATGAGGCATTCGCAGAGCCTGGGCAAAAACGTCGCGTTGCCAGCGCCGGTGCCGGCCGACATCGTTATCTAACAGATGTTCGACTTCGACTGCATCATCATCGGCGCCGGCATTTCCGGCATGTACCAGCTCATGCGCCTGCGCGGGCTCGGCCTCAAGGTGCGCGTGTTCGAGGCCGGCACCGGCGTGGGGGGCACCTGGTACTGGAACCGCTACCCGGGAGCGCGCTTCGATTCGGAGAGCTACTCCTACGGCTACTCCTTCTCGCAGGAACTCCTGGACGAATGGAACTGGTCGGAGCATTTCGCCGGCCAGCCAGAGACGCTGCGCTACCTCAACCATGTCGCCGACAAGTTCGACCTGCGCCGCGACATCCAGTTCAACAGCCGCGTGTCGGCGGCGCACTTCAGCGACGAGACGCACAGCTGGGACGTCATCCTGGAGGACGGCAGCCGCTACCGTACGCGCTTCCTGATCACGGCTATCGGGCCCCTGTCGGCGCCGACCATGCCCAAAATCGACGGCACCGAGAGCTTCAAGGGGCGGTCGTTTCACACGGCCCGCTGGCCCAAGGAACCGGTGAGCTTCGAGGGCAAGCGCGTGGCGGTGATCGGCACTGGCGCCACCGGCGTGCAGACCATCCAGGAGGTCGCCAAGACGGTCGGCCATCTCACGGTGTTCCAGCGCACTCCCAATTGGTGCGCGCCTTTGCACAACAGCAAGATCACCGCCGAGGAACAGCGCCAGATCAAGGCGAACTACCCCGAGATCTTTGCCCGCTGCCAGGAGACCTTCGCCTGCTTCCTGCACACGCCCGATCCGCGCGGCACGTTCGAGGTGACCGAGGACGAGCGCGAGGCGTTCTGGGAGAAGCTCTACGGCGAGCGCGGCTTCGGCATCTGGCAGGGCAACTTCCGCGACATACTCGTGGATCGCACGGCCAACGCCGAGCTGTCGGCGTTCGTCGCACGCAAGATCCGCCAGCGCGTGAAGGACCAGGCGGTGGCGGAGAAGCTGATCCCCAGGAACCACGGCTTCGGCACCAGGCGCGTGCCGCTCGAGACCAGGTACTACGAGGTCTACAACCAACCGAATGTGAAGCTGGTGGACATCAGGGAGACGCCGATCGAACGCATCACGCCGACCGGCATCAAGACCGGCGACGCGGAGTACGAGTTCGACATCATCATCTACGCCACCGGCTTCGACGCCATCACCGGCAGCTTCGACCGCATCGACATCCGCGGCGCCGGCGGCCTCAAGCTCAAGGACAAGTGGAAGGGCGGGCCGCAGACCTATCTCGGCGTGCTGGTCGAAGACTTCCCCAACATGATGATGCTGATCGGCCCGCACACCGCGCTGGGCAACATCCCGCGCAGCATCGAATACAACGTCGACTGGGTGACGCGGCTGATCGCCCACGCCGGCCAGCAGGGTGTGACGCGTGTCGAAGCAACGGCAGCCGGCGTGAAGTCGTGGACCGACCACGTCAAGTCGCTGGGCGAGGGCCTGCTTTCCAACGAGATCGATTCGTGGATGACCGGCATCAACCGCAACGTCGAGGGCAAGTCCGAGCGCATCGTCGCCCGCTACAGCGGCAGCGCGCCGGCCTACCGCGAGCGCTGCGACCGCGTGGCGGCGGACGGTTTTCGCGAGTTGTCCCTCAAGTAGCCGCCCGGGCTATGAGGCAAGCGACTTCACGAGAGCCGTATCGGTGGATTGGTGGAATTCGACGATCTTGCCGTCGCGAAACGTGAGTATGTCCACCACATCCAACGTCTCGGCCTTGTTGGTCGGGATACAGGTTACGTGCGCCGTCCAGTGAAGGGCGGCCTTTTCTCCATCGATCAGAAGGGCACGTTCCTCCCACTTCTCAAAGCGCCACGCATCGATGAACTCCTTGATCGTGGCAGTGATGGCGTCCATGCCGCAGCACGCTTCGGCCATCGCGGGATGTCTGATGCCGCGGCCGTTGAACGAGAACGTGGCGTCGGCGGCCATGTCCTTGACGGTACCTAAAAGGTCCCCCTTCACCCGTGCGGCGTAGAGCGACCGGATCGACTTCGCGATTTCGTCTCGACTTGTCATGCACACCTCCCCCATCCAGGCCGTGCCATGATGCCGCGTGCCATTGCGCCTTACAACTGCTCGTTGAGGGAGAGGTGAGATCTTTCCGCACGTGGCTATGCTCTGCGCATTGCCGCTTTGAGCTTCTCGGGCGACAGCGGCATGTCCCGAATCCTCAGGCCCAGGGCATCCGCGACGGCGTTCGCAAGGGCGGCCGCGGCCGGGCCTTGGCCCGCTTCGCCGGTGCCGAGGAACGGCTGGCCCGGCCGGTCGATGACCTCGACGTCGAGGCGATCAGGCACGCCGTCGAAGCGCAAGATGGGATAGCCGCTCCAGTCGACGCTGGTGCGGTGCGTGGCGTCGAACGTCACCGCTTCCTGCGTGGTCCAGCTCAGCGACTGTACGATGGCCCCTTCGATCTGGTTGCGGATACCGTCGGGGTTGACGGCTTCGCCGCTGTCGACGGCGCTGACGATGCGCGGGATGCGAATCCGGCCGGTCTCCCGGTCAACCACGACCTCCATCGCCACCGCGCAGTAGGCTGCAAGGTTCTTGTAGCGGGCGAAGGCAAAACCGCAGCCGCGGCCCTCGCCGCCCTTCATGCGCCTTGCCCAGCCGAAACCATTGGCGGCGCGCT
>Ga0081539_10006497_pt1 | contig 11180 bp, 10 predicted proteins | sample TabmetS4T2R2_FD_71023 | JGI IMG/M metagenome (GOLD analysis project Ga0081539, IMG submission 71023) | Tabebuia heterophylla rhizosphere microbial communities from the University of Puerto Rico - S4T2R2 | ecosystem: Host-associated > Plants > Roots > Rhizosphere ... | reverse complement strand
TCGGCGGAGGGTTCGGCGGCAAGCAGGAAGTGTTAATGGAAGATGTTCCCGCCCATCTGACCATTGCCACCAAACGACCTGTCATTTACGAATATACACGCGAAGAAGAATTCACAGGCGCGCGTTCGCGTCACCCAATGAAGATCAAGATGAAGACCGGCGTAAAACGGGATGGAACCATCACGGCAAATTCGATGTACGCGTTATCAGACACGGGTGCATATGGATGTCATGCTCTCACGGTCACAGGCAATACAGGTCACAAAGCCATGGCCTTATATGTCGGTGATGGGGATTATCGCAAGAGTCCAAACATCCGTTTTTACGCAGATGTGGTGTACACCAACACACCTCCAGCCGGTGCATTCCGCGGCTATGGCGTGCCTCAGGGATATTGGCCTGTGGAACGTCACATGGAGAAGATCGCGCGGGCGCTGAAGTTAGATCCGATTGACTTCCGTCTGAGAAACACGATTCGACCCGGCGAATATCATCCGTTCTCAACAGCATGGAATGAAGGACGTGAGCCAAGACCGGAAATCATCCATACAGTGGGGCTGGAACAGTGCGTGGCACAAGGCAGAGCCGCAATTGCATGGGATGATAAATATGGGAATGAGGATTGGCGTGTGGGCGTTGGAGTCCTCGGCAATCCCCCGCATAAACGAAAAGGCATTGGCGTGGCAATGGTGATGCAAGGCACAGCCATTCCATACCTGGATATGGGCGGTGCATCTATCAAAATGAACGATGACGGTTCGTTCAACCTACTCGTCGGCGCGACCGATCTGGGCACTGGCTCAGATACGGTTCTTGCACAGATGGCAGCCGAGGTGTTAGGTGTGCCTCTTGAGGATATGATTACCTATTCCTCTGACACAGATTTCACGCCGTTCGATAAAGGCGCGTACGCGTCTTCAACAACGTATATTTCCGGCGCGGCCGTGGCCAAAGCGGCAGAGATCGTGGCGGAACGAATCAGAGTTCGAGCGGCAATGATGTTAAAGCTCGATAGACATGATGAAATTAAACTGGCAAACAAAATGGCTATCGCCCCAGATGGGCAAACTGTTTCACTCGCTGAAATTGCTTTGAATTCCTTACACAAGGAGAACCAGGAACAGATCATGGGCGTAGCATCGTATGTATCGCCTGTATCACCTCCCCCATTCGCTGCTCAATTTGCGGAAGTGACTGTGGATACAGAAACTGGCGCGGTTACCGTAGATAAATTAGTCATGGCAGTTGACTCGGGCGTGATCGTAAATCCACTCACTGCTTCAGGTCAGATCGAAGGCGGGATGACCCAGGCTTTAGGGTATGCTGTCTGTGAAGAGATGCGCTACGATGAAACAGGCGACGCTATCGAACGCGACCTTGATCGATATCACATCTTCCGCGCGGATGAGATGCCTGCACTGGAAACAATCTTCGTTGAAACATTTGAGCCGAGTCATCCTTTCGGAGTCAAGGCTGTGGCCGAAATCCCCATGGATGGTGTTGCACCTGCCGTTGGCAATGCAATCCTCGATGCAGTCGGTGTGAACGTGGATGAAATCCCAACAACTCCTGAACGAGTGTGGAAGGCCCTGAACAACCAATAATTTAGAAATCAGGTTTATGAAAGACTTCCGAAGTCGTATCTCTTACAGAGTGCGTCGCAAAGACTTCGGAAGTCTCGTTTATGATGTACCGCGAAGAAGTTCTATACCTTGCGCCTTATCTCTTCTCTCTTCTATTATCTCTAGGAGTATTTTTGTATGCATGGCGCCATCGCGATGTGCGCGGTGCTCGTGCCTATACATGGTTTGTCGGTGGGCAGACTCTAACCATCCTTGGGTTCATCTTCGAACTGATCAGCCCAAACCTTGAAATCAAGATCTTATGGGACAAGTTTCAATGGTTAACTGACACTTATCTCGTAATCCTACCGTTCTTAATTTTTTCAATTCAGTATTCAGAGCATACGCTTCGGTATCCGTTTCTTACCTGGGGTTTCTGGCTGACTATTCCGGTGCTCTTTACCATACTTTTGCTGACTGACAGCTTCCATCATTTGATCTACCCAAACCCTCATATGGGTACAGATTTCCCATTCCCAGAACTAAAATATGATTTCACGTTCATTGTTTATATCTATGCCTTGGTTTATGTCTATGGCGCGAATTTATATGGTCTTAGTCTACTTTTGAAACGGGCTTTTCAACCCTATAATTTGCATCGCCTGCAATACCTGACAATCATTGCTGGCTTTTTAGTTCCTCTTCTGCTGTCATTTTTTCCCCTAGCAAATGTCAGGATCACACCACAACGTGATATCACTCCATTTTCATTAGCCATTGGTAATCTAATCGTCGCCTGGGGACTATTCCGCTATGGATTATTCGACCTTATTCCAATCGCGCGCGAGCACATCGTTGAAAATATGAAGGACCCTGTCATGGTTCTGGATTCAAAGAACCGCATCGTGGATATGAACCGGGCTGCTCTTAAGATTTTGGGAAAGAAACATTCTCAGGTAATCGGACGACCATCCCATGAAGTATTCGCGCGGTGGCCGGTCATCGTTAGTGAACTGGAATACTTGGATGTGGAACAGAGGGAAATTTCGATTCGCGAGGGAGGAGATACATTCTTCTTCGATGTCAGTGTCTCCTCTATTTACAGCGATCCCAAAAGATTGATCGGCCGAATCGTGGTTGCACGAGATGTGACCAAGTACAAAACGCTCCAGAGCGGGTATCGCCTCCTATCTGAAGAATTGGAACAACGTGTGCGCGAACGAACAGAGGAACTCCGTCATAGCTCAGAACGCTATCGCGCTGTAGTTGAAAATCAAACAGAATTCATTGTCCGATGGAAGCCGGATGGAGCGCGGACATTTGTCAATGACGCTTATTGTCGCTATTGGGGACTCACACAGGATGAGGCTCTCTCCAGCAATGTTATGTCGCACCTCGCAAAGGAAGATCGTCATGCGGTTGAAGAGAAAATATCGCGTTTAACGTCAGGTGCCACCAGCAGTGAAACAGAGATCCACAGGGTGATCAGCCCCGATGGAAGTATTGGTTGGCAGGAATGGACCGATCAAGCGATTCTGGATGAATTTGGACAAGTAGTCGAATTTCAATCCGTAGGGCGTGATATCACCGAACGAAAGAGAGCAGAGGAAAATCTGACGGAAGCGTATGAAACAACACTCGAAGGCTGGGCAAAAGCATTGGAGTTAAGGGATAAGGAAACAGAGGGACATTCCCGCCGTGTAACAGAGTCAACTCTCGTAGTAGCGCGAGAGATGGGCATTCCGGAGGAAGATCTTCTCCATATTCGCCACGGAGCACTCCTGCATGATATCGGCAAGATGGCCATCCCTGATGAAATTTTGCGAAAGCCCGGCCACCTCACCGAGTCCGAGAGGCAGATCGTGATGGGGCATCCGCAAGCGGCATATGATCTTCTGGTACGGATCCCCCATCTGAAAAAGGCATTAGATATTCCATATTGTCATCATGAGAAATGGGATGGAACCGGTTACCCACGCGGGCTCAAAGGTGAGGAAATCCCACTGGCAGCGCGCATCTTTGCCGTAGTAGATGTATGGGATGCTTTATCCAATGACCGTGTATATCGAGAAGCCTGGCCCAAAGAGAAAGTCTCTCAATATCTTAGCGCAGAGTCTGGTAAGCATTTCGATCCACAAGTTGTTACTATGTTTCTACAATTACTTGCGCAAGGCAAGATATGATGGGTATATTCCGTCATGGCTTGGATTAAAAGGTAAAATTGAAGCTAGGAACTTGACATGTTACAAATCACCACCAACGTCCGGCCTATAGGATTCCCGCCAGTCTCAAAAACTCTGCCAGAAGCGGTGAAGAAAATCGCTGAAACACTTAAGCCAGAGAAAATTATTCTTTTCGGTTCCTACGCTTACGGAAACCCAACGCCAGATAGTGATGTTGATTTACTGGTAATCCTTAAGACAAAAAAGCCAAGAAAGGAGCGAGTGGTCGCTGTTTCACTGTTGCTCTATCCCCGCCCCTTTCCAGTAGAAATTATGGTCAAGACTCCAAAAGAAATAGAGAATGATCTAAAAAATGGGAATGTCTTCATTCGTGAAATTATGAAAAAGGGGAAAGTACTTTATGAGCGATCCAACTAACCCGTTGGACTGGGCAGAAAATGCAGAAAATGATTGGAAAGCCGCGAAACTGCTTTTCAAAGGCAAGAAACCTCCTACAACAGTGACTTGTTATCATGCTCAACAATCAGCTGAGAAATATCTTAAAGCTATGCTGGTTGCAAAGAAAGTAGATTTTCCAAAAACACATGACCTTTCAACCATTAATATGATTTGCAATAATAATGGAATTTTTACAGGATTTTCGACAGAATCGCTGACAATTCTTACGGATCATGCAGTTACAGCGCGCTACCCTGGCGACATGCCAACTATCGAGGATGCAAAGGAATCCCTTGAAATTGCAGAAGGCGTTCGAAAATTCGCGCGTCAGTGGTTGGGAATCAAATAATGCCAAACAAAACCTACGTCATCGGCCATGTCAATCCCGACACAGACTCAATCGCTTCTGCAATGGGTTATGCATGGCTGCTTCGTGAACGTGATGGAATTGAAACGACTGCAGCACGCGCCGGTCCGTTGAATCCGCAATCAGCGTGGGTGCTCAAGCAGCTTAACCTTGACGCGCCTGTTGTGTTGACCGACGCCTCACCGCGTTTTGAGTCTGTAATGCAAAGGTTGGATATCATTCATCCAGATTCACAACTTGGTACTGCATGGACGCTTGCCAGCCGCACAGGAGGAGTTGCGCCAGTTGTAAACGAAAACGGTAAGCCATATGGCATTATCAATGGCTTTAGTCTTTTCCGATATTTTACGGAAACGCTTGGTCCACGACCCGGCGATACAACTGTGCGCGAGATGATGTCTGCCCCCTGCAAGGACGCGGCGGATACGGAAGTCCCAAAATATCCTGCTAATGGGCATATTCGTGATTTTCTCAATCGCATTCTACGCGACGAGGATGACGATTATTGGGTCGTGGACGAAAACGGTTTATATCTCGGTATAGCCCGCCAGCGCGACCTTCTGAATCCTCCTCGCTTAAAGATTATCCTCGTCGATCACAATGAACCTCGTCAGGCAATTGCTGCGCTGGAAGAGGCAGAACTGTTAGAGATTCTGGATCATCATAGACTCGGCAATCCGCATACGCATACACCGATCCGGTTTACCGTGGATATTGTGGGATCAACGTCGACTCTTGTCTCTGAAATGATCGCGGAAGCAGGACTCTCTGCACCTCCTGCATTAGCGGGCGCGCTTCTCGCGGGACTTCTCTCTGATACTCTTATCTTGACCTCTCCCACGACTACGCCGCGTGACAAAGAAGCCGCCAAGCGACTGGCGCGCTGGGCCTTCGTGGGTGGAAGTCCGCTGGCTGGTGAGACAATCACATCCTACGGTAGGGCGATCCTCTCGGCAGGGGCAGGCCTATCCAACCGCAAGCCAGAAGAAGTTGTCAGCACAGATATCAAATCTTACGAAGCTGGTGGATTCAAGTTCGCGATTGCTCAAGCCGAGGTGACAGACCTATTACAACTCGCCGAACATCTTGAATCCCTTACCCGAGCGCTCGACGAATATAAAGACAAAAATGGACTGGACTTTGCGATTCTCCTGATTACGGATATTGTACGCGGCTCAAGCCGACTCATCGTCACGCCCAATGAACCTCCTATTCTCGATGATTTGCCATACCCACCTATCTCCGATGGCACGCGCGACGCGCCAGGAGTGGTATCAAGAAAAAAGCAATTATTGCCTGTGGTGCTAGGCTTGCTGGAGAGATAATGGAACTTCAAAAGATCATTCACCGGGCCATGGATTTGCGCCGTCAATACGAAGTAAAAGAGACAAGTCTATACGGCTCTCCCTCAACCAGCCTGGACATTGCTCAGGGATTCACAGGGGATGTCAATAATCTCCTAAAACTTATCGAGGCTGAAGTAGGTCAACGCGAGATCGCCAACAGCAGGGAAAAACTAGAAGCACAGCTTGCACATTGCCTATGGTCAGTGGTTGTTCTGGCTCAAATGCACAATGTGAATCTTGAAACCGCCTTCATGGAAGCCATGGACAGGCTGGAAAATCATTTGCTGGAAACGCAGTGATTTATGGGAGAATTTATATGGAACTGATTGAGCAATTGGCCGAAGCTGCTATTTCACAAGATCACTTGCAACTGCGCAGTTTGGTTCAGGATCTAATTCATTCAAAAACAGATATTTCCACTTTGCGTGCGCCTCAAAACAATGATGCGCGTATTAGAGCCACTTCTGCGTCTATTGCGGAGCTACTCGCCTTGCGTCAGAATAAGCAACCACCTATATGGACAAAAGATATTGGTGCTCTCACAGAGCCCCTTTATTTACTCAAATCTGCAACTCAAATGAAGCGACTCCGTGTGTTATGTGAAACTCAATCTCCCGAACCTCTACGCAGACGTAAACTTTACGCGCCTCCACACTTCCTCGAATTTGCCTAATGGCATCGATTTATCAGGCCCTCTCCGAAATCGAAAAAAATAACGAATCCGCTGCGTTGTGCACTGTGGTTAAGAGCGAAGGCTCCACGCCGCGGCATGTGGGTAGTAAGATGCTTGTGTATCCCGATGGACGTTTCATCGGTACCGTCGGTGGCGGGGAATTAGAGAGTCGCGTCATCAAAGCCGCAATTGAATCAATAAACAATGGTAATGCACAGAATTTATCGTACACAATGGCTGATCCCTCACGCGGCGACCCCGGCGTGTGCGGTGGAACTGTGGAGGTATTTGTGGAACCCATTCTTCCACCGGCGATGATCGTGGTTATCGGCGGAGGGCATGTCGGTAAGGCTGTCGTTCATTTGGCGAAGTGGTTGGGATTTAGAGTCGCTGTCAGCGATGACCGTGAGGAGTTTAGTAATCCTGAATCCGTGCCGGGGGCAGATGCATACTTTCCTGTCCCGATGGCGAAGTTAACGGAGCATCTCAATGTGACGCGCCAGACCTATTTGGTGATCACCAGCCGCGGCTCCCCGATCGACGCGGCAGGTCTTCCCAGTCTACTTGATTCGGACGCGGCCTATATCGGCGTGATTGGGTCAAAACGGAGATGGCTGACCACCGTCAAAGCGTTGAAGGAAAAAGGCGTGGCGGAAGAAGAGATCGCGCGTGTCCATTCGCCGATGGGAATCGAATTGAACGCGGAAACGCCTGAGGAGATCGCTGTCAGCATTATGGCTGAGATTTTGATGTTGCGCGGCAAGGGAACGGGTAAGATGATGAAAGCGTAAGTCTAGACCCTAAAGGTCTGTGAGACCTTTAGGGTCTGGCTGCGTAAATAGTTATGAAAATGTTCTTGTAGCGTGCTAGTGCATGTACTATAATCAAAACAGTCTTTTCTAAGGAGCAAACATGGCCAGGATCTTCGATGTTATTGAATACCCAAGCGAGATGAGAGATGAAATCGTACATCGCTTCCCTGAATCAGGAATTGGTGATTACCGCATCGGTTCGCAGGTGATCGTACGAGAGTCACAGGCAGCGGTGTTCTTCCGTGACGGCAACGCGTTGGATGTATTCAGAGCAGGGCGCCATACCATCGCGACAGCTAATATCCCCAAGCTCATTGACTGGATTGGCAAAGCATTTAACGAACGAACACCCTTCCCCGCGGAAGTGTATTTTGTTTCGATGAAGGAATTCGCGAACGAGAAATGGGGTACACCGCAGCCGATCATCGTCCGCAACCCAGGCATGGGATTAGGCGTCGCTCTGCTTCAAGGATTTGGTACATTTTCGTTTCAAGTGAAAGATCCACAGCAATTTGTAACGCAAGTCGTTGGCACACAGGGGGCCTATCGCACCAGCGACATCGAAGAACGATTGAAGACAATTTTGCTCTCTAAAATTCAGGATGTTCTGGGTGAAACAACCGCCGCGCGAAGCGTTGTCGATTTGATTGGGCTGACTGAGGAAATTGGCGCCTCAGTGCGCGCAAAAGCGCAGGATGATTTTGAAGCGTTAGGACTTGTGCTTAAAAGCTTCTATATTGGTAATCTAAAGCCCTCTACTAAATCCGCTCAGGAGTTGCGCGATATGGGCATGCTCGATATGGCAACGTATACACAGTTGCAGGCTGCCGATGCGATGCGCGATGCAGCATCCAACCCGAGCGGCGGCGCGGGTCTCACGGCTGGGATTGGCGCGGGAATGGGGATCGGCAATTTGATGCAACAAGCGACCTCGGGCGCCATGCAACAGCAATCCGGTGGCGGAGCGAAAACCTCCGCAGGTATTCCCGACGTGATGACTCCGGCAGAAGCTGCCGCGATCCTGAAGGTCTCAGAAGAAGATGTGCTGGCTGCGATCAATGACAAAAGCTTGAGGGCTAAAAAGATGGGTAATGCTTATCGTATCAGCAAGTCGGCGCTGGAAGAGTTTTTGTCGGGGTAAAGATGAAACGTCGTAGGGTCGAGCAGCTGCTCGACCCTACTTGACTCTACATTTTTTACGGGGGTTATTCTAAATCGCTCAACACATCTGAAATAGAATTCAATACATCACTCGCTAATACAGCCGCGGCGGTGCCAAGGTCATCCGCCGCGTATAAACCCGCCTGGGCGTGAATCCATGAACCAGCAACCGCCGCCTCATACGCGTCCAAGCCTTGTGCGCGCATGCCGACAATGAGTCCCGCGAGCACATCCCCTGTCCCGGCGCGTGCCAGGGCCGGAGAGGCAATCGGAATCACGGTCACGCGCCCGTCGGGAGCAGCGATTGCAGTGAATGCCCCTTTGAGCACGACGATATGTCCCCATTCCTTTGCATACTTGCGCGCAGTTTCCTGTCTATCTTCCTGGATTTCTTCTTTTGATAACCCTGTCAATACAGCCATTTCGCCGGGATGCGGAGTCAAAATTGCAGGTGCTGGTAGCTTTGTGTGCCAGTCTTTGATCTGCGCAAGAAGTTTGAGTCCATCTGCATCCACCACTAACGGCGGCAAAACACTTGTGGTCTCTTCCTTCTTTTCACTTTCTTCATGAAGAAAGCCAATGCGCGTGGTAGACTTTTTGGGCACAGACTTACCCGCAAGAAGATTTTCAATGAATTCTTTGGTTGTTGATTCCATGCCAAATCCCGGCCCGATCAACAATGCAGTCGCGCGCTCGATGTTTTTTACCAGCACCTCCGATGCATTCGAGGAGATCACACCCATCGATTGAGGCAGGACCACCCAGGTTGCTTCGGGGATTTGACCCGCCAGCGCCGCATGGACTTGGCCCGGCACTGCCAACGTGACGAGACCCGCGCCTGAGCGATAAGCCGCCTCCGCAGCCAGGAGCACGGCTCCCGTGTAATTGACCGAACCCGCCGCGATCAGCGCGGTGCCGAATGTTCCTTTGTGAGAGTCAAGCGGTCGCTCGGGTAAAAGCATCGAAACGATATTTTCTTCTGCCACATTGGTATTCAAATCCTTGAACGCCGAAATATCATCTGGTAAGCCAATATCCACTACCTGAAGATTGCCCACGTATTCGAAAGCGGACATTTTCAACATCCCCTGTTTGACCGCCGCCATCGTGACTGTGACATCGGCAGGGATTGTCTCCTCTGCGACTTCACCAGAGTCGCAATCCACACCCGAGGGGCAATCTACTGCGACCACCAACGGGCGTTCATCCAAGGCATCCAAAATGTCGTTGACTTCAGCGAGAAGTTCGGCGACATCTTTCTTCAACGGAAGCTTGATGCCAGTACCAAGGATACCGTCCAAAAGAACATCGGCAGTTTCAATCGATTCTGCAAGCTGTTCAAATGCCCTATCGCCAGAAAGGACCTCACCACCCATTTCCAAAAACTTTTTAACCAAGTCATCTTTTTTTCGTTTGACGAGATACACGCGTGCCTTCCATCCCTTGTTTGCCAGCGCAGTTAATGCGACGAGTGTATCTCCGCCATTGTTGCCAGAACCGACCAGGCCAACGGCTTCCAATTCATCTTCGCCCGCGAACAAATCCAGAACGATATCGGCAAGTCCCTGACCGGCATTTTGCATCATCTGGTCATACGTGAGGCCGCCAGCATCGGCTTCTTTTTCAATTTCTTTCATTTGGGATACAGTAACGAGTTTCATTGATAGTTTCTCCGATTGTCAAGAAATTGTACTGCAAAGGGAGAATGAGACCCATGTTTTGAGTTTTGGCTCTAACGAAAATCAAATTGTTACAGGTGTATTGATCCAAGTAGAAGGGATATATAGGATGATTAGCTGGCATGGCACCCAGATATAATTGCCCGCGTGCATACATACCTTTCCCTCCTTCAGGTTCGACCAAAATATCGATCCCTCTGGCTGGCTCAGGTCATTAGCCTGACCGGTGACTGGTTCAACACCATTGCATCCGTCATCATCGTGAATCGCTATGCAGCTTCCGGATTGGCTGTAGGAGCTATGTTTATTGCTCGAGCATTACCACCGTTCTTGCTGGGTCCGATAGCGGGTGTAGTTGCAGATCGATTTGACCGTCGTAAAGTTCTCATCGTAAGTGACTTGCTGCGAGCCATAATCGTTGCCAGCTTTTTATGGGTGGATCGCCCGGAGCGATTGTGGTTACTCTACATGTTGACCGTTTTGCAATTCAGTGCATCGTCATTCTTTGAGCCAGCGCGTGCTGCACTCGTTCCGGCGTTGGTCCAAGAAGATGAATTGCTCACCGCCAACACCCTCGCCAGCATCACCTGGTCCGCCATGCTCACATTGGGAGGAGCCATCGGTGGACTTACCGCGGCACTTCTCGGTGTGCGCGTCTCGCTCCTCATTGACGCGGCAAGTTTCCTCGTTTCGGCAGCCTTCATTCTCACCATCACCGGTGAGTTCCATGCAAGAGCCGTTCATGCATTGGAAAGTGGCTGGAAAAATTTTATAGACGGCATGAAATACGTCCGCAGCAATCTGGATGTAGGTTTGGTGACGCTGGTCAAGGCGTTAGGGCAGGTCGGAAGTTTCGATATCATCTCCGCGCTGTATGCCAGTCGCGTATTTCAAGTGGGTCAGGAGGGTGCTACAACTCTCGGGTTGATGTTCACTGCCTTTGGTGTAGGCGCGGTCAT
>Ga0081539_10006496_pt1 | contig 11180 bp, 9 predicted proteins | sample TabmetS4T2R2_FD_71023 | JGI IMG/M metagenome (GOLD analysis project Ga0081539, IMG submission 71023) | Tabebuia heterophylla rhizosphere microbial communities from the University of Puerto Rico - S4T2R2 | ecosystem: Host-associated > Plants > Roots > Rhizosphere ... | reverse complement strand
AGGCGATGCTCACCTATCCGATGAGCACCGGCCGCAACTTCGACGAGGTGCTGCGCCTCCTCGAATCCTGCCAGCTCACCGCCAAGCACCAGGTGGCGACACCGGTGAACTGGAAGCAGGGCGGGGACGTCATCATCGTGCCGGCCGTCTCCGACGAGCAGGCCAAGGCGAAGTTCCCCAACGGCTGGAAGTCGCCCAAGCCCTACCTCCGCATCGTGCCGCAGCCGAAATAGTAAGACTGAAGCGCTGATGCGTCGGGGAGATCGCCAACCGCGATCTCCCTTTCCACCGTAGCGCCAGAGTATCCGGCCATGGTCGGCGGCGGCACCGGCAATCATCAGATCAGGGCAGGATTCCGACTCACCTGGTGAGGCCAGAGCTACAGAGCGTGGAGAGCGGGCATGTCAGACATACCGACCGTGCTGATCGTAGGTGCCGGGCCGGCAGGACTATTCGCGGCCTGCGAACTCCTCCGCCATGGCGTCAAGCCGCGCATCGTGGAGCGCAGGCCCGCGCCCCACCACGAAGCGCGCGGAACCGCTCTCCAGCCGGCCGTGCTGGCCAGTCTCGAGCGGGCCGGCCTGATCGAGCCGTTCCTGCGCGCCGGCGTGCGCATCAGACGCATCCAGCTGCTGGGTCCCGGCTTGCGCGAGATCGTGAGCGATGATTTCTCGGAGGCCGGCTGCGCCTACGCATTCCAGTGCAGCCTGCCGCAATGGCGCACCGAGACGATCCTGCGCGAACGCTTGGCGAACCTTGGCCTCAAGATCGAATTCGGCACCGAAGTCACATCGATCGAGGACGTTGCCGACGGCCTGCGCGTGACGCTCGCGGCCGGCGGCCGCACGGAGACCGCTACGATGGCCTACGTGTTGGGCGCGGGCGGCGGCCACAGCGTCACGCGCCATTCGATGCAGGAGCATCTCGACGGAGAGACCTACGACGGCCGCTACTGGGTTGCCGACGCGAAAGTTCGCCTTCCCTGCCCGCCGGAGTGTGGTCGTCTCATTGTCGGACCGACTGGCTTCGTCCTGCTCTCGCCATTGCCGGACGACCGCTGGCTGATTTTCGTCAACCGCGACGAGGCCGATACGGGTCCCGCGCTGCCGACGGAAGCCGAGTTGGGTTGGTTGCTCGACGCCCGGACCGGCGTCGAGGTCGGGCTGAGCGATCTCCGCTGGATATCTCCGTTCAAGATGCACAAGCGCGTGGTCGAGCGCCTGAGCGACGGGCGGCGGTTCCTGTTGGGCGATGCCGCCCATCTGTCGAGCCCGCTGGGCGGCGAAGGACTGAACGCCGCGCTCATGGATGCCGCCGATATCGCCTGGAAGCTATCCCTTGTCGTGCGGGGAGCGGCAAAGGCCTCGCTGCTCGACAGCTACGCGATCGAGCGCGGTCTCGCCGACCGCCACGTGCTGGAGGTCTCGGACGAAGTCCATGGCCTGGTGATGGGACTTGTCGCGGCCTGTGGCGACGGTGGCGCGCCCAACGTGCCGACGGGGAGTCCGGCGGAGACCGTGGCGGCACGGCGCAAGCGGCTGATGCTCGACGTGTCGTATGCCGGCAGCGCGCTGGTCGGCCAGGCTGGTGCAGTCGCCGCAGGACCCTCAGCGGGAGAGCGTTTTCCTGCCTGTCACCGACTGCGCGGCACGGGCCATCATCTGATCGTGTTCGGCGAGACGCCGCGCCTGGACGATGTCCGCGCGCGCTGGGGCAAGCTGGTATCGATCGTCGAGGCTTCGGACGCGCTTTGCGAGGCAGCCGAGGCCGGCATCCCCGACGGCGGTGCCATCCTTGTGCGGCCGGATGGGTTCATCGGCTTCCGCGCCGTCCCCGCCGACGAGGCGACGATGGCGGCACTCGATGCCCATCTCGCGACCTATCTCCTGCCGGGCGCCGGTGCGCATAGCGACCAGGCGGCCGGGCGATTGGATATTCCCCAGGCGGTGTAGCCTCTGGCGCAACGGCGGCCCGCTCGTCGCGTTTTGCCTCGTATGAGGATCGTCGTCGTCTGTGCCGCCGTCCTTTCGGCCACGCCATCCGTTGCGCAGACCTACGAGGCGCTGTTCAAGACGTGCTACGCCAGCGACGTGCCTGAGCGGGTGATCGCGAGCTGCTCCGCTCTGATCAGCCGGCGCCTGGCCGAAGGGCAGGACCTCGCCACCGCGTTCAAGAACCGCGGCAACGCCTACGACGACAAGGGCGACCATGCCCGTGCCATCGCCGACTTCGGTGCGGCGCTGGCGATCAACGCGCAGGATGCCGATGCCTTCAACAGTCGGGGCACCACCTACACGGCCCTCGGGCAGTATGACCGCGCCGTTCTCGACTTCGACCAGGCCGTCGTGCTCAACCCCGGAAGCCCTCTCGCCTACGGCAATCGATGCTTCGCGCGCGCGCTGCTGGGCCAGCTCGACGCGGCACTGGCCGACTGCAACGAAGCCTTGCGCCTGAAATCCGACAATCCCGGCGCGCTCGCCGCGCGCGCTTTCCTCCACCTGAAGTCGCGCCGGGCCGACGACGCCATTGCCGATTACAATGCCGAGCTGCACCGTCGCCCCACCGATCCCTATGCGCTGTTCGGCAAGGGCCTTGCCCGCTATCTCAAGGGCGACCGGCCGGGCGGCGACCGCGATATTGCCGCCGCACGCGCAACGAAGCCCGACATCGACGATCACATGGCAAAGCTCGGCCTGCGGCTGCAGGACTTTCCCTAGCCCGCAATGACATTAGGTCGGCTCATTGCTGGGAGCGCGCCACTCCGTGGCGCTCATCTCATCGTCTTTCGGATCGCCTGCTTCCAGCGGGCTCGTGAGCGCGCAGGATGCGCGCGGTCCAGAAGATCATGAGCGCCACGGAGTGGCGCGCTCCCAGCAAGACGGTATTGCTCTCAAAGTCATCCCGCTTCTAGCCCGAGGTCTTAAGCCAACCGGCTGCAGGGCGACCGGGCCATCCAGCTGTCGAGCGCCAGGCCGGCTGATCGACGCCCAACGGCTGTATCAGGCCACGAGCCGCGCTCTGAGCCGCAGATACTCTTCGTCGGAGATCGATTTCTCCGATTTCAGCCGGTCGAGCTTCAAGAGCTCGTCGGCGACGCTGAAGCCGACCCCTTGGCGAAGCTCGTCGGCAGCACGGTCAGCAGCACGATCCAGAGGAGCTTTCCGAATCCGGAGATGTCCTTGCGGCGGAACAGGTCGCTGGACCGCCAGGGAACGACGCCACCGGCGTCACGTTCCCTGGATCTGCAGACCGCCCGCAAGTGCGACGCCGTTGCAGGATTCGCCTGCTCGACAGATTAGGCGTCAGTGGCCCGCTCCGTGCTAGGATATCAGCCAGGAGAGGGAAGGGAGTGGCCGCGTGTGGAGGCTCGGCCGGGACGAGCAGCGGGTTGAACCTGAGCGTAACGGGATGGGGGAGGGCGGACCTCAGGCGTGGTCTCAACGCAGACCCGGCCTGAGCATCGCCCTGCTGCTTTTCCTGTTTGGCGCCAGTCTGGTGGTGCCGGCGCTCGCCTTCACCGCGGTTCTGCTCGATCGCAACTGGCGGGCGCAGGAGGCGGACATCCACCGCCGCCTGGAGCAGGTCGTCGGCGACCTCACCCACGACGTCGATCGCGAGCTCACTCTCCTGCTCGCCCATCTCAATGCTGTTGCCGTGTCGCCGGACGTCGCCACGGGCGACTGGGCGGCGGTGCACGCCAAGGCCAGCGCCGCCCTGAAGCCGCTCGGGATCGACGTCGTCTTCCAGGACGCCGACGGCCGGCAAGTCATGAACACGCGCGTGCCATGGGGCGCGCCGCTGCCGCAACTGGAGCTACCGGACATCGACGCGGCGGTGCGGACCACCCTGAAGCCGCAGATCTCGGACATGGCCGCCGGCTATGTCGCCGGACGACAGGTCATCACGCTCACGGTCCCGGTAATCGGCGGCGAGGGCAAACTGGTCGGCGTCCTGCACATGTTGGTCGATCCCGAGCGCTTCCTCGCGACCATGGAGGGTCAGAACCTGCCGCCGGAGTGGAATACGGGCATCACCGACCGCTCCGGCACGATCATCGCGCGGCTGCGCCGCCACAGCGACTTCGTCGGCCGAAAGCTTCCCGACGAGCTGCGCGCGCAAAGTATCCAGAGCACGAGCGCCTTCAGCACCGTCAACGTCGAGGGCGTGCAGACCCTGCGCGCTGCCAAGCTCTCGCCGCTGACCGGCTGGCTTTTTTCAGCCAACGTGCCGATGTCCGTCGTGCATGCGGCCGCCACCAAGGACGGCCAATGGATCATCGGGCTGGGTGGCGGGCTGCTGCTGTTGGCGCTGTTGCTCGCCATCGTCATGGGGCGTCTGATCGCCCGGCCGATTGCCGCCATCGCCGGCCACGCGGCCATGGTGGCGCAGGAGCGCATGCCGCCGCCGCTGGATTCGCCGGTACGCGAAGCCAACGAGGTCGCGACCGTGCTGCGCTACGCGGCGCGGCAACTGCAGGAACGGTCACAGGCGTTGCGCGGCGCGCTGGAACGCTTTGCCGTCGCCCTGCGCGGCGCCGACATCGTGGTCTATGCCCAGGACCGCGAGCGGCGGGTGACCTGGATCAGCGAGACCGCGGGCCACGGCGAGGCGTTCGTCGGCCGGCGCAGCGACGAGGTCTTGCCGCCCGATTCGTCAGCCGAGGCCGCGGCGCTGGAAGAGCGCGCGCTGGCAACCGGCGAGCCGCAGGAAGGCGAGGTCCAGCACGGCACGGGCGATGCGGCGCGCCATTTCCGCCTGCACATCGAGCCGGTGCGCGACGGCAGCGGCGCGGTGACCGGGCTGTTGGGCGTATCGTCGGAGATCACCGCGCTCAAGCAGTCGGAACGGCGCAATCGACTGCTGGCGCGCGAGATCGCACACCGCGCCAAGAACCTGCTGTCGGTCGTCCAGGCGATCGCGTCGGAGACCGGGCGGTCGACCACGAACGTGTTCGAGTTCAACGACCGTTTCACGGCGCGCATACGGGCACTGGCCCGCCTGCAGGACCTCGCGTTGGGCGAAACCGGTGGCGGCGCTCCCTTGGATGCGCTGGTGCATTCGCAGTTCGAGGCCTTCCTCGATCCGACGAGCGCACGGGTCAGCACCGAGGGACCGCAGCTGCGCCTGACGGCGCTAGCCGGAAGCACCTTGGCGATCGCGTTGCATGAACTTGCGACCAACGCCGCCAAGTACGGCGCGCTGTCCAACGCGGACGGCCGTGTCGCGGTTCGATGGCAGGACGAGCAGAACAACGAGGCGCGCTCCTTCCGCCTGGTGTGGCAGGAGTCGGGCGGCCCGCCGGTGACGCCCCCGCGGCGCCGCGGGTTCGGGAGCAAGGTCCTGAGCCGGCTCACGGCTGGTGCACTCGAGGGCGAAGCAATGCTGGAATATCGTAGCGAAGGAGTCGTCTGGCTGTTCGTCGCGCCGTGGGACCGCGTCGTCGCGGCCGATCAATCTGCCGCGGTAGAGACGGGAGGCGGCGTCGGCAAATCGTGACGGTGTCGCGGCTCTTCGGTGTTGGTGGCGCTGTCGGGAACTGCCGGTTTGGTGCGGCGTTTTCCGGACGAGCGTTGAAACAGCGAATACCATGACCGAGCCTGCCCAACTCCTGCCACACACCGAACGACTGCGAACGATGGCTCGCGTCGCCCGAAGCGTGGCCGCGCGCCTGGCGCAGCAAGCGGACAAGAAACGGTTGGAAGGTTACGCCGAGAATCTGGAACGCCAGACGGCGGATATCCTGAGCTCCGCAGATCGACAGGCAGGCCGCGGCCCATCGCATTGAGGCCGAGGCACCAGCCGATCATTCGATGACCATGACCGGATTGTCTGGCAATCGGCGACGCTGCACAGTGCCGGCATGTCGCTGCACATGGACATCTCGCCCCTTCATCGCCTGGTGGTCATCGTGGCGCGCGGCCATGTCACCGCCGCGGATATTGCCGCCATCAAGCAACGGATCGCCGACGCCAAGGCGCGCTCATTTGCCAAGATCATTGACGTTTCCCAGGGGCGGTCCGCGCTGACGCTCGAGCAGGTGCAGCGGGTCGCCGACCTCCTGAACGGCAGCTCCGGCGAGGAGTCGCGCGGCCCGGTGGCCTTCGTCGTCGATCCCGACCGGGTCGACTTTCCCACCAAGTTCGCCGAGGTCACCCAGGGCGAGCGGCCTATCCAGCTGTTCCGCAGCCTGCATGAGGCGCGGGCGTGGCTCGAGCGCGCCCGGCAAGGCGGTTGATCGCAACTTCCCGCTGCGCAGTCGCGGCAAGGTCACGGAACGCGGCAATCCTGCGCGAAGTTATGGTGTCGTTGAACCGGGAGGCGTTCACATGCCTGCGATCCTGTTCATTGGCGTACCAGTCGTCCTCGTGCTGGGCGGTGGCCTGTATTTCTTGCTGTTGAGGTAACCCGCGAAGCGCCCGTCCTGTCTCAAGCGTAGCGTTTGCGTCGGCGATCCGGGCGGCCGCCCGCGGCAGCCCGGATCACTGGTCGCAACGCCGACAAGTGCATCTCGTTTCGTTTGCCCATCATGAGGGGCAGCAATGGCAAGGGGCGCCTGGCAACTGGTCAAGGAGACGGTGAAGGGCTTCATCGCCGACGAGGCGCTGAGCCACGGCGCCTCGATCGCCTATTACACGATGTTTGCCGTCGCGCCGGTGCTGCTGATCATCATCGCCATTGCCGGGCTGGTGTTCGGCCGGGAAGCGGCCGAGGCCGCCATCGTCGCCCAGCTCAGCGGCCTTATGGGCGAATCGACGGCCAAGGCTCTCGAAGAGATCGTGCACAAGGTGGGCGACCGCGAAGGCGGACTGTGGGCCACGGTGGTCGGCATCGGGGCGCTGATCCTCACGGCGACCGGCGTATTCGGCGAGGTCCAGTCGGCGCTGAACGTCATCTGGCGAGCCAAGCACCACAAGACCAAGGAACGCCAATCGACGCTCGGCCGGTTGGCGCGCGCCCGCGCCGCCAGCCTGGGATTGGTGCTGATCTCCGGCTTCCTGATCACGGTATCGCTCGCCACCAGCGCCGCGCTGGAGGCCTTGTCGGGCTACCTGCGCGGCGTGTTTCCGGGGGCGGAGATCGTGCTCACGATCGTCGACTTCGCGATCTCGACGGCGCTGATCGGCTTCATGTTCGCGGCGATCTACAAGGTGCTGCCCGACAAGCCGATCGCCTGGCGCGACGTCGTGATCGGCGCCGTCGTGACGGCGCTGCTGTTCGAAGGCGGCAAGTACCTGATCGCGCTTTACATCGGCAAGAGCGACGTGGCCTCGACCTACGGGGCGGCCGGCGCGCTGGTGGTGCTGCTGCTGTGGATCTACTACACGGCGCAGATCTTCCTGCTCGGGGCCGAGTTCACGCATGCCTATGCAAGGCGCTACGGCAGCCATTCCGCGGCGGGCCCGAGCGGCGATGTCGACCGCGACGCCCTGCACGAATTGCTGGAGGATGCCGAGCGCAACGTGGCGCTCACCGCCCGACGGGTCGAGCACGAGCGCCGGTCAGTCGAGCAGCTCGAACGCCAGCGACAGGACGCGAGCGGCGCACGACGCGCCCTCGCCACCGCCGAACGGACGCTCAAGATGCGGACCGAGCATCGAGATCGCCTGCGCTACGACCTTGGCGTCGGAACCGGCGGCTAGCGCGGGATGACCTGAGATCTTGCTGGGAGCGCGCCACTCCGTGGCGCTCAAGGTCTTCTGGACCGCGCGCATCCCGCGCGCTCATGAGTCCGCTGGAAGCGGGCGGGTCTGGAAGACGATGAGATGAGCGCCACGGAGTGGCGCGCTCCCGGCAATGAGTCGACCTCATGTCATCGCGGGCTAGGAAGGAAGGCGCTCCGGCTCCAGATAGAGGTGCTGGAACTGGTCGACGGTCTTTTCCTCGCCATAGCGAAAGCGGTCGTTCTGTCGCCAGCCCTCGCGCAGACCCAAAATCTCCTGCCGGACCTCGCCTCGTGCGTTGAGGTACCAGACGGTCTCGCACTGTTCGTTGCTGGAGACGACCGCAAAGGCGAGGACATCCGCCTCCGAGACGGGATCCTGCGGAGCATCGACGGGAAAGATGTTGTCCGGGACGGCGTGGGCGATCAGCCGGGACAGGGGCACGACCTTCTCGGCAGGCCAGAAGTTGGGTTCGATCGACGGCTGGACGAGCTGTGGAACGTGTTTGCACGCCAACTCCCATAAGCGGTCGGCAGCGCTGGGCAGCTCCTCCGCACGAACGTCGAACGACTCCAACTCGCCGTTCAGCGCGTCACTGAGAACAATCCTGAAGCCACGGCTCCGGACCGACTGGACACGACAATTCACGTCGTGACGATGGAGTTCTTGGAGAACACTGCTGAGATCACGCATCGGCTGCTCCTGGGTGCAGCAAGCCAACGCACGAAGTCGCCGCCGGTGCCGTCACGCTGTGATCGACGACAGGCCGAGCGGCAGGCGCGCCGATGTAACAGGAAAGCCGATGTTCTTCACGGCCTCGCCGCGCACCCGACGCGCCACGGCCCGGCCGAGGGCCGTGCCCATGGCAATCCCGCGTCCGGCGAAGCCCAGGGCCGCGAACAACCCGGCTTGCGGCTCGTAGAGATGGGGCAACAGATCGGCAGCGGCCGCGCCTCTGGCATACCAGTGATGCTCAAAGGCGATGTCGCGCGTTTCCGGGAAGAGTTTCCGCAAGGCGCGCTCGGTCAGGCGGAAGGACAGGGAACGCCCACTGGCCGGTCGCCAGAGCGCTCCCGGCCCGCCGACGATCAAGCGGCGCGCCTCATCGAGGCGAAAGAAGCGCTTGCGCACGTCGGAGAAACCTTGGCGCTGCGGCAGGATATGCTCCAGGCTCTCCAGCGGAACCGTCGCCGATTGCACGCCGTAGAGGCAGACCACCGGCAACCGCAGATGCGGCAGGAGGCGTCCTGTATAGGCATTGGTGGCGGCGATCACGCTGTTCGCCCGGAGCGGTCCGCGGCTCGTCGTGATCCGCCAGCCGCCGCCTTCCGGCGCCAATTCGCGCGCTTCGACGCCGCCATGGATGACGGCGCCAAGGCCGATCGCCGCGGCCGCCAGGCCGCGATTGTAGGAAAGCGGATTGAGCGTGCCGCCACGGCGATCGAGGAGCCCGCCAGCGTAGGCCGCCGAGCCGGACAGGTCGCGAATGGCGCCCCGCCCCAGCAGGTCGACCGGCTCGCCGCGTCCTTGCCAGCTCGCTACGCGCTTTTCCATCGCGCGCATGCCCGAGGCATATGGCGTGCCCTCGATCCAACCCGAGCGTCTGGCCTCGCAGGCGATGCCATGACGCTCGATCAGCTCGAAAACCAGGTCGGGAGCACGCGCGCCGAAGCGGATGACTGCTTCGCCTCGATCGTGGCCGTAGAGCTGGACGATGCGGTCCGGCGACAGGGTCAACGCCGCCATGACCTGTCCATTGGCATGTCCGGACGTGCCTTCTCCCGGCGCCTGCGAATCGATCATGCCAACGCGCGCGCCGGATTCGGCCAGATGGAGGGCGGCGGAGCAGCCCGTGATGCCCGCTCCCACGACGACACAGTCGTAATGACGGTCCGGTTCGAATTCGGAGACGACCGGCGCCGGTGCCGCCGTCTCGGACCACAGCGGCCTGAACCGTGAAGGACGCTGCAGGTGGGGCTTGTCGGGCATGAACGGCTACCCGGCGGCAACGTCCGCGAACTGGCCGGCGTTGCGTCGCGCGTGCTTCGGTCAGGCGATCGGGACGGCGTGGAAATCGGCTTGAGCCACGCCGAGCCGGGCGAACGCCTCATCGAGCGTCGCCACGATCACGGGAGGTCGCCATCCCTTGGCCGTCTGATAGGCGGCGTAGAGCCGGGTCAACAACTTCAGATCGTCCTGGGGGACGACGTAGATCCGCTCGCGGTCCTTGAACGCTTGCGGAAGCTCGCCGCGCCTGGCCACGAACTCGGTCGCGAGATCGAGCCTTTCCACCGCGGTGAAGTCGAAGATGCAGTCGAACTCGGCTCTGCCGCGCGCGTTGCCGGCCATTCGATCGAGGCCGCTGAAGTCGCGTTCCGTCAGTTCCCCCGTGAAGCGAATCAGGACGACCTGCTTCGCTTCGCATACGCCGATGTCGAACATGATCCGTTTTCGACAGTCCCCAAACGCCGCAGCCGCCGGCTGACCGTGAAAGCACCATAGGGCGGACCCTGTGGCGGCGATAGAGCGTCGAATGGCAAGTGATACTCAGTTTCACTGCTGTCACTGACGGCACCGGTTTCTGCGCCCATATGGCACGAAATAATATCAGGAAATTACCCGGGTCATTTTTGATAATCGTAGTTATTGACACGGGTGGTCCGTCGGCTTACGATCGGGATCAGTTCCTCACCGCGTGCGCGATCACCTTGCGCATCACCGTCGGCAGGGCCCGTTCGGTCATGCGATCCACCGTGCACCAGCTCGTGCCCGGCGCGAGCCTGGCGAGCCGGCCGGTGGTCGCGGTGGCGCGCGCCACGGTGAGCTCGAGGTGGAAATGCGTAAAAGTATGGCGCACCAGCCCGTCGAGGATCTGCCAGCGCGCCGGCACCGGCGCGTCGCCCATCGCCTTGTCGGTCGAGAGCTTGCCTTCGCGCCACGGGCTCGACGGCACCTCGTCCATGCCGCCCAGCAGCCCCTTGGCCGGCCGCTTGCGCAGCAGGATGGCGCCATCCTTGCGCGACAGCACGAAGGCAAGCCCGCGCCGTGTCGGCTTTTCGGCCTTGGGCGCGCGCCGCGGCAGCTCCTCCCCGAGACCCGCCTTGCGCGCCTTGCAAGTGGCCATCAGCGGGCAGATGACGCAGCGCGGACGGCGCGGCGTGCACACCGTGGCGCCGAGATCCATCATCGCCTGGGCGTAATCTCCGGCGCGCTCGGCGGGCACCAGGCGGGCGGCGCGCGCCTTGATCTCGGTCTTGGCGTCGGGCAGCGGCGTCTCGATGGCGTAGAGGCGGGCGACCACCCGCTCGACGTTGCCGTCGACCGCCGAGGCCGGCTGGTCGAAGGCGATGGCGCGGATTGCAGCGGCCGTGTAGGCGCCGATGCCGGGCAAGGCCAGCAGGGCCGCCTCGTCGGTCGGGAATTGGCCGCCCTCGGCGCCGGCTACGGCCTGGGCGCAGGCGTGCAGATTGCGGGCGCGGGCGTAGTAGCCGAGGCCGGCCCAGGCCGACAGCACCTCGT
>Ga0081539_10006495_pt1 | contig 11180 bp, 9 predicted proteins | sample TabmetS4T2R2_FD_71023 | JGI IMG/M metagenome (GOLD analysis project Ga0081539, IMG submission 71023) | Tabebuia heterophylla rhizosphere microbial communities from the University of Puerto Rico - S4T2R2 | ecosystem: Host-associated > Plants > Roots > Rhizosphere ... | reverse complement strand
ACCCCACTTCGGTCGGATGCGCACGATCAGTCCGTCGCCGCTCGGCATCGGTCGCAGAACTCCCGGGCACCAGCCTTTGATGTCGATCACGGCGTTCATGGTCACGCCTCGGCCAGGGTGTGGCTGAGCTCATGATCGACCGCATTGCGCCGCGTGGTCCACAATCCCCGCCTCAGCGCATCACGAAGGCGGGAGGCGATGGCCGCCGCGGCGGCCGGATTGCGCGCAAGCATGGCGCGGCGAACGTCTTCGTCGCTGATGACCGCTGCGTGGACCACGTCGAACAGCGTGCCCGATGCGCCTGCAGTGGCAGCGAACGCATAGAGTGCATCGACACCTTGCGCGATCTCGGCCACCCCACGATGGCCGTGCGCCAGCATGGCGGAGATCCAGCGCGGATTGCCGAGGCGGCCACGCACGATACGCGAGAGTTCCTCGCTCAAGCGTCGCGCCTTCGGTGCTTCGCCGCTGGTATCGAGGTGATAGAGTTCGGGTGCAACGCCAAGCAGCGCCGCGGCGGCGGCGAAGCCGCCCGCGAAGTCGGCGACGCCATCGCCATCGAGAATGTCGCGCTCGCGGTCGTCCTGCGGATGGACCAGCAGGTTGGCCTCGGCGACCCGCGCGCGAAACGTGTCGCCCGCCGCACGCATGGCGTCGCTGCCGCTGCCATAAGCGTGCGTGACTGCCGCGAGATACGCATGCCCAAGCTCGTCCCGCGTACGCCAGTCGCCGTCGAGGGCGCGATCGGCGGCCTCGGCACCGTAGCGGCCAGGCGCGCCTCCGAAGACACGCGCCAGATCCTCGCCCCGCCGTCGCGCATCGGCAAGGGGATTGTCCTCGGCGGGCTCGTCGAGCTCGGCAACGCGGCGGACCGCCAGGTCGAACAGCGCGATCTGCGATTCGAAGATGTCGCGGAACAGACCGGAGATGCGCAGCGTGACGTCGATTCGCGGCCGATCGAGCATGGCAAGCGGCTGGACCTCGATACCTGTGATCCGGCTGGACGCCTTGTCCCAGGTGGGCTTGACGCCGAGGTACCAAAGCGCCTGGGCGAGATCGTCGCCGCCGGTGCGCAGCGAGGCGGATGCCCACAGGTCGATGACCAGCGCGCGCGGCGGCTCGCCGTGATCCTGCAGGTAACGCCGCACGACCTCTTGGGCGGCACGCACTCCGATGGCGGCGGCGGTGCGGGTCGGGATGGCGCGCGGATCGATCGAGGTGAGGTTGCGGCCGGTCGGCAGCACGTCGGCCCGTCCGCGCGACGGCGCCCCTGCGGGGCCAGCGGCAACGCGACGACCGTCCAAGGCCGCCAGCAGAGCGCTGCGCTCGCACTCCGCCGACGCGCGCACCGCCAGCTCATCGCCTGTCGCCGCGGCAAGAGCAGCGATCGCCTGCTCGTCCGGCTGGCGGCCGAACACGTGCAGGCCGTCGCGAATGCTGAGTTCCTTGATGTCGCACAGCTGGGCATCGAGCTTGGCGATCGCCTGCCGATTGGACTCGCCGCGCACCAGGCCGCACTCCTGTGCGAGCCCATTGGTCCAGGCGCGCTCGACGATCTCGTCTTCCAGCAAGCGTAGGCGCCGGCGGTCGAGGCCGTCAGCAGCGGCATATTCCTCGATGATGCCTTCGAGTTCGGTGAGCGGGCCATGCAGCCCCGCGCGGCTGAGCGGCGGCGTGAGATGGCCGATCATGACGGCTGCCAGCCGCCGCTTGGCCTGCATGGCTTCGCCCGGATTGTTGACGATGAAGGGATAGATCACCGGCAAGGGGCCCAGCACCTTTTCGGGCCAGCAATCGGACGACAGCGCCAAGGCCTTGCCGGGCAGCCATTCCAGCGTGCCGTGCGTGCCAAGGTGGATCAGCGCGTGGACATCGACATCCTCGCGCAACCAGGTGTAGACGGCCCGGTAGCCGTCGCTCGGCGGGCAATTGGGGTCGTGGTAGCCGGATTTGCGATCGCTCTGCGCGCCCCGATCGGGCTGCAGCAGAACCATCACCTTGCCGCAGCGAAGCACTGGCAGGCGCACGATCGGCGCCGTGGCGATTTCGATATGGCCGACCTCGCCGCGCAGCAGGCGCTCGATGTCCTGGGTCTGCCAATCCCGTTCGCCGACGTCGTAGCCCTGTTGCTGCAACAAGTCGAGGATGACCGCGACGCTCGCCGCAGTGTCGAGCCCGACAGCATAGCCGGTGCGGCCGCCGCGCGCAGGGTAGTCGGACACGACCAGCGCCAGGCGTCGCTCGAACGGCGGCGTGCGTCCAAGTCTCACCCAGCTTGCCGCGAGGCGCGCGACGAAATCGACGCGATCGGGCAAAGGCTGGTGCCTGACGGCGGCGTATTGCAGGCGCGGGTCGGCCGGCAGCTCGGCCTTGAAGGAGACGGCGCGCGTGTGCAACCGGCCATCCAGCTCCGGCAGGACCACGTTCATCGCCAGATCGGCAGGGGCAAGGCCGCGCGGCGACTGTTCCCACATCTCGCGCGTACTGCCGGACAGGACCACCTGCAGCACCGGGACGTCCGCGCCATCGAGCACCGTCGTATCGTCGCCGCGCATCGCCGAGAAGGCGGTGGTATTGAGGATGACGGCAGGCTTGTGACGCGCGAGCAGCCCTTCGAGTTCGCTTCGGACTGCTGAATCCTTCAGGCTGGTCAGGGCGATCGCCAAAGGGGCAAGACCTTGTCGTTCGAGGGCGCTCGCGAGCGCATCGATGGGCGCGGTATCCGCCGCCATCAGGCTGGCGCGGTAGAAGATGATGAGCGCCACCGGTCGATCCTCCTCTTGAGGATCGGGGGCGATTCCATGAACAGCGATCGGGCCGACGCTCTGCGGCGGTGACCACGACAGGTTCCGCGCAAGCAAGCTTGCGGCAAAGCGGAGTGCCTGGCCGAGATTGTGCGGTCCGCCGTGACGAAAGAAGCGATCGAGCAAGTCGAGCGACGCAGCCGCGATCGTCGATACGGCGGCCAGCCTGGCGTCGATGCGGTCGTCACCCGGCAATGCCGCGAAAAGAATCCCATTGTCGCGGGCAAGGTCGCCAATGCGTTCCAGGCCGTATCGCCAATAGTCGAGCCCACCGAGGCAGCGCACGATGACAAGGCGGGCGCCTGCGATCACCTGGTCGACATAGAGGTCGACGGACATCGGATGGGTCAGGCGCTTCAGGCTCGCGAGTCGCAGCGTTGGCAAACTATCAGCCTCGAGCCGCCAAGCCTCCGCCAGAGCGGAGAGGTCGCTGTCGGAAAACGACAGCACGACGATATCGGCGGACGACTGGCCAAGATCGACCGCGACATCCGCCTCCTCAAGGCCTGCAAGCTCGGTAGCGAGGAGATGCATGGGGCCTAACGGCGTACCGGGGCCAAACGAGCGCGATTGTCATCCCGAGCGCAGCGAGGGATCCTTACTGTGCTTTCAAAGATCCCTCGCTGCGCTCGGGATGACAGGAAGGGCGTTTGAAACATCGTCCGATCGCGTCAATCCAGAATTGCTCTGCAAATGGCATCGCGGTCCAACCCGGCTTGGCCGATCACGACCAGCCGGCCACGCCGTTCGCCGTCATGCCATCGGCGGTCGAACTGGTGCTGAATGCGGCTGCCGACCGCCTGCACCAGGAGTCGCATCGGCTTGTCCTCGATGTCGACGAAGCCCTTCATGCGCAGCACGTCGTGCAGGTCGGCCACTTGCGTCAGGCGTTCGACAAGCGCCTGTGGCGAGGCGAAGGCCGGCAGATCGACGATGAACGTCTCGAAGTCGTCGTGATCGTGCTCGCCCTCCAACTCGTGATGCGACGGCCGGGAGGCCAGGTCGGACTCAGCCTCCGCCCCAAGTCCCAGGAGGATGTCGATCGGCACGCGGCCGCTTTCGGCGTGCACCACCTTCACGCCGCGCGGCAAGGTGTTGCCGATCTGGCCGACGACGGCACGGCACTCCTCCTCGGAGATCAGGTCGGCCTTGTTCAGGATCACGAGGTCGGCGCACAGCAGCTGGTCCTCGAACACCTCTTCCAGCGGATTGTCGTGATCGAGGGAGGTATCGGCAGCGCGCTGGCGCGCCACGGCCTCGGGATCGTCGGCAAAGCGGCCGGCAGCGACCGCGGCGCCGTCGACCACGGCGACCACGCCATCGACGGTTACGCGCGAGGCGATCTGCGGCCAGTTGAACGCCTTCACCAGCGGTTTGGGTAGCGCGAGGCCCGACGTCTCGATCACGATGTGTTCGGGCGGCGCCGGGCGGTCGAGCAAGCCCTGCAATGCAGGCACGAAGTCGTCGGCGACGGTGCAACAGAGGCAGCCATTGGCCAGCTCGACGATGCTGTCTTCCGAACAGCTCTCGACGCCGCAGCTCTTCAGGATCTCGCCATCGATGCCGACATCACCAAATTCGTTGACGATCACCGCAAGCCGTCGGCCGTTGGCATTCTGCAGGACATGTCGAACGAGGGTCGTCTTGCCCGCGCCGAGGAAACCCGTGACGATGGTGCAGGGAACCTTGGCCAGCCCGGTCATTGCCAATCCTTGTGGTTCAGTGGCGGCACGCGCGCGATCACGCCTTTGCGGAACGACTGGGGCCGTTCGCGCCACGGCACGATGCCGTTGTCCGACGCGGCGAAGCTTTGCGCCGCAGCGACGATCTCCTCGGCGTGGTTTTCGGGATCGATGTCGCCGATCAGGTAGGTCCATTTGTCGCTGGCGCACAGCGCCACGGTGCAAGGACGCTTGCACACAGCCAGGCAATCGACGGAGCTGACACGTAGCCCCGTGCGATCATCGCTTTGCAGGCGCGACTCGATGGCCTCGACCAGGGCCTGGCCCGGCCGTTCGAGCGCATCCGCGTCCCCGCCGGCATCATCACGCCGGCAGGAAATACAGACGAAGATGGTTGTTGTCATGACACCACGGGCCGTTGCGCCGTCTTGGCAGCGAACTTGGACCATAGAAAACCAATCGCCGTACCGACCGATGTCCACAGCAGGCCCTGCACGACCAGCGAGAGAGCGGCGAACTGCGCCGCGACCTCGGCCGGCACCTTGCTTTCGAAAGCATGCGTGTGCGGTGCGCCGATGACATGCGGCGCCAGCAAGAGGACGAGCGCACCCCAGCGCGCAACGGCATTCTCCATCCGCAGGAACCCCCACAACGCCAACGCCGTGGCGACGGCTGTTGCGATCCACCAGATTTGGCGCGCGACGAGCCCGGCCGATGCGCTGCCCGGCAATTCGGGTGCCAAACCCGCGGCCGGCGCCAGGCCCATGGCGATAAAGCCGCAAACCGACCAAGCCAACGCACGAGGCCGGTCGATCGGATCGCCTGCCAGGATCATCAATGCCAACAGAAGGAACGCGATGCCGACCGCGGTGGCGATAGTCGCCACGCTGGTATAGAGGAACCGGGCCAGACCTTCGGACGGCTTCCAGCCATCGCTCTCCCCGCTATCGCCATGCGTGTGATGGTGTGCAGCATGATCGTGGCTGTGCTTGGCTTCGCCGGCGGGCGCCGCAGCCTCGCCCTGTTTCTCATACTTTTCCGCGAGCAGGACGAGCGGCGTCGTCGTGGCCTGCTGCACGAGCGCGATCAGCAGGCCAGCCAGAAACCCGGCCAGCAGGCCGACCGACAAAACCCGAGTGAGCATCCCAGCCTCAGTGGCAGGGAAAGCTCAAACCATGACGGGTGTCGTGTGCGGCGTTGTGAATGACTTCGGGATAGGCAAAGCCGGTCAGGAAGATCAGGCCGAGCCCGAGCAGCAGGGCGACAGCGGCCGCACGCAGAGCCTCGCTTCGTTCTCCCGCCCGAACGGCCGGCGCGAGCATAGTAGCCATCTCAACCTCCTTGGCCGCCCCTCCGGCAGCCTGAACTTCGAACGACGGCAGGTCTCCTGGCTCCCGGGTCCTCGCCTTCGGCCACCTTCCCGGTTCCCCAGTGGTGTTTTGGCCGTGGGCTCGCCGACTACAGTTGCGGGGGCAGCCGCGGCTTCGGGGTTGACCCTGACCGCGTTCCCTTTGACCCCTCGGCCATGAGCCTTGGGGCACCGTCATCCGCTTGATACGAGCGCGGGCGAACGCCCGTCAACGACAATTCGCCCGGCTTGCTGGCAGTCTCCGCGGCGGCCATTGTGCGCACATGACCGCCGAACTCGACGAACAGGCCCGCCACAAGGCCAAGATGGCCAATCGCAAGGCCATGCAGGATGCCGAGGTGTCGCAAAAGACCCTCGAGAAGGGCCTGCTGATCGTCCACACCGGCAAGGGCAAGGGCAAGTCGACGGCCGCCTGGGGATTGCTGTTGCGTGCCGTCGGCCGCGGTCTGCGCTGTGGCGTCGTGCAGTTCGGCAAGGGCGCCTGGCAGACCGGGGAGCGTGCCGCCATCGAGCGGCTCGGCGCCGCTGTCGAATGGCACACGCTGGGCGAAGGCTTCACCTGGGAGACCCAGGACCGCCAGCGCGACATCGAGGCGGCCCGCCGCGCTTGGGCGAAGGCGCAGGAGATGATGGCCAATCCGGCGATCCGGCTGATCGTGCTCGACGAACTCAACATCGCGCTGCGCTATGACCATCTCGACATCGACGAGGTGGTGGCGGCACTGAGGGCGCGGCGGCCCGATCAGCACATTGTCGTGACCGGCCGCAATGCCAAGCAGCAGCTCATCGAAGCGGCGGACCTGGTCACTGAAATGACCTTGGTGAAGCACCATTTCGCGGCTGGCGTGAAGGCGCAGGAGGGCATCGAGTTCTGATGCCCGCGCGCGTCCTGATGTTCCAGGGCACCGGCTCCGACGTCGGCAAATCGCTGATCGTGGCAGGGTTGTCGCGTGTCTTCACGCGGCGTGGTCTGCGCGTGCGACCGTTCAAGCCGCAAAACATGTCGAATAATGCGGCCGTGACCGCCGACGGCGGTGAGATTGGCCGCGCCCAGGCCTTGCAGGCGCGCGCCGCCTGCGTTGCACCGAGCGTCGACATGAACCCGGTGCTATTGAAACCGCAAAGCGAGGTCGGCGCGCAGGTTGTCGTGCAAGGCAAGGTCCTGGGCAATGCCCGGGCGCGCGAATACCAGGCGCTCAAGCCAAAGCTCCTCGCCGCCGTGCTGCAAAGTTTCAGGCGGCTTGCCGAAGACGCCGACCTGGTGCTGGTCGAGGGTGCAGGGTCGGCCTCGGAGATAAACTTGCGAACGGGCGACATCGCGAATTTCGGATTCGCGCAAGCTGTTGGCGCGCCGGTTGTGCTGATCGGCGACATCGACCGCGGCGGCGTGATCGCGAGCCTGGTCGGGACAGGAGCCGTCGTCGATCCGGACGATGCGGCTCTGATCGAAGGTTTCATCGTCAACCGCTTTCGCGGCGATCCGTCGCTGTTCGATGCGGGTATGGCGGAGATTGCCCGTCGCACAGGCTGGCATGCATTGGGCCTCGTCCCTTACTTCGAGGCCGCACGGAGCCTGCCGGCGGAGGATGCGCTGGGGCTGCCTGGCACGGCCACCAGTGCCGGGGGGCGGACTCGCATCGCCGTGCTGGCCTATCCGCGCATCGCCAATTTCGACGATTTCGACCCGCTGCGGCAGGAGTCGGATGTCGATCTGGTGTTCGTGCGGCCGGGCGACGCGATCCCCGGCGATGCCGCGCTCGTCATCCTGCCCGGCTCGAAAGCGACGATCGCCGATCTCGCCGCACTCAGGCAGGCCGGCTGGGACATCGACCTCGCGGCGCATCGACGGCGCGGCGGCCACGTCCTCGGCATCTGCGGCGGCTATCAAATGCTCGGTCGTCGCCTCGCCGATCCGCACGGAATCGAAGGCCCGCCTGCTGACGTCGAAGGGCTCGGCCTGTTGGATGTCGAAACGACGCTCGAAGGCGACAAGGTGCTGGTCGAGACTTGCGGCCGCATGGCTTGCAGCGATGTGCCGTTCACGGGCTACGAGATGCACATCGGGCGCACGAGCGGCTCGCTGCCGCCTCTGCTCGTCTTCTCGGACGGCCGCCAGGAAGGCGCCGTCAGCGCCGACGGACGTATCGCCGGATGCTACATCCACGGACTATTCGCCGACGACCGCCAACGCGGACACTGGCTGCTCCGGATCGGTGGCTCTACTTCAACGCTCGACTACGAGGCTGGAATCGAGTCCACGCTCGATGCGCTGGCGCAGCATCTCGAACAGCATCTCGACTGCGACGCGCTGCTCTCGCTGGCGCGAGAGCCGCAGGCGATTATTGCCGCATCGCAGTGATGACGGCGACAACCGCAATCTCTATCGCGCACGCGGCGCGATAAAGACGCAGCGCGGCGCGGATGTCAGCGGGACCGAGGTCGCTTCGGCCATTGCCGATCCAGTGCTCGTCGACGGACTCGCCATGGTACGAGCGTGGTCCGGAAAGACGCAGGCCGAGCGCGCCGGCCATGGCGGCTTCAGGCCAGCCGGCATTGGGTGAGCGGTGGTGGCGCGCGTCGCGTCGCACCGTCGTGATCGCGGCACCTGGCCAATGGCCAAGCATCGCGGCGGCCAATACGAACCACAGGGCGGCCAGCCGCGACGCCGGCAGGTTGACCCAGTCGTCGCAGCGCGCCGAGGCCCAGCCGAAGGCGTTGTACCGCTCGCTCTTGTGGCCGATCATGCTGTCAGCGGTGTTGATCGCCTTGTAGGCGAGCGCCGCCGGCAGGCCGCCCGTCAGCATCCAGAACACCGGTGCTACCACGCCGTCGGAAAAATTCTCCGCCAGGCTTTCGATTGCGGCGCGGCAAACGGCGGCCTCATCAAGCGCGCGCGTATCGCGGCCCACGATCTGCGCCACGGCGTCACGGCCGGCTTCGAGTCCCTGTTGCTCGAGTGCCGAGGCCACCGCGAGCACGTGCGCATCGAGGCTGCGTTGGGCCAGCAAGCTGCCGCCCAGCAAGGCGCTCAGCGGAAGTGCGACCCATTGGGGCAAGAGGCCAGCCAGGAGCCACGTCGCCACGTATCCCGCCGCGATCGAGGACATGACGAGCAACAATAGCGTGAGCGTGCCCAGGCGCCGCCTTGCGGCGAACGAGCGCCCCGTCGAATTCCACGTCCGGTCGCACCATGCTATCAGCCCGCCGATCCAGGTCACCGGATGGCCGATCAGGCGATAGAGGCGCTCGGGGTAGCCGACCATCGCCTCGATCACGAGGGCAACAAGGGCAAGGTCGGCGAACATGAAGGAGGTGCCTATCACGCGATTTCCAGCGCCGGAAGCGGTCGAGCATGGCGGCGAGCTGAGCGCTGTCGAGGAGCGCTTTCCGGATGCGCCGCAACCGTGGCTCGATCTCTCCACGGGGCTCAATCCCGTGAGCTATCCGGCCGGAGAGCTCGGTCTCGACATCTGGCACCGGCTGCCGTCGCGTGCGGCGGAGCGGGGCCTCATGGCCGCGGCGGCGCGCCGCTATGGAGTCGCGAACGCCGACTCCCTGGTCGCCGCGCCGGGAACGCAAAGCTTGATCCAGCTGCTGCCGAGACTGGTGTCGCGCAGCCGCGTCGCCATCGTCGGCCACACCTATGGCGAACACGCGCTGTGCTGGCGCCGCGCCGGTCATGATGTGACCATCGCGAACCATCTCAGCCAGGTCGGCACCGTGGAAGTCGTCGTGGTCGTCAATCCCGACAATCCCACCGGTCGGCTCTTGCCGACTGCAGCGCTGCACGCGCTGCGCGCCTCGCTGCTGGTAGTCGACGAGGCCTTCATCGATTTGTTGCCTGCCGAGGCGTCGCTCGTGCCGAGCCTTCCCGCCCATGCGATCGTGCTGCGCTCGCTTGGCAAGACCTACGGTTTGGGCGGGTTGCGGCTGGGTTTTGCCATCGCGCCGATGCAGCTTGCCGCCGCCATTCGCAAAGAACTCGGACCCTGGGCAGTTTCCGGGCCGGCGCTGGAGGTCGGCCGTCGGGCGCTCGATGATCAGCAGTGGCTGGACACCGCACGCGAACGCCTGGGCGCGGATGGCAAGCGCCTGGACGATCTGCTGCTCGCCGCAGGCTTCACGCTCGAAGGCGCGACCCCCCTCTTCCGGCTCGCCCGTCATGCCGAGGCGCCCGGCCTTGCCAACCAGCTGGCGCGCGCCGGCATCCATGTGCGCACCTTCGCCCATCAGCCGACCTGGCTGCGCTTCGGCTTGCCGGTGGGAGATGCTGCGTTCGCGCGGCTCGGCGCGGCGCTTCAGGTGCCGCAGAAGGTCTGGCAGACGCGCTCGTTGGGCAGTGGCGGCTCGGCGTAGGCAGCGAACTGCGGGCGCTCTTCGAACGGCTTGTCGAGGACTTGCAGCAACTCCTCGAACGGAGCGAAATCATCGCGGTCGATCGCCGCGGAAAGCGCCGCCTCGACGCGGTGGTTGCGCGGGATGTAGGCCGGATTCACCGAGCGCATGGCGTTGCGCCGTGTCCCGGCATCCTGCGGCTCGCGCGCGATACGCTCGCGCCAGCGCGCCACCCAGGCGTCGAACGCCACGGGCTTGGCGAAGAGCGGTCGCAGCTCGACGTCCGATTCGGGATCGAGCTTGCGGAAGACCAGCGTGAAGTCGGCCTCGCCCTCGGCCATCGCGTTCAGCAGATCCTGGGCGAGCGTCGCGTCGCCGTCCTCCTCGGTGAACAGGCCGAGCTTGCGCCGCAGGCCGGCCAGCAGCGACGCTCCGAATCGCGGCTGGAACGCGGCCAGCGCCTCGTTGGCGATGGCAAGCGCACGGTCGTTGTCGTCGGCGAGCAACGGCAGCAGGGTTTCGCCGAAACGCGCCAGGTTCCAGTGCGCGATGCGCGGCTGGTTGGCATAGGCATAGCGGCCGCCGTGGTCGATCGAGCTGAACACGGTCTGCGGATGATAGGCATCCATGAAGGCGCAGGGACCATAGTCGATCGTCTCGCCTGCGATCGAGCAGTTGTCGGTATTCATGACGCCATGGATGAAACCAACCAGCATCCATCGCGCCACCAGCTCGGCCTGGCGGCCGATCACGCGATCGAACAGCTGCCGATAGCGCCCGTCGCCCTCGATATCGGAATAATGGCGCTCGATTACATGATCAGCGAGCAGGCGCAACGCCTCGATGTCGCCGCGCGCGGCGAAGAACTGGAAAGTGCCGACGCGGATGTGGCTCGATGCGATGCGCGCCAGCACGGCGCCGGGCAGCGCCGTCTCCCGGAACACGGGCTCTCCTGTCGTGACGGCGGCAAGCGACCGCGTGGTCGGGATG
>Ga0081539_10006494_pt1 | contig 11184 bp, 14 predicted proteins | sample TabmetS4T2R2_FD_71023 | JGI IMG/M metagenome (GOLD analysis project Ga0081539, IMG submission 71023) | Tabebuia heterophylla rhizosphere microbial communities from the University of Puerto Rico - S4T2R2 | ecosystem: Host-associated > Plants > Roots > Rhizosphere ... | reverse complement strand
CTTTGTATTCGTTTGAAACCCTGGCGCCCAGCGGGTAACAGGCCCAAGGTTGGGGTTCCCGCTGAAGAGTTGATTCATCGGGATGTCATTATCATCTTCACCTTTAAATGTCCCGCTGTTTGCCACTCGCGCATAGACGCCGGCCTGTATGCGGTTAGCGAAAGTATGATAGAAAGTCGCGTTGATGGCCCGTTGTTCTACATCAAAGTTTGTTTGGAAGTCTTTCGGGAACCGCGGGCCGATGCCATAGAAGTTATCTTCCGTCCTGCGGAGATAGCTCACCCAGATTTCGGCGTGCGTATTTTCATCGCCGATGACGGGGATGTAAGCGCTCGCCTCGAAGCGCCGGTAGAGTCTCGTCGAAGTCAGAGCCGAGAATCGGAATTCAATCCACTTGATGGAGTCGGCCGTGGTAAATTCCAAGCCTAAGGGAAGCCCTGCTCCCTGGGTGAGTCCGCCCGTAATCGCGTTGATGTGCTTATTGCCCAGATTGAAGGCTACAACCTCCTCGCGATCCGGAGCACGACGTTCTCGGGTTGAGAACCGAGTGGTAAACTTCGAAATCGAGTTACCTGCCTGTGGTGCTGGCGGCGGTACAGATGGCTCGGATACCGCCGAACTCTCCCTCGAGCTTTCTCCCTCCACTGTCGTTTGAGCAAGACAGGTTTCTCCTGCCCCAATGAGTCCTGTCAAGGCGCAAACCGCTAACCAGATCAATGTGCCTCTTGCTATTTGTCTCGTCTTCATAAATTCCTTCCCTCCTCAAATAAGTTCTGAAAAGTCTTTTCTGTAAGCGCGGCATCAAACGACAGTCGCTTCGTCAATAGCATTGACAGGCTGTCCGGCTCGCACTTCGACGCCGAGGCTCTCCAAATGCGCCTTGGCCTTGCGCGATAGCTCTTCCGGAAAGTTAGCCAGAATTCGAGGGCCGGCTTCAGCAAGGATGATGCGAGCACTTTGCGGATCAATCCGGCGAAAATCATACTTGAGTGTGAAGCGGCGCAACTCGGCCAGTGCGCCCGCCATCTCCACGCCGGTCGGCCCTCCACCAACCAGCACAAAGGTGAGCAGATTGCGTAGTATCTTCGATGGCAGGTCGTCCATTCGTTCGCGCAACGGGGGGACCCGGATCGGAAAAACATTCAGCCGGTAGAAGAGATCTTCGCGAAATCTTCCGGCAGCCACTTCAACGATCAAATCCCGGTTCGTGGCTGCCAGCACTCGCACATCAACAGTGATCGTACGGCGACCACCGACGCGTTCGAATTCGCGCTCCTGAAGCACGCGCAGTAGCGCGATGCGACAGGATGTCGCGAAGACGTTTTGAGGAACCGACGATTTCCTCGAACATTGAAGAATGATCAGTCTCTTCGCGCAGCGGGAGGATCTCGTTTTGAACTCGCTCCTCGGCCTGCTTGCGGTCTTCGATATCGGTCCCCGTCGCATACCAGCGAACAATCTGCCCCTGTTCGTCGCGCAGCGGCCTGTGATCGACGAGAAACCAGCGATACTGACCGTCCTTACTCTTTACTCGAAATTCCAGTTGAAATGGAACTCCGCCTGAAAGCCGTCTGTGGCGCTCATTCTTCACCCTTTCCACGTCATCCGGATGAAGGCCACAATGGCTTCCCATCTGGATCTCTCTTAGGGAGAGACCGGTATATTCGAGCACAAACTTATTTCCATAAAGCACACTGCCATCCGGAGCTAAGACGATGACGGCCTGTGAGATAGCATCGATGATCTGGCAATGTTCTCGCTCGTTTCGTCGAAGTTGCTCCTCGGCGCGCTTGGGGTCTTGGATATTGGTGTTTGTGCCAGACGAAAAGCACATCCCGTTCTGCCGTCGCTTCGTTGTCGCTCCAACTGTTAACATTGGTCAAAACTCCTTGTGGCGATACTATTTCTTTAGATTTTATTGACGAATCTTTTGCCCGCCGGCTCATTGACTCTGATCGATCTCGAATTTCCTTTCGTCTCTGTATCCCGCACTTTGCCGGATCAGACTGGAAAAAAACATCCCGAAATAGAATGAATTTTTGGTACAACTTTTGATTGTGGGGGTAATACCACCATTGTGGTATCTGCGAACTACCCGGCAGAAAGACTAATGTGTCAAAGAGCGCGTGACTGAGAGCGTTCAGCGAGCTGGGCTGCCGGGTTCCGCGAGTATCCACTTCTTTCCCTGATGGATTTGTCGAATTGCATTGACAAGATGTTTGGGAGACATGCTCTTGAGCAGATAACCACGCGCTCCCGCCTCAAGCGCCTGCTGAATTTCAGCGTCTCCTTTGTAGGTTGTCGGGATCGCGATTCTGGCATCGGCAAATTCCGCCCGAGTGGTACAGGTTGCGGAAGCTGAGTGATGGAATAGTGAAAAATCGATGGAAGCAATTTGATGAGCGTGATTGGCAAGGCAAGTCTTCCAGGTTTGCGAAGGAAGGATAAAATGGTGGTCTTGAAGGCTAAACGCAAGTAAAATTGGGCGTGATGGAGTTTTTGACATAGACAATCATTCCGACAAGCCATCGAGAAATGGAAGCGGCAGTAATCTTCCAAAGAAATGAGGTAATAATGTTCAGACGCAATGTCATTCGACGATCTTTGCAGACTTTGGCGCCAGTGATGTTTTTGTTACTCTGCAGTTCGATCTGCGCATTTGCTCAGTCGCCGTCGAAACCGCAAGAGTTAATTCGAGTTGTCTTTAAAAGCTCCACCGTGAAAGTCGCCGTTTCTTATGTGGGAAAACAAATGGGCCTCAAGGTCGTGTTCGACGATTCAGTCAAGGATGATAGTTTCAGCATGAGACTGATCGATGTGACCCCCGAACAGGGATTGAAGCTGATTTTTGTTGAGAAGAAATTGCAGGCGCGGATCATCGAAGAAAAAGCGATCATTGTTTTCCCGGACGATGAGGTGAATCACAAAAAATATGAACAATACGATCCCTGGCCATCAAATTCGCCCCCCCAAGCGTCAAGGCTGAGGCAAAGTAAGCCAATTGCCTTTCAAGACATTTTATCAAAGGCCGCCATTGCTGTTGTGGGAAGACAGATGGGCCTCACGGTAGAATTCGACGAAACAGTCAAGGAGGACAGGCTCAGCATTGAACTGACTGATGTCACCCTCGAACAAGCAATGAAGATTATTCTTGAGCAGAAGAAACTGCAGGCGCGGTTCATCGAAGAAAAAACGATCATTGTTTTCCCGGACAACGAGGCGAAACGCAAGAAATATGAACAATACGATCTCTGGCCCCCAAAATCCGAAGAAAAAAAATGAACCTGGAAATGCATGAGCAGGTTGTGCGATGGATAAGCTAGAACATTATACGAGCGCCCCTGAACCTGGTTCGAAAAACCGGAGCTGTAGTCTTTTGCTGTCCCTGGCCTGAGGCAGCTTACGAGTCATCCGCTTTCAGATAATTTCCGCTCCTGGGAATAAAACCATTCACACTATGGATTTCATTACTTCGCGAGCCGAGGAACATCCTCAGGTCCGGGAGATCGATTGCCGGCTGAAAGGAAGAAGGAACCGATGATGGTATTTGCTTATTCATTTGTCTGGATAATCGCCGTTTATGCCGGCATCGGCCTGGCGTTTGCGCTTTTCTTCGTCACCTTCCTGGTCTCGAGTATTGATCCATCCGCCGCCGGAACCGGGGTCGGGTTCCGTTTCATCATCTTGCCGGGAGTCATCGCTCTCTGGCCGTTGTTGGTTTGGCGATTGATTCGGGGAATGAAGGAGCCGCCAACCGAGATCAACTCTCATCGCAGAGCGGCTTCAGTAAAGCTGAAAGGCAGGTAACACGATGATTGCATCTCTCAGAAGTCGTCATCGAATGATCGTTACGTCACTGGCATTACTTGTTCCAGCCGTGTTTGTTTCGGGCCTGATCGTGCGCAAACCATTCCCCGTGTCGAGCCGATTGCCCGCCATCCAACTGGATACGATGTCTGAAAAGGCATCTGTTCCTTATTCCCTGCTCTATGAAGATGGAGATCTTTGGAAAGGGCTGGCTGTTACCGCGCGGATTATTACCGTGAAAAGCGATTCGCCGGCTACTTTCCTGGAACTGCGGGCGACGCATCGTTTGGCAGAGCCGGATCTGTTGGTTTACTGGAGCAAAAGCCGGCCATCGCCTGATCGTCCCTCGGAAAGTGCCGTCTTGCTGGGCAGATTGAGCGACACACTGGTTGAACGCCTCTGGCTGCCTCCAGAAGCCTTATCTACTACGGGATATCTCACCCTTTATAGTCTGGCTCACAAAAAGGTCATCGCAACCTCTGAGCTATCCATTCCGGCATCTTTCATGAAAGGAGATCTGCAGTGAGCGACAGCTATCGCGCCATCAGTTGGAACCGCCAGAAACGTCTTTACGACACCTTGATGATAACCGGCATCGTCGCTTATCTCACGCTCTTTGTCGGATTGGGCACGACAATTCATCCAAATGCGACGGCTGAAACGCTGCTGATTCGCGGTTGCGGAACCTGCGCACTCCTGCTGCTGCATGTGATTCTGATCATCGGTCCGCTATGTCGCCTCTCTCCGCGATTTCTGCCGTTGCTCTATAACCGCAGGCACCTCGGAGTGGCGACCTTTCTGGTCGGTCTGGCGCACGGCGCTTTTGCGATCTTCCAGTTTCACGCCCTCGGAGATCTGAATCCATTGGTGAGCGTGCTGGTGAGCAATACCAGATATACGAGCCTCGCCCACTTCCCCTTTCAGCCGCTCGGCCTGGCGGCTCTGGTCATCCTCTTTCTGATGGCGGCTACCAGCCATGATTTCTGGCTAACTCAGTTGACTGCGCCGGTCTGGAAAGGGCTTCACATGCTCGTCTATGTGGCCTACAGCCTGCTCATCGCGCACGTCACGCTCGGCATCCTGCAAGCCGAGACCAGTCTGTTGCCGGCTGCAACGCTCGGCCTCGGAATGACGATAGTCCTCGGATTGCATCTTGTGGCGGCTTATCGAGAGCGAGCGATTGATTCGGCACCGACGACGGAAGTCAGGGATGATTTCGTGGCGGTCTGCTCCGTTGACGAGATTCCGAACAATCGGGCTCTGATCCGCTCGCTCTCCGGCGAACGCATTGCAGTCTTCAAGTATGACGGCAAAATCTCGGCCATCTCGAACGTTTGCCAGCATCAGAACGGACCGCTCGGCGAGGGTAAGATCGTCGACGGATGCATTACCTGCCCCTGGCACGGTTATCAATATCTACCCGAATCGGGCGCATCCCCGGCGCCCTTCACCGAGAAAGTGCCGACCTTCCGCGTCAAAATCCGAGATCACCAAGTTCTGATTGATCCCAGACCGAATCCGCCTGGCACTTATGTCGAACCGGCGCCCGTGGCTGAAGCCCAAATGGAGAGATCATGATGAATGAATCGGAGCGAGACGAGTTTTATATCGGCTATTTACCGCAGGCGCCACGAAAAGTCGCGATCTGGGTTCGTCGCTGTTGCCTGGCATTATTCGCCGTCGCTGCGTTAACGGTAATCTTGCTGGTCACCGGGCAGCATCGGTTTCCGTTGAGCGTCTTCGAGTTTCAACAATATCGCCAATTCGAGGGCGTCGTCCGGGAGAAGCCTTATCCAATGCTCCTGGTCCGGCGACCGGGAGAGACCTGGAAATCATCAGGGGTTTCATCATATTTGTTGGTATCGCCGGGGAAACACGGGGCGGACGATGAAGCCGCGGGATTCGATGGCAAGCAAGTGCAACTGCAGGGTTCGTTGATCTATCGCGGTGAGATGGTGATGATCGAAGTCATTCCGCATTCGCTCAAAACGATCGGAGAGACGGCCGGCATGAGTGAAGATCAGCAGGCCAAGGCATCCGAAGATCTCGGAATCTTCACGCTCACTGGTGAGATTGTAGACAGTAAATGCTATCTGGGCGTGATGAATCCCGGCCAGACCAAACCACATCGTGAATGCGCCGTCCGCTGCATCAGTGGCGGCGCCCCGCCGCTCTTCATCGCTCGCGACGCCAATGGCCGGACAGTCTCACTGGTGCTCGTTTCCGCCGATCACCAACCGGTCAATCAGAAGGTTCTGAATCTAGTGGCCGAGCCGGTCGAAATCAGCGGGCGAGTGGTGCGTGAAGGAGAGCAACTCTTCTTGGAGGCCGATCCGAAGACCTATCGGCGAATTGAATGACCTTTGTTTTAGATTTTCAGAGAGAGAGGGATGAATCATGTTTGACTTTTCAAAACGCGTTGTCGTGATTACCGGAGCAGCCGGCAACCTGGGGATTGCCGTGACCAGGGCATTTCAGGCCGCCGGGGCCAAGCTGGCACTGGTCGATAGAAGCCCTTCCCGTCTTCAGCAAATTTACCCAGACCTCATCGACTCGCCTAACTGCTTCTTTGCCGCGCCGGTCGATCTCAACGAGGCCGACGCAGTCGAAAAAATGGCGAATGAGACCTTATCGCGCTTTGACCGGATCGACATTCTGGTCAATACCGTAGGCGGGTATCGGGCCGGAGTGCCATTGCACGAAACTTCGCTCACAGACTGGGATCTCCTTTTCAACCTGAATGCCCGCTCGACCTTCTTCGCCTGCCGCGCAGTCGTGCCGCACCTGATCAGGCGAGCTTCCGGCAAGATCATCAATATCGCTTCGCGAGCGGCATTGGGCGGCGAGGCATATGCTGCGGCCTACAGCGCCTCCAAGACTGCCGTGGTGCGCCTGACCGAAAGCCTGGCCGCCGAGCTTAAAGATGCTGGGATCAACGTCAATTGTGTGCTACCCGGTCTGATCGATACTCCTCAAAACCGGCAGGCGATTCCCAATGCTGATTACAGCCGTTGGGTAAAGCCCGAGGAGTTGGCTGAGGTGATCCTCTTCCTCGCTTCAGAGAGCGCCAGCCCGATTTGCGGCGCGGCGCTGCCGGTTTATGGCAGAAGCTGAATTCAGATTATCAACCCTCATCCGGCACGATCCGGCGCCGTCAAGCAGCGTCCGGATCAGTACTGAAACATCAACAGATTAACGAGAAGGAGTGAAAATCATGTCTTTCAGTCGTAGAAATGCTTTACGTCTAATCTCGATCATGGCGTTCGCCGGGTGTCTGTCGAGATCCGTCCATCCGGCTTCCGCCGCCGTCGACCCAGTCAACAAAAACCTCTTCGGGACTGCGATGCAAGGTTATGACCCGGTCGCGTACTTCAAAGAAGGCAAACCGATCAAGGGCAAGAGCGAATTTCGTGATGAATGGATGGGTGCCAAGTGGTATTTCGCGAATGCTGCCAATCGCGATGAGTTCGCCAAGGAACCGGCTAAATATGCCCCTCAGTTCGGTGGTTATTGCGCCTGGGCGGTGAGCCGTGGCTATACCGCCAACATCGATCCCGAAGCCTGGAAGATCATCGGGGGGAAACTTTACCTCAATTACAACAAAGATGTTCAAAAGATGTGGGAACAAGATACATCCGGGAATATCAAAAAGGGCGATGAAAACTGGCCGCGCTTGATCAAAAAATAGACTTCATCGCTTAAGATCATCAACTCCAACAGTGCATCGTCATTGCATATGAACGTCATCAACTTTCAAGATCGGTCTTGTGAAAGGATCCAAAAATATCTGGATGCCTACCTGAGCAATGAATTATCAGTCGAGACCAGCCTCGAAGTGCTCAATCATTTAGATCGCTGCCCGCGATGCACTGAGGAGCTAGCCGCTCGCCAGCAGGTCAAAGAGGCATTAAACCGCGTCCTGGCTCGACAGGATCCGGCACCGCCGCATTTGAGGCAAAAGATCTTAAAAGAGATCAGACCCAAATCATCACGAAAATACTGGTGGGCTGCCGCCGCGGCAGCCCTTCTCTTGATCGGCAATCTGCAGTTAATCCGCTGGCTAAATTCTCGTCAGATCACTGAGAGCGCCAGCCGAACCAGCCCCAACCACCTTGTTTCCGCCCACAATGCGGAGCTTCTCAAAATCGGGATAGATGATCATATCCATTGCGCGTTATCTCGTAATTTCTCCGAAGGACCGCGCAGTTCCGAGCGAATGGCCCGTGAGATGGAAACCGAATATGCCGAACTCGTGCCGATAGTGAAGGACCGAGTTTCACCGGACTACATCATGGTTGCACATCACTGCGAATTTAAGGGACGCAATTACGTTCATCTGATCTTGACCGGCCAGAAAGCCATTCTCTCCATCGTCTTTACCAGGAAGAAGAGCGGAGAGTCTTTCGATCGAAGCGATCTCACGCCCATCTCGAACACATCCCTGACCGCATCTGGAACTTCCCTCTATCGAAGCCGTCTGCAGGATCAGAACGCGATCGGTTTCGAGAGCCGGGACCATCTGGCCTACGTAGTTTCCAATCTCCCCGAAGAAGATCACTTCAAACTCGCCTCCAGCCTGGCGCCTTCGCTGAAATCTTTTCTCTCACAATTGGAAGGATAGTCCGGCGACCGGTGGAATAAATCTCTCGGCTCGACGGATTAAGTAGGCATCACCATCGATCGGCGCTGAGTTGGCGGGGCCAAGCCGGCCCACGTTTGGCGGCCGGCATGATCCGCGATTCGATGGTCGGCAATCAACTTGATGAAGATGGAGGCGGCAATGTCGAGATTAGACGGGCTCAGGACGGCGATAAAGACGACGGCGGAGATGGGGACCACGAGTTATCCGGTTCATCGAACCGCGAGACCTCAAGTGGAACTGCGCGAAGGCCGTTATCTCGTCCGGTTCGCCCGCACTCGCGCGGAACTGGATGAAGTCCTGAAGCTTCGCTTTGAAGTCTTCAACCTGGAGTTGGGCGAAGGGCTCGAATCTTCATTCCGCACCGGCCGCGATCTGGACGAGTTCGACGGGAACTGTCATCACCTGATCGTCGTGGAGACGGAACAGAACCGGATCGTCGGCACCTATAGAATGCAGACAGCCGAAATGGCGGAAATGGGCGCCGGTCTTTACACCGCCACCGAGTTCGATCTCTCGTACTTTCCGTGCCGAATCCTGACCGAGGGAATCGAACTGGGCCGTGCCTGCGTTGCGCAGACTCACCGCAATGGCCAGGTTCTGCTCCTGCTGTGGAAGGGATTGGCCGCTTATATCGCGCACAACCGCAAGCGATACTTCTTCGGCTGTTGCTCGCTGACAAGCCAGGATGCGCAAGCGGGCCACCGCGTCCTGAACTCGCTGCGGGAACAGGGTCATCTCCATCCTCATCTGCTCCTGCCCCCACGCCCCGAGTTTATGTGCGAGACGAATAATTCAGATCCCGCCGCGATTGAAGAGGTGAAGATCCCGAGACTCTTCCGGACCTATCTGCGTTATGGCGCCAAGGTCTGTAGTTCACCGGCGATCGATCGGAAGTTTAAGACTATCGATTTCCTGGTCCTCTACGATGCGGCGGCAATGGAACCGCGCCTGGCCAAAATGTTCTTCGCTAACTGATCGACGGCGATCGAATTGGAGGAAGAATGCGATCCAACCATAGACAGTCCACCAGCAGCTTGATAGCCGACAATATCATGGCAGTCAGACAAGGGATCGAGTTGATTGAACAGCTCGACGATTCTTTGTATACGCAGATCAACCGGGCGATCTCCATCAGCAGTGTGGGCAGCCATCTTCGCCATTGTATCGACTTCTACCAAAACTTTCTGAGCGGCCTCGGAACAAAACAGGTCAATTATGATCATCGCGAAAGAGATGAGCGGATCGAGAAGAATCGTTTGTTTGCGACCGCCAGGCTGAACCTGATCATCGACGGTCTCAGCAGGCTCTCGTTCGTCGATGAAGAAGATGGAATCGAAGTGCTGCTGGAGGGATCATCGAATCTTCCAAGTGATGCTGCCTGGACCCGCTCGTCCTTGAAGCGCGAGCTTCAATTCCTCTTGAGCCATACGATTCACCACTATGCGCTGATCGCGATCGTTCTGCGGTTACAAGGGTTCGAGCCGGGGGCGGATTTTGGCGTCGCGCCATCGACTTTGAAGTATTGGAGAAAGACGGCCTGATGTGCACTGTAAGTTGGATTCATGAGGATGGTGGGTACCGGTTATTCAGCAATCGTGATGAGCGACACACCCGCAAACCGGCTCTGGGACCGAGCATTCACGAGCGGTGTGGCATCCGGTTTGTGGCGCCGATAGACGGAGACCATGGCGGGTCATGGATCGCGATCAACCAGTTCGGACTTTCGCTCTGCTTGCTCAATCGTTATCGCGAAGGCCGCGCAGATGCCGCGCCGAACCCGACGAGCCGCGGCTTCTTACTGATCGAATTGATAGATTGCCATTCACGAACGGACGTTCGAAACCGCATCCGAGAGATGGATCTGACACGCTTTCAACCTTTCACACTGCTGGTTCTGGAACCGGGGCGACCTTCGCTCCTGATTCATTGGACCGGGCGCGAACGTTTATTCGAGAGCGACGGTGAAGCCTCCATGCCATTGATCTCTTCGTCATACGATCTGCCGGGTGTGATCTCGGCGCGGCGGCAATGCTTTCAGGACCTGATGACCCAATCCGGCAAGATTGACGATGTCTTGCTCCAAAGATTTCACACGAACCACTTCCCTGCGGCCTCGGCATATTCGACCTGCATGCATCGCCCCGACGCCCGCACGGTCAGTTTCAGCCGGGTCACGGTATCACGCGACAGGATCGAATTTATTTATCACCCAGGTTCTCCATGCGTAATCGGCCAACTACCAAACAGCATCGCCACATTGTTGAGAGAGGTCAGATGATTTCAAGCAATTCTTCCAGTTCACCGAATCAGCGCCGGTTTTGGTGGCCGCTCACGGGCGGAGCCCTGTTAGTTGTTATTTATGCGCTGCACTCTTTCAAATTGATTCTGCCGATTGCGGCCGCCACTCTAATCAGCGAAGACCTGACGTGCATCGGGGCCGGCGTCCTGGCGGCACAGGGACGAATCAGCTTGGCCTCGGCGATCTTTGCCTGTTTTCTCGGGATCTTCGTCGGTGACCTCTCGCTCTTTGCTGCGGGAAGGTATCTTGGGCGGCCTGCTCTACGGCGTGCTCCGCTGAACTGGTTCGTGCGGGTGGAAGACGTTGAACGCGGCTCCGCCTGGTTCTCCCAGCGTGGAGCGATTGTGATTCTAATCAGCCGTTTCGTACCGGGGATGCGATTGCCGACTTACTTTGCCGCCGGCCTGCTCCAGACCGATTTTCGGTGGTTCACGTT
>Ga0081539_10006493_pt1 | contig 11185 bp, 8 predicted proteins | sample TabmetS4T2R2_FD_71023 | JGI IMG/M metagenome (GOLD analysis project Ga0081539, IMG submission 71023) | Tabebuia heterophylla rhizosphere microbial communities from the University of Puerto Rico - S4T2R2 | ecosystem: Host-associated > Plants > Roots > Rhizosphere ... | reverse complement strand
GCCTCCGTTTTCGAACCGCTGCGAGCCTTCTGCGCGTCAGAGCGGAAACGGTATGATCCGCTGATGCAACGGGTGCGCGAGATCGAGAAAACTCTGGCGCACCTGACCGCCGAGATTAGGGCGAGTTGAATGAAACTGGAGCCGTAGTCGGTCCGAGCAAAGGCCAGAGCCTGCCCTGGGCTGTCGACCAAGATCGGGAAGAAAGTGCGATTCATGGCCCAGCACCCGATTCTTCCACTCGGCTTCGCTTCGCGCAGAATGACGAAGACCGTGCAACGATTCTATCTCGGCCCGATTCGAGCCGGGCCGCGCTACTTCTTCGTTTTTTTTCCGTTGGAATATTGCTCGGCCAGGCGCTGCTCGGTCTGGCGACGCGCAATGACGAAGTTGTTGTTGTCTCCGTAATTGCGCCACGGACCCGGGGGAACATCCCGCACTTCGACAAACTGCCAGTCGTTGAGGGAAATCGGCCCGAGCCCGAGATAATCGCGGACCGCCGGGGAAACATCCAGTCCGGCGCCGTGGTTCAGGTTTGGCCGCGGTCGCTCGTTCCGGAAAACATACTGCCAATGATCGGTTCGGAACGGACCGCAATCTTCCCACTGCGCATAACAAACGCGATTCCCGTGGCGGATCGCAACCCAGCGATCTTTGCACACCGAGTGCCCCTGCTGGACAAATGCCCGTCGAAACCAGGGAACAACAACTGGCGCCTCTGGCTTGAATTGGCCGTGCGAGACATCGTTGTAGGGCAGCGCGCAATAAAACGGATTCTGCCGTGGAATGAATCCGACCGGAATGTAATCGCGCCGCCGCGACGAATCGGGATTATCGTAGCCCCCATAGTTGCGCGACCAATCCGGGTCCCACGAACTCTTATGGTTAGGCACCGGGTTGTTCGCCGTCGCCTGTTCACCAATCCAGAACACCGTCGTCACGATGTCGGTCTTCCATGGGTAACGTGAAGTGGAAAAGCGCGAGGTCGTCGGAACAAAAACCTGCGGTTCGACCTTGAGCAAAGCCTGGGCCCGCAGCTTCATCGCATAGCGCGCGAAATCCGCGCTGCTCTCGTATGGCGACTGCGCCGGGGCAGATTTCGCCGCCGCACCAATCAGGATCACGCTGAAAATCAGACTCGGTTTGGTGCGCATCCTCCCCTTCCGTTCTAGCAAGAATGTGCCCGCTGGCAAGAAAGTCTCACCCAATTTGCCTGAGCACGATCCATTCCAATCCCTCTCAGACACGGCTGAGCAACGTTTCCCTGCGAAAACACTCGCCCATTACCGGATAATCCGTCGTAAAATGCAAGCCCCGACTTTCCTTCCGGCTTAAAGCCGAGTCCACGATCAGGGCCGCGGTCGTGGCCAGATTGCGCAATTCCAGCAGGTCCACCGTCACCCGGAAATTCCAGTAAAACTCCTGAATCTCGCGCAGCAGATTGCGCAGTCGCGCGCTCGCCCGATGCAGCCGTTTGTCCGTGCGCACAATCCCGACGTAATCCCACATCAAACGCCGGATTTCATCCCAGTTGTGATAAATCACGACCAGCTCGTCCACGTCCTGGGCATCCCCCGCCACCCATTCCGGGAGGGAATGAGCGCCGGTTGAATGAGACGGAGGCCGGCGTTGGAGAATTGATTCACAAGCCCGATGCGCCAGGACAAGGCCTTCGAGCAGGGAATTACTCGCGAGCCGATTGGCCCCGTGCAGGCCGGTGCAGGCGACCTCCCCGATCGCATAAAGACCTGGCAGGCTCGTCGCGCCGTTAATGTCGGTCTTAATTCCGCCGCACTGGTAATGCGCCGCCGGCACGACTGGGATGGACTCCTTTGCCATGTCGATCCCGTGTTTCATGCACGTCTCGTAGATGTGCGGGAAACGTTCGCGCAAAAATTCCCGCGGCTGATGCGTGATATCGAGATAAACACATTGCGCGCCGGTGCGTTTCATCTCGGCGTCGATCGCGCGGGCCACGATATCGCGCGGCGCGAGCGCCCCCCTGGGATGCACCTTGCGCATGAAATCTTCGCCTTTCCGGTTGCGCAGGATTCCACCTTCGCCTCGCACCGCCTCGGAGATGAGAAACGAAGTCGCCTGGGGATGAAAGAGACAGGTCGGATGGAATTGGATGAATTCCATATTGGCGATGACCGCGCCGGCCCGCCAAGCCATCGCGACCCCGTCGCCGGTCGCGATCGCCGGGTTGGTCGTATAGAGATAAACTTTCCCGCATCCGCCGGTCGCGAGGACGAGCCGGTCTGTCCGCAGGGTTTCGACCGTGTTCGCAAATTCATCGAGCACATAAACGCCCAAACAATGATCTTCCGTCGCGAATCCAAGCTTCGCCGCCGTGATCAAGTCTACCGCCATATGATTCTCGAGCAGCTCAACGTTAGGTGACGCCTGGACCGCGCGAAGCAGCGTCGTTTCGATCTCGTAACCGGTCAGATCATGGACGTGCAGGACGCGACGCTTGGAATGGCCGCCCTCTCGTCCCAGGTCCAGCTCGCGATGACCGGCTACGTCGCGCTCATCGAAATGCAGCCCCAGCTCAATTAGTTCGCGAATCCGGTCCGGTCCTTCTTTCACGATTGTTTCCACCGCGACCGGATCGCACAAGCCCGCGCCAGCCTCGACCGTGTCGCGAATATGCAGATCGAACGAATCTTCGCCGCTGGTCACGCACGCCACACCCCCCTGGGCCCAGGCTGTGTTTGAGTCGACTCCCTTGCGCTTGGTCACAATCGCGACCTGGCCGTGCCTCGCCGCCTTCAACGCAAAGCTCAACCCCGCGATCCCGCTTCCGATAACGACAAATTCGAACTCCTTCATCCCAGCAGAATGTTGTCGATCAGACGAGTGGGCCCGAAGAACACCGCGATGGCGAGAAGCGAGTGCGGCTCGATTGTCAGGCGAGGTTGCAGGTCGTCCGCCCCGACGATCTCGGCATAATCAATTCGGGCGAGGGGAGCGGCTTCAATTTGCTTCCGCACCTGCGCGAGAACGGCGGCCGCTGATTTTTCCTTCGACTCGGCCGCCTGCAAAAGCGCGGCCCGAATCACCGGCGCCTGCGCGCGTTCCTTTGGGTTGAGGTAAAGGTTGCGCGAGCTCAGCGCCAGTCCGTCCGGCTCGCGGACGGTTGGGCCGGCGATAATCTCGATCGAAAAATCAAGGTCCCGCACCATCCGGCGAATAATGGCCAGTTGTTGGAAATCTTTTTCCCCGAAGACCGCCGCGTTCGGCGCGAGGAGGTGAAACAGCTTCGTCACCACCGTGCAGACGCCCCGAAAGTGTCCGGGCCGTGAAGCGCCGCAGAGGCGTTCCGAGAGGCTGGTTTCCTCCACCACCGTCGAGCGATCGTTGGCATAAATTTCGTTCGGCAGAGGACGAAAGAGAAAATCGACCCCTTCCTCGCGGCAAACTTCTTCATCCGCCGCCACCGGGCGAGGATAACGCGAAAAGTCCGAGCCCGGCTCGAACTGGAGGGGATTGACAAAAATGCTCACCATCACCTTGCCCTCCCGGCCCGCCTTCGCGCGCGCGAGCCGGATGAGCGAGACATGACCCGCGTGCAACGCCCCCATCGTCGGGACGAGAACGCGACGCTCCTTCTCGTTAGGCAAATGCGCCTGCAGCTCCGCAATCGTCTTGGCGATTTTCATTTCTCCAACCAAATTGCCTGGCGAGCAAAAAGGAAGCGGCGATGTCCGAAATCGCGCCAGCCAGCGGCGAGGGCCAGTTCGCGCAGCTCGGCAAATGAAAAGGCGCGTTCGAGCGAAACCCGAGCGTCGTTTCTTGTCATCGGCGCGCGAAAAATCGTTGCCGTCAGGAGATTGACCCCGAGGCTGGCCAGTCGCGTTCGGCGCAAATCCGCCACCAGCACTTTGCCGCGGGCAAGGCCCGGTATTCGACGCAGGAGAGTAATTGCTTCATCGTTAGGGAAGTGATGCAGGGCGAGCGAGAAGAGCACGATGTCGTAGGAAGCGGCGGCGCCGAACTGATGGATGTCCGCGCAATGATAACGGATTTCTGGAAACCCGCCGCTGAGCTGGCGTGCGATCTCGACGGTCGAAGCCTGGAAGTCGATCGCATCAATCTCGACCTGCGCCCCTGTCTGGCGCGCAAACTCGACCACCAGACGCGGAATATCGCCCGAGCCGGTGGCCAGATCGAGAATGCGCAAATTGTCGGTAGGGCGAATCCAGCGCCGGAGAAAATGCCGCACCAGCCGGTAGCTTCCAAAGTAGCGATTGAGTAACCGCAGGTTGCGCAGGTCGGCTTTCAGTTCTTCCGAAACCGGTTGCGGCCGGTCCATCCATTCCGGATCGGCCGGATCAAAGCGCCGCTTCAAGGTTCGTTAGGTAAGGAACTTCTGCCATGACGCCGGCAGCTCGGCCGTCTCGATCTCGCTCGCGATCCGGCCTTCGAAGTCCGCCCGGAAAGTCGTGCTCGTACCGTAAACCATGATCAGGTCCTGCGATCCTTCGACCCGAATGGCGTGAGCTACGCCCGGTGGAATCACGACCCCGGCATTGTTCGGCCCGCGATGATCGTCGCCTTCAATCAAAAGGCGCATCGTTCGACGCGGCATTCCGGCCCGCGCTTCGCGCAGGATCATCTCCGCCCGACCCTGAATAAAGAACATCACGTCCCACTGTTCTTCGCGGTAGGGGCGGAGCGAAAAATTTTCCGGCTCGCGGACGAAGAGCCGCTCGAACCAGTCGTTAGGCGAAACCCCCACCGGCACGCTTGGCGGATGGAGGTGAAAGCCTTTCGCGCTCTGGGCGAACATGCGCGCGGTCGACCATTGCCGCGGCCAAAGCCCGATCCGCCCGAGGATGCCTTCCTCCTGCCTGACGAACTCGCCGAAGAAACCGCGGTGCCGCTGCGCATAAATCGTGCGGCCGAAAATTTCCACGCCCGGAATCCAGGCCGCGGCGAGCTCCTTGTCCGCGCGATCGGCGCCGGCAACCCGGCCAGCCTCGACCCCAGTCTCAGACAACTGGCGAGCGAGCGAGGGGGCGGAATAATCACGGGTGCGAAGGGCGGCGCGCGCCTCGGGAGAGATACCTTGCCAGAGATCCGATGACTCTTTCATTCGCCTAACGAAAAATCGGCGCGCTCGCGCGAAAGATTGGGATTGTAATAAGGGTCGTTTGCCAGCACCTCGCTCCAGCGTTCCTGCATCACCCCCGTCTCGAGCGGCTCGACCGAGCGTCGACGCGAGGCGCTTTCGTGATGATAGAGTTTAGCGTAAGGCGTATAGACAATCAGGTAGCCGGCACGCCGCATTTTCAGGCAAAGATCAACGTCGCTAAAGGTGACCGGTAACTGTTCCTCGTCGAAGCCGCCGACTTCTTGAAACACTTCCCGTCGCGTCAGAAGACAAGCCCCGGTCACTGCGCTGTAGTTGCGCGTCACCTGCAATTGCCGGCAAACGCCCGGTGCCTCCGCGGGAAATCCGCGGAAGGCGTGTTCGGCAACCCCGCCGACGCCAACCACGATCCCGGCATGCTGCACGGTGTCGTCGGGAAAAAGCAGTCGCGCGCCGACCGCGCCGATCTCGGGTCGCTGGACTTGTTCGGCCATGGCATGGAGCCAGCCCGGCTCGATCGCTTCCGTGTCATTGTTCAGGAAAAGGAGCCACGGACTGTCGGTTTGTTGCACGGCGAAATTGTTGATTGCGGAATAATTGAAAGGCCCGCTGAAATGCAGGAGGCGATGTTTGAAGCTGGCGAAATAGGCGCGCGCTTCCTCCGACGAACTGTCATTATCCACCACTACGATCTCGTACGGTTCATAGCGCGTCCGCGTAACCAAGCTGGCGATGCAGCGCTTCAGTAGATCAATTCGATCCCGCACCGGGATGATGATGGAAATCTTCCGCGCCTCGGGAATATCGCGCTTAATCCAATAAGCATGCGTGCGCCAATCGACCGCCACGTGACCCGGTTTGCCGGTCCGTTTGAGGTGCGCCTCAACGGCGAGCCGCCCGGTATCGAGTGAGCCGGGTTTGCGTCGGATGCTGTCTGCCGTCGAGACGTCGCTACGCCGCCAGTGATAGAGCACGCGCGGGACATGAAAGATTCGAGAAGTGCGTTCGATAACTCGAAAAAAAAGATCGTAGTCCTGGGCGCCATCATATTCGGAACGGAAGCCGCCGATCTGATCGAGCATGCTTCGGCGAATGATGGTGAAGTGGCAGATGTAGTTACAGGCGAAAAAAAAGTCGGGCGACCAATCCGGTTTCATGATCGGCGAGTCGAGTCCGGCTTCGGTCAGCTTATCTTCGTCTGAGTATATCAAATCGGCCTCGGGATGGAGCTGGAGGAGCTTGATCTCCTGGAAAAGCGCATCCGGTTCGAGGAAATCGTCGTGATCGAGAAATCCGATCCATTCCCCGGAGGCCAACTCGATGGCTCGATTGGAAGCGGCCGAGATTCCGCCATGTCGATCGATGTGACTAACGATAATGCGCGGGTCTTTTTCCGCCAGCTCGTCCAGAAGTGCGAGGAGGGAAGGGTCGGTTGATTTATCGTCGCTTAAAATCAGTTCCCAATTCTCGTAGACTTGCCGGCGCACGGAATCGACCATCTCGTGCAGCCAAGGAAGAGGCGTGTTGAAAACGGGGGTGACGATGCTGACGCAAGGGCGGTGTGAGAACCCTTCGATCTCGGCGCGAAGCCTCTCCGCGTCTCCGGCTTGAAGCCGATGTCGCTCGAACCACTCTTCGTACTCCGTCGTCCCGGCGGCTTTCCCTACCGGCCAGTGCTTGCGCAGGCCGTGAATCAACCGCTGGGGCAGTCGGTAGGGCGCGAGCAGCACCTGCCCGATTTTTCGCTCGGGCGACTTGCGCAGCAGCTGCTTTTCCTCCTTTAGCTGGCGGATGCTGCGGCGGTATTCTTTTAGCTTCAGCAGTTTTTGTTCGAGGCTGGCAATGTGGCGATCGGCCGCTTCCAGTTCGGCCATCCGTGTGCGCAGGGTACGTTGCAGGCCGCGCAATTGTGAGTTGATCCGCGCGAAGCCCCTTTCCGCTTCCGGCAGGAATGTTTCCAAAGCCGCGCTCCGACTGCGTTGCAGGTGAACAGCGCTCGGTTCGATCTCCATCACCTCGGAATCGTACTGCGGGAGAAAGTCCAGCTCGGCGAGCGACCCCACGAGCGCGGGCCGGCGCTCTATCAGCTCGGCGCCCACCGCCGGAAGCAAAATCAGCTCGTCAGTCATATTCGTTAGGCAGGCAAGCACCTCGAGATCGTTTTTTACTTCCGCAGGGTAAACCCAGAGCGCGAGATCAAAGCGGGCAAGTCCGCCGTTGCCATGCCAGGTTCGCATTTCAGCCACCCCCTCGCAGTGCGTCAGCTCCATGCCTTTCCCCTCAACTGCCGCCGGGAAATCGTTCGCATCCGCTCCGACGAGCAGGAGGCGGCCGGTCGGAAACCGGCGGACAAGGAACTGTCCGAGCTCCGAGCTCGAGGTCGCAAAAGAAGGTGATTGCACGGGAGGACATTATCGTGATTGCAGCCGGTCGCAGGCAAAATTACGGTGCTGCCGCGCTCCTTTCCCTGCGGCGCGGGGGCTGCTCTGCATGCTCGATTTTTGCGTTTACCTATTCTATCGCGCTGCCCTCGGGCTGATTACGGTGCTGCCGCTGCGGATCGTTTTTTGGCTTGGCCAGGGGCTGGGCTGGCTCGGTTGGTTGCTTCTGCCTAACTATCGCCGGCTGGCCCGGCGCAACCTCGAGATCGCCTTTGGTGAGGAGAAATCAGGGGCGGAAAAGGCGCGGATCGTGCGCCGGCATTTTCAACGGCTCGGGGCCAACCTGCTCAGCGGGATGAAACTCAACGCCTTGCCATTGGAAAAGGTGGCGCGCCTCGTCGCCCTCGAAGGCGAAGAGGAAGTACATCATTGGTTACGCGCGGGCCGGCCGGTCGTGCTCGTCCTCAGCCATCTTGGCAACTGGGAACTCTTCGCCCAGATCCTGCCTCATTATTTCGGTTATACCCGGCTGAGCACAGTCTATCAAAAGCTGGGCAATCGCTTTCTCGATCGCTTCGTTAGGCAACAGCGGGCCCGTTTTGGGGTCGAGCTGTTCGATCGCAGCGAAGGCTTTGGGGCGGCAATCAAGCTCCTGCGGGGCGGCGGGATGATTGGGATTCTGAGCGATCAGCACGCCGGCGATCACGGGATATGGACGCCCTTTTTTGGCCGCCTTGCCTCGACTTCACCGCTCATCGGTCTGCTTTGCAAACGGACCGGGGCGGCTTTGATTGCCGCGTCACTTTTTACCGACGGGCCGGCCCGCTGGCGCATGACTTTCTCTCCGCCGCGGGATTTGCCTAACGACAGCGTGGAAGCGCTGACCGCGAGGGCAAATGTCATGATCGAAGAGCAAGTCCGGCGCGCGCCGGAAGATTGGTTCTGGGTCCACAATCGCTGGAAAACGCCCCGACCAAACTGGCTCCTGAGCAACTACAAGCGGGGGGTCTACCTTCCCGCGGGAATTACGCCTGACGGCCTGAAACCATTTCGTATTCTCATTCGGGCGAGCAACTGGCTGGGAGACAGCGTCATCAGCATCCCGGCGGTGCGGGCGATCAAGCGGGGACGCCCCGATGCCCATGTGACGGTGCTTGCGCCGGAAAAGATCGCCGCCCTCTGGCGTCTTCTGCCCGAGGTCGATGCCGTCCTCTCGTTAGGCAAAAAATCTCTCCGCTCGGCCAGGCACCTCCTTCGCGCCGAAGCGCTCTTCGATGTCGGCGTGCTCTTGCCAAATTCCTTCCGGGTCGCGCTCGAGTTATGGCTCGGCGGAGTTCCGCGTCGCGTCGGTTACCGCGGGCATCGGCGAAGCTGGCTTTTGAACCAAATCGTGCGCCCGGTAAACCGCCCCGGACCGCCGCCGCATCAGGTTGAACATTACCTCGATCTGGCGCGGTCGTTAGGCGTGGAGGCCGAGGTGGGCGAAATCGCGCTCGAACCCGTTGACACGAGCAAGACCCGTCTCGGCCTTTCTCCAGGCGCGGAATATGGTCCGGCAAAACGCTGGTTGCCGGAGCGTTTTGCCGAAGTTGCTCATCAGATTGGGGGGGAATGGGTGATTTTTGGGACGGAGAAAGACGCGGAAATCGCTCAGCAGATTTCCGCTCCTTTGGGCGAGAAATGCAACAATCTGGCCGGGCAGACGACGCTCGAGCAGCTGATCGAGGAATTGCGCCAGTGCCGGTTGCTCCTGACCAACGATACCGGCACGATGCATCTGGCAACCTTGCTTGGAGTACCGGTCGTTGCCGTGTTTGGCTCAACCGAGCCGCAGCTCACGGGGCCGTTAGGCTGTCGGAGTCGTGTCGTTAGGCATCACGTCGAATGCAGTCCCTGTTTCCTGCGCGAATGCCCGCTGGATTTTCGTTGCATGAAGGCGGTGGGCACCGAAGAAGTGATTGCCGCCATCCGCTCGCCCTGAGCGGAGCGCAGCGGAGTTCCCGGCCGTGGCGGGGACAATGGCGTGACCTTCTGGAAGGCACGTTTTGGGAAGACCGTCTTCGGAATGAGCCGACGGCCCGAGGTGCTTCGCTAAGGCTGACCGCTTCCGGCTGGTGAGCGGTCCTTCAAAGCCGGCGGCGCGCTGACGTCGATCTGGACTTCTCCCTTGCGCGTCGGATCCACCGAGACCGCCACGCCCGACGATTTGCCGTCGCTCCAGTCGAGCGGGAAACGATTGAGCTTTTGGTTCATCGGCCACGCTTGCTTTCCGTGAGGCGTGAAGCGGTAGATGCTCTCCGGGTTGTTGTCGTCAACGAAGCGCCAGATGACGAGGCCGTGCGCCGGCAGGTCACGATCGTATTTTCCGGCGAGGCGAAGCTCGATGAGGAAGTACTCGCGCGGCTTGCTCCCCGGGCGCTCGTAGACCAGCGCCTCGCGCGAGTCCTCGATCGAAGCAATCTTGTAGGCGCCGGATGCTCTGATCTCCCGGCCGATGATCCAACCCTTCTTGAAGCGCAGCGGCGCGTCGATCTGTGCGTCGGTATAGGTGGCGGCCATCAGGGAATAATCATCGGCGCCGTGCCCTGGATATTTCTGGTTTGCGTAGACGTCGGGGAATCCAAAGAAGAGATGGCCAAGCTCGTGCCGCGTCACGCCGAGGTTCATCGGTGACGGCATGTAAACCTCGGCGATCCAGCCGATCTCGACACCATCGAGAACGAGCGGCTTCTGGTTTGGTCCTTCGGTAGGCCGGTTCGTGCCGAAGGGGCTCTTCTGCGGAATGACGATGAGAATCCCGAGCTCCTCCGCAGTGAGTTTGAGGTCGCCGTTCTCATCAAAGCTCGCGAAGTCTACGCGCTTGTCGGCCTTGCCCAGCGCTTCCGCCCACTTCTCGATGTGGCCATCCTTGAATCCGTCCTTGGCGTTCTCGGGATGATTCCAATAGTGATCGGCCGGCTTGTCGGCTTTCACCCAATCCAGGACGGCCACCTTTTCGATCACCGCCTTGCCACCGGACTAGTTGAGGTAGAACTCGCGCAGGCTGCTCGCCTGGCTGCCGAACAGCGACGCGTCGATTTGTTGGGCGGTGGGCCGCGGACCTTGGCCCTTGCGGCCGGGATCCCAGAGTACGACGAGCAGCCGGAGGCTCTTCGGCGTGTTTGGGAGCGTCGGACGCTTCTGGCCGCGGATGTCCTCGAGGTCCTTCGTTGGCTTCTTGGCCGATTCCTTCACTGGCGCGGGTTTGTCCTTCGGTTGCCGCAGCAAAACGCCGCCACCGGCAAGTCCGGGGGTCGCGGATTCGTGTTGGACAACGTGAGCCAACTCGTGTGCGAGAAGTCGCCGGCCTCGCGTCGTCGCGGGGGCGTACTCGTCCGCGCCGAACACGATGTCGCGTCCAACCGTGTAGGCACGCGCTTGCACAGCGCTCGCCGCCCGAGCGGCTTCCTCGTCGGCGTGCACTCGGACGCGACCAAAGTCCCAACCGAAGCGAGGCTCCAGATCCGAGCGCACTGCCGGCGGCAGCGACAAACCGGCACCGGCTGCGCCTGGCGTCCGTGCCACGGAAGATTGCGACGGCGGCGATCGCAACGCCTGATCGGCCATTGCCTCTGCGTCACGCTCGATTGTCTGTTCGGGCGAGCCGACGGCGGTGTCCCGGTAAGTCCGTGTTAATGCGGGGGGCGGCGTCGGCCGGCCGGTCGGACCA
>Ga0081539_10006492_pt1 | contig 11186 bp, 14 predicted proteins | sample TabmetS4T2R2_FD_71023 | JGI IMG/M metagenome (GOLD analysis project Ga0081539, IMG submission 71023) | Tabebuia heterophylla rhizosphere microbial communities from the University of Puerto Rico - S4T2R2 | ecosystem: Host-associated > Plants > Roots > Rhizosphere ... | reverse complement strand
CACTGATGGACATCGTCGGGTTCACCGCCGCCGAGGTGGCCGCCATCACCGGCAGCCCTCGGGGGACGGTGCTGGCCAGGGTCCACCGCGGCCGCAAGGTCCTGGCCCGGTTGGTCGCGAAGGAGGCGATGAGGCGTGAGCCATGAGCCGGAGGTGGCCGGGGCGGTCTATCTGGCCGGCATCCTCGACGCGGCCGAGCGGGAGCGCTTCGAGGAACATCTGCTGGCCTGCGAGGAGTGCTGGGGAGAGGTGTGGACGGCCCACCGGGGGCGGGCCATGGCCGAGTCGCTGCGCGAGGCCGCCCCCCAGCCGCTGCGGGAGCGGGTGCGGGCGACGGTGGCGGCGGCGGCGCGGTCGGGGCGGCGCCGCCGACGCCGGCCGCTGGTCGCGGTCGCCGTCGCCGCCACCATCCTGGCCGTGGTCGCCGTCGTGTTCCTGGCTCGTCAGGCTGGCCCCGGCCAGCCGCCCGTGATCGCCGCCGCCGTGGCCAGCTACCAGTCGGGCCAGCTGGACGGTTCGGCGGCGACGCCGGCCCCGCCGCCCGTACGCCAGGCCGGCGACCTGGTGTGGCGGGACGCCAGGCAGGGCCGGCTGGCCGGCCTCCCGGTCGTCGCCCACGAGTACCGGGACGCCGCCGGGGCCAAGGTGACCCTGTTGCGCGCCGATCGCTCGTTCCCCGAGGCGGCGGGGGCCCACCATCCCCCAGGGACCGCCATCTGGGTGGCCGAGGTCGACGGGGTGGGGGTGCTCTGCGCCGACCGGCCGTCGCCGTCGCTGCTGGTCGCCCGCGACCGGGCCCACGCCCTGCAGGCGGCCTCCCGACTCGGCCTCCACTAGGACATCCAGAAAGGACACGCGTTGGCGCAGCGCAAGGGCAGTGGGGAACCCGGCTTCCTCCGACCCGCCGAGGTCGCCGACCTGTTGTCGGTCTCACCCAAGACGGTGTCCCGCTGGGCCAAGGAGGGCAAGCTGCCATTCCTGAAGACCCTGGGCGGGCACCGCCGCTACCCCGCGGCCGAGATCCAGAAGCTCGTCAACGTCCTCCGGCAGGAGCCAACCACCTGAACCGCCCAGCAGTCCGCCAGCAACCAAGCCTCACATTGCCACGGCCAGCATCGTGTCGCTTCAGAGCAAATCTGCGTGCTGAGCAGCACTGGTATACGGGACGCATGGCTGCGTGCTGGGGTACGAGCGGCTGGCTCGTCTATGGCATGCAAGGGGTCAGGCCGCGAACGGCCGAGGCGGTCGAGTACCAGACGACCGGGGTGTCGCCTGGGCGCAGCTTGACGCTGTCCAGCGCATACGAGGTGCTTGAGCTCAATCACGCACCGAGGAACGGGCCGAGGACTTCGCCGACCGCCCTGGGGTCGGCCACGTGTCCCTGCCCCTTGAGCACCACGCGCTCGGCGTTCGGCAGGGCCGCGGCGACCGCATCGGCAGCCTGCTCGAAGAAGTCCGCGGTCTCGCCGGTCACCACCAGCGTCGGCTGTGTGATGGTGGCAAGGCGATCGACGGGCGGCGGGCCGTACAGGGCCGCGTCGTAGGCAAGCGTCGGCGCTAGCGCCTCCAGCCCGGGCCAGTACGGCGAACCTCGAGCACCGGCGATGTCCTCGTCCGAGGAGCCGGCCAGCCGCATGAACAGCTCGACCGCGTCGCCCCGTCGGCCCTCGGCAAGGGCCGCTGCGAGTCGCCCGCGGTACTCCTGCATCCGCTCGGCCGCGCCGGGGGCGGTGTCGTACGGCACGTCGTAGACCCCGAGCCGCCCGATTGCGAGCCCGGCCGCGGCGGCCTCCAGCGCGAACATGGCGCCCGAGGAAACCCCGTACACATGCGCGGATCCGCCGGCTTCGGCCACAAGCGCCTCGAGGTCCTCAAGCTCACGCTCGACGGCGTACGGCTGGGTGTCGCCGCTGTCGGCCCGTCCGCGGCGGGCGTAGTTGAAGACGGTGAACCTCGCCGCCAGCTCGGCGGCCAACGGGGCATTCTCGGAGCCGTCGTCCAGCCCACCGCCCACCAAGATGACGACCGGACCCGATCCCAGACGGTCGAACGCGATGGGCGTCCCGTCCCTGGACGTTACCCGCGGCATCGATCCTCTCCGTGCTCAGGTCCTGCGCCCGGCTCCCAGGGCCGGCAGCTTGCGGCTGCGCATGCCGTCGTTTTCCTCTTGGTGCGTGGACACATGTGTCCGTGCCGCCGGAGTGTAGACGACGCCGCCCTTCAGTGGTGGGCCAGGAGGATCCGGCGGGGCTTGGTGGGGCTGCTGGAGCGGTGGTCGGGTCGGCATCGGAGCCGGCTGGCCACCGTTGGCCTGGCCACCGTGCTGGTGTTGCTGGCCGGGTTCAGCATGTGGGCGGCCGTGCAGACCAACGCCGCGGCCCGGCAGAGCATGCCGATCCGGATGACACTGCGTTCGCCCAGCAGGTCCGGACCGAGCTTGACCGGTATGTGACGGCGCCGGGTCGGCTGCAGGCATCGGTCGCCGCTGGCGACCGCACCCGGGTGGGTCGGTTGGAGGACCGCGAGGTCGAACCGGCGCGGGCGGCGCTGGCCGAGGGCTTGGCCGAGGGTGCCGATGACGAGCAGGAGCAGCTGGAGGCCAGCGTGGCTGCCCAGCGTCGGCTGGGCCGGACCCTGTTGGTGGCCGTCCCGGTGGTCTTCGGCATCGGGCTCGGGCTGCTGGTCGGCTGCTGGGGGCTGCTGGTCGGCTACCAGCGCCGCATCAAGCACCAGGCCCTCTCGGACCCCCTGACCGGGCTGCCCAACCGGACCCTGCTCTATGACCGCACCGGCCAGGCGATGCGCCAGTCCGACCGCGAGCTCAGCCCAGCAGCGCTGCTGCTGATCGACCTGGACCGGTTCAAGGAGGTCAATGACACCCTCGGCCACCACTACGGCGACCAGCTCCTGGTCCAGGTCGGCCAGCGCCTCCAGGGCGACCTGCGCAAGGTCGACACCGTGGCCCGCCTCGGCGGGGATGAGTTCGCGGTCCTGCTCCCACGCATCGAGACCCGCGACGGCGCCATGACGGTGGCCAAGAAGCTCCAGGCCAGCCTGGAGGAGCCGTTCGTGCTCGACGGGCTCAACCTGGATGAGGAGCTGCCTGCAGCGGGCCGACATCGCCATGTACACCGCCAAACAGACCCACGCCGGGTTCCTGCTCTTCGACGCCAAACAGGACCAGCACAGCCCCCGACGCCTCGCCCTCCTCGGTGAGCTACGCCGCGCCCTCGACCAGGACCAGGACCAGGCATTGAACCAATGCCGCCAGTGGCACCACGCCGGCCACGCGCTCTCGGTCGCGGTCTACGTGTCGGCCCGGCGCCTGCTGGATCTCCAGGTTCCCGACGAGATTGCCGAGCTGCTGGCCCGCCACCAGGTCCCCGATGAGCTGCTGGTGATCGAGCTCACCGAGAGCACCATCATGGCCGACCCCGCCCACGCCCTGGAGATCCTCAGCCGGCTCAACCCCATGGGGTACAGCTGTCGATCGACGACTTCGGCACCGGGTATTCCTCGATGGCCTACCTCAAGCACCTGCCCGTGCACGAGCTCAAGGTCGACCGGTCCTTTGTCTCCCAGATGCTCCAGAACTCCAGCGACGCCGTCACCGGCCGCCCGGTGGCTCACTCGGCCGTGGATGCCGGCTGAGGCAGCCGATCAGGATCCTTGCCGGCGGTGACGTCCCCAGGTTCCGAGGGCGAGGACGCCCAGCCACACGACGATGAGAACGCCGGCCAAGGCGAGCGGGTAGGTGCCGGGCAGGACCGAGGCGTTGCCCGGTTGGGTGCGGCGGCCGACGCCGACGAGGACCGGGATGCTGGCCAGGACGACCACGCCGGAGATGACCAGGCCGAGCTGGAGCGGCCAGCGCCAGGCCTCGGGCGCCCGGTCGCGCAGCCCCCGGCCGACCAGGTGCACGAGCGGCGCGAGCACGAAGTCATGGACCAGCAGAAGGCCGATCAGCCACCTCAGCCAGACCACGGGCATGGTGCTGGCTGCGTCGGCGGCCAGTCCGGCCAACCCGAACAGGCCGACGGCGCCGCCGACCGACAGCCCGGTCCACCATCGCCAGCCCGCCAGCGGCTCAGGCTGATCCGGTGCGGCCACCGGCCCGCTCACAGCACAGTCACTGACTCGAGCCACTTGGTCTGGATGACCCCGGGGTTGTTGGGTGCGATCAGCCGGACCGGATAGCCATGGTCGCGGTGCAGGGGGGCGCCGTTGAGCTCGAGGGCGAGCAGGGTGTCGGGGTCGCGGGCGTGGGCCGGGTTCAGCACGGCGCTGGAGTAGCCACCGCGCTGGAGAGACTGGACCCGCACGGCCACGCCGGCCGGGGCGCCGGCCTCCTCGAGCAGGTCGCGCAGGCGCACCCCGCGCCAGCTGGCCTCCTGGCTCCAGCCCTCGACGCAGGCGATCGGCAACCGGGCGGCGTGGCCCATGGGCCCGGCCATCCGTGCCCGGAGGTCGTCGAGGGTCAGGCTGGCCGGGCGGGCGACCCGGCCGCGAATGGTCAGCCGCCAGCCCGGGTCGTTCAGCTTGCCGGCCACCCCGGCCGAGCGGGCGTCCTTGTTCACCGGGAGGTCCTGGGGGCCGACGCCCTGGCGCCTGGGGGAGAGCACGGCCAGGCGCTGCAGCGGGGTGAACGCCGAACCGGCAGTGACGAGGAGCAGGAGGCCGGCCGTGACCCCGGTGGTGATCAGGAACCGGCGTCGTTCCAGGTCAGCGGCCGTGTCGGCGGCGGCGCGCCGCCTGGCCAGGGCGCGGCGGACGACTGGCAGCTTGGCCGCGAGGTGGACGACCAGGGCCCCGGTCACGATCCAGGCCGTCCAGTAGTGGGTCCGGATGAAGTCGAAGCCCCAGCCGTACCAGTAGCCGATGTTCATCAGTCCGGTGACCAGCAGCAGCAGCGCCCCGCCGAGCAGCGGGACAATCCACGCTCGCTCGATGGCGTGGGCCAGATTGCGGACCGGCGGCCAGCGCCACAGGTTGGGGTAGGCCGACCACAGCTTGGCCAACAGCACCGGGATCGCCGCGATGCCGCAGAACACGTGCAGCCCCTGAGTCCACCGGTACAGCCACGCGGGCCGGCTGGGCCAGGCGAACCAGGCGGGCGGCTGCTGGATCAGGTGCGACAGCAGCCCGGTCAGCAGGCAGACGCCGAACAGGACGCCGACCGCGATCCCGAGGATGGCGGTGGTCCGCTCGCTCCTCGCCGGGGAGGTGAAGTGCAGGCCCATCCGCGCCAGCCTAGGAGGATCTGAGGCGGCCAGGACCTCGTGTTCGTAGGCTGTAAGGAGTCGATCAGCGACCCGAAAGACGTCGTTGACCGTTGGCGGCCGGCGGGGCGGTGGGCGAGGGCAGGCGGACGGTGAACTCGCAGCCGCCGATGACGTTGGCCACGGTGATGGTGCCGCCGTGGGCGTCGACCAGGCCACGGGCGATGGCCAGCCCCAGCCCGGCGCCCTTGGTCGAGCGGGCTGGGTCACCCCGCCACAGCTGGTCGAAGACGCGGGGCAGGTCGGCCTCGGGGATGCCGCCACAGCCATCCCCGACCCGGAGGATGACGCTGCCTTCACCGTCGGTGACGGCTACCTGTAGGCGGCCGCCGCGGGGGGTGTGGCGGATGCCGTTGACGACCAGGTTGGCCAGGACCCGCCCGAGCTGGTCCCGGCCCGCCAGCACCGGCCGGCCGCCGTCCGCCTGGCATTCCAGCCGTACTCCGGCCGCGGCTGCCTCCGGCTCGAGCCGGTCGAGCACCTCGGTGGCCAGCTCGGGCAGGGAGGTCGGCTCCAGCTGCAGGCTGACCGCCCCGGCCTGGATGGCCGCCAGCTCGAACAGGTCGTCGACCAGCCCGCTGAGCCGCTCCACGTTGGCGGTCAGGCCGGCCAGATAGCGGCGCCGTGTTGCCTCGTCGGGGGCCAGGTCATCGGCCAGGGCCTCGGCCAGGGCGCGCAGGCTGGCCAGCGGGGTGCGCAGGTCGTGGGAGGCCCAGGCGATGAGGTCGCGCCGTTCCTGTTCCATGCGCCGCTCGCGTTCGCGGGCCTCGGCGAGGCGGGCCGCGGCCGAGTTCAGGGTCTCGGCGATGAGCGCGACCTCGGCGGTGCCCCGGACCTGGGCCCTGGCGGCCAGGTCGCCGGCCTCAAGCTGTCGGGCCGTCCCGGCCAGGGCCTCCAGGTCGGCCGCGACCTGCCGGGCCGTGGCCACCCCATAGGCCACCCCGGCCCCCGCCGCCACCGGAAGGGAGGCCAGCACCACGGCAAGGTCATGGCTGGAGACGAGCATCTGGGCGCTGACGGCCCACAGGCCGGCCAGTGCGACGGCGGCCGTCACCGCCGCGGTGAGGGCACCCTGCCTGGCCACCTTGGCCCGTCGCCGTCGCAGCCGACCCTGGAGGCCGAACCCGGCTGCTACCACGACCAGCGCGGCGAGGGAGATGACGGCCAGGAGCGTCCCGGTGTCGCTCGGGGGGATCCCGACCAGGCTGGCCACCAGCGCGCTGCCGGCCAGCCCGGCCAGGAACCAGCCCAGAGGGGGCAGCCCGGCCCGGGCGCGCCGGTTCACGGCTCCACCGGGACGAACCGGTAGCCGACGCCATACACCGTCTGCAGCCGCAGCGGGTTGGACGGGTCGTCCTCGATCTTGGCCCGGAGCCGCCGCACGTGCACCGTGACCGTCGAGGTGTCCCCCAGCCAGCTGTACTCCCAGACCTGGCGCAGCAGCTGGCCGCGGCTGAATACCTGGCGGGGATGGGCGACCAGGAAGGCCAGCAGGTCGAACTCGCGCACGGTGAGGGCGACGGGTCGGTTCGCGACGCTGACCTCGCGAGTGACCGGGTCGACCTGGACGTCACCGGCGCGCAGCGACGCCGCCGGACCGCGGCCATCGCCGTTCAGGGTCCGGCGCAGGACGCTGCGGACTCGGGCGACGAGCTCGCGGGGACTGAACGGCTTGACCACGTAGTCGTCGGCGCCCAGCTCCAGGCCGACGATCCGGTCCGACTCGTGCCCTTTGGCGGTCAGCATGATGATCGGAGTGGAGTCCTTGGCGCGGACCTGCCGGCACACCTCCAGGCCGTCCACGCCCGGCAGCATCAGGTCCAGGACAATCAGGTCCGGGACACTGGCGCTGAACGCCGCCAGCGCGGCCGCGCCGTCCTCGGCCGCCTGGACGCGGTAGCCTTCCCGCTCCAGGTAGTGCTGGACGACCTCGCGGACGGTCGGCTCGTCGTCGACGACCAGGATCCGTTCCCCGGCCACGCTCCCTCCTTCCGGCCTCGACGGTGGCACAACCTTCGGGCGCCCGCCAGGTCCGTCCCGGACCCGTCACCAGTTCGTAAGCGCCGTTCCGTTGCTCTTTCGGCAGCCAGCCGGGCACCCTTGCCGATCATGCGCGTTCTGGTGACCGGTGGCGCCGGCTTCGTCGGCAGCCACATCGTCGACCTCCTGGTCGAGGATGGCCATGAGGTCGTCTCCCTCGACCGCCTGCACCCCCGGGCCCACGCCGGCCGGCCCGCGTACCTGCGTGACGAGGTCGAGCACGTCGAAGCCGATCTGGCTGACCCGGCGGCCGCCGGTGTGCTGGACCGCGGCCTGGACGGCGTCGACGCGGTCTGCCACCAGGCCGCCATGGTCGGCCTGGGCCGGGAGCTCGGCGACGTCGTCGACTACGTCCGCGACAACGACCTGGGCACCGCCGCCCTGCTGGCCGCTCTCGCCCGCCGCCGCGTCGGCCGGCTGGTGCTGGCCAGCTCGATGGTCGTCTACGGCGAAGGCGCCTACCGCTGCGGCGAGCATGGCCCGGTCCGGCCAGGGCCCCGGTCGGCGGCGCGCCTGGCGGCTGGCCGGTTCGAGCCGCCCTGCCCGCGCTGCGGTGCCGACCTGGAGCCGGTGGCGGTGCGCGAGGACGCCCCGACCGACCCGCGCAGTGTCTATGCGGCCACCAAGCTGCACCAGGAGCACCTGGCCACCGCTTGCGCCGAGGCCGGCGGGCCGCCGGTCACCGCCCTGCGCTACCACAACGTCTACGGGCCGCGGATGCCCCGCGACACCCCCTATGCGGGGGTCGCCGCGATCTTCCGCAGCGCCTTGGCCGCCGGGCGCGCCCCAAGCGTGTTCGAGGACGGCGGCCAGCGACGCGACTTCGTCCATGTGACCGACGTCGCCCGGGCCAACCTGGCTGCCCTGACCACCCCTGAGCCGGTCCCCGGGGCCTTCAACGTGGCCAGCGGCCGGTCCCACACCGTGGGTGAGCTGGCGGCCGCCCTGGCCGAGGCCGTGGGCGGTCCCGCCCCCGAGATCCTGGGCGGCTGGCGGCCTGGCGACGTCCGCCACGTGGTCGCCTCCCCGGCCCTGGCCGCCGACCGCCTCGGCTTCCGGGCCACGGTCGACTTCACCCGGGGCATTGCCGAGCTTGCCCGGGCAGAGCTCCGCGACCCTGTCCCCTCGGGGCGGTAGCTGCTGCCGGACGCCGAGGTCCTGGTCACCAGCGGGTCGCGAACACCACCTGCACCAGCAGTGTCTGGCCGATCAGCAACCCGGCCAGCACCGGGACCGGGGCCCGCCAGGCCAGGAGCTGGCGGACCACGGGGACCAGCATGAGGGGCACCAGGAACTGGAAGATGCGCTCCACCTCACCCTTGGTGAACCCCCACGACGCGGCGGTCAGCAGGGTGGCGAGGGCGGCGGCATCCAGCGACGTCCAGGCACGCTCGCGGACCACGGCGACCGCCCTTGTGGCCAGGGCGGCCAGCAGGGGCACGCCGAGCATGCCGCCGAAGGCGAGCAGGTCGCCGGGTAGCCAGTGGACCAGCGACCGGCCGGCCGACCCGGGCGCGGCCTGGTAGGCGTGGTGGACGGCCAGCACCGTGGCCGGGACGTCGTAGCCGGTGGTCAGCCAGAGGCCGCCGGCCAGGCCGAGCACGACGGCGCTGGTCCCGGCGGCCCAGCGCAGCACCCAGGCGCGGTCGCCGTCGAGCCGGCCGGCGGCGCGGACGCTGAGAAAGACCAGCAGCAGCACGGCCGCGTAGGTGAGCATGGACGAGGCCCAGAGCAGGACGCCGCCCGCCACTGTCCAGGCGGCCGAGCGCCGCACCAGGCCCCGGTGGGCGGCCAGGCTGGCGGCGCCGAGCACCGCCGCGAACACCGCGTCGGCCGAGGTCGCCAGGTACAGGACCACGCCTGGAGCAACCACCCACAGGGCCAGGGCCAGGCGGCCGCCCTGCTCGCCGAGCTCGTCGCGGGCCAGGCCACCGGCCGCCACCGCTCCCAGCGATCCCAGCGCCACGGTCGCCAGCGCGGCCGCCGTCAGTCCCGGCCAGGCCCTGGCGACCAGGGCGTACAGCACCATCGGTCCGGCCGGGTGGCCGCTGGCGTGGCTGGGCAGTCCGGGCAGCCGCGCCGGGAAGTCGTGCAGGAAGCCGGGGATGGCGCCGACGCGGCCGACACCGGCCGGGTACTCGCCGGCGTAGTCGAACGGTGCCCCCCAGGCGGCCGGCCCGCCGGCCAGGGCGGCCACGGCCAGGGCCAGGACCGCGGCCAGCGCGGCCGACGCGCCCACCCGCCAGGGCCAGGCGACCGGGGCGCGGTACAGGGCGAGCACGGCCAGCACCGCGACCACCACCACCGGGACCGCGGCGGCCGCCCAGCCGAGCGCGAGCCGCGGGTGGGGGAAGACATAGAACGGGAAGCTGAAGTACCAGGGCACGCTCGGGACGTCGAACCCGACCCGGCCCCAGCCGCGCAGCCACAGCGTCCCAAGCGTCCCGGCCAGGACCACGACGACCGCGGCGGCCATGGTCGCCCTGGCGAAGGCCGGGTCCGGCGCGCCCCCGACCCGATCCTGGGTCGCGGGCCGCCGGCCGGTCCGGCCCCCAAGGCCCGGCCGGCGTTGCCCGCCCGGCCCCCCCGGACCTTCCGGCCCGCCCAACACCCGCATGGGCCGAGGCTAGCCGGGGGGCGGTCCACCCGAGGACGGTCCCGGGCATCTGTCACCACTCTGTAAGACGGGTGCGCGGGGCTCGTCAGGGTCGGTCCCGAGACTGGCGGCATGGACCTGTCCGGTGTCACCGTCGTGCTCCCCGCCCTCGACGAGGCGGCGGCCCTGCCAGCCGCGCTCGCCTCGTTCCCGACCGGTGTGGACCTGCTGGTGGTCGACAACGGCTCTCGCGACGGTACGGCCATGGTGGCCGCGGCCGCCGGGGCCAGGGTCGTCGCCGAGCCGCACCGTGGCTTCGGCGCCGCCTGCTGGGCCGGGGTGCAGGCCTCGCCCCAGGCCGAGGTGCTGGCCTTCGCCGACGCCGACGGCTCCTTCGACGGTGCCGACCTGGCCGCGGTGGCCGGGCCGGTGCTGGGCGGCCAGGCCGACCTGGTCGTCGGGTCGCGGATCACCGGAAGGCGGGCGCCCGGGGCGATGACGCCCTTCGCGGTGGCGGCCAACCGGACGCTCGGGCTGGCCTGCCGGCTCCTGTTCGGCGTTCCGCTGTCCGACCTCGGGCCGTTCCGGGCCATCCGCCGTGACACCCTGCTCGCCCTGGGCGTCCGCGACCGCGGCCAGGGCTGGCCGCTGGAGATGGTCGGCCGCGCCGGCTGGGCCAGGCTGCGGGTGGTCGAGGTCCCGGTCCGCTACCGGCCTCGCGCCGGCGGCACCAGCAAGGTGTCGGGGTCGCTGCGGGGAAGCCTCCGAGCCGCCATGGCCATGGCCGGCGTCGCCGGTCGCCTGCTCGTCGAACGGTTCCGGTCCGGTGCACGACCGGGCGGCGCTGGGCGTCCGACGGCCCCGACCCGGCCCGGGAGCGCCGGTCGGTGACACCGTCTGGGCTCGGCCGGTGGCGGCGCCGGGACGCGCTGGCCGTGATCGCCAAGGAGCCGGTGGCCGGGTTGGCCAAGACGCGTCTGGTCCCGGCGCTGGGGGAGGCGGGGGCCGCCAGGGCGGCGGCCGCCATGCTGGCCGACACCCTGGCGGCGGTCCGTGCGACCGGCGCGGACCCGTGGCTGTGCTTCACACCTGTCGAGGCCAGGGAGCGGCTCGGGCGGCTGGCCCCGGGGTTCGGCCTGCTGGCCCAGGCCGGCGGTGACCTCGGCGACCGACTGGCCGCCTGCCTGGCCGACCTGCTCGGAATGGGGGCCGACCGGGTGGCGATCGTCGGCGCCGACACCCCCCACGTCCCGCCCGCCACCTACCGGCGG
>Ga0081539_10006491_pt1 | contig 11188 bp, 12 predicted proteins | sample TabmetS4T2R2_FD_71023 | JGI IMG/M metagenome (GOLD analysis project Ga0081539, IMG submission 71023) | Tabebuia heterophylla rhizosphere microbial communities from the University of Puerto Rico - S4T2R2 | ecosystem: Host-associated > Plants > Roots > Rhizosphere ... | reverse complement strand
TGGAGTTCGGCGCCACCGACGTCGTGACCGAGCGCGGCGTCGAGGGCGTGGCGGCGATCAAGGACCTCACCGACGGGCTCGGCGCGCACTCGGTGATCGAAGCCGTCGGCACTCAGGAGTCGATGACGCAGGCCATCCACTCCACCCGCCCCGGCGGACACATGGGCTACGTCGGCGTCGCCCACGAGGTGGCCTTGAACGGGATGGAGCTGTTCTTTTCCCACGTTCACCTGCACGGCGGCCCCGCGCCGGTGCGCCGGTTTCTGCCGGATCTGATGGACCGGGTCTGGAACCGGCAGATTCAGCCAGGCAAGGTGTTCGACCTGGAGCTCCCGCTCGTGGACGCGGCGGACGGGTATCGAGCCATGGACACCCGGCAGGCGATCAAGGTCCTCCTCCGCCCCTGACGGACATCCCTCCGAAAGTCATCAACGTTGAACCCCAACTACGACTTCCGTGGTCATGTAGCACTCGTGACTGGTGCGGGCTCAGGCATGGACCTGGCCACCGCTCAGGCGTTCGCAGAAGCCGGAGCCTCCGTCGTCCTCGCGGACATCAATATCGCCCAGCTGCAAGCAGGAACCGAGGCTCTCACCGCCGCCGGTCACGGGGCCACTGGCGTGGCCTGCGATGTCGCTGACGAGGCCTCGACGAAGCTGCGGGCGACGCAGACAGCGCCGTCGACGTACGGCCGTGTTGACATGGCCTTGCCACCCCGATGGTGACCGACATGATCGCACCGGGCCTGCACCGCCTGCCCGCCGCGGCCGCAACGACGCCAGCGAAGGCATATCAGAACGGGCTCATCTGGTCCAAGACCTTGCGGCGAGTTCGACGATCTGCTCCACTTTGGGTAGATCGCGTTCTACGTCCTCGGTCTCCATACGGGGGTGCTCTGCGGACGGGTACTCGGCTTGGTTACGGCGTCGGCGCAGGCGGTCGAAAGGGCGCAGGACCGCACCCAGCGGCGGATCGAGCTGGGCGGATACCGCGTCGCGGACCGCGATGTGCCCGCCCCGGCTAGTCGCCCGCAGCCCTTGGTTCTCGAGCACCGCGGCCAAGGCTTTGCGCGCCGCGTCGTAGAGCAACTGGTAGCCGCCGACGGGGTCGACGCCGGCGATCGCGCGCGCAGAGTCAAGGTGCTGCCGCGCCTGCCTGACCAACACCTCCGCGTGGTCGCGGCTGGCCGTCACGCGTTCGACTTCGCCGCGCCTGATCATTCCATCGACGGTGTCGCGACCTTGCTGCCATCTCATCGGTCACCTCCCGAGAAGCCAATCGGATAAAGGGGGCGCGCGCGCACCGACGTCAAGAACGGGTCGTTGCCGGATCGCCACGCCCGGGTAGACACTCGGTGGACGTTGACTTCGCGGCCGAGCCGGCGCTCAGCCACCCGAGCCGCATCAGCAAGGTCGTCGTCGTCCGCTGCACCGATGACCAGGACATCGATGTCACGTGGCGGTGGCCCCTCCTCGCCGGCGTAGCGTGCCGCCCAGGAGCCGTACACGTACGCCTCGTCGACGCCGTCGATCGCCGCGAACAACTCGCCGAGGACGGCGGCCGGTCCGTAGGTCAGCGCCAACAGCTCGCCGAGAGGACGGGCCAGCGGGTTGTCGACGTTTGCCCGTAGCAGCCGCAGATTTCCTCGGCGCTCCTCGCGTACGAACTCGGCCTCGGAGAGGCGATCAACTTCGCGGCTGACCGTCGAAGCGGACGTCCCGAGGCGGTAGGCGAGCTCCGTCACCGAGTACCGCTCCTCCGGATGCAGGAACAGCCACGCCAACAGCTCGCCGACCAATGGCGAGCGAAGCAGCGGCAGCAGCCGTGAGCGACCTTGCACGTCCTGCATAATAACTTGCAGAGTGCGCAAGGAGTGCTTCGACGCAATCGTGGTCGGCGAATACGAACGCGCCTTCCAGGGTCAGCAACTCGACCAGCTCACTCCGATCCTGCGCCGGCACGGTGTCACGCTCTGGCTGCCGGGAGACCTACGGCCCCGGCCGACTTCGACAACACACGACAGCTCGCGCTGCTGGACCTGCTCGGTGTCCGCTCAGCGCACCACGATCCGCACCGAGCGCAGCGGGGCCGCGTCCGGCGTGTGCTCCGCGTACGCGTCTGCGATCCGACTCAGTCGCGCCGGATCCGCCTCGTACGCCTGCTGCTGGCCCTCGATCTCGGCCCGCCGGATGCCGGAGCTGCGCTCCGTGAGGAGCACGGTCCGCCCGTCCGCGGTGACGCCCTCCGCCCGCGTGTCCTTGGCGGCGCCGTCCGGGTCGGGCGCGGTCGAGTACATGCGGAACGGACCGAACGGGAAGTCGTCGTCCTGGCCCCAGACCGTGCCAGCCAGCAGGACCAGGACGCCCACCACGGTGAGCAGCACCCAGGCCCGCCTGCCGCGATCGGTCAGCTGTGTCGTCACCGGCGACAACTTACCGTTTGTCGTCCAGGCCTTCGGCGCCGCCGTCCGCGCGGCAGCGCCGTCAGCCGCGTTCCGCTCCCTCCGTGGCGCCGCGCACGAAGTACCGCTGGAAGACCACGAAGATGATCGCCACCGGGATCGTGGCGAGCAGCGCCACACCCAGCTTGAGCGGATACTGCGTGCCGGCGCCGAGCGATCCGCTCACCAGGTCGGCCACGCCGCGCGGCAGGGTGAACAGCGCCGGGTCCTGCACCGCCACGACGGTGTGCGGAAACTCGTTCCAGGACCCTTGGAAGGACAGGATGGTGAGGGTGATCAGGGCGGGCCGGGCCATCGGCAGCACCACCGACCAGAAGGTGCGGAACACACCGGCGCCGTCGAGCCGGGCCGCCTCCTCAACGCTGGCCGGCACCGAGTCGAAGAACTGCTTCATGATGAACACCCCGGCGGCGTCCGCCATGATCGGCACGATCAGCGCGGCGTAGCTGTTGTATATGCCGAGCTGGTTGAGCACCAGGAACTTCGGGATGAGCAGCACCACCGGGGGCACCGCCATGAGCGCGATGATCCCGGCGAAGAGCAGCCCGCGCCCGCGGAACCGCAGCCGGGACAGCGCGTACCCGGCCATCGAGTCGAGCAGCACCCGGGACAGGGTGACGATCACCGTGACCAGCAGCGAGTTGCCCAACCAGGTCGGAAACGCGGTGCCCTCGAAGATGCGCACCATGGAGTCGGCAGTGAACGGCTGCGGCACCGGCGACAACGAGTTCGCCGCGGCGTCCGGCTCGGTCTTGAACGAGTTCGCGATCTGGATGACGAACGGATACAGGAAGACGAGCGAGAAGAAGATCAGAATCGCGTAGCCCAGGAATCGCGAGGCAAGCGCGCCCTGGAACGCGCCGCCCCGGCGACTCGGCGGAGCCGGCGCCGAAGCCCGGTCGGTGCGCGGATCGGTGGTCAGTGCCATCAGGCCCTCCCCCGGAACCGGCGCGGTCGATCACGGTCGCGCATCAGCCATCGCTGCGCCAGGGCCAGCAGCACGATGAGGAGAAAGAGCACGAACGAGATCGCCGCGCCGGAGCCGTAGTCGAAGTCCCGGAACGCGGTCCGGTAGGACAGGTACGCGGGCGTCAGCGTGGTCTTCGCCGGGTTGCCCTGGCTCATCACGTAGATCTGGTCGAACACCTGCCAGGTGCCGATCAGGCCGAGCGTGATCACCAGGAACAGGGTGGGCCGCAGCTGCGGCAGGGTGACGTACCGGAAGCGCTGCCACCGGTTCGCCCCGTCGATCATGCCGGCCTCGTCCAGTTGGACCGGCAGGTTCTGCAGTGCGGCCAGGAACATCAGCATGAACGTGCCGGACGTGGTCCAGACCACCAGCGCGATGATCGCGCACATCGCCACGCTCGGCCCGGACGTCCAGTCCCACCAGGTCAGGCTGAGCACGCCGTGCTCGGCCAGCGCGGCCGGCGGCGTGTTGATGTCCACCACGCCGATCCGGTCGAGGAACAGGTGGACGACGCCGCGCGGGTCGGAGAACCATTGCGGCCCGCGAATCCCGAGGAAGGCCAGGATCTCGTTGATCGCGCCGACGTTGGCGAACATGAAGAGGAACACCACGCTGATCGCGACCGAGCTGGTCACCGACGGGAAGTAGAACGCCGTACGGAAGAAGTCCCGGCCCTTGAGCAGGCGGTTATTGACCACCAGGGCCAGGCCGAGCGCGAGCGCGGTCTGCAGCGGCACCACGAAAAGCACGTAGTACGCGTTGTTCCGCAGGCTCGTCATGAAGTTCAGGCGCGCCAGGTTGTCCACGGCGAACAGCCGGGTGTAGTTGTCCCCCCCGACGAAGGGCACGCCGGTGGTGAAGGGGCTGCCCTGACCGTTCCAGGCGGTCAGGCTCACCCAGACCGCCATCAGGATGGGTAGCAGCATGAAAAGGCCCAGGATGAGGACGACCGGGGCGACGAAGAGCCACCCGGCCGACCTCTCGTTGCCCCGGATGCCCTTGGACATCCGGGGCGCGGAGGTCGTGGTCACGGCGAATCAGCCGCCGAGGGCCGTCTTGGCGTTTTTGTCGAAGCGCTGCAGGACCGCCTTCGGGTTGCCGTTCTTCAGGCCCTGCAGCCCGGCGTCGAGGTCGGCGAGCACGCTGTCCATCTTCGGGGCGTTCACCGGGCCGTGCGCGTACTGCGCTCCGGCGATGAAGGCCGCGTCCTCCGGGTACTCCTGCTGGTAGGTGGCCAGCGCGTCCTGCCGCGACGGCATCACGCCGAACGCCTTGGCGAAGGCCATCTGCTGGTCGGCGGTGGTCATCGCCTCGACGAACTTGACCGCCTGGTCCTTGAACTTGCTCTTCGCGGCGATGCCCCAGCACTGGGTGAAGGAGAGCGTTCCCTTGCCCTTCGCACCGGCCGGAAGCTCCTTGATAGTGTACTTGACGTCCGGGAAGTCGGCCTTCATCGCGCCCTTGAGCCAGTTGCCCTCGATCGTCATAGCGACCTTGGCCTTGCCGAACGCCTCGCCGCCCCACCCGGTGTCCAGGTCCTTGGGGAACTGGGCCAGGCCCCGCTTGAGCAGCGACTGTACGTAGGTCAGCGCCTGCGCGTTCTGCGGGGTGTCGGCGGTCGCCTGCTTGCCGTCCGCGCTCACCCACCAGCCACCGGCCTGCACGAGGAACGCGCCGATCCGGTCGCGGGTGTCGCCGATCGCCATCGGCGTGATGCCCTTCGCCTTGATCTTCTGGGCGACGGCGGTGAGCTGGTCCCAGCTGGTCGGGATGTCAGCGTCGGTCAGCCCGGCCTTCTTCCAGAGGTCGGTGTTGATCGCGAGCGCGAGCGTCGAACTGTCCTTGGGTGCGCAGTGCAGCTTGCCGTCGAAGGTGAAGGATTGCCGGAGGTTGGGCAGGAAGGCGTCCTTGCCCGCCAGGTTCTCCCCGTACGGCTCGAGTGCGCCGACGCTGGCGTAGTCGGCGAAGCGCGCCGCGTCCACGTAGAACACGTCCGGCGGTGTGCCGCCCGCCAGCGCCTGGCCGAGCTGCTGCGCGAGGTCCTGCGCCGGGGTGACGGTCGCCTGGTTACCGCTGGAGCTCGCCCACGCCGCCGCGGCGTCCTTCACCGCCTTGGTCTCGGCGTCGCCGGACGAGCCGATCAGGATCTGCAGGTTGGCGGGTCCGCTGCTCTGCTGGGTGGTGCCCTGGCTGTTGTCGTCGAAGCCGCTACCGCAGGCGGTGGCGGCCACGAGTGACCCGGCGGCGATCGCGGCCAGGGCCGCGGCCCGGAGTCTGTTGGTCATATCGGTGTCTCCTGGATCGAAGGGGATGGGTGGGGAAATCAGGCCGTCTGGCGCAGAACCAGTGACGGCGGAAGCAGGAGCTGTCTGGTTATCTCGGGAGCACGCCCGTCGAGCAGGTCGGCGAGCAGGTCCATGCAGCGGGCGGCGGCGGCGGCGAGCGGCTGGCTGACGCTGGTCAGTCCGACGGCCTGGGCGACCGCGGTGTCGTCGAAGCCGACTACGGCACAGTCGCGGCCGAGGTCACGCGCGGCGCCGAGCGCGCCCAGAGCCAAGGAGTCACTCGCGCAGACGAGCGCGGTCGGCGGCGGAGCCGCCCGAGTGAGCAGGTCGCGGGCGGCGGCGGCACCGGAGTCGACGCCGTCCACCGTGGCGGCGGCCAGATCGTCGCCGCCGAGACCGGCGGCGGCCAGCGTGCGTGCCCAGCCCTCGCGCCGGGCGTCGCCGACGCCGGAACCCGGCGGCCAGCCGACGAAGCCGATCCGCCGGTGGCCGGTGACCAGCAGCCGCTCGGTGGCGGCTTCCGTGCCCGCCGTGTTGTCCACATCGACCCAGGAGTGGGTGTCCGGCGCCCCCCACGGCCGGCCGAAGGTCACGAACGGCACGCCGCGCCGCGCCAGCCAGGAGGTCCGGGGGTCGCCGTGGTGCGTGCTGGTCAGCACGAACGCGTCCAGATCATAGGCCGACAGCAGGTCGTCGAAGGTGGCGATCTCCTCGGCGTCGCCGGCTGCGGTGTAGAGAATCACCCGGTAGCCGGCCAGCGCGGCCGCGTCGGTGAGCCCGTGCAGGAAGCGGTCGAGCACGGAGCCGTTGATCCCGTCCCGGGCGGGCTCGATCCGCACCGCGATCAGCCGGGACCGGCCGGTACGCATCTGCCGGGCGGCCTGGTTGACCCGGTAGCCCAGTGCCGCGATCGCTTCGCGCACACGTTCCCGGGTCTCGGCGCGGACCACCTCCGGCGTGTTGATCACGTTCGACACGGTCTGCCGGGAGACTCCGGCCCGGCGGGCGACCGTGGTGATCGTAACCTTTTCCACCGAAACGAGGCCTTCCTCAGTATTGAACGATCCAACTCCCATAAGGCAGGATAGATCGATCAAGTTACGGATTGTCTCGCACTTTGCTCCGCGTACGTGGAACTGTCAAGCTCCCCACGAAATGGAGTTCACGTGATTCGCCAACCGCTGCTGCACGACCTGGTCCCCACCCTCGCGGCACCCACCGCGGCGCTCTCGGGCGCGGACGGCCAGATCCGCGCCAGCGGAGTGCAGGGCGTCTTCCACGCCGACGCCCGGGTACTCTCCGCCGCGATCCTCCGGCTGGACGGGCGGGAACCAGAGCCCATTGGGCACGCTCCCGAGGGCGCGGACGGCACCCGCTTCGTCGGTGTCGCCCGGTGGCTCGGCGACCCGAGAACCGACCCCACCATCCGGATCGACCGGGTTCGGCGGGTGCTCCCGGGGCGCGTCGAGGAGGAGATCACGATCGCCTCGACCGCCGGCGTGCCGGTCACCACCGAGGTGACCGTGGAGACGGCTTCCGACCTCGCGCCCATCGAGGTGGTCCGGTCCGGGCGGGCGGGCGGCACGTGGGAGCGCGAGGGCATCGCCGTACGGATCGAGGGCGACCTGCGCCGTACCGTGACGCTCGCCCCGCGCGGTCAGGCGGTGTTGCGCTGGTCGCTGGCGGTGGACGACGCCGACGCGGTGATGTTGGCCGGCCCGCGCGGGGAGTGGACACGGCCGATGGTGCGCGCCGCCGACCGCCGCCTCGAGCGACTCGTCACGCGGTCCCTCGACGACCTCACCACGCTCCGGCTCACCACGCCGATCGACGACGGCGACACGTTCCTCGGCGCCGGCGTGCCGTGGTATCTGACGCTGTTCGGCCGGGACAGCCTGTGGGCCGCGCGGATGCTGCTGCCGCTCGGCACCGACCTGGCCGTCGGCACGCTGCGCGTGCTGGCGCGGAGGCAGGGCAGCAAGATCGACCAGGAGACCGGCGAGGCCCCCGGCAAGATCATGCACGAGCTGCGCCGGTCCGACGTCGCGCTGCCGGAGGAGGGCCTGCGGCTGCCCGCGGTCTACTACGGCACGATCGACGCGACCCTTCTGTGGATCAGCGTGCTGCACGACGTGTGGCGCTGGGGCCATGAGCCGGCCGACGTGGAGGCGCTGCTGCCGCATCTCGAAGCGGCCCTGGGCTGGCTGGCCGAGCACGCCGACCCGGACGGCGACGGCTTCCTGGAGTACCTCGACATGAGCGGTCACGGCCTGGCCAACCAGGGTTGGAAGGACTCGAGCGACGCGGTGCGCTTCCACGACGGCCGGCTCGCTGAGCCGCCGATCGCGCTGGCCGAGGTGCAGGCGTACGCCTACCGGGCGGCGCTGGACGGCGCCGCCCTGCTGGACGCCTTCGGGCGGCCCGGCGGCGACCGCTGGCGGGCGTACGCGTCGGCACTGGCCGACCGCTTCCGCGACGCCTTCTGGGTGGCCGGCGGTCGTTACCCGGCGCTCGCGCTGGACCGGGACAAGCGCCCCGTCGACTCACTGAGCAGCAACATCGGGCACCTGCTAGGGACCGGCCTGCTCACCGCCGAGGAGGAGGCGCGGGTTGCCCGCGCGCTCGGCTCCGAGGCGATGTCCGGCGGCTACGGCTTGCGCACGATGTCCTCGGACGACGGCGGCTTCGCCCCGCTCTCGTACCACTGCGGCTCGGTCTGGACCCACGACACCGCGATCGTCGCCGCCGGCCTCGCCCGCAGCGGCTTCGCCGCCGAGGCGGCGACCCTCATCGATGGCCTGCTGAGCGCCGGCGAGGCGTTCGACTTCCGGCTCCCCGAGTTGTACGCGGGAGACGCCCGCGCCATGATCAGCCGCCCACTGCCCTACCCGGCGGCCTGCCACCCTCAGGCCTGGTCGGCCGCCGCGGCCGTGCTCATCGTGCAGGCGTTGCTCGGACTGGAACCGGATGTCCCGGGTGGCGTCGTGCGGTTGCGGCCACTCCCCGGCGCCCCGGCCGTCCACGGGTTGCAGATAGCGGGCCACGCGGTCGACTTCGACGGCACGACCTTGCACGGCCTCCCTCCGGACCTGACCTTCGAGTAGAGTCCCAGACTCGCGGGACCGGCATCGCGGCGGGAGTCGCACTGCCTGCTCGTGGAAGCGTTCGTTGATCGCCGGAGGACGTCGATGCGTCTCTAGGCGAAACATCTCGTTCGTTTCTGGGCTGAGTGCGCTGGAGTTGCCGCGTCGTGCTGAAGAAAATCGTGATCAAAAACTACAAGGTGTTCCGGAACCTTTGCACTGGACCTCAACTCCGGTGTCAACGTGATCGTCGGCGACAACGATGCGGGCAAGTCGAACGTGCTGGAGGCGATCAACCTAGCGCTGACCGGCCGCTTGCGCGGCAATCCGGCGGCAGCGGAGCTGTCGCCGTTCCTGGTGAATCTGGAAGCCTGTGCCGTGCCGATACTGTTGCGTTGCAGCTGACGTGGGGCTCCCCAGGCACCCGAACAGAACATCGCTCCTACCGCACACGGGTTAATCACGAGGTGCGCTTTCTCGTCCGTGGTGAGCGCCATCGAATCCCGTTACGCGCGAAATGTGTGGGATGACGGGAGCCGGACATCCATGCTCTGCATCTCGCCGGCCCGCCGGGTCACGCAGCACCATAGGGCGTTCCACTGTGCAGTGCTAGCCGGAAGGGCTGACCTGGCGAGTTCAGGGCACGGCCTGTCGGGATGGCGACACCCCCATTCACTTCCGGGTCGTCGATCCGAGCGCCGGTGCCGGGCGAGCACGGCCGCGGCAGTTCCGAGGAGGGCTCCGAGGAGGGCTCCGAGGAGGGCTCCGCCGAGCTGTGCGCCGCTGGCATCACGCCGAACCACCTCGGCCTCCGACTGCTGTCGGCATACGCGTGAACGTGCCCCAGCCCCGTACGGCCGTTCGTCCGTACGCAGTTGGACACTTGCACGCGTACCCCGGCACCAAGGCGTTTGACCGGCTAGGGCGGTGCTACCTACCGTCGGCTGCTATGGAGCCACTGTTCTGCGACACCGCGCTGGCTTCGCGTATCGAGCGGGCCGAGGCCGAGTTCATGGCGGCGTGCGCCGTCGCCGCGAAGGCGCGGGGCGCCGATCCGCGCGGGTTCACCATCCGCGTCGGTGGGGGCGTGGCGACCTACGTCGAGGCCGGTTCACCGTTCAACAAGGTGGCCGGCCTCGGCTTCCGCGCCATGCCGGACGCCGCGGCGATCGACGAGATCGAGCGGGCGTTCGCGGCGGTCGGCTGCCCCGTACAGGTCGAGGTGTCCGTCCTGGGCGATGCCGCGCTCGGCGTGCGCCTCACCGAGCGGGGCTACCGGCTGGTGTCCTTCGAGAACGTGCTGGGGCGACGGTTGATCGACGTCCTGGCCTATCCGCCCGACGTGCGGCCCAGCCCGGCCGACGAGTTCGAGACGTGGCTCGACGTGATCGTGGAGGCCTTCCTGCACGCCGACGTCGAGGGCATCGCGGAACACGAACAGTTCTCCCGCGAGACCCTCGAGGCCGCCGAACGCGACCAGGTCAGCACGCCCGGGGCCGTCTGCTACCTCGCCTGGCGCGCGGGGATACCCGTGGGCGGTGCCGCGTTCCGCGCGGCGGACGACGGCATCGCCCAGTTCATCGGCGCTGCGACGCTGCCGGCCCACCGGCGACGCGGGGTGCAGACCGCCCTGCTCACCGCCCGGCTCGCCGACGCCCGCGCGGCCGGATCCGAGCTCGCCGTGGTCACGACCCGGCCAGGCTCCCCATCCCAACACAACGTCCAGCGTGCCGGGTTCCAGCTGCTCTACTCGCGTGCCGTGCTGATCCGTGAGCATTGACAAGCCGACAGGCGGCCCCGGATCCCCGAGCTCATCGTTGATCACTCCATCCCGGGAAAACGCACACGCCGGCCAGGCCGACGGTCTCCACCGTGAAGTGCCGCATCACCGCTCGCGGGGGTGTGGGCGTCGGTCAGGAGCCGGTCCAGCCCCGGGATCGGGTAGCCGATCAGCACGCCGCTCGTCGGGTTGGCGGCCACCAGCAGGCGGCCGCCGGCGGACAGCGCGCACCACCGGCGCACCGTCAACGGCAGGTGCAAGAAACCGCGGCTGTCGATGCCATGGGCGCCGTCGGCGGCCGCGCGGGCGAGAATGATGCCGCCGCCTTCGCGGATGTCCAGTCGCCGGCCGTCCAGTCCAGCACCCGCAGGATGCTGCGGTCGGCGAGCCGTCCACCGTTGTCGACCGCACACAGCGCGTACACCGTCGCCGTCGGCGCGGCGCCAAGGTGCACGGCCGGCAGCGGCGGCGGTCGCCGCCCAGCACCGGCCTGGGCGGCGGCCGTCCGCCGGCGTGCCCGGCCGTGGGGATCACCGGCGGCAGGAACGACGCGGTCATGACGACCCCCCGCACCGGTCGGTGCGGGGGCGCGAGGGGAGAAGAAGCAGG
>Ga0081539_10006490_pt1 | contig 11191 bp, 8 predicted proteins | sample TabmetS4T2R2_FD_71023 | JGI IMG/M metagenome (GOLD analysis project Ga0081539, IMG submission 71023) | Tabebuia heterophylla rhizosphere microbial communities from the University of Puerto Rico - S4T2R2 | ecosystem: Host-associated > Plants > Roots > Rhizosphere ... | reverse complement strand
CCCGCCACACAACGTGCCAACTCGCCGTCACGCGGAGCGATCCGGCCGATCCGCGTCATCCCCCCCAGCAGTTGCCGTTGACCCCGGCGCTGCCTCCCCCGAATCTTCGAACATCCCAACATCGAACAACTCGTGAAGATCTCCACCATCGGGCTCGCCCTCGCTCTCCTCGCCGCGCCGATCGCCGCGCAGCAGCCGACCATCGAAGCACGCTACCGCGCCGACGCCGATCGGATCATCGACGCGGCGCTCAGGGACAGCGCGGCCTGGAAGCGCCTCGCGAAGCTCACCGACACCTTCGGCAATCGGCTCTCGGGCACGAAAGCGCTCGAGGACGCGATCGACTGGGTGCTCGCCGAGATGAAGCGCGACGGCCTCGAGAACGTCCGCGGCGAGCCGGTGAAAGTCCCGCACTGGGTGCGCGGACAGGAGTCGCTCGAGCTGGTGTCGCCGCGACGGGCGAAGCTCCAGCTCCTGGGACTGGGCGGCAGCGTCGCGACCCCGGCGAAAGGGATCACCGCGCCGGTGATGGTCGTGTCGAGCTTCGACGAGCTGACCGCGCGCGCCGCAGAAGCCAAGGGGAAGATCGTGCTCTTCGACGTCCCCTTCACCACCTACGGCGCGACGGTACGCTACCGCGCGGGCGGCGCGTCGGCGGCGGCGAAGGTCGGCGCCCTCGCGGCGCTCGTCCGCTCGGTGACGCCGCAGTCGATGCGCACGCCGCACACCGGGTCGCTGCGCTACGACTCCACGGTGACGACGCGCATTCCCAGCGCCGCCGTCACGATCGAGGACGCGATGATGATCCGCCGCATGATCGAGCGCGGCGATCGCGTCGTCGTCACCCTCAGGATGGGCGCGCGGACGCTCCCCGACGCCCCCTCGCGCAACGTCGTCGCCGAGCTGCGCGGCGCCGAGAAGCCCGATGAGGTCGTCGTCCTGGGCGGGCACATCGACTCGTGGGACGTCGGCCAGGGGGCGATGGACGACGGCGGCGGCGTCGTCGGCGCGTGGGAGGCGCTCCGCATCATCAAGGAGCTGGGGCTGCGGCCGAAGCGCACGATCCGCGTCGTCGGCTGGACGAACGAGGAGAACGGCCTCGCCGGCGGCAACGCCTATCGCGACGCGCATCGCGCCGAGCTCGACGCGCACGTGCTCGCAATCGAGTCCGACGGCGGACTGTTCAAGCCGCGCGGCGTCGGCTTCGCGGGGAGCGACAGCGCGCGCGCCATCGTCAGGCAGGTCGCGCGGCTCCTCGAGCGCATCGAGGCCGGGGGCGTCGCCGCGTCGGGCGGCGGCGCCGACATCGGGCCGATCACGTCGTTAGGCGTCCCCGCGATGTCGCCCGACGTCGACGGCTCGCGCTACTTCTGGTACCACCACACCGACGCCGACACGATGGACAAGCTCGACCCGCGCGAGGTCGCGCTCTGCGTCGCGACGATGGCGGTGGTGGCCTACGTCGTGGCCGATCTCCCCGAGCCCCTGCCCCGCGCGGCGGCGGCGACCAGCGCGCGGTAGTCGCGGATGTAATCGTCGGGGTCGTGCTTCTCGCTGCCGAGCATGAGCAGCACGGCCCCGTCGCTCCACTCCTCGGTGTCGATCCAGACGAGGGGGCCGATCAGCAGGCCTTCCGACGGCGACGCGAGTCGCACCCGCTCTCGCGCGCGTCCGTCGTCGACGCTCACCGTGAGCGCCCCGGCCACGGCGACGAAGAGCTGCGCCGTGCGGTGATGGCCGTGGCCGCCGCGCTTCGCCGCGGCCGGGGCGCCGTGGATCCAGCGGACGCGCCTGACGTCGAACGGGATCTCGGCGCCGTTCTCGACGAACGTCAGGCTGCCGCGCTCGTCGGTGCGCGTCGGCAGCTCGACGCGGCGCCAGCCGATCATGGACGCCACGAGTTGTTGGAGCGGTCGATGTCGGGGAAGCGGCCCTCGGGATCGATCGTGATCTCGGTGACGCCCGCGGCGTCCGGAACGCGCACGATCGCAGTGCGCACCCCGGTGAGCCAGGCCTCGACGGGCAGCTCGACGCGGTCGACCGTGCCGCCCGTGCGCCTGACGGCGAGCCGCACCGGCATCATGGCGCGGCCGCGATTCTCGATCGTGACCGACAGCGCGTCCCCCTCCCGCACGACCGCGCCGATCGCCTGGTCGAGCGTCGACGTCTCGTACCACCATTCGCGCCAGAACCACGACAGATCGCGGCCGCTGACGTTCTCGAAGGTGTTGAAGAAGTCCTGCGGCTGCGGGTGTCTGTACTGCCAGCGCCGCCCGTACTCGCGGTAGGCGCGCAGGAAGAGCGTATCGCCGAGCAGGGCGCGCAGCGCGACCATGTTCGTCGCCATCTTCTGGTAGCTGGCGACGCCGTAGGCCGGCGTGCCCGCGGGATAGAGGTCGCCGTGGCGCATCAGCTCGACCTCGCCGCCCGCGCGCGCGAGGTCGAGATAGGTGGTGCGCACGCGCGACTCGAGGTCGTAGCCGTTGAAGAACTCGCGCATCGCCTGCGCCTGGTTGAAGCGTGTGAGCCCCTCGTCCTGCCAGGCGAAGCGCTTCTCGTCCGACCCCACGATCATCGGGAACCACATGTGCGCCGTCTCGTGGACGGTCACGGAGTAGAGCGAGAGCGTGTCGCGCCGTCCGCCGATGCAGGTCATCATCGGGTACTCCATCCCGCTGCAGCTCACGATGCCGTCGACCGCCGTCATCTGCGGGTACGGGTACGGCCACAGGTAGCGCGAGAGGAACTCGACCGAGTGCTGGACGTAGCCGATCGATCTGTCCCACGCCCACTCGACGCGTTCGGGACGCCAGAAGCTCTGTACGAGAACACTGTCGGGGCGGCCGTCGCCATCGCGATCGCCGACGAGCGCCGTGGATGCATCCCAGTGGTAGCGGTCGCTCGCGCCGAAGGAGAAGTCGCGCACGTGGCGGGCGGAAAAGCGCCAGGTGAGCGTGCGATCGATCGCCGGAGCCGGCGACGCGGCGGCGCTCGGTGGGGACGGCAGCAGCGTCCTCGCCTTTCCGAGGGCGCGCTCGCCAACGCTCGAGACGCGAACCGGCGCGCGAGACCGGCGCGCGCGAGCGAGACGCTCCCTGGCCCCGGGGCTGAGCACCTCGCTCTCGTTCTCGAGCGTCCCGGTTGCCGCGACGAGCCACATCGCGGGCACGGTGATGCTCACGTCGTAGTCGCCGTAGCCCATGTAGAACTCGGCGGTGCCGAGGTACTGGTCGGTCTGCCAGCCGTTGACGTCGTCGTAGACGGCGACCTGCGGATACCAGTAGGCGAGGAACCAGACCTGCCCGTCCTGTCCCATCCGCGGCGCGCCGTCGGGGGGGACGTCGAAGCTCCACGCGGCCTCGATGTCGAGGCTGTCGCCGGGGAGCAGCGCGCGCGGGAGACGGAGCGTGGCGACGGTGCCGTTCACGAAATAGCCCGGCGTCGAATCGCGCGAAGAGGTCGCGTTCAGCGTCGCCCCCTGCGCGACGAGCCGCGAGAGTACCATGCCCTGCGTTGCCGGCACTTCTTCGTTCCGCGCCGCGCCGGGCTTGAAGAGGTTCTGATAGAGGTGGATCGCGACCGTCGCGAGGGTGTCGGGGCTGCGATTGAAGTAGCGGATCCGTCCGCTCCCGGTGAGTCGCTTCGCACGCGGGTCGAGCGTCGCCTGGAGCGTGTAGCGCGCCCACTGCTGCCAGTAGCGCGGTCCCGGCTCACCGGTGTGCGTCCGCGTCCCCCGCGCGATGGCGCGGGCGAAGCCGGGGGGGACGGGCAACGAATCGCGGCGCGCCGCGAGGACCTCGGCCGGCGCGGCGGTCGGTACGGCCGTCGGCGGCGGGGCCGGAGCAGGGGCGACGGCCGGCTGCGTCGAGCAGGCGCTGCCTAACGCGACCGTGAGGCAGCCGAGGGCGGCGAAGGCGTTCTTGGGCTGAGTCATGGTCGGAGATCATAAGGCCCCGCCCGCTCGGCCACTACCCGCCGGCGCTTTCGCCAGTTCGGGCTCTACCGCCGGCCCGTTCGCCGCTTCGGCTACCACCGCCGGCCCGGTTTCACGCGGAGGCGCGGAGGAGCGCGGAGGGCGCGGAGGCCTGCAACTGCTACTGCAACTGCCAGTGCTTTTGGAACTGCAAATGCGAAGACAACTGCAACGGCAACGGCAACGGCAACGGCTATGACGCGGATGACGCGGATGACGCGGATGACGCGGATGACGCGGATGGCTTGGCGAGACCATCTCGCCCCGCTTGCCCCAAAAACTCTCGGAGCTTTGTACTGCTGTAGGAACGGCACACGCCGGGAGGTCGATGATGGGTGTGCGGTGGTCGTCCTCCGCGCCCTCCGCGCCCCTCCGCGCCTCGGGCACTTCACAAAGAAGGAACGGGTGTCAGGTTCGTTGAATTTCAATGATCGTCCGTAATCGGAAATCAACGAGCCTGAGATGGCGCGGATGACGCGGATGGACGTAGGCGACTTGGCGAGACCATCTCGCCCCGCTTGCCCCAAGAAACTCTCGGAGTTCTGTGATGCTGTAGGAACTGCACACGCCGAGAGTTCCTGCCGGGTGTGCACTGATGGTTCTCCGCGCCCTCCGCGCACCGCCGCGCCTCGGGCACTCCACAAAGCAGTTGCCGTTACCCCATGAAGGCCCCGAGCAGTTGCCGTTGCCGTGGCAGCTGCCCTGGCTGGGGGTTCCAGAAAGCGGGCTCGTCTCACGCCACGAACTCGACAATAAATGGGGATCACAAATCTTCTTTTCCACAGCGATTTCGGCCCTTTTTTTGCCTTGCCCTCAAGCACGTAGGAATACCGAAACCGCACTCGACCTCTCCCCCCTCGACCCCGGAGCTCCGACGATGGCCTCGATCTGGAAAGGTTCACTCGCATTCGGACTCGTGAACATTCCCGTCGAAGCGAAGACCGCCGTGCGCGAGGACCACATCTCCTTCCGCATGCTCCACGCGGAAGACCTCTCGCCGGTGAAGTACGAGCGCGTCTGCGCGGCCGACGGCGAGCCGGTGCCGTGGAACGAGATCGTGAAGGGGTACGAGTACGAGAAGGGCAAGTACGTCGTCATGAGCGACGACGACTTCAAGGCGGCCGCGCTCGAGGCGTCGAAGACGCTCGAGATCCTCGACTTCGTGAAGCAGGAGGAGATCGACCCGCGCTACTTCGAGACGCCGTACTACCTCGTGCCGTCGAAGGGAGGCGAGAAGGCCTACGCGCTCCTGCGCGAGGCGATGCGCACCTCGGATGCCGTCGGGATCGGCAAGGTCGTCATCCGCCAGAAGGAGCACCTCGCCGCGGTGCGCGTCATCAAGGACGCGATCGTGCTCGAGCTCATGCGCTTCGAGAACGAGCTCGTCGACGTCAAGGAGTTCTCCTTCCCGACCGCCGAGGTCGTGAGACCGCAGGAGCTGAAGATGGCCGAGCAGCTCGTCGCGTCGCTCGCCGAGCCGTTCGATCCGTCGAAGTACACCGACGAGTATCGGGCGAACCTGATGAAGATCATCCGCGCGAAGATGAAGGGAAAGAAGATCACCGTCCCCGAGCCCGAGGAGGACGAGAAGGACACGAAGGTCGTCGATCTCATGGCGCGGCTGCAGGCGAGCCTCGAGCAGGGCGGAGCCCGCCGGGGTGGCGCGGTGCGGACGCGGAAGAAGACGGCGGCCGCGTCGGAGCAGCCGGAGGGAGAGAAGACGTCGCGGCGCGGCGGCAAGCGTCGCACCGCCTGACGATTGCCCCGCGCGTCGACGATGACGCCGACCACTCGTACCAGCGCGCGGGCCAGGCTCGCCGAGTATCGCCGCAAGCGCGACTTCACGAAGACGGCCGAGCCCGAGGGGGGCGACGAAGCGCCCTCGCGCGGGTCGCTGCGCTTCGTCATTCAGAAGCACGCCGCCAGCCATCTCCACTTCGATTTCCGCCTCGAGCTCGACGGCGTGATGAAGAGCTGGGCGGTGCCGAAAGGGCCGTCGATCGACCCGGCGATCAAGCGTCTCGCGATGCAGGTCGAGGATCACCCGATCTCGTACAACGACTTCGAGGGGACGATTCCGAAGGGCGAGTACGGTGGCGGGACGGTGATGCTCTGGGACCAGGGCACCTACGGCGCGGCGGGTGCCGCGGGCGACGAGGAGCGTAAGGCACTGCGCGACGGGCTGCGCCGCGGCCGGCTCGACATCGTCATGCACGGCGAGCGGCTGCGCGGCGGCTTCGCGCTCGTTCGCACCCGCGGTGGCGACGAGGGCAAGCCCCAGTGGCTCCTCATCAAGCGCACCGATGACGAGGCGCAGTCCGGCTCCGATATCGTCGCCGAGCAGATGACGTCGGTGGTGACGGGTCGAACGATGGAGGAGATCGCGGCCGGCAAGGGGAAGCGCCGCGTCTGGCGCTCCAATCGAGGAAAGGCGGAAGATCCGATGCTGAAGGGCGCGAAGGCGACGACGAAGAAGACCGCGAAGAAGGTGGCGAAGACGGCCATCGCCGCGCTCGTCCCCATGAAGGCATCCATCGGCACCGACGTCCCGGTCGGCGACGGCTGGACCTTCGAGCCGAAGTACGACGGCATCCGCGTCATCGCCTACGCGACGAGCGAGGGAGCGCGCGTCGTCACGCGCAACGGGAACGACAAGAGCAGGCAGTTCCCCGAGGTCGTCGAGGCGCTGGTCGCGCTCGCGCGCAAGGCGCGGCGTCCGCTCGTGCTCGACGGCGAGATCGTCGCCCTCGAGGGCGACGACATCGCGCGCTTCCAGAGCCTCCAGGGCCGGATGCACGCCACCGACCGCGACCGGATCGAGAACGCGCTCGAGGGCGCGCCGGCAGCGCTGATCGCGTTCGACCTCCTCATGGACGGCGACGCGCCGCTCCTCGACGAGACGTGGACCAAGCGCCGCGCCCGGCTCGAGCAGCGCCTCCGCAACCGCACCTCCTCCCGGCTCCGCCTCGGCGAGACCGTGCCTAACGACGGCGAGGAGATGCTCGAGCGCGCCCGCGAGCGCGGGTGGGAGGGGATCATCGCCAAGCGCATCGGCGATCCCTACCGGCCGGGCGAGCGCAGCCGGGGGTGGCTCAAGCTCAAGATCGAGCATCGCCAGGAGTTCGTCGTCGGCGGGTGGACCGAGCCGCGCAACACGCGCGAGCACATCGGCGCGATCCTCCTCGGCTACTTCACCGACGACGGGAAGTTCGTGTATGTCGGGCACACCGGCGGCGGCTTCAACCGCGAGAGCCTGAAGGACATGTACGGCCGGCTCTCCAAGCTCGAGCAGCCGAAGTCGCCCTTCACGACGACGCCGAAGACGAACGAGAAGCCGCACTGGGTGAAGCCGAAGGTCGTCGTCGAGGTCAAGTTCGGCGAGTGGACCGCCGAGGGGAAGCTGCGTCAGCCGATCTTCCTCGGCGTCCGCGACGACAAGCCGGCGCGCGAGGTGACGCGCGAGGCGGAGAGCGTGCAGGACGAGGAGGAGGAGAGCGCGGGGCGGGTGCGGCGACGCTCGACGGGCGCGAACGCGGCGGCGAGCGCGATGGCGCCGCGGAAAGCCGGCAGACCCACGGGGAAGAAGGCCTCGAGCGGAAAGCGCGCGAGCGGCCGTCGTGGGCCCGCCTTCGAGGAAGGGCCGGCGATCGCCAACGCCGCGGTCGTCGAGCGGCTTCGCGAGATCGAGGAGTCGGGCGGAGACGGCGTCGTCAAGATCCCGGGCGGGGAGCTCAAGGTCACGAGCCTCGACAGGGTGATGTTCCCGAAGGACGGCATCACCAAGGGCGCGCTCATGCGCTACTACGCGAGCGTCGCGCCCTTCATCCTCCCCGCGCTCAAGGACCGGCCGCTCGTGCTCAAGCGCACGCCGGAGGGGATCGAGGGGGAGACGTTCTTCCAGCAGAAGGCGCCCGAGCACTCGCCCGACATCGTGCGGGTCGAGACCATCGAAGGCAACAGCGGCGACGACAAGGAGCGGCTCATCGGCGGCGATCTCGCGACGCTGCTCTTCTGCGTCCAGAACGGCTGCGTCTCGATGGATCCCTGGCATTCGCGCGTCCAGGACCTCGACCGCCCCGACTACACCTATCTCGACCTCGATCCGCAGCCGAAGGCGAGCTTCGCGACGGTGCGCGACTCTGCGCGCTGGGTGAAGGAGGAGCTCGACGCGCTCGGCCTCCACGCCGCGCTCAAGACGTCGGGCTCGCGCGGACTCCACGTCGCGATCCCTCTGCCGCCGAACGCGACCTGGGAGACGGCGGTCGCGCTCGCGGAGATCATCGCGACGCGGGTCGCCGAGAAGCATCCGAAGCATGCGACCGTCATCCGGTGGGTCGAGAAGCGGCCGACGACGACGATCTACGTGGATTACCTGCAGAACATCCGTGGCAAGTCGATCGCGAGCGCGTACTGCGTGCGCGCGAAGGCTGGCGCCACGGTCTCGACACCACTCGACTGGTCGGAGTTGACCGACGACCTCGATCCCCGTGACTTCGACATCGCGACAGCCCTCACGCGATTCAAGTCGGTCGGCGATCTCTGGAAATCGGCGATGAAGACCAGAAACTCGGCGGCATCGCTGCGGAAGCTCGCAGGCTGACGTCGTCCGAGTTCTCGATGCGCGGTCATGGGATCCTCCGTTCCCATGGCCGCGCATCTTTTAGTACTCTTTGCCGTTCTTGCTCGTTTCTCGTTGCTTCTCCCTTGCTCGTTACCCTTCCTCGTTACCATTCTCGTTTCTCGTTGCCGTGAACCCCCTCGAGCTCCTCGCCGCCCTCACCGGCGCGGTCAGCGTGTGGCTCAGCGTCCGCCAGAACATCTGGAGCTGGCCGCTCGCGATCGTGAACGTGCTGCTCTACACGATCGTGTTCTACGAGGCGAAGCTCTACGCCGACATGGGGCTGCAGGTGATCTACGCCGCGATCTCGATCTACGGCTGGTACGAGTGGCTCTACGGCGGCGAGAATCGCACCGCGCTCAAGGTGAGCCGCACGCCGCGCCGCGTCGCCGGGCTGCTCGTCGTGATTGCCGCCGCGGGCACCGCGTTGCTCGGCACCTTGCTCCACCGCAGCACCGACGCATCCCTCCCCTGGCTCGACTCCGCGCTGACGAGCACGAGCCTCGTCGCCCAGTGGATGATGACGCGCAAGCTGCTCGAGAACTGGGCGGTCTGGATCGCGGTCGACGTCGTCTACGTCGGGATGTTCGTCTACAAGTCCCTATACGTGACGGCGGTCCTCTACGCCGTCTTCCTGATCCTCGCCGCGCGCGGCTGGTTCGAGTGGCGGCGCTCGCTCGAGCAGAACGCGCGAATGGCGACGGCGTGATCCGCGTCTGCGTCACCGGTCCCGAGTCCACCGGCAAGACGACGCTCGCACGCCGCCTCGCCGAGCACTTCGGCGGGCCGTGGGCCCCCGAGGGGGCGCGGGTCTACGCCGAGCGCGTGAAGCGCGAGCTGACGAAGCGCGACGTCTCGCCGATCGCGCGCGAGGAGATGGCGCTCGACGAAGCCGCGATGAGCGCCGGCCGCGCCGCGGAGGCGCCGCTCGTCGTGCTCGACACGGACCTCATCAGCACCATGGTCTACGCGCGCCACTATTACGGCAGCATCCCGTCGTGGCTCGACGCCGAGGAGAAGCGCCGCCGCTCGCACCTGTATCTCCTCTGCGACGTGGATTACCCGTGGATGGGCGACGACCCGATCCGCGACGCCGGTCAGGACCGCGCCGCGATGCACGCCAGGTTCCGCGAGGCGCTGGAGCGGCGGCGGCTGCCCTACGTCGAGGTACGAGGTGACGACGAGCAGCGCTGGGAGATCGCGCGTCAGGCGGTCGAACGCTCGCTGCGGAGAGACAGGTAAGCCGTCATCCCGCGGGCGCGCAGCGCCTGCTGGGATCTGCTACGTCGCGCCGGTGGAGCAGGTCCCATCGCTCGCTGCGCTCGCGAGGGATGACCGCCATGTCGATCAGAATCGCACCCGCGTCGTGACCATCACGTTCCGCGGCGCGAGGGGGTAGTAGTACGGTTCGACTCCGTCGGTGTACCCCGAGGCTGCCAGGTCGCGGTCGAAGAGGTTGCGGATCTGGACGGTCACCGTCCATCGGCCGACGCCTAACGTGAGCGCGGCGTCGGCGACGTACCCCGGCGGGACGACGAAGCGCGCGTCGCTGGTGTTGGTGAGCATCATCCGCGACAGGTAGCGCCCGTCGAGGTCGAGCGAGAGCCGGTGCGTCGCGGTGACGCGCATGCCGTGGTTGGCGATGAGCTTGGGCGTGAGCAGCGGCACGACGTCGTGGTACGTGACGCCGGTCGCATCGTCGCGATAGGAGCGGATGCGTGCGTCGGTCAAGGCGACGTTGCCGTCGAGCGAGAGCACGGGCGTGAGCTGCCACGCGCCCTCGGCCTCGACGCCCCGCCGCACGCTGCGAGGCACGTTCTTCCGCAGCGTGTAGCCGATGGCGTTGATCTCGCCGATGGGAGCGAGCTCGTCGCGGAAGCTCATGAGGAATGCGTTCGCCTCGAGCTGCGCGCCCGCACGACGCCAGGTCGCGCCGAGCTCGAGGTCACGCACGCTCTCGGGCCGGACGCGGGTGAGCGGAAGGAGCGACGCCTCCGCAGGTGGATCGATGTTGTCGGCGCCGGCGAAGAGGTCGCCGCGCGTCGGCTCGCGGCCGTTCATGCCGGCGCTCACGTAGGCGGTGACGCTCTCCGCCGCGTGGACGCTGACGCCGAGCTTCGGGTTGACGAAGCGCCAGCTCACTCTGGGACTCGTCGCGATCGATCCGCTGCGCGGCTCGTAGCGGAAGCGCGCCTCTCGCAGCTGCAGGTCGCCGAAGAGCGTCGCGACTCCGGCCTCGAGCGAGCCTTTCGCGAAGACGCTCCCTTCCATCTTATAGCCCGTATTCGCGTACGCCTCGCTCGACCGGGCGGCGTCGCGGACGTTGAGCCAGTGGTCGCGCGCGTAGTCGCTCGCGTTGGCGCCGAGGACGAGCGACGACCGGTCGCTCCGCCACGCGAGCGTGCCGACGACGCCGCCCCACCGCGAGTGGAGGTTGAAGTTGCCGAACGTCGCCGGATCGAACCGGACGTCGTAGTGGCCGCCGGCGTCGAAGCCGTAGACGGTCGTCGCGATCGTCGTCCGCTCGCGCAGCGTCCGCGTCCACGCGAGCGAGAGCATCTGCTGGTGGAAGAGGTCGTTCTCGCCGGCACCGAGCGGGT
>Ga0081539_10006489_pt1 | contig 11191 bp, 9 predicted proteins | sample TabmetS4T2R2_FD_71023 | JGI IMG/M metagenome (GOLD analysis project Ga0081539, IMG submission 71023) | Tabebuia heterophylla rhizosphere microbial communities from the University of Puerto Rico - S4T2R2 | ecosystem: Host-associated > Plants > Roots > Rhizosphere ... | reverse complement strand
GTGGCTCCTCGCGGCGCCGCTGATCTACATCACGGCGGTTCACCTGGCGCTCCTCAAGGAAGCCCGCCAGTCGCTGCCGGCACAGCCGATCGTCATGCTGCTCGCCGCCATCGGTCTCGCCTCGCTGTCCGGACGATCACTTGCCGGCGAACCGCAGGTTCATGAACGCCAGCATCTCTGACAGCCACTGCTGACTGTTCCAGCCGGCCGTCTTGATGTGATCGCCGATGCGCATGCCGAGCAGCACGTTGTCGTCCATGCTGTTGTTCAGGAACAGCCCGTGCCGTCCGAGCGTCAGCAGGTTCGGCACGGCGTGCACGCCTTCGAGCGTCGGGATGAGGTGATCCTCGAAGTTCAGCTCGTAGACCGGATAGGCGGTGGGGATGTCGGTGACGTAGTAGTCTTCGACTTCACCTTCGGTCACGCCATAACCCATCTGCAGCAAATCGCGCAGCGCGAGCTTGTAGATCTCCTCGTCGCTCGCCCGCCAGAGCGGCTCGTCGCGCCAGAGCGACAGCTCGATGCAGAGGATCGTCCGATCCGCCCGAACCATGTCGCTGCTGACGTTCTTCTGCTCGGACATCCGGTTCACGCGGAACTGGCCGTCGAGCAGGTAGACCCAGTGGTAGTCGGTGAGCTGCGCGCGCTTGAGCGCGATGTAGATCAATTTCAGGCTGCGATACCTGAGCTTCGACGCGTGGGCCGCGACCGACGCGGGCAGCGCCGGCGTCATCATGCCGACGAGCGCGGGCAGCGGCAGCGTCGAGAGCACGCCGGCGCACTCGATCGACTCTTCCCGCCCCTCCCGCCGGAACACGACGCGCGCGATTCGATCGCCGTCGCGTTCCAGGCGCACCGCCGCCGCGTCCAGGAGGACGCAGTTCCCCTTGGCGCGCACGACGTTCGCCATGTTCTCGAACAGCACGCTGATCCCCTTGCGCGGGTACTTGTACTTCGTGAAATAGGTCGACGGATCGGCCTTGATGCCGAGCGTGCGCAGGATGATGTTCTTCAGATTCAGCTTGGCGACGCGCTGCGCCTGCTTCGACGAGATCTGCGACGTCGGCAGCCCCCAGACGCGCGCCGAATAGATCCCGAAGCACAGATCGTAGAGGGTTCGGCCGAGGTTCCGGACGCCCCACTCTTCGAACGAGTCCTCTTTCTTGGGCGGCGCCAGCGTCGACTTGATCGTCGCCACCAGATAGTCGATGACGATGCGCGCCGACAGCAGCGGGCTGACGCCGGTCAGCACCTGCAGCATCTCGAGCGGATAGATGTATTCCTTGCCGCGCAGCAGCACGCGCGTGCCGCGGGTGAGGATGAGCGGATCCTCGCCGAAGAACGGCTCGATGGCCGCGTGGATGTCGCGGCTCTCCTGGGTCTCGCGGATGTGAAACGTATGCGGACCGTAGTCGACGTCATAACCGCCGACGCGGATTGTCTTCCCCATCCCGCCGACGGCGCCGTCGCGCTCGAGCACCGTAACCGGATACCCGAGCTCCGACAAGCGCCAGGCGGCGGACAGTCCGGCCGGGCCGGCCCCGAGAACGACAATCGGCTGTGTGCTCATCTCGTCGAATGCTCTCGCGCGCGCTCGGCCCTCTCGGCCACGACGAAGTAGTACAGATTCGCGGCGAACGGCAGCCAGCGGAACGGCAGCCTGAAGCCCTCGCGCAGCCGGAATCCGTCGGCGAGCCAGCGGCGGGTCCTGCCGGGCGTCGTGAACGTCACGTGGTCGGGATAGCGGATCGGAAACTTCCGCAGCAGCAGCCGACCCGCGCTCATCGTCACGTCGTTCGGCACGACGATGACGACGATGCCGCCCGGCTTCAGGACGCGGCGGGCCTCCGCGAGCATGCGCCGCGGCTGGCGCGTGTGCTCGAGCACCGCCACCAGCAGCACGGCGCGGAACGACGCGTCGGCGAACGGCAGTTGATAGCCGTCCGCGCACAGCAGCAGCGGCGCCTTACCGGCGGCGCGCGTCACCCGCGTCATCGACACATCCATCTGCACCGGATGGATGCCGGTGCCGTCGAACATCATCCCCTCGCCGCAGCCGACCTCGAGGATGTCGCGGCCGGCGATGCCGGCCACGCGCGCCAGCACCTCGGCCCGGTACATCGCGTAGAAGTAGCCGACGATGCCGGTCACCTGCGATTCGTGGCCTTCGGCCTCGGCGACGTACTCGTGGAGCGCGCGCTCGCTCAGCTCACGCGGGTTGACGTGTGCCATCGATCTGCTGCTGAAGGAAGCGGTGAAGCCGGCCGACGCCGTCGTCGAAGCCGACCGACGGCGCGACGCCGAAGCGGTCGCGCATCGTCGTGTCGGCGCTGCGGAACTCGATGTACTCCTCGGTCACGCCCTGATGCTCGATCTGGAGCTGGACACCCAGCACCCGCGCCATCGATTCGACGACCGCGTTGACCGTCACCGGCGCGCCCGAGGCGAAGTCGATCGTGCCGGAAAAGCCGGCGGCGGAGGCAAGCGCCAGGAAGCCGTCGACGGCATCGTCGACGTACATGAAATCGATCAGGTTCAGACCGTTGCCGCGAATCGGAATCGTGCGCGCCCCGGACATCACCGCGCGCAGCAACCGCGTCGTGATCTTCCGCTCCGGCTCGTACGGTCCGTAGGCGCCGAAGAAGCGGACGTTGACGTAGCCGCCGATGGTCCGCCGCCGCTCGGCGGCGGCGCGGACGTAGTGCTCCGACGCGAGCTTCGCGATCGCATACGGCAGCAGCGGCGCGACCGGCGTCGACGGCGTGACCTCGCCCTGCAGGCCGTCATAGACCGCGCCGGAGGAAACGTAGACGAAGCGGTCGGCGCGCAGGTGCTCGAGCAGCGTCACGACCGCGAGCGTGTTGCGCTGCAGATCCCAGGCGGGATGCTCCGCCGACCTGGCGGGATCGCCGTTGGCGGCGAGGTGGAGGCAAGCGTCGACCCGGCCGGTCACCGCCACCAGCGCGGCGACGTCGGTCGGCTCCGTCAGGTCGCAGCGGATCGCCTGCACGTGCGACAGCCCCTGCTCGCGCACGAACGCGTCGAGCGTCGAGTCCTGGTGATAGGCCGCCCAGACGCGGCCGCCGTGCGGCGCGCGCAGCAGCACGTTCCGGCCGATGAATCCCGACGCGCCCGTCACCAGCAAATTGGCAAGGCTCAAGGTTCAACTCTCAAGGTTCAACTCTCAAGATTCAACTTGTGCCTTGGTCTTGTGCGTTGCCAGTTGTGAGTTGAGCGTTGTCATGTGCTCGGCGTACCAGGGGATCGTCCGGGCGATGCCGCTCTCGAGCGAGATCGTCGGCTGATAGCCGAGCAGCGCGATCGCCTTCTCGATCGACGGCACGCGCAGGTCGACCTCGGGACCGGGATGCGGCTTGAACACGATCGTCGACTGCGAGGCCGTCAGGCGGATGATCATGTTGGCCAGCTCGAAGTTGGTGATGGTGCCCTGCGGGTTGCCGAGGTTGAAGGCGTGTCCGACCGCCTCGGGACGCTCCGCGCAGCGCAGCACGCCGTCGACGAAGTCGTCCACGTAGCACCACGCGCGAATCTGGGTGCCGTCGTTGTAGAGCGTGATCGGCGCGTGCTGCAGCGCCTGCAGGATCATACCGCGGATGGCGCCGTCGCCAACCTGCCGCGGCCCGTAGACGTTGAACGGCCGCACGATCGCCAGCGGCAGACCGTCTTCCTTGTAGTGCGCGAACGAGAGGTGCTCGGAGGCGAGCTTGCTCGCCGCGTAGACCCAGCGATTCTCGCCGACCGGTCCGATGGTCGTCAGGTCGTCTTCCTTGCCCTTGTGGATGAACGGCCCGTAGACCTCGCTGGTCGAGAACTCGACGAACCGCTCGACGCGCGTCGCCAGCGCGGCGCGCACGACCTGGTTCGTGCCGAGCATGTTCACCTCCATCGTCGTGACGGCGTTGCGATCGACGGAGTAGACGCCGGCGATGGCCGCGCAGTGGATGACGATCTGGCAGCCGTCGATGGCGCGCCGCGTGGCGTCGCCGTCCATGACGTCGCCTTTGATGAACCGCAGGTTGCGATGGCCGTCGAGGTCCGCGAACTGGATCGCGTTGCGGTGCAGGTTGTCGTAGACGACGACTTCGTTGGCCTCGACCAGGCGCTGGGCCAGGTGCGAGCCGATGAAGCCGGCGCCGCCGGTGATGCAGATCCGCTTGCCGGTCAGGCTCACAGCGCCACCTTCCGCTTCAGGACGATCGCCGCGTCCTGGCGGAGCGGCAGGAGTTTGTCGGGCGCGACGCCGTCGGCCTGCAGCGCCGCCAGATGGCGGTCGCCGCGCTCGAGGGTCGCGACGATCATCAGGTCGTACGAGACTTGCGTGTGTTCGCGCACCGGCAGCACCGCCATGCCGAGAAAGCTGTGGCCCCCTTCGACGTCGAACACCGCGACCGGCTCGAGGCCGAATTCCTTGAGCGAGAGATAGGCGAGCTCCGCGGCCTCGCCGCGGCCGTAGATGGCGACGCGCCGGTGCGCGGCCGCGCACTCCTGCAGCACGGCGCGCAGGTGCTGGCGCACCTCGCCGTAGAGCGCCAGCGAGTAGTCCATGAACTCATAGGTCAGCCGCGCCTTTTCGGCGATGCCGCGCGGCGTGATCAGATAGCTGATGCGGTTCGACTGCACGTTGACGCACTTGATGTAGCCCTTGCGCACCAGCCGTCGCAGATAGATGTTGGTCAAGCCGAGCGCGATCCCGAGGCGGCTTGCGAGGCTGCGCTGTGTGACCCGCGAATCCTGCTCGACCGCCTCGAGCAGCTTCAGGTCGCGATGCGCTTCGATGTCCATGACTGTCCAATCCCGTTCTCGAAAAACCGCTTCTGCGTATAGAGCGCCGCCGTCGCGAGGTGATCGGTGATCTGCTGACTGGTGCCGGCCTTGTGGTAGATGTCCGACGCCGGCTGGCGGCCGCGGCGCAGCTGCTGCTCGACGGCGCCGCGAATCGCCTCCGCGTCGTAGGGCGCGTGCACCACGTTAGCGGCGTGCAGACGTCCCTGCTGCCGCATGCCGATGTTCACGACCGGCGTGCCGAGGTACGAACACTCCTTGATGCCCGCCGACGAGTTGCCGACGAGACACGCCGCCATCTTCAGGAGCGCGATGAACTCGTCGACCGGCACGTTGGTGATGAACCGCATCTTCTCGGTCGCCGCCTCGTGGTGCTCCCGGAAGTGCCGGATCGTCTCGGCCATCTCCGCGGTGCCCGCGTCGGGATTCGGCCAGAACCAGATCGTCTGAAGGCCCAGCGCGCCGACCGCGCGCAGCGTGATCTCGAGATGGCGCCGGTTGTCGGACTCGGTCGTGACCGGATGCTGGATGACCATCAGGAACGGCTGCGCGAGGTCGACGTCGTGGCCGACGCCGCTGCCGTTGATCCGCTCGTTGGTCATCGCGGTCTGGACCTGCGACGCCAGCTCGACGTCGAGCGAGCCGGTGTTGAACACGTACTGCGGGTCCTCGCCCATCGCCAGGACGCGCCGCTGCGCGTCGTCGTTCGTGACGAAATGCAGGTGCGCGAGCTTGGTGATGGCGTGGCGGACGCTCTCGTCGATGCTGCCCGACACGTCCCCGCCCTCGATGTGAGCGATCGTCCTGTTCAAGTAGGCCGCCGCCATGGCAATCGCCAGCTGCTCGAAGCGATCGCCGCAGATGACGACGACGTCGGGGTCGATGGCGTGGAGGCCGTTGGTGAACTCGAGCGCCGTCAGGCAGGCGGTTTTTGCCATCGCGACGTGATTGCCGCCTTCGATGACGTTGAACAGCGACGCGGCAATCGTGAAGCCGCCCGCTTCGATGTCGTCGGCGATGTGCCGGCTGTACTTGTCCAGGAGAATCGATCCGCCCAGCATCAATTCGAGCTCGATGCGCGGATCCTGGTGGAGCTTCTTGATCAGCAGCTGGCTGCGCCCGTAGTAGGCGCGGCTGGTGATCGGAAAGCAGATGCGACGGCGGCCGCTCCGGGCGATCCTGCCGCTGGCCGACGCGAAGACGGTATCCATGGACATCAGACGCGAGATGGATCGTGGTTGACGACGATCGTCTTCCACTCGCAATAGACGTCGAGCGCCTCGGTGCCGGGCTCGCGGAAGCCGTTGCCGGAGTTCTTCACGCCGCCGAACGGCATGTGCGGTCCGGCGCCGTAGGTCGGCCCGTTGATCGACACGAGCCCGGCGCGATAGCGCGCGATGAACTGCTCGATGCGGTTGCTGTTGAACGTGTGAATCGCGCCCGTCAGCCCGAACGCGGTGGCGTTCGCCAGCTGGATCGCCTCATCGAAGCCGGCGACGCGATACAGGCACGTGATCGGGCCGAACTGCTCCTGCTGCGACAGCTCGTCGTCGTGCGCGAGGGAGTCGAGGATGGTCGGCGCCATGTAGTAGCCGGGCGCCAGCGCCTCGACGGCGCCGCCGCCCAGCAGGACGCGGGCGCCGCGGCCGACCGCCGCGTCGACGGCGCGCAGCAGACGATCGAGGTTGGCGCGTGAGATCACCGGTCCGCAGTCGTCCTGCGGTCCCGACCCGACCTTGACCGCCTTGGCGCGCGCCACGATGGCGTCGCGGAACGCGTCGTAGACGCGATCGAAGACGATGATGCGGCTGCCGGCCGCGCAGCGCTGACCGGCGTCGATGAACGCCGACGCCACGGCGTGCTCCGCCGCCAGCGTCACGTCGGCATCGTCGCAGACGACGAGCGGGTTCTTGCCGCCCAGCTCGAGGCACACTTTCGCGAGGACCGGGCGTTCGCTGACCGTCTTCTGAATCTGCTTGCCGGTCGGCACCGAGCCGGTGAAGCTCACCAGCCCGACCCGCGGATCTTCGATCAGCGGCGGCCCCACCTCGGCGCCGGTGCCCTGCACGACGGAGTACACGCCGGACGGCAGCCCGGCGTCGCGCAGGATCCTGCCGAAGGCGACGGCGGTGTACGGCGTCAGCTCGTGCGACTTGGCGACGACGGCGTTCCCGCACAGCAGCGCGGGAAAGGCCTTCCACGCGACGCCGGCGAGCGGACTGTTGAACGGCATGATGGCGGCGCACACGCCAATCGGCGCACGCTCGGTCCGCACGCTGCGGTTCGGCACCGGGCTCGTCATCGTCTTGCCGTAGAAGCGGCTGCCTTCGCTCTCCATGAAGACGCCGAGATCCGCCGACGATCCGACTTCGGCGATCGCGTTCTTCCACGGCTTGCCGGTCTCGGTCTGCACGATCTCGCCGAGCTCGCGCTCGTGCGCGCGCAGCAGCGCCGCGGCGCGTCCGAGCACGGCGCCGCGCGCCGGCGCCGGCAGACGGCTCCACGACTCCGCCGCCGCGGCGGCGGCGGTCACGGCGCGTTCGACGTCACGCCGCCCGCCGCGCGCGACGCGCGCGACGACGCGATCGTCGATTGGCGATCGCTTCTCGAACGGCGAGCCGCCGTCGAGCGACGGCGTCTCCGTGTCCGCTATCCAGTGATTGATTTGTTCGGGATACACGAGAGGGCGGCTCGCTCGATGCCGGCGGCGTCGAGACCGTGATGAGCGAGGACTTCGGGATTGCTGCCGCACGCCGGCACGTCGATGAGGCCGAGCGATCGAACCTCGCAGGCGAGCCCGGCGCGCGCGATCGCGGCCGCGACCATCACGCCCTGACCGAGCGTGACGTAGTGGTTGTCGAGCGTGAGCACGGCGGTGAACCGGCGGAGCGCGTCGGCGATCCATTCGTCATCGATGCGATTCAGCCACGGCAGATCGATGACGGCGGCGCTGACGCCCTGCCGCGCGAGCGCCTCGGCGGCGTGCCAGGCATTCGTCATCAGCAGCGGACCATAGCCAATCAGGGCGATGTCGCGGCCGTCGCGCAGCGTGACGCCGCGGCCCGGACGCATGGCATGCGAATCGGGCACACGATACGGCAGGTCCATCGGCACGTTGACGAACCGCAGGTAGGTGCTCTCGCTGTTCTCCTCGACGGCCCAGCGGATGGCGAGGCGCGCCTCGCGCTCCGAGCACGGCTCGATGGCCGTCAGCCCCGGCACCGACCCGATGGCGGAAATGTCGCGCACCGACTGGTGCGAGTGCCCCGGCCCGCCGGGCACGACGCCGGCGAGTGTCCCGGTGTAGACGATCTTCGTCCGCTCGGTCGCGTTGTTGTAGATCTGCTCGTTGGCGCGCGTCGAGAGGAAGCAGGCGAACGAGTGGACCACCGGCAGCACGCCGTTCAGCGCCATGCCGCCCGCCGCCGAAACCATGTGCTGCTCCGCGATGCCGCACTCGATGAAGCGCTCGGGCAGCTCCGCCTTGAACGCCTCGATGCCGCAGTCCGAGAGCAGATCCGCGTCGAGCACGACGATCTCCGGCCGCGTCCGCGCCATCTGCAGGAGCTCGTCGCCGTAGGCGAGGACGAGACGCTCCGGATGCGACGGCGCCGTCCGCGTTGGCCGCGGCGCCGGCGTGAAGGCGAGCGCCGGGCGTCCAAGGTCCGCCAGCCGAGCGTTGATGCGCGTCGTCAGCTCCTCGACGGCCGCGACGTAGTTCTCGAGCGACGGCGCGCCGGCGTGGAAGTGATACGTCTGGTCGCCGCACGCCACGCCTTCCATGAACGACACGCCCTTGCCCTTGACGGTGTCGGCAATCAGCACGTTCGGCCGATCGGTGACGGTGCGGAAATGCGCGAAGGTCTCGCGCAAGGCGCCGAAGTCGTGGCCGTCGGCGCGGCGGACTTCCCAGCCGAACGCGCGGAACTTGTCCTCGAGCGGTCCGAGATCGCTGACGGCGGCGACTGCCGTATCGGACTGGAACTTGTTGTGATCGACGATCGCCCAGATCTCCGACAGCCGCTCGTTCGCGGCCGGCTGCAGCGACTCCCAGATCTGCCCTTCCTGCAGCTCGCCGTCACCGGTCATGACGACGATGCGGCCGCGTTTGCCGAGCTGCCGGCGCGCGCGCGCCATGCCGTAGGCCTTGGCGAGGCCCATGCCGAGCGAGCCGGTGTTGGTGGCGATGAACGGCGTCGCGACGTCGGGATGGCCGGGCAGGCCGTCGAGGCGGCGCAGACGGTGCAGCAGATCGAAATCGAGCTTGCCGAGCGCGATGAGCAGCGCGTAGAGCGCCGGCGCGTCGTGCCCCTTCGACGAGAAATAGGTGTCGGCGTGCGCGGCGCCAGAGTTGACGTCGGAGAGCTCCTCAGTCCACAGCCAGGTGATGAGGTCGGTGGAGCTGAAGCTCGAGCCGATGTGGCCGGACCCCGCCTGCATGATCATGTAGAGCGTGTTCAGCCGGCACAAATCGGCGACGAGCGCCGCGCGCGCAATCGGATCCGCCGTCGCCGCCCGCGCCAACGCAATCGCCTCGGCCGAGGCATACGTCAACCCGCCGGAGCCGGCGAGCTGTTTATCTGAATGATCCTTTTCGCCCATCCCTTGACCCTGACCCTTGACCCTCTTCCCTATCCTTCAGCCCTTAGCCCTCGGCCCTGCGCGCGTCAGCGCGCGGTCCAGCCGCCGTCGACGACCAGCGTCGCGCCGGTCATGTACGCCGAGGCGCGCGAGGCGAGGAACACGACCGCGCCGTTGTAGTCGTCGTCGTTCGCCATGCGCCCGAGCGGCGTGCGCTTCTCGTATTCGCGGACGAACTCGGGCGCGTGTCCCGGCTCGCGGACGCCGCCGGGCACGAGCGTGTTGACGCGCACGCCGAACGGCGCGCAGTACTCGGCGAGCCAGCGCGTGAAGTTGAGCACCCCGGATTTCGCGACGCTGTAGCCGACGGGCTTGAAGTACTCGGCGCCGTCACGCCGCTTGAAGTCGTAGAGGCTCTGATCCGGGGAAACGACGCCGTAGGTCGAGGACACGTTGATGATGCTGCCCGTCATTGATGTATGGGTTGCGGATGTATGGGTTGCGCGGCGCGCCGCCGCGCGGTAGGCGGCGATGAACGACTGAGAGGCGACGAGCGCGCTCTTCAGATGGGAATCGAGCATGGCGTGCCACGCCGATTCCGGATAGCGCTCGAAGGGCCCGGTCTCCAGCGCGCCGTCAACGACAGCGGCGGGCGACGAGCCGAGCCCCGCGTTGTTGACCAGGATGGTCGCCACGCCGAACTGCGCGGTGACCGCGGAGACGGCGCGATCGACGGCGGCGCGATCGGTCAAGTCCACGACGTGTACTGAGATCGGCGCACCCGCGTCGATCGACGCCCGCAGCGAAGGACTCGGGTCGCCCCGCAGGTCGAAGAGCGCGACCGAGGCGCCCGCATCCGTCAACGCACGGGCATACTGACTGCCGAGCCGGCCCAGGCCGCCCGTCACGATTGCAACGGCACCGTCGAGGCGGAAGGGGCTGGGGGCTGGGGGCTGGGGGCTCAAGGCTCGGGACTCGGGGCTCGATTTTGACTTGCGACTTGCGACTTGTGCAGCTTCGCCCTCTCGCTTACAGAACAAGCGCTGTGACGGCGTTGACTGTTCATTGAGGGATATCCAGCGACTCGTCGTACCGCAGGCAGGTGGTCTGGACCTACCAAACATGTATGCAGAGAGCCGAATCCACGTGATTTATCGGTTGAAGCGGCAGAATTGTGCAGGCAAGGCCGACCGTGTCAGGCGGCGGGTTGGGGGGCGCCGGCAGCTGCCACACGGCGCGGCCGCCGGAGGTACTTCGCCCAGTCGCCAGCGCTCAGGCCGCTATGCCGCAGGTGGGCCGCCGCCAGTTCCAAGCGGCCCTTTTTCACCGCCCGGATGGCCAATTTTGCGGCGGCAAACGCGACGTTCCGCCGGGCGACCTCCAGTTCCCTGCCCCGCAGCGGGCATTCCGGGTGCCTCAGCGCTTCCCAATAAAAACGGGCGGCTCTCGCCTGATCAAATGCAGACTCGGACGTTTGGAGGTGCTGTCCCTCATGAACGCGGTACCAATAGAGGTCGGCGGGTATCAGGAGAGCGCTGACCGACCGGCACGCTCGGAGCCAGAAAGCAAGGTCCGAATGAGGTCCGAGGTCTTCGAACCCGCCCAGGTGATTGAACCGTTCGGTCCTGAACAGCGCGTTCGCCGGCCCCTGGTTGAACATGCCGAATCCGAGAAACTCGCGTTGGTAGCTGAGATATGGCGTTGAGACGATCGGACACGGCGCTCCCGCCCATGCCCGGTGAGCGGAGAGCGCGAAGGCTGCCGCCGGCGCGTCCGACAGGTAACGCACCATGACTTCCAGGCAGTG
>Ga0081539_10006488_pt1 | contig 11194 bp, 13 predicted proteins | sample TabmetS4T2R2_FD_71023 | JGI IMG/M metagenome (GOLD analysis project Ga0081539, IMG submission 71023) | Tabebuia heterophylla rhizosphere microbial communities from the University of Puerto Rico - S4T2R2 | ecosystem: Host-associated > Plants > Roots > Rhizosphere ... | reverse complement strand
GCGCCATCACGCGCGTCACGTGATTGCGTTCGAGCCGATGCCGGATTTGGCCGAGGCGCTGCGGACAAAGTTCAGGCGCGGCGTGACGGTGAAAACGGTGGCACTGTCCAACCAGACAGGTACCGCATCGCTCTGCATGCCCGTGGTGGATGGCGTCAGAGTTACCGGTTGCTCGACGGTTTCATCGGCGGCCGCTGCCAAGTATCCCGACTATCACCCCCCATCGACGTCTGCATGGACACGCTCGACAACGTCTATGGCGGCCAGGCCGGCTTCATCAAGATCGATGTCGAAGGCCATCAACAGGCGGTGCTCGAAGGAGCGCTGCAGACGATCCGGCGCTGCCGGCCGCGCCTGCTTGTCGAGGTCGAGGAGCGTCTCTCGCCAGGCGGATTGGCTCCCGCAAGGGCCTACTTCAAGGGACTCGGTTACACCGGATATTTCGTATGCAAGGGCAAACTGGAACCGATCGACCGGTTCTCGGTTGCCGAGCACCAACAGCCCGCAAACGTGCCCGACCTAACGGCGCCGCTGACAGGGCGGCAGAGGTTCGGCCGCTATCTCTACAATTTCATCTTTCTCCCGCCGGGGGAGCCGGACTCGACACTCGACCGCATGTCGGATCGTCTGAAGCGGCTATGACCGTCTCGATGCAACAAATGATTTGGCCTCGTTTTCGTGCGCCCGCAGACAGCCGCGGACAATCGGTGCACAGACCGCCTCCTTGCCGAACATGTCGTCGTTGTCGCCGGTGTAGTTGACCGCGACCACCTTGCCGTCGACGACGCGGACGATGGCGTGGCAGTAGGAGCCATTCTCGCCAAGCTTGAAGCCGCCGCCGACAATCGGCAGCGTGATCTGCATGCCGCCGGTGTTCTCGTACTTGATTTCATAAGAGTACAGCGCGGTCCGCGCATTGAGCTGCTTGGTGCGGGTCGGAATGCCCGCGCAAGACTGCAAAGTATCGGCGTCCATGCCGAGCATCATCGAGCGGCCCTTCTCGGCAGTGTCATGGCGGGTCGCGCAGGCGCCAGCCGCCAGAAGAACAAGCGTTCGCAGCAGGATCGACAGTCTAGGCATGGGCGTTCCTCCGGCGTGGCTATTGCCGGATCCTGGCCTCCAGCCCGCCTCGTCAGGAGGCGAGGGTAGAGGGACCCGGCCCGTTGGTTCTTTCGACGCCGATCTGAATACGCACCCCGAGTGGAATAAGTTCCACCAGATGTCGTTTGCGACGCTGTTTGCACGGCGCGCGCTCGCATGTGAGGCCGCCAAGATGCGGTCGGATACCCAGCGTTCGCCAGCTCTCAGTCAAGCAGTTGCGTCCGGAGGGACGCCTGGTCATCCCCGTTGCCACAGGCCGCCGGCGGGCGCCGTCGAGGTTCCGGCCTTGTGCAACGGCCGGCCCTGCAGTTCTTCCTGGAAGAACCGCTTCAACCCATCCTGAGAGCGCGACACCACGGTCGCACCGTCCGGGAAGAAGATGTCGACAGTATCGTCGAACGTGTCGGCGAAATGGTCCTGCTCGCCGTGCAGGACCATCGGCACCCCGATACGCGCATTCACGTAGTTCTGCACGTCCATCAACTGCTTGCCGCGCGAATGGGGTTGGCCGAGCAGCCGCTCCTCGACGAAGACGTTTGAAGCGCGGTCATCTGCCGGAACGATCGAGAACAGATCGTAGTCGCCGTGGACGAAGACGCGCATGGATGGAATGCGATAGTTGTTCCGCCATGTCACCACTGCGCCGTAGCGCGGCTGCGACGGGTCGTCCTGGACGCCGTAGCGCTGCGCATTGGTCACCGGCTTCGGGCCGGGCGGTGCAAGGTGGGACTGGAAGTGTTCGCGCCACTCCTTCAGCGCCTTGGGGTACTTGCCGGCCTTGTAGGCAGCGGGTCCGACGATGTTGGGATCGACGACCAGGCCCGCGACTTCCTGCAGCTTGCCGTTCAGCACCACGTTCTCGTCGGCGGTCTTGGCTTTGCAAATCGATGTGCTTGGGAATGAAGCCTGGCCTGCCGATGTAGGGCAACGCGGCCGGATTGGTCCGGCGCACCAGGATGAAGACCTTGTACACGACGGCCGCTTGCGCGAAGGCGGCGACGTCCTGATGCCGCATATGATGCAGCGTCTCGGGATCCTGACACTGTATCGACAACACCGCAGTCATGTGAGCTCTCGCCGGGTTGCATCGTCATCGAAGGCGTTCACGCGCCGCCGACGATGCCCCGTATGCGGCATGTCACTGCGAATCGACTGTGGCGGTTGCCACAAACGATCAACGCAGCATCGAGTTCAGCCAATGACCGACGCGTTCGCCCGCGGCTCGCATCGGTTCAAACGGATCGGAACGTCGCGGCGGGTAGGAGCGGCTGGCCTGCAAGTCGCGCCGCGTGGCTTGCGGCGAGGGATCCTCGCGCAGCTGCGCCAGCAACTCGCGGTCGATCGTGCCGGTTTGTGGTTGGCCCCGGGCCTGCTGGTAGCGCATGACAGCGCGTGTCGTCATGGCCCCGGCGGCGCCATCGACCGGCCCGGGATTGAATCCGAACCATCGGAGCCTCGTCTGGACTTCCTTCACCTCGTCGCGCTCCAGCGATCCCTGGTTCGAGGCCGATTCGCCAGAAGCTGGCTGGCCGGCTGTCACAGGCTCCGCGCTCGCCGATGAGGAGGGCGGGCCGGGCGGCGTCGTCGGCTCGAGCGGAGCAGGGGCGCGTTGGGCGGCTGGCTTGGCAACCTCCGAAGGAGGTTTCCCTTCGATGGGCGATGGCGATCTTGGCGCCGATGACGTCGGCTTGGCCTCGGAGGGGATCGACGCCGGCACGGCATCCGCCATCGCGACAGACGAGTCCGGCTGGGGACGCGACGCGGATAGCGAATCGAACGACACGCCGCTCATCGCGGCAAGAATGACGATGGCCGAGCCGGCGGCGGCCCCAATTGCGAAACCAAGAACCAATCGCAGGCGGCGGGCTCGCGAACGGTCGTACGCCTTCAGAGCGTCTCGGCGTGCCGCCTTCGCTGCGGCGGGATCGACGGCGTGTTGCTGAGCCGCTCGCTCGGCAAGCTGGCGCGACAGGTCGTCCGCCCACTGCGTGGAGAGCTCATCGCCTCGGGTACTGCGTGTACCCGGATCAGGCGATGTTTCAGGGCGCAGGCTGCGCACCGGGATCTTGTTCGCGCCTGGAACAGTCTGCCCGGGATTGCCGCGCAACGATCCGCGCATCTGGTTTGCGGAAGTGGTCGCGCCGGCCAGGGCTCTTTGCAGGCAGTGGTCGAGATCGACCATTCGATAGGGCTTGCTGAGAAATATGCCGTACCGTTCCGCCGCCGCGATGTCCGGCTCAGCGCCGGATGTGAGTATCGTCTTGGTGCCCGGATGGTGCTCGCGAACCAGGCGCAAGGAATCTATTCCCTGCGCGCTGCCCGGCATTTCCAAGTCCGCAAACACGACATCGACTCGGCGTTCATCGAGAACGCGCCGCGCCTCGTCGAAATCTGCAGCCTCGATCGCCTCGAAGCCCGACTGTCGAAGATGGTTTGCGGTCAAATCGCGTTCGGCAGGCTCGTGCTGCACCACCAGGACAGTGGCGGCTCTCATAGCGGCAGCAGCCTCAGCCACGATTCGCTCGTTCAGGCAATGGCGATCCTCTCGAACCCCAACCTGAACTATTCACCTCCTGGGGGCCGCCGGGCTGAGTCCAATTTGTGACCTGTCTGGAGCTAGCCTGCCACCCCGCCCTCATCGGCACCCAATTCCAGCGCTTCGCGCTCGTCCCGCTCCGCATCGAGGGTAAGCCTCACGGCGAGCTCGCGCAGCCGCGGCGCGACGGGATCGTCGGGCGCCTGCTCCGCCAGTGTCCTCGCCTTGCCCGCCAAGTGTCGATAGCGCCGCGCCCGGCTGTTGAGATAGTCCGCAGAAAGAGGCATCCGGCCCGCCTGCCCGTGTAGCCGATCGATGGTCGGCGCTCACTTTGACGAGTAGCGCAACTTCGCGGGAGGCACGGTGGCCAAAATCACAGTGGCCTTGCACAAAAGCGACGTTGCACATGCGTTACCATGTGGCACCTGCAATCCCCGCGGGAGTATGCTTGTCCGATACGACCGATTGGGGAAAGCCATGAAAGAGCTGGCTGTGGTCGTCGCCGCGCTGGCATTGCCGGTTTGTGGACCGGCGGTTGCCAATGATTGGGCGCAATTCAGCGTATCCAGCTTGGCGAGCGGAACTGCCGGGATCGCGGCCAGAGTTTCGGGCGTGATCGACGACCGGCACGGAACGCGGGCCGCCCAGCTCGTGGTCACCTGTTCGGACAACAGCACGGGAGTATTTCTCAGCGCCGACTATCTCGTGTTCGGCGGCGATATCGTGCGTGTTGAATACACCGTCGACCGGGGCGCCGCTCAACGGGCGTACTGGCACGTCTGCGCCGGTGACCTGTGTGCGGGCCTCTGGAATGGTTCGGGCATCCCGTTCGTGCGCTCGCTATTGGATGCGACGGTCTTGCGCATGAGACTGTCACGGCATTTCGGAGGACCGATCTCCGCAACCTTCGCCGTCCAGGGAGCGCGCGATGCTCTGGCAGAGGTCCGCCGGCAATGCGGCTGGACAGGACCGTAGCGCGTCCGTTGTCAGCTTCCTTTGAGGTCGGCAGGTCGTCGCCGACTGCGGCGGAACTGGCCACCTCCCGCCTCCGCCGATAAGCTGCCGCGGCACCGGGGAGGCGTTCATGAGAGGCAGCTACATTACAATCGCCGCCAAGGACGGCGGCCGCTTCAAGGCCTATCTCGCAAAGCCGGAAAAGGGCAGTGGCCCGGGCATTGTGCTGTTGCAAGAGATCTTCGGCGTCAACGCCTACATTCGCGACGTTGCCGACTACTACGCCGAGGAAGGCTATGTCGTTCTGGCGCCCGACCTGTTTTGGCGTCTGGAACCCGGCGTCGAGCTCGGCGAAGCCGAGTTCGACAAGGCTTTCGCGCTCTACCAGAAATTCGATGTGCCCAAAGCGGTCGAGGACATCGCCGCGGGCGTGGCTGCGCTCAAGGCCGAGCCGGGATGCGTGGGCAAGGTCGGCGCCTTGGGCTTCTGCCTCGGCGGGACGCTCGCCTATCTCGCCGCGGCGCACTGCGGCGTCGAATGCGCGGTCGGCTACTACGGCGTCGGCATCGAGAAGATGCTCGACTTGGTACCAAGCATAAAAGGTCCGATGGCCCTGCACTTCGCGGCCGAGGACAAGTTCGTGCCGGAGGCAGCGCGTGAGCAGGTCAAGGCGGCGTTCGCCGGCAATCCAAACGTCGAGATCTACGTCTATCCAGGGGTGGACCATGCGTTCGCTCGCCCGGGTGCGCATGCCTACAACAAGCCCGCGGCGATGATGGCTCATTCGCGCTCGATCGCCCTGTTCCGGCGAGTCATGGGCCCCCATCTCGATCTCAGCACGCTGTGGGACCAGCACTGCTACCATGAGTTCGTGACCCGCGACGTCGACGCCACCATGGCGACCATGGTGGCGTCGCCCTACGTCAACCATGTGCCGACCATGACGGGCGGCGTGGGCCAGCGCGAGCTGGCGCGCTTCTACCGCCACCACTTCATCCCGACGACGCCCTCCGACACCAAACTGATCCCGATCTCGCGAACCATTGGCGCCGACCGGGTCGTCGACGAAATGCTGTTCTGCTTCACCCACGACATTGAGATCGACTGGATGCTGCCGGGGCTGAAACCGACCGGCAAATACGTCGAGATCCCGCTGGTCGCCATCATCTGCTTCCGGGGCGGCAAGCTGTATAACGAGCACATCTATTGGGACCAGGCCTCGGTACTGGTGCAGATCGGCGCGCTCGACGCCCGGGACTTGCCGGTGGCCGGCATCGAGACCGCCAAGAAGCTCGTGGATGAGTCGCTGCCCTCGAACGGGCTGATGAAGAGATGGGCGGAGAGCGCGGCAAGGTAGGGGAGGCGCCCATGCAGATCCAGGGCAGCGTCGCGCTGGTCAGCGGCGCCAATCGTGGCATTGGCCGCGCGTTCGTCGAGGCTCTGCTGGCACGCGGGGCCGCCAAGATCTATGCCGGTGCGCGTCGGCCCGAGCGACTGGCCGACCTGGTCGAGCGCGGCAAGGGTACGGTCGTGCCGATCAGGCTGGACATCACGCAAGCCGCCGACATTGCGGCCGCCGCCGGTCAATGCCGCGATGTGACCCTTCTCGTCAACAATGCCGGCATCAACCTGCAGGCCGGGCTGATCGCGGCCAAGGATTTAACAGCAGCCCGTGCCGAAATAGAGACCAACTATTTCGGACCGCTCGCCATGTGTCGCGCTTTCGCGCCTGTTCTTGCGGACAACGGCGGCGGCGCGATCATCAATATGCTGTCGATCCTGGCGCGCGTGAACCTGCCGATGTACGGCTCGCTGTGCGCCTCCAAGGCGGCGGCGCTGTCCCTCACTCAGGGCGTGCGGGCCGAGCTTGCCAGTCAGGGCACACGCGTGGTGGCCGTCATGCCGGGCGCGGTGGACACCGACATGGCACGCGATTTCCCGCCGCCCAAGCTGCCGCCGTCCGACGCCGCCCGCGCCGCGCTCGACGGTGTCGAGCAGGGTCTCGAGGAGGTCTATCCCGGCGAGATGGCGAGCGGCATGAGCCAAGGGCTGGCCGCTGATCCTAAAGCGGTGGAGAAGGATCTCGCGAAGTATCTGCCGGCGTAAGCGACATCAGCCGCCCGAGGCGGAGCCCGGGCGGCTGACTTCGATCGCGAAAGCCTGCCGTGCGCGCTACGGCGACACGCGGATGTTCACGCGGCGGTTCCTGGGCTGGTTGACCTGCTGCGCCGTTGGCACCAGCAGGCCCTGTTCTCCCTCGCCGACGATGCTGACCGACTGCGCCGGCACACCGCTTCCGATCAGGGCATCCTTGACCGCATTGGCGCGGCGCATCGAAAGCGCCTGGTTGTAGGCCACCGAACCCGTCGTGTCGGTGAAGCCGGTCACCGTCACCTTGGCGCTCGGAAACGACTTGGCGACGCCTGCTGCCTCAGTGACTGTGGCCTGCGCCTCAGAATTGAGCGTCGTGCTGTTCAGGTCGAAGAACACCATCCAGTCCTTGGTCGGCGGCGGCGGCGGTGCCGCCGGTGGCGGGGCAAGCTGAGCCGACTGCTGGCAAGCGGCCGCGAAAAAGGCGATCCCAAGGATCATGAAGTGACGTTTGAGCATCAAAGTCCCCCCGTTCGGTGAAGTTCGCCGCCAGCCTCGGTACTTCTAAAGCAGGACGTAAAGCGAACTTCGAGACGTTAAGTAGCCTATAGGTTTTGCCGCTCGAGGGCAAACCCAACCAACACCAGTACGCGCGTTGGCTCTATTACGCTGACGCAAAGCACGCTGGGCATCAATTGAATTTCGCGGAAAAGCAGTAGGTATGAGGCGAAATACCAACTTCTTTCGCAATTGCAGCGTCATCGGTTCCCGCAAGGTTCTGCAACCTGGTAGCCCTCGCAAACGGCTTGCCGCGCAAATCGCTTGCAATCCGCCTGTTGGCGGAAGGGCGGGTCGTCGCGGACGCGATGGCTCGCCTGCAGAAACGGCCAGAACCTGATGGGCCCGCTACGCCTGTCCCTGCGTATCGATCGTTCCCTTGCGCAGGATCACGTTGCCATAGAACCGGCGCTCGCCTGTCTGCACGACGACGAAGGCAGTGCTGGCGCGGGCATAGAAGGCGCGCCGTTCGAGGTAGTGCAGTGCGACCGCGGGCTGGCCTGCGCGGCTGACCAAGGTCGCGATCTCCTGGTGTATTGGCTCGCGCCCGCCTGGATCGCCCACCATCTCCATGGCGGCGACAGAATGCGGCTCGGTACGGTCGAGCGGCAGAACGCTCAGCACCGCGGTGAGCACAGGTGCCAGCGCGCAGCCATCCATGCGGATCAAACGGCGCGCTGTCCTCTCCGCAGGGAAGTTCGCGTCGGCAAGCACGATGTCGTCGCCGTGGCCCATGGCCCGCAGCGCCTGCAGCAGCTCTGGGCCGAGCAGCGGGTTGAGACCGATCAGCATCCCATTTCTCCAACGTTGAGCCGATAGGCCTCGATGGCGTTTGCGCCCCACACCTGCGAGCCGTCCTCCGCGCCCACGGAGCGCAGGCACGTCGCGGCCACCCGCTTGACTTCGGCATAGTTGCTGGCCAACAGGCAGACCGGCCAGTCCGACCCGAAGATCACTCGATTCGCGCCGAAGCTGTTCCAGACGTGGCGAACGGCCGGCATCAGCTGCGCCGCCGTCCAGCCGCGCCAGTCGGCCTCGGTGAGGAGGCCCGACAGCTTGCACCAGACGTTGGGCTGTTCGGCCAGGGCTGCGATGCCGGCGCGCCACGCTTCCGTGATGCCCGAACTGAGAGTCGGCTTCGCCGCATGATTGAGGATGAAGTGCCCTTGCGGAGCATCGCGAATCATCTCGATCGCGGGGCCAAGCTCTCGTGTGCGCACCAGAAGGTCGTAGGCGAGACCATGCCGGAATACGGCTTCGAGGCCACGCCGTACGTCCGGGCGCGGCAGCCAGCGCGGGTCGTCTTCGTCGTGCACCTGGTGGCGGATACCGACCAGTTTGGGGCGGGACGCAAGATGGGTGAGGGTCGCGTCGATGGCAGGATCGCTGAGGTCGACCCAGCCGACGACGCCGGCGACGAAGGGCGTCGTCTCGGCAATGGCGAGAAAAGCTTCAGTTTCCTCGATCGAGGAGCAGCACTGCACGACGATCGTTGCGTCGACGCCGTTCGCCGCGAGCAGCGGCGCAAGGTCGCCGGGACCGAAACGGCGCCGCAGTGGCGCCATCTCCGCGCCCTCCATCCAGGGATAGTCGAATTGCGCCGGATCCCAGAAGTGCTGATGGGCATCGATCACCGGCCGGCTCACACTTGCACCCCCGGCAGCGGAGCCCTCGGATCGACCAGTGCATGGCGGCGGAGCGCGCGCCAGAAATCGACAGGGATGGGCTGCGCAGCCATCGCCACGCTTTCTTCGATCTCGGCCGCGGTGCGCGCACCGAGGACGGCACCAGTCACCACCGCATGAGCGAGGGCAAACTGGATTGCCGCGGCCTTCAGGTCGATTCCATGCTCGCGGCACAGGTGCTGCAGGCGTTGCGCGCGCGTGATCAGCCCGGCATCAGCTTCCCTGTAGTCGAAAGTAGCGCCGGCCCTCGGATTGGCCAGGATGCCGCTGTTGTAGACGCCGCCCAGTACGATCCCCATTCCCTGTTCGGCACACACCGGGAAAAGCTCCTCAAGCGCACCCTGATCGAGCAGCGTATAGCGGCCGGCGAGCAGGAAGCCGTCGAACGGCGCAGCGGTGGCGAAGCGCGCCAGCATCTGATGCTGGTTCATGCCGGCGCCGATCGCGCCTACCGTTCCGTCGCGGCGCAAGCGCTCCAGAGCAGGGAAAGCACCTGACAACGCCTCGTCAAAGTGGTCGTCTGGATCGTGGATGAACAGGACGTCGATGCGGTCGAGGCCGAGCCGTTGCAGGCTTTCTTCTACCGAGCGCATGACGGCGTCGTAGCCGTAGTCGAACACCGGTCGCTCCGGCGGCGTGTCCTTGTAGTACCGGTCGGGCCGTGGGGTGTCGCCCCTGGTGCGACGCAGCAGGCGCCCGACCTTGGTCGACAGCACGAAAGAATCGCGCGGCTTGCTGCGCAGGAAGCGGCCGAGCCGCTGCTCCGCCAAGCCGAAGCCATAGAGCGGCGCGGTGTCGAAATACCGGACGCCGAGTGCCCAAGCGCGCTCGATTGTGCTCTCGGCGTCGGCGTCGCTCACCGGTGCGAACAGACCGCCGAGCGGCGCCGAGCCGAGACCAAGTCGGGTGATCTCGACCGTCGAGTGACCGAGGCGGGCGCGCGGGATGTGCATGCATGCTCCTGGCGTTGTCGGCACCTGTTTCTGAAGTTTCGGGAGGATAGATCATAATTGCCGGCCGAGCGCTTTCGCGACTACCAGGGCCGGAACCGGCCTGAAGGATGCGTCGCCTAGAACAGGATCGACGGCAGATACGGCGCATCGGGCTCAGTATAGAGCCCGATACTCATCAGCGTCATCTGATAGACGAGCCGCAAACCGTTGCTGAGGCACCACACGAATAGCTCGTGATTGCGCGTCGGTACCAGGAAGCCAGGCCCGGGGAATGAAGTCGCCGCGCCGATAAGCGCCATCAGATCCTGGTTGCTCTCGGCGACGGCGTGGCCGCCGAAGCCGATAAAGGTCGCGTAGCCCGAGATGCGGCCGAGATGCTCGACAACGGTCGCGGTTCTCTCGTCGATGGCATCCACCACTTCGGCGGCGCGATCGAAGCCATGCGCGCCGCGGCACAGCCGGTTGCAGGCCTCCAGATCGGTACGCGTCGCCGGGCGCACCTGATGGCCGGCAAAGGCGATGCTAAGCGGTCGGCCTTGCATGATGGAAAGCGGCTCGCGGACCCTGAAGCCGAGCTTGGCATAAAGACAGAGCGAGCGGTTGTGGAAGCCTGCCTGTACCAGTCGCACGCCGGATGCCCTGTCGCGCTCGACGCGTTCGAGGAGGTGCCTCATGAGGTCTGTGCCGACGCCCTTGTTCTGCACGCGGGGATCGACGGTGATCGGTCCGATACCGCGAACGGCCGAGCGTTCGTCGATGAAGTTGCTGCCGACGATGCGACCGCCCCTTTCGGCGACGACCGAATAGAAGCCGCGATGCAGCAGCAGCATCGACAACATGTCGCCCGCAAGTTGGGGCGTCGGGAAGTCGGGCGGGAAGTTGTGCCGCTCATTGATGGCCTTGAACGCCTCGTACATGATGCGGCCGCACTCGATCGCGTCGGCCGGAGTTCCCGGTCGCAGTTTCAGGCTCATGGTGGTCTTTCAGTCGAGGCGGGCGAAGACTGTGCGTGCTTCACCGCAGATTCGCTCCTGGCAGATCGTTGCAATGACGGTATCTGGAGCCTGGACGACCATACCGTCCGTTCCGGGAGGAGTTGCCATCCGCGTACTGCTCATTCATCCCGGCGTCCTCATGTATAGGTCCATCTTCGACTCGAGCCGCTGGGCCTGGAGCTGGTGGCCGTCGTGCAATGCCGAGCATGGCGACGCCATTGCCGGCGGTAGCCGACCCGGAGGGGCCGGTGCCGGCTCGAAATGGCTCCTACGGACCCGGGCACCTACGCGGCCGGCCCGCGCCGCACCCGGCCCTGCCGC
>Ga0081539_10006487_pt1 | contig 11194 bp, 6 predicted proteins | sample TabmetS4T2R2_FD_71023 | JGI IMG/M metagenome (GOLD analysis project Ga0081539, IMG submission 71023) | Tabebuia heterophylla rhizosphere microbial communities from the University of Puerto Rico - S4T2R2 | ecosystem: Host-associated > Plants > Roots > Rhizosphere ... | reverse complement strand
CTTGCAAAATGTTCGTTACAGAAATTCGGCGGAGAACGATCTTTTCAAAAGCTATCAACGTTTCATGTCAGTGGAGGGTAAAAAGGTTGACACCACGCAGAAGCTGTTGGCATCTGCAAAAAATAAAAAAGATTCGGCCAAATTCAAGGATGTAATAACGAAAACGAACAAAGCGATACGTGAATACCGCCTGAAGGTAATCAGGGAAAATCCGGAAAGCACACTTGCATTCCTGCTTACCATGTTGAAAGAACCGGAAGTGCCACCAGCAGCTCAGCACCCGGGCGGAAGGTATGATTCATTATATGCTTACCAATATTTCAAAGCTCACTTTTGGGATGGAATAAATTTTTATGATGATCGTCTGATTCGCACTCCAATCATTGAAGCGAAGATTGATAAATATTTTGAGCAGTTGGTATATCCGAGCGCGGATTCAGTCAATAAAGAAATAGATTGGATGTTAGGTTACGCGAGTATCAACCCCGACAATGAAAAGTTTTTGTTGTTGAAGTTCGTCAACCGCTACCTGTCAATGAAATATATGTGGGAAGATGCAGTGTTTGTACACCTGTATGAAAAATATTTTGCCCAGAAAAAATATTCATGGCTTACGGATAAAGGCATGAAGACGATCCAGGACAGGGCTTACAACCTGATGGCGAATATCCTTGGTAGCCCCGCACCTGATATCGATTTGCCGGATACATCGGGTAAAAATATTACACTGTACAATCTTCAATCGCCGTACACCGTAGTTGTAATTTGGGACCCCACATGTGGGCATTGTAAAGAAATTGTTCCTAAAGTCGATTCAGTATACGAACAAACATGGAAGGCGCAGGGCGTAAAAGTTTTTGCATTGGCAAAAGAAACGGATGGCAATAAAAACGATTGGCTGAGCTTTATTCGTCAGCATCATCTCACCGATTGGGCCAACGTGTATTATTCGAAAACGGCTGAAAAAGCAAGAGTAGATGCAGGCATCCCCGGGTACTCCCAGCTATATGACGTCTTGAGCTTTCCTACGCTATATTTGCTTGACAGGGATAAGCGAATTATAGCGAAAAAATTAAGTTTAGAGCAAATCAATGATATACTGCAGCAAAAAATAAACCTCCACTAGTCACTATCTATAAAAATTCAAAACTATGAACAGGATCTGGGCATTATTGCTCGTGGCAATCTGTATATCCTCCACTGCTTCAGCGCAAACCTTATTTACTTATGGAAATTATTCCGCGGATGCTAATGAATTTCTAAGGGCATTCAATAAAAACAATACTGCACCCGCTGCCAATAAGGCGAAACAAATTCGTGATTACCTCGATCTGTATATTGCTTCAAGACTTAAAATTCGCGAAGCATACAACAGGGGATACGACACTTTAGCGCAAATAAAAACGGATATAGATAACCTGCGCTCTCAAATTATCGATAACTATCTTAACGATCCTGCGACAGCAGAAAAGCTATTGAAGGAGGCGTTTGCCCGGAGTCAGAAGGATATTCATATCGGGCATATTTTCGTGAGTTTGAAAAATAATTTGGGTGCGATCGACACTGCAGCAGCCGAGAAAACTGCCAACGAGGTCTATGACAAACTGAAGAAAGGAGGGGATTTCTTTGCTCTTGCACAGCAATATTCGTCGGATCCTGCAGCCAAGAGCAATAAGGGAGATATTGGATACATCACAGTATTTACGCTGCCTTATGAGTTTGAGAATATCGTGTACAGTACAACGGTGGGGAAATTTTCCGCACCGTATAAATCAAAAATTGGAATTCACATCTTCAAAAATCTCGGCGAGCGAAAAGCCGTTGGAAAAATGAAAGTTGCACAAATACTTCTGGCATTTCCTCCCGATGCAAATGATGCCGTCAAGAAACAAGCTGCATCGCTCGCGGATTCGCTCTATCAACGGTTGGTGAAAGGCGATGACATCGGCAAGCTGGCTGCCCAGTTTAGTAACGACTATGTGTCGGCTGCATCCGGCGGCGTAATCCCGGAATTCGGCGTCGGGCAGTATGAGCCGGATTTTGAAAAGGCAGTTTTTAGTCTGCGCGTCAATGGGGAGATCAGCAAACCATTTCTTACGTCCCACGGGTATCATATAGTAAAGCGGATTGCAAGCACTCCTGTTGTTAATGATCCAAAGAATAAAGCAAACATGGACGAACTGAAAGCAAAAGTAAACAGCAGCGACAGGATGCAATACGCGAGAAATTTGGTTATTGAAAGAGCAATAAAACAAATGAAGGTCACAAAATTCCCTTACTCTGATAAAGATTTGATGATATTAGCTGACAGTCTGCTTGATCGCAAAAAAATGACTGGTCCGATTAGCCTCACTAGAACGACACCGCTGTTCTCGATTGGTTCACAACTTTATAACGTGAATGATTACATCACTTACGCACAGGCATGGCGATTCAAATCGGATGGAAGCGGTGTAAAACCATATGAGCAGGTAATGGACGAATTCGTTCATCATCAAGCTGAAGAATATTACCGTTCGCATCTCGAAGATTTCAATCCCGAGTTTCGTTACCAAATGAACGAATTCAGGGATGGAAACCTGTTTTTTGAAATTATGCAGCGCGAAGTTTGGGGTAAAGCGCAAAATGATACAGCCGCACTTGAGGCCTATTACGAGAAAAACAAAAACCGCTACAACTGGAAAGAAAGCGCAGATGCAGTGATATTTTTCTGCGGTGACGAAAGCACCGCTAAAACCTTATACGAACAGGTGAAGAAAAAACCGCAAGGCTGGAAAGAAGCTTCCGATGCGCTGGCGGAAAAAGTTGTGGCAGATTCCGCTCGTTATGAGTTCGACCAAATTCCAAATGGCTCAAAGGCTGTACTAAAAGCAGGCACAGTAACTGCCCCGCTAAAGAACAAAACAGATGGTAGCGTGTCATTTGCATACATTATTAAGACGTATGCGCCCAATATGCAAAGAAATTTTAGCGAAGCAAAAGGGCTTGTAATTAATGACTACCAGAACGAATTGGAAAAACAGTGGGTAGATGCATTAAAGAAAAAATACCCGGTGAAGATCGATGAAAAAGTTCTCCAACAAATCGCCAAATAACAACTAGAAGGCTGCACATTGATTGCATTTTGCAATTTGTGCGGCAACTTTAAGCAGTAGGTCTTGCCGTTTATCCATTAGCGATGCCGCATCCCGCGGCGGACAAGCGGGTTTTTTTACGAAGTTTGAATTGTTTGGATAGTTTCTTTGGCTGTTTACTCCACTTTTGAAATGCTTCAGTGATAATTGGCTAAGCATTACAATTTCCTTTTGTTTTTCACAACACACCAATGATAGAGTTTAGCTTGCTACCGTTGAATCAAGAAAATAATTTAGTTGTAGTTATTGATTCTTCACTCTTTAAAAAGTATAGCAATGAAAAAATTAATTTTTGGTTTTGCACTGTTGCTCGGTTCAGCAACGCTTTTCGCCGCCACGCCTCCCGAAGTGAATGAAAAAGTCTTAAAGGCCTTCCAGGAAACATTTAAAGATCCGAAGGATGTTAACTGGCATGAATATCCCAACTATTATGAGGTCGACTTTAAGCAAGATGAAATCAAAACGCAGGTGCGATATGATGCGGATGGAAACATTACCGGAACTACCCGTTATTATTTTGAAAGGCAGTTACCCCCGCACATCATCTCCAATCTGAAAAAGAAATATCCGCAAAGGAGTGTGTATGGTGTTACAGAAATCTATAGCGAGAATGATTTGCAGTACTACATCACAATGGAAGATGAAAAGAACTGGTACACTATCAAGTCAAATCCACTTGGCAACCTGGAGCAGACTGAGAAGTTCAAAAAGGCAGAAACCAAATAATCATTTCATCATTTATACAGCAGCCGCCTTCAAGCGGCTTTTTTTTTACCTGACCAGTCGGAATTTTAAATTGAAGAAATATAAAAAAAAAGCAGGCTGATTAGAAAACCGCCTGCGTAGGTCATAATTGACCGTTCACATGAGAAAACTATTTAGATAAGTCTAATTTTTGAAGTGATTATGCCTATATAAAATTACACAGCGTCCTGCTTTCATTTTGAACTACTTTACTCAACCATGAAAATGTGCTACTGAATTCTTTGGACCTTCACATATCATTAACTGTAGCCGTCCATCTCACAAGGGACGTTTATTGCCTGACCAGTACCTCTTGGATTTCGCGAAAGTTGCCTGCGCTGTTCAAATAGTAATAGTTCAGCGTAAAAGTTTTGGTGGCTGGGTTATACGTGCAAGTCCCATTATTAGCGACGACGCTGAAAGTTGGGCCGGTCAAACTCGGCGAAACTGTCACCTGGTTATTTGTGCTATTAATTGTCAAATACATGAAGGCACCCGTAAAATCCGAATAGCCGATAGGAGCTTCGACCGTTGTATTATCTATCGTAGCCAAATATTTGATCTCGTCGATGGGGTAGGTTGTCGTAATAGGTGATGTATTTGAAGGGCCGCCGTACACGGTCATGTTACCTGTGGCCTCGTACTCGCCCTCATATGCATTCCTTACTTTAACTTCTACCAGAACGTTGTGGTATAGTGGGCTGATTTCGCCGGCACTCACCTCGGCTATTGACAAGCCAATTGCGTAAGGGCCGCCGGTGACAAGCGACGGTTTAATTCGCATTTTAATTGTCGCCTTACGATTATCCTGCGAAAGGGTTACTTCGTTCGATATGATTCCATAGGAAGTTGCCGGGACTGATATGTAGTTCGTGCCATTTTCTGTATTGTAATCTGCGACAACTGTGGGATTGACTATGAATTTCACTTTCACCTCGCCTTTCACAACAGACCTGGGGAAAACCCTGATTTCTGTAAGATCGACATCGACCCAATTTGCGCCGTAGTCAACAGCAGCCAACCCAGCTGTTCTTGAATCAGTAAACTCTACGATGATGCGATCAGTGTTTGGAGTGATGTCCCCAAAGACAATATCTTTTTTGCATGAAAAAAGAAACACCATTCCCACGAGAAGCAGGAATGGCATCGTGCATGTTTTATTTATCATAACCATGATCAGTAGCCGGGGTTTTGTGGAAGAATGGTTGGGTTCGCGTCAATCTCGGGCTGAGGGATAGGCCACGTCCATGCGCGATTTGTTGGCGCAAGTGTGCAGAAGCTTGTACAATTAGCTCTATTAACTGTGCGTGTCGTTCTTTTCAGATCAAAAAACCGATGACCTTCGCAAATCAATTCTTTTCTTCTCTCATCCTGGATTGCATCTAGCAATGCTTGTCCTGTCAACACAACCGGAAGATACCCGGAAATGCGGGCAGCGCGCAATGCGTTGAGATCGGCGAGGGCTGCCGCTTCATTCGCACCACCCTTTCTTGCATTGGCCTCGGCCCGTATCAGGTACATCTCGCCGGTACGGAATGCTTTGAAGTTGACAACACCATCAGGTTTGCCGAGCTGCGCTGCTTTGGCGAGGTATTTTGACAATACTAATCTGGACGCGATGACCTTGAAGTAGGAAGGATAACGAATGTCATTGACCTGGTCATACGAAGCAACCAATGTTGGATTAGGTCGATACTGACTTCTTCCACTGTTAGCTGGAGTAACTGGATAATAAATGTTTGCTCCCGGGGTTCCTTGTCCTGCCTCAAACACACATGCCCAAAGAACTTCGGCCACGGACGCATCGGTCCAGATATCGGGGAACTGCGTACGGGTTGCTAATGGCCTTGCGGCGATGGCGAGGCCGGCATATTTAATGGCGCTATCGAACTGATTGCTGTATAAATAAACTCTTGCGAGAATTCCATTTACTGCGTTTATATCAATGTATGCTCGGCTGTTGCTTGCGTTGATGGCATGGTCCATGTTGCCCATCAGGCTTCTTGCAGTTTTTAAATCCTGTTCTATATGATCATAATCTTCTTTTACTGTACCGCGAGACGGCTTTTGTTCGTAATCAAATACCGTCATGTAAGGAATACCAGGGTTGGTTGAATTGCGATCGTAATTGTCAACGAAATAGCGCATCAGATCGAAATGAGCTAAAGCTCGCGCTGCCAGTGCCTGTGCCTTGATGCGATTTACAGCACCCTGATCTTCGGACGCAAACTCGTCGATGTTGTTTTCAACAATGTTTGCCCGGGTAATGATTCTGTATGCTGCTATCCAGGTATTTTCAATTTGCGATTCGTCCTCGGCATACGCCCATCTCGAAAAGACTCTTTCATTACCGAGCGACTCGCCCGTTTCATTTACATTGTCACTCAGAATATCGGGAAGAGTCGCAAACGCATTCGAAGCTCCATCGGTTGCACCGTAGTAGCTCGTACTTCTAAAACCACTGTACACCCCTGTAAGAGCAAATTCATAATCCTCCAATGAATTCAAGTCCTTGCCCTCAAGCGCGTATTGCGGAGTTATATTCAATACCTTTTTACAAGATGCTATAGAGAAAGCAAGGAAAATAATTGCTACTATTTTTATCTTAGACATGTTTAATAGTTTAATTTTTCAAAGACCAACATTCACACCGAACGTAACAGTTTTTAATTGCGGATAGGGGGCGCCACCTAATACGCCCGTCACAATCTCCGGATCGTATCCGAGGAAATTATGCCATACATGTAAGTTTTGACCCTGTGCAAAAACGCGTACGCTTCTCAGTTTTATTTTGTTTAAAATAGAAGGAGGTAAACTGTAGCTGAGCATCACGTTGCGCAATCTGAGGTAATCAGTCTTTTCAATGAACCTCGTGGTCTCCGCGTGAAGATCATTGAAAGGACTTGGGATATCAGTGATATCACCCGGATTTTGCCACTCCCTGAGCAATGACGCCGCCAAATTGGAATACCAATAAATTGGGTTTTCAACATTCACGCGGTCATTGTTGTAAGCGTATCCGCCGAAAGCATAACTGAACAATACGTCGAGGCCGATGCCTTTGTAGTTCCATGAGCTTGAAAATCCGCCAAAGTGTGGAGGATCAGTCGGACCAATGATCACTCTGTCATCCGGGTCGTAGATGTTTGTTGTTGTCTTACCATCTTGCTTATAATATAATGCATCACCATTTTGCGGATCAACACCTGCATATTTCACTACATAAAATGTGTTAATGGGCTCACCCACTCTATTAATGAATAGGCCACTGATGTTGTCTTCCTGTCCATTTTGATCAAGCAGTTTGTTTTTATTGTACGTGTAATTCGCCTCGAGAGTCCAAATGAAATTTCTTGTTCGTACCACGTCACCGTTTAATGCTACTTCAATTCCACGGTTTTGGAGCCTTCCAAGGTTGTTGGTTATTGACTGAAAACCCGAAGTGCGTGATAGCTGGCGGTCCAAGAAAAGATCTTTTGTTGTGTTGTTATAAACCTCCACCGTTCCTCCAAATCTTCCTTTGAACATCGTAAATTCAATACCGGCGTTAAACATCACTTTTCTTTCCCACGTCAGCGTCCGGCCAAGATTTGTAAGCACAAGCCCTCCAACTCCGTTATATACGGTCGGCCCGTATAATTCGCGGGGCGCGAAATCACCAATACCCTGGCTGCCTACTGAACCATAACTGGCTTTAAGTTTTAAAGCATTTAACCAATCCTTTGTTCCCTGCAGAAAATTTTCTTCACTCACAATCCAGCTCACGCCTACTTGTCCAAAATTTGCCCATCGTGTATCTTCCGAAAGTCGCGATGAGCCGTCTCTTCGCGCACCAGCGTTGACATAATATTTTCTTTTGAATCCGTAAATCGCATCGATGAAATAAGAGACCAATCCGTTTTGAGACGCTCCTCCGGCAACTCCGGGTATATAGCCATTCGTTGCAGTACCAGGCGTTATCCCTGCTTCGTTTTTAAAGGGTCCTACTAAACCATATCCCGTAAAACCAAAGGATTCGCTTTTACCCTGTATGATTTCGTTGAAAATTGAAGCGGTAATTTCATGGTCACCGATCACACGCTGAAAGCTGACGGATGTTGTACCAACATACCTAAAGGTTTTCGCATAACTCCTGCTCACCGATCCATTGTTACCTTGCGCCTGCGCGCCCTGATCGGTTGTTCTGTCCAGGTAGCCAAACCCTTCGTCTTCAGTGAAATCTGCTCCCCAAACGGTTTTTGCTCTTAATCCTTTCACCCAAGGCACGTTAAATTCAATGAATGCGCTGCCAACACCTTTTATCTGATCTGCATTGCCGTGATTTTCGAGCAATTCTTGTAATGGATTTGGCTGTCCCTGTAAATAATCTATCTGGTAATTTCCATCGGCGTCGTAAAGGTTTAAATACGGATTGAACCATCTGATCGCATTTAAAGGACTTCCGATGTATTGATCATTTTCGCGCGTACCAATTTGTCTGGAGTAACCCAATGTTGCGTTTATCCCTACCCGGAAATCTCCAAACGAGTTGTCGATGTTTACGCGACCTGTGTAGCGTTTCAGTTTTGTGGTGATTACAATGCCCTGCTGATCAAAAATAGAACCCGACAAATAGAAATGTGTTTTGTCATTACCACCTGAAGCGCTGATCTGGTGTTGTTGTGTTATCCCCTTGTGAAAAAGAATGTCCTTGATTTTATAGTCGAGTTTTCCAAGGCTGTCGATCTCTGCTTGCGTCCATCCAAATGGATTTGTGCCATAATCAGGACGGTCGAATGATTCATATACTAGCTTCTCCGCCGAGGTCATCAGCTTCAGCTTATTAGTCGGCAGTTCGGACCACCCATACTGAAAGTCGTAGTCGATCTTGGTTTTGCCTGACACACCTTTTTTAGTTGTGATAACGATCACTCCGTTAGCGCCCCGTGACCCATAGATCGCAGTCGAGGATGCATCTTTTAAAATATTGAAAGATTCGATGTCGCCTGGATTGATTGTCGAAAAATCAAAAGCATTTACCTGAACTCCATCGATAACGTATAGAGGGGTGTTTGTTCCGTTAATCGACCCTTTGCCACGAATGGTAACGACGGCAGCGCTGCCTGGTTGGCCACTTTGCGATTGGGATAAAAGGCCAGGCACTTTTCCCTGGAGCGCTTTATCGAATGAGCCCACAGGTTGTAACTTTATTTCATCGCCACGAATCTTCGAAATTGAGCCGGCGACTTGTTTCTTGTTTTGGGTTGCGTAACCTGTGATGACCACTTCCTGCAAGCTGCGTTGCGACTGGTCAAGCGCTATGTTCATGGGGCCACTTCCAACGGATACTTCCCTGTCTGCATAGCCAATGTTGGTAAAGATGAGCACCGCGTTGTCTGGTGCTGAAATTTGAAACTGTCCGTCGGGCCCTGTTGTTGTTCCTCTTTTTCCACCCTTAACTGTTACGCTCACACCGGCCAACGGTGCCCCGTTAGCGTCAGTCACTCGTCCTGTGACTTCACGCTGTGCTATTGCAAACGAAAAACCGGCCAATGTAACGATCAGCAGTAGAATTAGTTTTTTCATCTGAATACATTTTGATTTAATAGCCAGGAATACCAACCTATTCACGGCTTAACTGTTTTCATTAACGGTTGGTAAATTTTTTTTGATGATTGCGAGGTAATAATAACAATGACAAAAAAGAATCCGTCAATGCTTCGCAAGTGTGCTGTAAATAACCGCAGGCGTGAAAACTGATTGTTGTGGCATGAATATATCTATTTAAATCTGCGAGCCTGTCGAATCTCAGTTTAAGACAACGAATCAGAAAATATTTAAAAGCACGAAGCAAGCCAAAGTACCGCCTCGACGATCTCTCTCTTATTTGTTTCAGAAAAGCAAATAGTTTGCATACAGTGAGATACCCAAAGGTTGGCCCTGAGCGGTCCCTCTCGCGAACACGGTATATATCGAACCTGCATTTAATGTTGTTTGAGCACTCTGTGCTAACACAGTTTGTGTCCCTGCAGCTTTCAGCTTTATTATATACCTATTATTTTTAAATTCGGCTGGTAAGGCGGTTATACCTTTTGCTTTGGTAGTGGCAGCATTACCTGAAGACCCCGGAATACTGATAAATTTTGCCAAACTGTTAGCATCGGGAGATGGTCCCACATAGGGTTTGTTTGAAATAGTAACACTATCGCTCGCTATAAAGACGGCAACACCTGCTGATGACGATGTCGTGTCAACAAACGAGGATCCTCTCACAAACGTAATGTCCAAAGCTGGTGACCGGGGAGCTAAGTTTAAAAATCTGACATTCGCATTTCCAGCTGGCGGGGTGGTTAAGTCATCTATCAGACGCAAAACTTTGACTTGACCTTGTTCCAATGTATCATATAAAAAATAGGAATAAAATTCATTGCCAGCAAAGCCGTCTCGCAAGGCAGCGAAAACTTTCTTAGGTGTGGTTGTCCTATTTTCGAAGCTAATGTTATGAGCGATGGGGTATATACCAACATATCCGGAACTAAAAGTTGTGTTGCTTGATAATGTGCTTGCATAGCTGATGCTATAGCTTGCGTTGGTCGGCATTGACTGTAATAACGTATCTAAATAAACCTGTGCAGAGGGTGTGCCGGGGGAAGCATGAACAAAAACGGCCGAGCTCAAAGCAACTATGTTATCTCCCTTCTTGTCGCACGAGATTGCGACTAATAACAAACAAACTATGGGCAAAACTTCAATAAATTTTTTCATAATGAACTAGGTTTTTTAATAACCAGGATTCTGTTGAGACCTGATGTTTGGATTTGCATCCAGTTCTGCTTGCGGAATTGGCAGCAATCTTCTGAAACTTGTGTACGGGATTGATCTTGCTGTAGCCGGATAGTTGGCGCTGCGGTTAATATCCAGTTTAAGACGATTCATATCCAAAAATCTATCTCCTTCAAAAGCCAATTCTTTTCTTCTTTCTTTAATAATGTCATCCAAAACATTGGGACTCGATACAATTGGTGAAGCATTTCTTCTGCTTGTAATCGCGTTGACATACGTCAGTACATCCGTATTATTGCTTTCAACTGAAGCCTCCGCAACAATTAAATACATTTCACTCAATCGCAGGATTTTAGTGTCACTCCTGTCACCGCTGTTATTAGGATACTTGTTGACAAAGACCGAAGGAAGGCCACCTCGCACTCCTGTTGAATAAAGCGTTTTTCTAACGTCGTTGGCTTCAAATAAAGCATACAGATCATCGGATGCCAGTATATCGCCGTAGCCTCCAGTTTGCGAATAGATGCCTGACAAATCATCAAATCCGGCATTGC
>Ga0081539_10006486_pt1 | contig 11199 bp, 8 predicted proteins | sample TabmetS4T2R2_FD_71023 | JGI IMG/M metagenome (GOLD analysis project Ga0081539, IMG submission 71023) | Tabebuia heterophylla rhizosphere microbial communities from the University of Puerto Rico - S4T2R2 | ecosystem: Host-associated > Plants > Roots > Rhizosphere ... | reverse complement strand
GCTGATGCCGAGGGTGTGCGCGAAGACGCCGAAGGCCAGCATCACGTAGAGGCTCGGCCGCTCCCGGGTGCGCCACCAGTGCGGCACGGCCGCCAGGACGATCGCGAGGACGCCGGCCAGCTCGACGACCTGCGCGACCCGCGCGAGCCCGTCGATCACGCCCTCCGACACGTCCCCGTATCGGCTGCGCGACGCTCCGACTTGAACCCGGCGATCAGCCCGTCCCGGGCGCCGCCGCCGGCGCGCGCCCCAGCTCGGCCTTCCGGAGCCGCCGCCGGCGGTGCAGGACCGGCTCGGTGTAGCCGCTGGGCTGGGCGGCGCCCTCCAGCAGCAGCTCGCGGGCGGCCAGGAACGCCTGGCCGTCGAACCCGGGCGCCATCGGCAGGTAGTCCTCCTCGTCCGCGTTCTGCCGGTCGACGACGGCGGCCATCCGCCGCAGCGAGTCCTCGACCTCCGCCACGGTCACGACGCCGTGCATCACCCAGTTCGACACGTGCTGGGAGGAGATGCGGCAGGTCGCGCGGTCCTCCATCAGCGCCGTGCCGCTCAGGTCCGGCACCTTCGAGCACCCGATGCCGCGGTCGATCCACCGGACGACGTAGCCCAGCGTGCTCTGCACGTTCGTGTCGAGCTCGGCCCGCCGGTCCTCGGCCGGCCACGCAGCGGGGTCGCCGAACGGGATCGTCAGCAGGTCCGCGAGCCGCGGCGCACGGGCACCGGTCAGCTCCCGCTGCCGGGCCGCGACGTCGGTCTCGTGGTAGTGGACGGCGTGCAGCGTCGCGGCGGTCGGCGACGGCACCCAGGCGCAGCTCGCGCCCGCGCGGGGGTGGCCGCCCTTCTGGGCGAGCATCTCGGCCAGGTTGTCCGGCGCCGCCCACATGCCCTTGCCGACCTGGGCGCGGCCGGCGAACCCGCAGGCGAGAGCGACGTCGACGTTCGCGTCCTCGTAGGCGTTGATCCACGGCTGGTCGCGCATGTCCGCCTTGCGCACCATCGGGCCCCCGCGCATCGAGGTGTGGATCTCGTCGCCGGTGCGGTCGAGGAACCCGGTGTTGACGAACACCACGCGCTCGCGCGCGGCGCGGACGCAGGCCTTGAGGTTGACCGACGTCCGGCGCTCCTCGTCCATGATCCCGATCTTGACGGTGTTGCGGCGCAGCCCGAGCGTGTCCTCGACCCGGTCGAACACCTCGCAGGCGTGGGCGACCTCGTCCGGGCCGTGCATCTTGGGCTTGACGACGTAGACCGAGCCGGTGCGCGAGTTCGCGACCGCCCCCGGCCCCGCCGGGCCGACGGACCGGTCGTGCAGGCTGCCGAGCACGGTGAGGAACGCGTCGAGCATCCCCTCCGGCACCTCGGCGCCGTCGCGGTCGAGGACGGCGTCCGTCGTCGTGAGGTGCCCGACGTGCCGGACGAACAGCAGCGCCCGGCCGGGCAGCGTGAGACTGCCGCCGCCGGGCGCGGTCCACGTGCGGTCCGGCTCGAGCGAGCGGACGAACCGGCGCCCGGCCTTGGCGACGTCGGCGGTCAGCGTGCCCTGCATCAGCCGCAGCCAGTTGCGGTAGCCCTCGACCTTGTCGGCGGCGTCGACCGCGGCCACCGAGTCCTCGAGGTCCATGATCGTGGTGACCGCGGCCTCGAGGACGACGTCCTTGACACCAGCGCGGTCCGTGCGCCCGACCGGGTGGCGCGGGTCGAGCTGCAGCTCGACGTGCAGCCCGTGGTGGACGAGCAGCACCGACTCCGGCGCGGCCATGTCGCCCCGGTGGCCGGCGAAGGCGGCCGGGTCGGCGAGCCGCGCCGTCCCGCCGCCGGCGGTGACCGCCAGGCCCGCGTCGTCGACGGCGTACCGCTCGGCGTCGTGGTGCGAGGCGCCGGCCAGCGGCAGGAACCGGTCGAGGAGGTCGCGGGCCCAGGCGATGACCGCGGCGCCACGCACGGGGTTGTACGCAGGATTCTCAGGACTGCCGCGCTCGCGCCCGCCGGCCTCGTCGATCACGTCGGTGCCGTAGAGGGCGTCGTAGAGCGAGCCCCACCGGGCGTTCGCCGCGTTGGTCGCGAACCGGGCGTTGAGCAGCGGGACGACGAGCTGCGGGCCGGCCTGCGCGGTGACCTCGGTGTCGACGCCGACGTCGTCGCCGGTGGCGATCGTGAAGTCCGGCGGCTCCGGCGCCAGGTAGCCGATCGAGCGCAGGAACGCCTCGTAGCCGGCGGGATCGGGCGCGCCGGGGTGCGCGCCGTGGTGGTCGTCGATCGCGCGCTGCAGGTCGTCGCGGCGCTCGAGCAGCGCCACGCGCCGCGGGCCGAGCGTGTGGACGGCGTCCGCCAGCCCGGCCCAGAAGCGGCCGGGGTCGACGCCGGTGCCCGGCAGCGCCTCGGCCGTGACGAACTCGTGCAGGACAGCCGCGACGCTCAGGTCGCCGCACGGCACGCGCTCCATCGGCACCTCCCGCTCCGGCTCGACCCTACTGCCCGCCCGCGCGCCGGGCATGCCGCCGACGCGTGACGCCACGCTGTGGGCGTGGCAGTGTCGAGGGGCGTCGCCGGGCGAGCCGCCGAGACGGCCCGGCGCGGGGGGGAGGCATCGCCGTGGCAACGTCGTCGCAGGTTCCGCGGATCGCCGCCGCCGAGCCGGGACCGTCCCTGGACGCGCTGGTCGCCGCCCTGCCCGAGGGTGCCGTCGTCGTCGACCCGGACCGCATGTCCGCCTACCGCTGGGACCGCGCCAACGACCCGGCCGTCGGGACGCCGCTGGCCGTCGTCCGCGCGACGTGCACCGAGGACGTGCAGGCCGCCGTCCGCTTCGCGGCGGAGCACGGCCTGCCGGTGGTGCCGCGCGGCGCGGGCAGCGGCCTGTCCGGCGGCGCGTCCGCCGTCGACGGCTGCGTCGTCGTCAGCACCGAGCGGATGCGGGAGATCCGCATCGACCCCGCGATGCGCATCGCCACCGTGCAGCCGGGGCTGCTAAACGCCGAGGTGAAGCGCGCGGCGGCGGAGCACGGGCTCTGGTACCCGCCGGACCCGTCGTCGTTCGAGATCTGCTCGATCGGCGGCAACGTCGCCACGAACGCCGGCGGCCTGTGCTGCGTGAAGTACGGCGTCACGAGCGACTACGTGCTCGGCCTCACCGTCGTCCTCGCCGACGGCACGAAGGTGGTGCTCGGCGGGCCGCGGCTGAAGGACGTCGCCGGGCTGTCGCTGACCAAGCTGTTCGTCGGCAGCGAGGGCACGCTCGGGATCGTCACCGAGGTCGTGCTGCGGCTGATCCCGGCGCAGCGCGCGCCGGCCACGCTGGTCGCGACGTTCCCGACGCTGGACGGCGCGACCGGCACGGTCCTCGACGTCACCCGCCGGATGCGGCCGTCGATGCTGGAGTTCATGGACCGACCGACGATCAACGCGGTCGAGGACATGACCCGGATGGGGCTCGACCGCGCGGCGGAGGCGCTGCTCGTCGTCCAGTCCGACGAGGCGCCCGGCCTGGCGGCCGAGGAGCTGGCGGAGGTCGCGGCGATCTGCGAGCGCCACGGCGCGACCGAGGTGTTCCACACCGACGACCCGGCGACCGGCGAGCAGTTCGTCGCCGCGCGGCGGATGTCGATCACCGCGGTGGAGCGCAAGGGATCGCTGCTGCTGGAGGACGTCGGCGTGCCGCTGCCGCAGCTCGGCGCGCTGGTGCGCGGCGTCGCGGCGATCGCCGCCGAGCGCGACCTGATGATCGCCGTCGTCGCGCACGCCGGCGACGGCAACACGCACCCGCTCGTCGTCTTCGACCGCGGCGACGCGGACCAGGTGGCCCGCGCCGAGCGCGCGTACGACGAGATCATGCACCTCGCGATCGGGCTCGGCGGCACGATCACCGGGGAGCACGGCGTCGGCCGGCTGAAGCGGCCGTGGCTGGCCGACTACCTCGGCCCCGCCGAGCTGGAGCTGAACCGCCGCGTGAAGGAGGCCCTGGACCCGGCCGGGATCCTGAACCCCGGCGTCATCTTCTGACACATCTCCTGACACCGCGAGTGTGGGGCAAGTCGCGGTAATGAGGTGCTCATTACCGCGACTTGCCCCACACTCGGCGCGCTCAGTGGCGTCGCGGTGGCGCGCCCCCGTTGATATGTTCCTTGGAATCCGGTCGGCGGTAGCCTGCGGTCGTGGACGTCGACCTGCGTGCCCTCTTCCGTGACCTCGTCCGCCTGGAGACCGAGCTCTGGAACCGCGTCGACGCGCGGATCGCGACCGAGCACGGGGTGCCGCTGTCCTGGCTGGAGATCATGGACGTGATCGCCACGACGCCGGGCTGCCGCGTGCTCGACGTCGCCGACGCGCTGCGGATCACGGTCGGCGGCACGAGCAAGGTCGTCGACAAGCTGCAGGCCGCGGGCTGGGTGCGGCGCCGGCCGAACCCGGACGACGGCCGCTCCAGCCTGCTCGAGCTCACCCGCACCGGTGCCCGCCTGCGGCGCGCGGCGGACGCCACGCTGGGCGCCGAGCTGGCCGCCCGCCTCGGCGCAGCCGCCCCCGGCGCGGACCTGGCGCGGCTGGCCGCCGACCTGCGGCGGCTGCGCGCCCACCTGCGCGAGCGCTGACCCGCGGAATGCGCCGGGCCGCTCGCTGGTTACATTCCCAGGAATGTAACCAGCACAGGAAGGTCGTCGCCATGCGTGCCGTCGTGCTCACCGCGCCCGGGCCCGTCGAGAACCTCGAGCTCCGCGAGCTGCCGATCCCCGAGCCGCCGCCCGGCTGGGTGCGGATCGCCGTCCGGGCGTTCGGCGTCAACCGCTCCGAGCTGCACCTGCGGCTCGGCCTCGCCGACGGCGACCCGCGGTTCCCGCTGGTGCCCGGGATCGAGGCCGTCGGCGCAGTGGACGCCGACCCCGACGGCGTGCTCGCGCCCGGCACGCAGGTCGCCGCGATGATGGGCGGCATGGGCCGGGCCTTCGACGGCGGGTACGCCGAGTACACCGTGGTGCCGCGCACCCAGGTCGTGCCGTTCGAGTCGGCGCTGCCGTGGGAGGTGCTCGGCGCCGTCCCGGAGGCGCTGCAGACCGCGCACGGCTCGCTGACCGTCGGCCTCGACCTGCGGCCCGGCCAGACGCTGCTGATCCGCGGCGGCACCTCCGCGCTCGGCTACGCGACCGCCGCGCTGGCCCGCGACCTCGGCGCCACGGTCCTGGCGACCACCCGGCAGCCGGCGCGGCTCGAGACGCTCGCGGCCCACGGCGTCGACCACCCGCTGCTGGACGACGGCGACGTCGCCGCCCGGGTCCGCGCGCTCGTGCCGGCCGGCGTGGACGCCGCGCTGGAGCTGGTCGGCCCCCCGACGCTGCCGGACACGCTGGCGGCGACCCGCGTGCAGGGCACGGTCTGCTTCGCCGGGATGCTCTCCGAGCAGTGGATCGTCCGCGACTTCTACCCGATCGGCTACCTCCCGACGGGTGTCCGCCTCACCGCATACTCCGGCGACGCCGCGAACCTGCCGGCGGCGGTGCTGCAGCGGTACCTCGACGCGATCGCCGCCGGCACGCTGAGCCTGGGCCCGTCGCGGGTGTACCCGATCGAGCGCATCCGCGACGCGCACCGCGACGTCGAGACCAACGCCGTCGGTGGGAAGCCGGTGGTGCTCACGGCGTAGGCACCATGAGCACCACCGGCGATCGTGGGTCCGTCAGAACGTCAGCACGGGTTTGATCGTCGCCCCGGACACGACGTCGGCCACCGCCTGCTGGATGTCCTCGAACCGGTAGTGCCGCACCAGCCGCTCGACCGGCAGCCGGCCCGACGTCACCAGGCCGGCCAGCACCGGGATCAGCGACTGCGTCTCGCTGTCCCCGAGCGTCAGCCCGGTGACGGTGCGCCCGCCGAGCAGGTGGTTGACGTCGACCGGCACCTCGGTGCCGAACGCCGGCGCGCCCACGACGACCACCGTGCCGCGCAGCGCGAGCGCGTCGATTCCGGCGCGCAGGACGGCGACCGCCCCGGTCGTCTCGACGACGCCGTCGGCGCCGCGCCCGCCGGTGATCTCGTCCACCGCCTTCGCGAGGTCCGTGCCGGTGGTGTCGACGGTGTGGGTGGCGCCGAGCTCGGTGGCGAGCTCCAGCCGCGACGCCACGCGGTCGGCGGCGATCACCGTGGTCGCCGGCGTGAGCCGCGCGGCCATCACGGCCGACAGCCCGACGGCACCGGCGCCGGTGACGAGCAGGGTGGCTCCCGGCCGGGGCCGCAGCACGTTCCAGACCGCGCCGGCGCCGGTCTGGACGCCGCAGCCGAGCGGCGCCAGCAGCTCCAGCGGTGCGCCGTCGTCCAGCCGGACGACGCTGCGGACGTCGGCGAGCGCGTGCCGGGCGAACGACGACTGGCCGAAGAAGTGGCCGCCGAGCTCGGCGCCGTCCCGCGTGATCGTCGCCGTCCCGTCGGCGCGCCGGCCGCCGAGCAGGTTCGACGGCAGCCAGGTCGCGCAGTACGCCGGGTGCCCGTCGCGGCAGTTCGCGCAGGCGCCGCAGGAGGTGAAGGACAGCAGCACCCGGTCGCCGGGGGCCACCGACGTGACGCCGGGCCCGACCGCCTCGACCACGCCCGCGCCCTCGTGGCCGAGGACGCCGGGCAGCGGGAACGGCAGCGCGCCGACGGCGACGCCGAGGTCGGTGTGGCACAGGCCGGCCGCCACCAGGCGCACCAGCACCTCGCCGGCGCGCGGCTCGTCGAGCCGGACGTCGGCCAGGGTGAACGGGCCACCGGCGGACTCGACGACGGCCGCGGTCGTGGGCGTGCTCATGGGGCTCCTCAGGCGTCCGGGAATTGCATGATCACGGCGGTTCTGCTGGTGGCCGCGTCCGGGAAGTGCATGATCACGGGCAACGAAGCGCGGGTCAGGCCAGCGAGATGACGACGGACTTGGTGCGGGTGTAGCCCTCGAGCGCCTCGGGCCCGTACTCGCGGCCGAAGCCGGACTGCTTCACGCCGCCGAACGGCATCGCCGGGTCGAGCATCGCCCAGTCGTTGACCCAGACGATCCCCGCGTCGAGCCGCGCGGCGACGCGGTGCGCGCGGGCGACGTCGCGCGTCACCAGTCCGGCGGCGAGGCCGTACCCGGTGCTGTTGGCCAGCTCCACCGCCTCGTCCTCGGTGTCGAACGGCTGCACGGTGAGCACCGGGCCGAAGATCTCCTCCTGGACGACGCGGGAGTCGTTCGGCAGGTCGGCGATCACCGTGAGCTGGTGGAAGAACCCGTCGCCCGCGACGCGCTCGCCACCGGCGACGACCCGCCCGCCCTCCGCGCGCGCCTGCCGGACGTACTCCTCGACCTTCGCACGGTGGCGCTCGCCGGCCATCGGCCCGACCACGGTGGCCGGGTCGAACGGGTCGCCGACCGGGACGCCGCCGACCGCCTGGCCGAGAATGCCGAGCACGGTCTCGTAGAGCGGCCGCGCGACCAGCAGGCGCGGGCCGCCCATGCAGAACTGCCCGGTGTTGAAGACGAACGCCTTGATCGCCGAGCCGATCGCCTGGTCGAGGTCGGCGTCGTCGAACACGAGCTGCGCCGCGTTGCCGCCGAGCTCCATCGTCACCGGCTTCAGCCCTTCGGCGGCGGTGGTGGCGGCGCGCCGGCCGACCGCCGTCGACCCGGTGAACGCGACCTTGTCGACGCCCGCGTGCCGCAGCAGCGCCTCGCCGACGGCCGCGCCGCCGGTGACGACGTTCACGACGCCGGCCGGGACGCCGGCCTCGGCGAGCAGCTCGGCCATCAGCAGCGCCGACAGCGGCGTGTCCTCGGCGGGCTTGTGGACGACGACGTTGCCGGCGGCCAGCGCCGGGGCGAGCTTCGAGGTGCTGAGGATCAGCGGGAAGTTGAACGGCGTGATCGCCGCGACGACGCCGATCGGCTCGCGCCGGGTGTAGGCGTGCGCCGGGAAGCCGACCGAGCGGCTGGAGCCTTCCAGCGTGTGCGCGAGCGCGGCGTAGTACTCGTAGACGTCCGCCGCGGTGGTGACGTCGACCGGCTGCGAGAACTGGACCGGCTTGCCGACGTCCAGGGACTCGACGGCGGCGATCTCGCCGGCGCGCCCGCGGACGAGCTCGGAGGCGCGCTGCAGGATGCGCGCCCGCTCGCGCGGCGGCGTGTCGCGCCAGGCGGGGAACGCGGCGCGGGCCGCCGCCACCGCGGCGTCGACGTCGGCCGCAGTCGCGACCGGGACCGTCGTGACCGTCGCGCCGGTCGAGGGGTCGAGGACGTCGGCGCGGCCGCCGTCGCTCGCCTCGCGCCACTCGCCGCCGACGAACAGCCGCCCCGGGTCGACCCGCGGCCGCGTGATGCCCTGGTCCGGCCGGTTCTCGGTGACTGTCACGACGTACCTCCGTGGCGTGCTGGGACGGGTACCGGGCTTGACCGGCGGGGCAGGTCCAGGGGAGCGTTGTGTGCCGTGAAGCACAACGGATTCCTGAAAACTTTTCGTCAACTGGCCTGATGATGTCGCTTTCTGACCCGGCGGGGAAAGGCGCGACGCGCGAGGCCCGGCCGTCACGGGTGCCCGTCCCGGTCGCGTTCCACGTGCGCTGCGACGACGTCGACGAGGCGCGCTCGGCGGTCGGGCGCGCGCTGTGGCCGCACCGGCTGGAGGTGACCGGTGACCCGGCGGGGTTCGCGGCGGCACTCGACGCCGTCGCCCTGGGGCCGCTCACGCTGGGCCGGCTGCGGTACGGCACCGGCGTCCGCCTCGCGGCAGACCGCCCCGGCGGGTACCAGGTGGTCGTCCCGGACACCGGGACCGTCGCGGTGACCTGCGGCGACGACCGCGTGACGGCGTCGCCGGCGCTGGCCGCGGTCCTGCACCCGGACCGTGCGGCGACGCTCGCCTGGGACGCCGTGGCACCGGTCCTGGTGCTGCGCGTCAGCCGGCGCGCGCTGGAGCACGAGCTCGAGCAGCTGCTCGACCGGCCGCTCGCGGGGCCGGTCGACGTCCGCGTGCCACTGGACGTCGCGACCGGCCGGGGCGCCGCGTGGTGGGCGCTGGTGCGCGCGCTGGCGGCCGACCTGGACCGGTCGCACGACGCCGGCGCGCTGCTCCGCCAGCCGGCGGTGGCGGCGCCGCTCGCGCACGGCGTCATGACCGGGCTGCTGCTGGCGGCGTCGCACCGCCACCGCGACGAGCTGGACCTGCCGCCGCCGGTGGTGAGCGCGTCGGTGGTGCGGCGGGCCCGCGAGTTCATCGAGGGCCACGCGCAGGAGCCGCTCACGGTGGCGGACATCGCCCGCGGCGCCGGCGTCGGCGTCCGCGGGCTGCAGCACGGGTTCCGGCGCTCGATGGGGATGTCGCCGACGGAGTACCTGCGGCAGGTCCGCCTGCGCCGGGTGCACGAGGAGCTGCGCGCGGCCGACGCGGCGGCGACGACTGTCGCGCAGGTCGCCGCCCGGTGGGGGTTCCCGCACCAGGGGCGCTTCGCCGTCCGCTACCGCGAGCGGTACGGCGTCGCGCCGGCCCTGACGCTGCGGGGGCCGTCGTGACCGAGGTGCCACGCCGCGGTCGGCCGCGGATCTCGATCCACGAGGGGCCACCGTCGCTGCTGTACACGGTGAAGCAGGTGGAGCTGGCGGTGCGCCACCACCTCGAGGACATCGTCAGGCCGGCCGGCGTGACCGCGCTGCAGTACACCGCGCTCACCGTGCTCGAGCGCCGCGACGGCCTGACGCTGACCGAGCTGGCGCACAACTCGTTCGTCACCGCGCAGTCGATGGCCGACCAGCTGCGGCCGCTGTACGCGCGCGGGCTGATCTCGCGCCGTCCGGACCCCGACCACGGCCGTCGGCGGCTGATCAGCCTGACCGGCGCCGGCCTGGAGCTGCTCCTCGAGTGCGGCGAGCACGTCGCCGCGCTCGAGGAGCGGATGCTGGCGGAGCTGTCGGACGCCGAGGTCGAGGCCCTGCGCTCACTGCTCGGCCGCTGCCGGACGGCGCTGTCCTGACCGCGGGGTGCCGACCCAGCTCCGGTACCGAGGCCGGGATCTCGCGACGCGGCCGGACCACGTCGGCGTCCTGTCCGCCGAGGACGGCACGGTGACGAAAACCGGGTGTGGCCGCGGCGTCCCCGGTGCCACACTCGCGCCATGACGTTCTATCCGGCTCACCGTGACGCGCCCCGCCCGGCGCGCGGTGAGCGATGGACGCTCAGGGGCCTGTAAAACCCCAGCCCTGCGGGGCTCCCTGGTTCGATTCCAGGCGCGCGCACCGGTGCCACGTGGCACCTCGACGGCGTCACCGGACCCAGGTCGGCCGGCTTCTCCCTGGCGGATGCGCCCGGCCGCGCCTCCCCGGGGGCGGCGCGCTTCGACCCGGTTGACATGCTGACGCCCATGTTCGTCGCCCTGGCCCGGCTCTGCCGGCGGCGGGCGGGCGCCGTCGTCCTGACCTGGACGGCGCTCGTCGCCGCGGGCCTCGCGACCGCCGTCGGCGGCGTCGGCGGGCACACCGTGTTCGACCGCCTCACCAGCGGCGCGCTCGTCGTGCCCGGCGAGGCGCAGGACGGCCTCGACCTGCTGCTGCGCGCCGCGGACGACGGCCCCGTGGTCCAGCTCGTGCTGGACGGCGTCGACCCGCACACGTACCTCGCCGGCACGCAGCTCCGCTACGACGCCCCGGCGGCCGACCGCGCCGTCGACAGTGCCCGCGCCGACCTGCTCGCGATGCCCGGCGTCAGCCGCGTCGAGGACCCGTTCGCCGGCCGGCCCGGCGTCTTCGCCATGCGCGACCTGGCGTTCGTGGCGGACGACCAGCGCGCCGTCCTGGTCCGCGTCACGCTGAGCCGCGACCTGCCCGCCGAGCGGCAGGCGGCGCTGATCGAGCGGGTGACGGCGCGCCTGCACGCGATCGGCGCGCAGGTCCCGGGCTCGACACCGCTGGTCGGCGGCGTCGAGGGGCTGACCGAGGAGATCATCGACCAGGTCGAGGCCGACCTCCGCACCGGCGAGGTGGTCGCCGTGCCGATCAGCGCCGCGGTGATGGTCGTGGTCTTCGGCGGCTTCCTCGCCGCCGGCCTGCCGCTGGTCGGCGCGCTCGCCTCGGTGTCCGGCGGGCTCGCCGGGCTGCTGGGCTGGTCGTACCTCATCGAGCTCGACCCCTCGGTGATCAACGTCGTCACCGGCCTCAGCCTCGGCCTCTGCATCGACTACGGGCTCCTGCTGGTCAGCCGCTACCGCGAGGAGGCCCGGCGC
>Ga0081539_10006485_pt1 | contig 11200 bp, 12 predicted proteins | sample TabmetS4T2R2_FD_71023 | JGI IMG/M metagenome (GOLD analysis project Ga0081539, IMG submission 71023) | Tabebuia heterophylla rhizosphere microbial communities from the University of Puerto Rico - S4T2R2 | ecosystem: Host-associated > Plants > Roots > Rhizosphere ... | reverse complement strand
GGGTGGCTTGACCGAAATTACCCTGCGCGACAACCTGCGCCGCTTCCCAGATCGCCCGCTGCGTGAAGCGGTCAAGGGGATGCTGCCCAAGAACGCGCTCGGTCGTAAGATGTTGAGCAAGCTGAAAATCTACGCAGGTTCGGAACACCCGCACGCCGCGCAGAAACCGACCGTGCTGGAACTGAAGTAAAGGGAGTTTAGATATGGCTTCACAGTATTACGAAGGCATTGGTCGCCGCAAAGAATCCAGCGCGCGCGTTCGCATTTTCCCCGGCGGTACCGGTCGCCTCACCATTAATGACCGTGAGGGGCAGGAATATCTCTCGCGTGAGGGCGATTACGAAATCGTCATGCAGCCTCTGACCGTTATCGGGCAGGAACGCAGCTATGATATTTCCGTGCATGTCAATGGCGGCGGCGTCAGTGGACAGCGCGATGCGATTCGCCTTGGTCTCGCGCGCGCGCTGCTGGAGCTTGACCCCGACATGAAATCACAGCTCCGCGACGCTGAACTGCTCACCCGCGATGCCCGCGTCAAGGAACGCAAGAAGCCGGGTTTGAAGCGCGCCCGTAAAGCCCCGACCTACACCAAACGCTAAAATCAAAGCTGGTCTGGCGGCACAGTTCGGAGATATAGTTAGGCAAGGTCACGTGCAACCTTCGGTTGCCTTGACCTTGCCTTTTCTGTTTAAAGGGATAAGCGATGAGCGCGGAATACATCCTGTTCGACTTCGTCGATGAGGCGACGCTGCTGGATAAAGACAATATGGTGCGCCTTCTAATCGCAATAACGGAAGGCAATCAGTTTCAATTTTTGAAGAAGGCGCTGGTCTGCGACGACTCGCCGGGTTTGAACTACGTCCCCAATTCGCCAGAAACATTGGCGAACGCTTGGAATAACGCCATCCGTGCCCGCCAGCGTTACAACGGCTACTGGATGGAATTCGAGAATGCCGATGGTTTGCGTTTCTCCTTTGGCTTCGACCCGGACGATGCGCGCCGTTTGTTCCTGACCGCGAAGAAAACTGATCTACGCGCCGATCAGAACCTGCGTGAATTCATCCGCATCGCCGAAATCATTTTTAACACGCTGCGCCCCGAATACGCTTTCGGCTTGTTCTCCTACGACACGCAGGAGACGCCGGAAATCGGCGCGTTCCCCACTGCGCTATGGGATTACAACTTCTTCAGCGGCGGTATGACCCACGAGTGGGGGCGCGAGATGCTCGAAGCGGTTCCCGCGTGGCGCTTCGCAGGCTTGGCAGGCGGCGGCTTGCTGCTGGAAATGTCGCCCAACCCCATCACCCAGCCGCAGATTAAAAACTACCGCGAAGCCAGCGCCGCGCTCGGCTTCGCGCGTTACTATCAGGGTGGCTAGCCAATGACTCTCACAATTGTCGGTCTCGGACCTGGTCACGTCGATGACCTGACGCGGCGCGCGTGGCGCGTCATTGAACATGCGCCCATCGTCTACCTCCGCACCGCGCAGCATCCCTGTGTGCCGGACTTACCCGCCGTGTGCGTCTCGTTCGATAACGTCTACGAGACCATTCCCGATTTCGCCGCCGTGTACGACGAAATCGTCGCCCGTATCATGGATGCGGCGCTGGTTGGTGACGTGGTCTACGCCGTCCCTGGCGATCCGCTCGTCGCGGAAAACACCGTTATTAAGCTGCTGGCGCGCGCGCAAGCGGAAAATATCCCGATAGAAATTGTCAACGGCATCAGCTTCGTCGAACCCGCCCTTAAGTTGCTTGGCATCGACGCACTCGACGGCTTGCAGCTTCTCGATGCGATCAGCGTCGCCAACATGCACCATCCGCCCATCAACCCAGACTATCCTGCGCTGTTGGGGCAGGTCTACAGCCGCAACCTCGCCTCCGATCTCAAGCTCACGCTCATGAACCAGTACCCGGACGAGTTTGAGGTCACGCTCATCCACGCCGCAGGCACACCAGATGCGATAGTCGAAACCCTGCCGCTCTACCAGATCGACCGTAGCGAGCACATCAGGCATCTCACGGCGCTCTATGTGCCCGCGCTGGGGAATATGTCCAGCTTCGAGCAGTTTCAGGAAGTCATCGCCCATCTGCGCGCGCCAGAAGGCTGCCCCTGGGATCGTAAGCAGACGCATCTTTCGCTTCGCAAGTATCTACTTGAAGAAACCCACGAAGTCCTTGAGGCGCTCGACGCCGAAGATTCGCACGCACTGGTCGAAGAACTGGGCGATCTGCTCCTGCAAATCGTCCTGCACGCCCAAATCGCCACCGACGGCGGCGAGTTCCGCATGGCGGACATCCTTCGCACCGTTAACGCCAAGATGATTCACCGCCATCCACACGTTTGGGGCGATGTCAGCGTCGAAAGCGCGGAAAACGTCGTCACTAACTGGGAGGCGCTTAAGCAGCAGGAGCAGGCGGAAGGCAGCAAACCCAAGCGCGACTCCAAGCTGGACGGTGTACCGAAAGGTTTGCCCGCGCTGCTTCAGGCGCATGAGTACCAGGACAAAGCTGCGAAGCTCGGCTTTGACTGGTGGCAGATCGACAGCGTGATCGATAAGGTGCGCGAGGAATTTGAAGAGGTTATTAATGCCACCAACGACGCTCACCGCGCCGAAGAAATGGGCGACCTGCTCTTCGTCATCGTCAACTGGGCGCGCTGGCTCAAAATCGAGCCGGAGACCGCTCTCCGCGAAGCCAACGCCAAGTTCTACCGCCGCTTCCACTACATCGAGCAGGCGGTAGCAGCGCAAGGCAAGCCGATGACCGACTTCACGCTCCCCGAACTCGATGCTCTGTGGGACGAGGCGAAGGTGAAAGGGCTGTAAACCATGCCGACGTTAGGCGTAAGCGTCGTCATTTTGGAGAACGATAAGGTTTTATTACAAAAGCGTGCTGATTTCCGCATTTGGTCGCTTCCCGGCGGGCGCGTTGAAGCAGATGAAACCATCGAAGCTGCTGCTATCCGTGAGACGTTGGAGGAAACCGGGTTAGAGATTCGCCTTGTGCGCAAGGTCGGCATTTACTGGAAGCCTCAGCACGATGATACTGTGACTGTTTTTCAGGCAGAGGTCACTGGCGGACAGATTATCCGCCAAAGTGAAGAAACGCTTGACGTTCGTTGGCATGATCCTGCTCATTTTCCTCGATTGATTGGAACAACTCGACGTTATATTGACGACACAATTGCTCAGCATCAGTCTCTGTTAGAAGTGACACAGCATATCTCTCCACTGGAAGTTTTTGTGCGCCGCGTTGCGCGACGTTTGTATATGCTGGCTCATCGGTCATTATGAGCCAGGATCGCGCCCTCCTTGAAGGGCAAATCTCGGTTGAGGCTGCGCTCAAGGCGGGCAGCCGCCCGATTGAGAAGCTGTTGATCGTCAGCGGCGCCATCGACCGCGATGTGGCGCGGCTGGCGCGCGAAGCAGAGCATATGCGTATCCCCGTCCAGCGCGTGCCCGCCGCCGAGATTGACGCGCTGGCGCAGGGCAAGTCGCACGGCGGGGTGATTGCGCTCGCGGGGGCGCGGCAGTTTATGGCGCTGGAATCGCTGCTAACAGCGCCAGACCCGTTCATTGTCATGCTCGACGGTGTGGAAGACCCGTTTAACTTCGGGCAGGCAGTGCGCGCCTTTTACGCCGCTGGCGCGCATGGCTTGGTCTTGCGCGAGCGCAACTGGATGAGCGCGGCGGGCGTCGTGGCGCGTGCCTCGGCGGGTGCATCCGAATTGATGCCGACCGGGATTGCCGAAACCACGCAGGCAGCCGCCGATTTCTTCCGCGCGCAGGGATTGCGCGTAGCAGTTGCCGCAAAGGAGCGCGCCACCTCCATCTACGACGCGGATTTATCCGGCGGCTTGTTTCTTGTCGTCGGCGGCGAAAAACGCGGCGTCACCCGCTCTTTTGCCGATGCAGCCGATATACGCCTCAGCATCCCTTACGGGCGGCGCTATCCCCATTCACTGGGCACAACCGCCGCCGCCGCTGTCGTTGCCTTCGAGATCATGCGCCAGCGCACCAATAAAAATCCCGCTGGCTAGCCTGCTCAGCGGGATTGATCACTGCGTCGCCTAAAACTCCGACTGAAATTCGTTTTCGGCAAGGAAATCCAGCCGCGCCAAGGCTTCCGGTTCGCTTAGGCTGGTATCGCTCAGCTTCTCCAGCGGGCGGTCTTCTTCCAGAAAGGTCAGAATATACTCAGGCGTCAGGTGCGTCGCACCAGCATCTCGCAGCGTCTTCATCCGCGCATTGAAACGCTGCCCGCCGCCGTTCTTCGCCCAGTGCAGGGGCGCACCGTCGGTCAGCCACGCTTTCAGCGTCTCACCTAGCGCCGCGCCAGGGTAGTGAATCACCTTTCCCGTCAGTTTGGGGATGCGTGTCTTGGTGATCATCAGCGTGTTCTGCATATCCATCTCCGCGACCACGTCGAACTCGTACTCCATGCCTTCGCGCTGCACCGGCGCAAGCCCGACTTTGCGCGGCGTCATTTTGCCTCGCTCGTCGCGCTCCAGTACGTACTCAGTTTTCGAGCGCATGGTGACGATCAGGTGCAGCGGTGCGGCGAGCAGGGCTTCGACCAGTTGGTTGTGCAGCGGGGTCGCGTCGCGCCACGCGGCGAACGTGTTCTTTGAATCGCTGCGCTTGGCGGCTTTATCGACGATTTCCAGCACGCCGCCTGTGCCGTTCCAGGCGTGGCTCAGGCTGTCGATTACCAACACGTCATAATCGCTTTCGCCTGCCGCCTGAATCGCGTCGATATACTGCTGCGGGTGATAGTCGGTCAGTTCGAGCACATCGAACGTGAACTGGTCGCCATACTTGCTGGCGCTGCCGTGCTCAGTGTCGATCACCGCGATTTTGCCGAGTGCGCCTGCCACGCTTAACGCCGTGAACGTTTTGCCGCTGCCCGACGGACCCATCAGCGCCATGCGGAGCTTGGCTTGCGACTTGGTGGCGCGCTTGAAAGGATTGCTGCGAAATTCACCATCTCTGTTCATCTAAACAGAACTCCTGTTCTATCAACTGCCCTAATCATACACCATTTTTGTGCAAGATGGGAGAGATATATGAATCATGAAGGTGGAACATCAAGGATACGAGTTGTAGGGGCACGGCGTCGCCGTGCCCGATATGTCCTCGCAATTCACCTCTCCCATGAAGCAATTATGTTGAGAGTGTATACTCGTAGCGTAATATAATGCTTTGGAGACACGCTGGGAAACAAATTGTCCCACTGATCAATTTGTGATCAGTGGGACAAGCTGTCGGGGCGGCGGGATTTGAACCCACGACCTCATTGACCCGAACAATGCGCGCTACCAGGCTGCGCTACGCCCCGTTACGGCAATTAGTGTAGTCGAATCAGGCTTGAATAGCAAGCCCAAACCAACCAGAAAGACGCCTAGATGACTCCTTCGCCTGTCACCTTCTCTGACCGTATGCGCGCCCTGACCAGCGGCTTGACCAGCCGGGCGGGAACGGCGGTACATCAAATCGGCATCCATCCAGATACAATTACCATCGTCGGCTTGGTCGTGGTGGCGGCAGCGGCGTATTTCATCGCGCAGGGGCAAATTCCGCTCGGCGGCGTGCTGCTTCTCATCAGCCTTCCGCTCGACGCGCTGGATGGTGCAGTGGCACGCGCGATGGAGCGCAAAGACCGCTTCGGCGCAGTCCTTGATTCGACCCTCGACCGCTATGCCGACGGCTTGATTTTCGGCTCGCTCGCCTACTATTTTGCCGGGCGCGGTGAAGGGCTGAATTTCATCCTGTCGCTTTCATCCCTGATGGGAAGTTTTGTGGTAAGCTATGTGCGCGCACGCGCCGGTGAAGCCGATTTGTCGGTGAAAATCGGGTTATTTTCGCGCTTTGAGCGCGTGGTCACTCTGCTGTTGATGCTTCTCATCCCACCCCTCCTGACGCTCGGTCTGTGGGTGTTGGCTGTTGGCACCAACCTGACCGGCGTGCAGCGCCTGTGGTATGTTTATAAACATCTCGACAAAGAGGCGTAATTATGGAATTCAGACCCGAATATATCGTCCTATTTGACCGCGTGCAAATTCGCTACTACGGCATCATTATCGTCTTTGCGATGCTTGTAGGCGCGTGGATTGCGGCGCGGCTTGCCAAGCGTGACGGGCGTGACCCAGATCACATTTGGGGCGCGCTTACCTGGGCGATCATCCCGGCGATTGTACTGGCGCGCCTGTGGTTCGTGCTCTTCCCGCCTGTCTCAGTGGTCGAGCAAGGCATGGATACAGCATGGTTCTTGCAAAACTTTTTCAACGTGCAAAACGGCGCAATCGCCATCTGGAGCGGCGGCTTAAGCATCTTCGGCGCGGTCATCGGGGGCTTCCTCGGCTCGTACATCTACATTCGGCGCAACAAGTTGCCTCTCGCCCCCTGGCTGGACATTGCGGCGGTTGCGCTTCCCGTAGGTCAAGCGATTGGTCGCCTGGCAAATTACGTCAACCAGGAACTCTATGGCTCTGTAACCAACTTGCCCTGGGGGATTTCGATTGATTCGTCGCACAGAGTGACGCCCTTCAAGAGCCTTGTTGATTTCCCCGTAGCGACCACGCGCTTCCACCCGCTGTTTCTCTATGAGGCGCTATGGAGCGTGCTTGCGTTCATCGTCTTGCTCAACCTGTTCCTGCGCTATCGCAAAACCCTGCGCTACGGCGATATTTTTCTGGTTTACGTCATGCAGTATAGCTTCATTCGTTTCCTGTTGGAGTTTCTGCGCGTCGAAGTAGCCCATATTCCCGGCACGAACATCAATTCCTCGCAGGCATTCACTGCGTTGGCGTTCATCGTCGCGTTTGCGATCTTCCTCTACCGCCAGCGCACCGCCCCGACAGTCGAGGACGTTCGGCAACAGCAAATGCCCGTTCCGGAAACTGCGCCGCGCGCCAAGAAAACTGCATAGTATTTGTTGGGGAAGTAATAGGGCGAAATCTGATTTCGCCCTGTTGTGGATGCAAATTAGTTCTCCACTTATTGCCCAGCTAGATCAGTTCATAGTACGCCCCTTTTAACCTCTTTCACGGTTTGCATACGCTCCGCTTTTCCGTCCCGTGCCATAATCATAAGTGTGCCTAGCACGTCTCGTAATCAGAGTGAACGAGCTTAGCGGATGATTGAAGCGCACGAACTCACCAAGTTCTATGACGATTTTTTGGCAGTGGAATCGGTTTCGATGCATGTTCCCGCTGGGGAAGTGCTGGCGCTGCTCGGTCCGAACGGCGCGGGCAAAACCACCACCGTTCGCATGTTGACCTCGATCCTCGCACCAACGTCTGGTTGGGCACGGATCGCGGGCTATGATGTGGTCAAGCAGCCCGCGCTGGTAAGGGCACATGTGGGTGTGCTGACTGAGCAGCATGGTTTATATGAACGTATGAAAGCCGTCGAATACCTTGACTTCTTCGGCGAAGTTTACCGCTTGAAGCCGGAAATCCGTAAAAAGCGCAGCTACGAGTTGATGGAACGCTTCGGTTTGACCTTTGCGCTTGGTAAGCAGCTAGGCGAATACTCAAAGGGCATGAAGCAGAAGCTCGCACTGGTGCGGGCGATGCTCCACGATCCGCCAGTGCTGCTACTCGACGAGCCGACCTCGGCGATGGATCCACAGAGCGCCAAGCTGGTGCGCGATGCCATCGTTGAACTTCAGCAGGACGAGCGTACTTTCCTCATCACCACACATAACCTGAATGAAGCGCAGGCGCTGGCAAACCGTATCGCCATTATTCGGCGCGGGCGCATCATCGCCAGCGGCGACTTTGACGAACTGGCGCGCCGTTTCGTCGGCGACCCGCGCATGGAACTGCGGGTGCGGGGCGAACTGAATGGGCTGGCGAAAGACATCAGCGATATGGTTTCGGTCGAAGAGAGCGGATCAAACTGGCTGCGTTATACCGTTGCTGATCCGAATAGCACCAACCCTGCGCTCATTCAGCGGGTGATCGGGCTAGGCATCGAGATCGTCACACTCGCGCCAATGACCCAAAGCCTGGAAGACATTTATTTACAGGTCGTCAAGGAAGATGAGGCACAGAAAGGCGACCCCGATGAGCACTTACGCTAAACCGCTCGAATTTACTCCCGAAGCACCAAAGAGCACGCTGCGAACGACGCTCAGCAATGCGCTGATCATCACCCGGCGCGAAATGCGCGACAGCTTCCGCGACTGGCGTATCATTGCGCCTATCGTCATTTTGACGTTTCTGTTTCCATTCCTGGCGCAGTTTGTCGCGGGGCGCTTCGCCGCGTTCGTCGAAGGCTATGGCGCGGCGGTGATTGGCACGCGCACCGTGCCGTTTTTGCTGATGATCGTCGGTTTCTTCCCGATCTCGATTTCGCTGGTGATCGCGCTGGAAACCTTCGTCGGCGAAAAAGAACGGCGCAGCCTCGAACCGTTGCTCAGCACGCCGCTCACCAACACTGAGCTTTACATCGGCAAAACGCTGGCGGCGATGTTGCCGCCGTTGATTTCGAGCTATGGCGGCATGATTGTCTATCTGCTTTTCCTGGTTCTTGGCGATCTTGCATGGCGTCCGCCGTGGGCGCTAGTTGTCCAGATTATGCTCCTGACGACGGTGCAAGCGTTGGTCATGGTCACAGGAGCAGTCGTTGTCAGCAGCCAGACGACGAGCACCCGCGCCGCCAACCTGCTCGCCAGCTTCATCATCATCCCCATGACGCTGCTTATTCAGGGCGAAAGTGCCATCATGTTCCTCGCGCCAGATGCTGAATCGCCGAATGGTATCGGCGCGCTCTGGGCGATCATTGGCGGCATGGTGGTGGTCGTTATCCTGCTGCTGCGTGTGGGCAACGGCTTGTTCAACCGTGAAGAACTGCTTGGTCGCACGCTCGACAAGCTCAATATCAGGGGGACATTTCGCAAAATCTGGCGCAGCATTCGCGCGATTGATGACAAAGGAACGCCTGCGGTTAATCTTGTGGATTGGTATCGGCATGGGGTTCGCCGGAGCCTCCAGCACCTGGGGCTGGCGGTTCCCGTAACCATTGCTGTTTTCGTAGCAGCGTTTATGGGCGGCTACCTGGTCGGGCAGTTGCCCGAATGGCAGCTTCACCTGCCGCAAAATTTGCCTTTGCAGGGCGTGGCTGGCGAATTGAACATCTACACCGGCTTTTTCTTCGGCACTAATCCGGCTCTGGCGATCTTCTCGCAGAATGCTCGTATCCTGCTCGGCGCGTCCCTGCTGGCGATGTTCACGTTTGGCACGGCTGCGCTTATTCTGACGCCAGCCGTCTATGTCGTGCTGGGCTACATTCTGAGCCAGGTGATTGCCGCTGGATACAGCCCTGCGTTCATGATTCCAGCGATTTTGACGCATGGCATTGTCGAAATCCCCGTTATTGTCTTAGCAACAGCGGCGGCGCTACATCTTGGCGCAGTCATCACCCGTCCGCCCAGCGGCTCGACAGTAGGGCAATCCTGGACAACGGCGCTTGGAGACCTGATCAAAATTGGGCTGGGGATTATTGTGCCCGGCTTGCTGGTGGCAGCGTTTATCGAAGCCTACATCACTCCGGTTGTCCTTCGAGCAGCACTTGGCGGCTGAGCCGATTACATAAAGCAAATCACCATCTGAGATCAAATTCGGTACAAAACACGCGCATCAGCGTATACTTAACAACTGATGCGCGTTTTGCTGCATAGGACACGGATTAGGGCAAACTCATCATGGCGCGAATTATCATCCTTGGCTCGGCAGCGGCAGTCAACGACGCAGAGCATGATTACACCCATATGATCATCGAAGGCAAAAGCGGTCCGATTTTGATTGATGCGGGGTCAAACCCGCTCGGCAAAATGCATAATCTCGGTATTGCTGACGACTCGCTTCAGGATATGATCCTGACGCATTTCCACCCGGATCACGTTTCCGGCGTGCCGAATATGTTCATGCATATGTGGCTGCTGGGGCGTAAAGCGCCACTTCGTATTTACGGACTGAACCATTGCGTTAATCGCGTCGAAGATATGATGATGTTCTTCTCGTGGGATAGCTGGCCCAATTTCTTCCCGGTGACCTTTCACCGCGTGCTGGAGCGAGCGGCTGCGCCTGTTTTCGAGAATGACGACTTTATCATCACCTCCTGGCCCACCAAGCATTTCATCCCGACCATTGGCTTGCGTATCGTCAACAAGCGCACAGGCAAAATTCTTGCCTATACCTGTGATACCGAGCCGATTCCCGCGCTGCTCGACTTAGGACGAGACGCTGATTTGCTTATCCATGAGACGGCAGGCAAAGGCTTTGGGCATTCCAGCGCGCGGCAGGCAGGCGAAACCGCGAAAGCCTGCGGCGCGAAGTCGCTCTACCTCATCCACTACCAGGTCTGGAACACTGACCCCGCGCCATTGATCAACGAAGCCGCCGAAGTTTACGACGGTCCCGTCCACCTCTGCAAAGACTTCGACGAGTACGAATTTTAATGGCTGCTCTTGTCGCTTTTTCGGGAGCGGTCTTCCTGCTATGGGTAGGTTACGTTGCTTTCTGGAAGCCTGAGAAATTTTGGGAATGGCAAGAGCGAAGAAATCGTCAGCAGGGAATCATAGATTCACAACCCACTGAAGAATGGGAAAAGCAGCGAGAAACAGCGGGGATTATTGCGCTGTTAAGCGGCATAGCATTTCTAATATTCGCGGTTCATCTTTTTGTGCAGGATGTCACGTTGTGGTCCCGACTTAATGAAGTTGGAGAACGATATGCACAGACTCAGATTCCCAGGCTTTCAACTCAGGCGGCTGCGCGCGAACAGAATGATGTGAATGCTCATTCTCCGCCGGTATCAGGCGATATACGTGAAAGTGCTTCGGCAACTCCACCACGCGAATAGAAGCGATTTCCCCGTATTAAACGACGCTGTTTCCCGCTCCAACCACGAACAATTTTTCTTGTTGGAAAGACTGTGGTATGAATCGTGGCTGTATTTAAGCGCCACCGATATACAAAAGTGTGTTTTCAGATAGCTGGGAATTGAAGTAATGCTCGATCAACTCTCCAACTCGCAGATTGGCGACTTTATTCTGCACGATATGATTGGTCGGCGTGCGTCGATGGTGCTCTACCGCGCTACGCAGCAATCGCTCAAGCGTTTTGCCATCATCAAGCTGATTGATCTGAAGTCTCTGCCTGTACCCAAAGATGCGCTCGAAGAAGACTTCCT
>Ga0081539_10006484_pt1 | contig 11201 bp, 7 predicted proteins | sample TabmetS4T2R2_FD_71023 | JGI IMG/M metagenome (GOLD analysis project Ga0081539, IMG submission 71023) | Tabebuia heterophylla rhizosphere microbial communities from the University of Puerto Rico - S4T2R2 | ecosystem: Host-associated > Plants > Roots > Rhizosphere ... | reverse complement strand
GGCAGGTCTCGGGCAGGTTCTTGCCCGTCGCGATCCCGAGCTTCGCCGAGAGCGTCTGGACGAGCATCGCCATGAGGTTCGCCGACAGCACGACCCAGAGCAGGAGGTAGCCGTACTTGGCGCCGCCCGCGATGTTGGTCGCGAAGTTGCCCGGATCGATGTAGGCGACGGCGGCGACGAAAGCGGGGCCGAGGAAGGGCCAGACGCCGCGCACCCCGGTGCGGGCGCCCCGCAGCGTCTGCTGCGCCGCCTCGAGCGTCGCGGCCTCGCCCGGGAGAACCGCACGGACGTCGACGTCGTCCCGGCGGCCGTTCCGAGTTCTCGCCGTGCTGAGCGTCTCTCTAGTTCTGTTCATTCGAAACTAATCTTTCGTCGCATCGAAATCTTAGTCGGAATCCGGGCTCAGAGGGAAGCAACCCCCCAAAGGGGTGATACCTGCCTTCCCTCCCTCACCGATAGTCGAAGACAGGGCGAAAGAGTCGCCCGGAACGACTGCGGTAACGAAATCTGCGGCAATGAGCACCCCGTTGAGAGAGCGTCCGGACGCACCCCTTGGAACCTTGATCTTCCGAGCAGGACTCCTGCCGGCGGAAACGATCGAGAACGCCCTCGAGGAGGGGGTCAAGACGGGACGACGCCTCGGCGAGATCCTCGTCGAGCGCAACCTGATCAAGGAGGAGGACCTCACCCGCCTGCTCGCGGGCCAGAAGGGGCTCCCCTTTGTGAGCCTGCGCGAGCGCCGCGTCGAGATCGAGGCGGCCCGACTCCTCGCCGAGGACCAGGCGCGGCTCTTCACGGCTCTCCCCATCGGCTTCGAAGACGGAATGCCAGTCGTCGCAGTCGCCGACCCGACCAACGACGTCCTCAACAGGAACATCCGCGAGGCCCTCGGACAAGAGGCGCGCTTCGTCGTGGTCGCGCGGAGCGAGCTCAATGACGTGATCAGCGAGGTTTTCAGCGGCGCTTACGCGCCCGCCAACGGAGGCGAGCCCGAGCTGCGCGTCGCCGAGACGGCGCCGGCGCTCGAGGTCGACACACGGGTGCCGCTCCCGGATCCCGAGCCCGAGGCCGACGCTTTCCCTGAGCCAGAGGCCGAGCTCGCCGAAGCGCCCGAGGCCGCCGTCGTCGAGCCCGAGACCCCGGTGGAGGCCGAGCCCGTTTCCGCCGCCGGGACGACCCCCTCGGAGCCTGTGCCCGGGCCTGCGCCCGCGTACGAGCCTCAGCCAGCGTTCGAGACTGAAACCGCGCACGAGCCTCAGCCCGCCTACGAGCCCGAGCCCATGCACGAGCCTGAGCCCATGCACGAGCCTGAGCCCACCGAAGCCGAGGCCGAGCCGCCCGCCCCCGTCTTCGAGACCCCCGCGACCGACGCGGAACCGGCGTACGAGCCGGCGCCCGTGAGCGAGCGCGAGCCGGAGCTCGAGTCTCCCGCTCCGGTGGCCGAAGCCGAGCCGGAGTCCGAGCCGGTAGCCGAGTCCCAGCCGGCAGCCGAGTCCGAGCCGGCGTTGAGGCCCGCCCCGAGCGAGCCCGTCCCGGTGGCGACCGACCCGGTGGCGCCGCAAACCGTTCAGGACTCGAACGGTCAGATTCCCGAAGATTTCGAGGACGACACTCCCCCTCCGGCCCCCGCTGCGGGTGCCGGCTTCCGCGTCTCGATCCGCCTCACGTCAGGCGAGAAGCTCACGGTCGCCGATTGCGGCGATATCGGAGAGGCCAAGGGCTACGCCAGAGCCCTGACGAAGCAGCTCGGCGCAACTGACGCGGACGACTGGCCGTTCGTGAACGGCCGCTTCCTGAAGCCCGACACCATCGTCTCCGTCGACGTAGAGGAAATCTAGGCGCCGGGCAAGAGCGGCGACTCGAGGCCGGCCGCGAAAGCGCGCCGCGCCGCGAGCGCCTCGAGGACGATCACGGTGTCGGCGACCGGAATGCCCTCGAGATATTCCTCGCGCGTCTCGAACGATTCGAGCACCCGCTTCGCGGCCTCGGCATAGCCCTCCTGGTCGTGGCCGGCGAGCGCCGACAGCGCATCGGCGACAGGCTCCGGGAACTCGTCTCCGCGCAGACCGGCCGTCGCGGCCGCCGCCGGCTCGTCTTCGGCGAGCGTGAGCAGGGCGAGAACGGCGGCATAGGCGCCGATCGCCGAGCCCGAGGCACCCGAGTCCTGCTCGAGCGCCCAGCGAGCGTCCTCCGCCGCCCCGCTCCAGTCACCGGCGAGGATGCGCGACTTGAGCGCGCCGATCAGCCGCCCCCAGCTCCCCGGAGGCGCGCCGTCGTAGCTCTCCCGGTACCGCTCGGCCGAGCGCGCGAACCAGCCGGCGGACTCCGCCTTGCGGCCCTGCATCAGGCGCGCCAGTCCGGCCCCGCCGGCGGCCATGGCGACGCGCACGAGCTGCTTCTGGCGCGCGTCCGGATCCTCCGGGAGACGATTCAGGCCGTCGGCGTAGCGCTCCTCCTCGCGCTCGGCATGCTCGTCCCAATCCACGGCCTGAGCGTAATGCCTGGCCGGTTCACCCGTTTGGGTGTTGTTGTCAACACCGTTTTGACGACAATTGTCATTGCCGTTGACGCTCCAGGGAGTCCGCCACCGCAGACGGGCTCCCTTCCCTTTTAACCACCGCGAGGGTCACCCTTGCGCGACGAGTTAGAAAGCGGAGAGAATGCGAGCGCGCACAACGACGACACCCGATCGGGGGTTCACGCCAAAAGGCAAATGGACGTAAACGGAGGAAGAGAGTGGCGGACGAAATCGCCCGCCACCCGCGGTTCAATGACGAAGCTCGCCTACCACTACCACCAAGGGCCGCCGGCTACAAAAGCCGCAGCAGTCCCAAGCGCAGCGCACAGCAGTGCCAGCTTGAGTCTCATGGGACCGTCCTTTCCGACGATGACAGTCCCTGGGCCCAGGATTGACAGATTGAGTTTATAACAGCTTTCGGATGCCAAGACAAAAGTCAACTCACGTCGACAGCCCCGCGGCCGTAGGCGAGCGTCTCCGGACCGCGCGGGTGCGCGCCGGCCTCAGCCAGCGCCAGCTCGCCTTCCCCGGCTGCTCGCCGGCCTACATCTCGAGGATCGAGTCGGGTGACCGCATTCCCTCGCTGCAGCTGCTGCGGGAGCTCGGCAAGCGGCTCGACGTCAACGAGGACTACCTCGCGACAGGTGACGAAACGGCCGGAGACCGCGGCGCCTCGCTGCTCGAGGCCGAAGTCGCGCTGCGACTCGGCGACCTCCAGGAGGCCGAGCGGCTCTACACGGCCGCACTCGCACGCGCACGGGACAAGAACTCGAATGCGGAGGCGACCGCAGGCCTCGGGCACGTGGCGTTCAGGAACGGAGATCCCCGCGGCGCGATCCGTCACTTCGAGAACGCTCTCTCGCTCTACGAGAACGACGAGTCACGGCACCCCGACCTCGCAGACAACCTCGGCCGCGCCTACGCCATGGTCGGCGAGCTCGAGTCCGCCATCGCAGTATTCGAGCGTTGCCAGGACGCGGCCGAGGCGCGTGAGGACTCGCTCCTCTCTCTCCAGTTCTCGGTCCTCCTGGCGCATGCGCTCATCGACGCCGGCAACCTCGGTCGGGCCGAAGAGCTCCTGGGTCACGCGCTCGCGGCGGGCAAGGACTCCCAGAGCCCCTCCGTGCGCGCGCAGCTCTACTGGTCGCAGTCGCGTCTCCACGAGGAGAGGAACGATCCGGAGACCGCCGCGCGCTACGCGCGCCGCGCGCTCGAGCTCCTCCTCCTGACGGAGGACACGTATCGAACGGCTCGCGCCCACCAGCTGCTCGCCTACATCGAGCTCAGCCGCGGCAACGCGGACAACGCCCTCGATCTGCTCGAGCAGGGTTGGCCCCTGATCGAGCAGAGCGGCAACAAGCTCGAGCGAGCGCAGTACCGCCTGGAGGAGGCCCGCGCTCTGGCCAAGCTGGGGCGCAGCGAGGAGGCAGCCGCCCTCGCCATGCAGATCTCAGGGCTCATCTCGGACGCGGCTCCCGAGGACGCCGCGAGGGGCTACGCCGTGCTCGGCAGCGTCTACGAGGAGCTCGGCGAGGCGGACCGCGCCCGCGAGGTCTACGAGCTCGCTGCGGAGCTGCTCGAGGCGCGCAACCCGAATCGCTATCTCATCGACGTCTACTCGAAGCTCGCGGACCTGGCGGATGCGTCCGGGCGCAAAGAGGAAGCGTACGAGTACATGAAGAAGGCCGTCGGCCAGCAGCGGGCAGTCAGCGAGAAGCTGGCGCGCCCTAGCTAAGGCGCCCAACCAGCGTCCCACTGCGATATAGTTCGGACAGGCCCGCGCGCCCAGAGCGCGCGTAGGCATCCTCGTTTCCCGGCAGCGCACACGCGCTGCTCCCATGCAAGAAGCGATAGAGCACTCGACCGTTGCTGCGGTAGAGGCGGACGGCTTGGCAGCCGCCGCCCGCCGGGCGGAAGCCTGGGCAGGTGAGCCCTTCCTGCACTCCGACGAGGAGCCGGCTGAGGCGCTGGCGCAGGGCCGGGCGCGCCGCCGCGCGCTCGACGACGCGCTCGCGGAGATGGAGAGCGGCCGGCGAACACCCTCTCCTGAGTGGAAGATCCGCTACGCGCTGATGCTCGGCCTGGAGCGCGTGCTGAACGACCACCCGCCCCGCCTCGCCTCGGGCACCGAGCTGCGCCGCCATCAGATCGACGCGCTCGCCGGGATGCTCACCGAGCTCATTTCTCGGCACGAGGACGAGCCGGAGAACGGCAACGGGAACGGCCATGCCGCTGTCGCGGCAGAAGAGGACGAAGACGAGGAGGACTTCGACGAGAGCGCAGACGACGCCGACCTCGGCGAGGTCCCGGCCCGCAAGGATCCCGGCGCGGTGCGCCGCTACCGCTTCCGCCATCCGACGGCCTCGGGGAAGACGATCGCCGCCGCGGGGTTCGTCGAAGCCGCGCGGACGATGGGCATCCTCATCCTCACGCACCGACGCCTGCTGGTCCAGCAGTTCACGCGCGACCTGACGACCGAGGGGTACGGCGACCGCTTCCGGCCCGCGATCGAGAAGGGTCAGGAGCCGCTACGGGGCAATCCGATCACGATCCAGACGTACGCATGGTTCGCCCGCCACGTGAGCTCGATCTCCCGCAGCGCCTACCAGCTCGTCATCTGCGACGAGGCCCACACGGCGCTCGGGGAAAAGACGAGCACCGCGATCCGCAGCTTCCCGGAGCCGATCTACATCGGCATGACGGCCACGGAGCAGCTGATCGCCAAGCAGGTGTCGGACGTCTTCCCCGCGTCCGTCGACGACCTGCCTCTCGGTGACGCGGCGCGCCGCGGCCTGATCGCGCCGCTGCGCTGCCTGCGCGTGCCGCCTGCGGCCGCGATTGCTTCGGTGCCGATCGTCGGCGGCGACTACGACCAGGAGATCCTGGCGAAGGTCCTCGACCACGCCGTCATCAACCAGGCGGCGGCCAGTCTCTACCGCGACCGCTTCGACCAGACGCCGGGGATCGTGTACGCGGCGGGCGTCGAGCACGCCTACAACCTCGCGCGCGAGTTCCGTGCGGCTGGGCTGAAAGCCGAAGCCGTGAGCGGTCGGACCCCGCCGGTGAAGCTGGCGGAGACCCTCGCCGCCTACGAACGCGGCGAGATCAACGTCCTCATCAACGCGATGCTGCTCGCGGAAGGATGGAACTCGCCTCGGGCAACCGTCTGCATGCACCTCGCGCCGACCGCGAGCCGGCGTGTCTACCAGCAGCGGATCGGGCGCATCATGCGCATCCATCCGCGCAAGGAAGCGGGCGTCGTCGTTGATTTCGTCCCCGACGCCGCGACGCACAACGAGCGGACGATCACGCTGCACAGCCTCCTCGACTCAGACTTCTACCGGCCGGGGGCGCGCGTGACGCCCGCTCCCCGCCGTCGCATCCAGCGGCGCGCGCGTCGCAAGCTCTCGCCGGCACCGTGGCTCGTGCCGGTGACGCCCGACGTCCGCCGCCGCATCACCGTCATCTCGCGCGAATGGGAGCGCGTCGACCCCGGCAAGCTCGCCGAGGACGAGCAGCTCCTGTGGGCGCGCCTCGCGGGGCGGCAGGTGCGCTTCGAGGAGCGGCAACACTTCGCCGAGAAGCTCGCGCGCTCGTCGAAGGAATGCCGCGAAGCCTTCCTCATGAGCTGCGCCGCCGAGAACCCAAACCGGCGGCTCCGGCTCTCGGCGCTCGGCGACCGGGTCGCCGTCACGGTCGACCGCGCCGACTTCGACGACCTGGTCACGATGGTCACCTCCGCTCCGACCTGGGAGAAGGACCGGGTTCAGGGGGTGCGCATCCTCCTCCGGGCGATCGGCGAGGGGAAGGTCGAAGCGCCGGCGGACATCGTCGCGCGCTGGACCTGGCGGCTGGCACGTGCGACACGCAAGCTGCAGGACCGCCGCGCCAGCTCGGAGCTTCCGGAGGCGAAACGGCTGCTCGGCGCGCTCACGAACTCCCGCGGCCACCGGCACGAGGAGAACGCGGCCCGGCTCGTCAACGTCGCACTCGAGCAGCCCATCCACGTCGCCGTCGCCCTCCTCGCGTCGGCCGAGGCATACACGCCGACGGCGCAGCGCCTCGTCGACGGCATGCGCGAGCGCCTTGGCTCGAGCAACGACGTCGCGAACGCGCTCGCCGACAACCTGCCGGCGCCCAAGCAGCACTCGAGCAAGTCACGCCGCCGGCGCCGGAAGAAGAAGCAGCGCGATCGAGAGGGGCAGGGAGGGAAGCAGCCACAGGCCGAGTCGCGCAGGAAGCAAGAGAAGGCCGAGCACCAGGCGCAGCAACCCCAGCCCGAAGCAGCAGGCTCCAGCTAACTTCTCTGCGTGCTCGTCCTCGTCGGCGTCGCCTTCGTCGCAGGCGTCGTCACAGCGATCTCCCCGTGTGTCTTGCCGGTCCTTCCGGTCGTCCTCGCCGGAGGTGCGAGCGGAGGCCGACGGCGACCGTACGCCATCGTCGCCGGGCTCGTCGCGAGCTTCACCACGTTCACCCTCGCGGCGACTGCGTTGCTCTCGGCGCTCGGGTTGCCCGACGACCTCCTGAGGAACATCGCAATCGGCGTCCTCCTGCTCGTCGGGCTCGCGCTCCTCGTCCCGCCGCTGGGCACCCTCGTCGAGCGGCCGTTCCTGGCGTTCGGCCGGCGTGCGCCGAGCGACGTCGGCGGGGGCTTCCTGCTCGGAGTCAGCCTCGGCCTCCTCTTCACGCCCTGCGCCGGCCCCGTCATCGCGGCGGTCGCCACGCTCGCCGCCACGAGCCGCATCTCGCTCGAATCCGTGCTCGTCACGCTGTCGTACGCGCTCGGCGCCGGAGTCGTCCTCCTGCTGTTCGCGCTGGCGGGCCAGCAGGGAATCAACACCCGTGCATTGCGCGCGCACGCCCCGCGCGTGCGCCAGGCGCTGGGCGCCGTGATCGCGGGCGTCGCAGTGGTGATGATCCTGGGTCTCGACCTCCGCCTGGCCACCTACGTCCCGGGCTACACGCACTCGCTGCAGCGCGCAGAACGCGCGGCGGGCGCCGAGCGCGAGCTCGACCGGCTGCTCGCCGGCGACCGGCACACGCTCCCCGAGAGCACGCTCCACGATTTCGGCGAGGCTCCAGAATTCACTCGCATCTCGGAGTGGCTGAACTCGAAGCCGCTCACGCTCGCCGCCTTGCGCGGGAAGGTCGTTCTGATCGACTTTTGGACGTACTCCTGCATCAACTGCCTCCGCACGCTCCCGTACGTGGAGCGCTGGGCGGAGACCTACAAGAAGGCGGGGCTCGTGGTCGTCGGCGTCCACACGCCGGAGTTCGCCTTCGAGCACGTGCCCTCGAACGTCGAGCACGCCGTGCACTCGCTCGACGTCACCTACCCCGTTGCGCTCGACAACGATTACGGCACCTGGAGCGCCTGGGGTAACCAGTACTGGCCGGCCAAGTACTTCGTCGACCGCCGCGGGCACGTCCGCTTTGCCCATTTCGGCGAGGGCGACTACGAGAAGAGCGAGGACGTCATCCGCACCTTGCTCGCCGAGAAGACGTTGCCGAAGCCGGTGTCGGGATCGCTCGAGGACGAGACGCCGACCGACCTGCTCACACCGGAGACGTACCTCGGCTCGGCAAGGATCGACCGCTACGTTGGATCGAAGATCTCCGTCGGCACGGAGGCGTCGTACACGATCCCCAGGGTCGTGCCGCAAAACGGCTTCGCCTACGGGGGGCGCTGGACCGTCGAGAAGGAGCGCATCGTCGCCGGTCGGGCCGCCCGCCTGCGGCTCGCCTTCCACGCTCGCAAGGTCTTCCTCGTCCTCGGCGGCAAAGGGCAGGTGAACGTGACCCTCGACGGCGCGCGAGCGAAAACCGTTCAGGTGAACGAGGATCGGCTGTACACGCTCGTGGAGCCGCCGGGCCGTGCAGCCGACCACGTGCTCGACCTCGCGTTCTCGTCCGGCGTCGAGGCCTACGCCTTCACGTTCGGCTAGCTGTCTTCGCTCTCCTCTTCCTCCCGGCGGGCCTCGTGCTCGCGGAGGAAGCGGGTGAGCTCGGCGGCCAGCGTCTCGCCCGAGGGGACGTCGAGCGCGTCGCCAAGCGCATCGCGGCGCTCCTCCAGCTGGCGCACATAGGCCTCCGTCTCCTCGTCCGAGGCCACCGCCTCGCTCACCTGCTCCTCATAGGCGGCAGAGGCGCGCTCGAGGTCGTCGAGCTCGAACTTCGTCCCCAGGAGATCGGCGAGGCGCGTGCAGAGCGCGAGCGCCGCCTTGGGGCTCGCGGCCAGCGACGCGTAGTGCGGCACGGCCGCCCAGAGGCTCGCCGAGGGCACCTCGGCGCGCCGGCAAGCGTCGTGCACGACGCCGACGATCCCGGTCGGCCCTTCATAACGGGACGACGCGAGCCCGAGCTCCTCGACGAGCTTCGGATCGCTGGCCGACCCGGTGACCGGCGCCGGCCTGGTGTGCGGCACGTCGGCGAGAAGTGCCCCGAGCGTGACCACGAGCTCGACCCCGAGGTCACGCGCGAGGTCGACGATCTCGTCGGAGAAAGTCCGCCAGCGGAGGTTCGGCTCGATCCCGAGTGTGAGGACCGCGTCCCGGTCGAGGCCCGGGATCTCGCCGTGGTAGAAGACGGTCTCGGGCCAGTCGATCCGCCTCGTGAGGCCGTCCTCGAGCGCGACGTGAGGCCGAGTCGCCTGGAAGTCGAAGAACTCCTCCGGGTCGATGTCCGCGAAGCGGCGGGCCTCCCACGCCTGCGCGAGGAAACTCGTTGCCAGCGAGGCGCCTTGCGCCCCGTCGTTCCAGCCGCGAAAGGCGGCGATGAGAACCGGGCGGCGCAGGGAGGGGCGGCGCTCCATGCGGAGGTGTCTGCCGATGGCCTGAGTTTAACTAGGGCAGGCGCGGCCGAGAACTGAGCAACAGCCGAGTTGCGAGAGCCACCACACCCGCCCACACGGCCGTCGCGAGTGCCACGTGCACGAGCACGAGGCCCCACGGAAGGTGCGTCCGCCACTGGATGTCGCCGATCACCATCTGGGCGAGAAGCGCGGCGAATACCAGCCCGGCGAGCTCCCGCTCTCTCGCGGCCCGCGGCCGCGCGAAGTGCAGCGCGAGCACTAGGCCGACGAACACGATCGCGAAAACCGCCACGGCGCCGACGTGGAGGTGCAGAGCGTCGGGCAGAAGCCCGTAGCGCCTGATCCGCTCTCCCCCCGAGTGCGGGCCCGCGGCGGTCACGAGCGTGCCGGTGACGACGAGGGCGAGAGTGGCCGGCACGAGGACGACCGCGAGCCAGTTCGCGGCGAGCGGCGGATGCGTCTCCGCCCCGCGCAGGAAGTCGTGGGCGCCGAGAACGACGACTACGGCCACGGCCAGCGCGAGGAGCGAGAGGAGGAAGTGGCCCATCACGATCAGGGGATGGAGCTCGACCAGCACAGTGATCCCGCCGAGGACTCCCTGCAGGAGCACCGTCACCGGGAGCGCCCAAGCGGCGACGAGCAGCCAGCGGGGTAGCCGCTCGACCCGAGTCGCCGCGATGGCGGCAGCAAGGGTGACGAGGCCGACGACGAAGCCGACGCCGCGATTCCCGAACTCGATGAGCGCGTGGTAGTCCTTCGGCGGGAGGAACGTGCTGCCGCAACGCGGCCAGTTCTCGCAGCCGAGGCCGGAACCCGTCAGCCGAACGGTGGCGCCCGAGACGACGATGAGGAAGAGCGCGGCAAGAGCCGCGATGCTGAGGCCGTAGAACAGCCTGGGCGCGGCGGCGCGAAGCTTGAGCCGCGTGACGCGGCTCACGCTGGCCTCCATCAGGTGTCGACCTCGACGCCGCTGCCCTCCTCGACCCGGCCGATCAAGGCGAGGAAGAGATCCTCGGCCTCGAAGGCCGCGGCGACGACGGAGCTCTTCTCCGCCGGCAGCGCGACGAGCAATCCCCCCGACGTCTGCGGGTCGAAGGCGAGGGTCGCGAGGTCTTCGGCAAGGCCGTCGAGCGTGACGACGCCGGCCGCGTAGTCGCGATTGCGCTGGTCGCCGCCCGTCTTGAGACCGCGCCTCGCCGCGGCAAGGGCTCCGGGAAGCGCCGGCAGGCCGTTCCCGTCGAGGACGATCTTGACGTCGCTGCGATCGGCCATCTCGCGGGCATGGCCGAAGAGGCCAAAGCCGGTGACGTCCGTAACCGCATCCGGGTCGAACGGCCGGAGGGTTTCGGCGGCTTCGTCGTTGAGCTTGGTCATGGAAGCGAGAGCGGCAGCCACGTCCGCTTCGTCTGCGGCGCGCTTGTGCGCCGCGGTCAACACGAGCCCGGTGCCGAGCGGCTTCGTCAGGAAGAGGGCGTCGCCGGGCCTCGCCTCGCTCTTCCGCCAGATGCCGTCGGGGTGCGCCGTCCCGATCGCCGCGAGCCCGTATTTCGGCTCGGTGTCACGGATCGTGTGCCCCCCGGCGAGGATCGCGCCGGCCTCCGAAACTTTTTCGGCCGCGGCCTCGAAGATCGCGCGCACGGTTTCGACCGGGAGCTCCTCCGGGAACGCAGCGATAGAGAGGGCGAGGAGGGGTCTCGCTCCCATCGCGAAGATGTCGTTGAGCGCGTTCGCAGCAGCGATCGCACCGAAGAGCGCCGGGTCGTCCACCATCGGCGGAAAGAAGTCGGTCGTGAAGACGAGCGCACGCTCGTCGTCGAGTCTGTAGACGGCCGCGTCGTCCGCCGGGGAGAGCCCGACGAGGAGGTCTGCGCT
>Ga0081539_10006483_pt1 | contig 11201 bp, 10 predicted proteins | sample TabmetS4T2R2_FD_71023 | JGI IMG/M metagenome (GOLD analysis project Ga0081539, IMG submission 71023) | Tabebuia heterophylla rhizosphere microbial communities from the University of Puerto Rico - S4T2R2 | ecosystem: Host-associated > Plants > Roots > Rhizosphere ... | reverse complement strand
CGTAACTGATGAACGGTAGCGGCAAACCTTTGTTCGGCAGCAGCGAAGTGGTGACGCCGATGTTTACCGCAGCCTGCAGAATGAGAAGCGAAACGACACCGCAACCGAGAAGCAGCCCGAACCGATCCTTCGCATGCAGCGCGATCATCATTCCACAAATGATGATGAGAACGAAAAGAAACACGACCGCGAGACTGGCGCGCAAGCCGAGCTCTTCGCCGATAATGGGGAAAATGAAGTCGGTATGCGCATAGGGAAGGTAAAGCATCTTCTGCCGGCCGTTACCGAGCCCGAGTCCTTCCATGCCGCCGCTCCCCCAGGCGATGAGCGCCTGCATTTGCTGCAAACCGGCGTCTTGTTTGAAGCGCTCCGGGTCGAGGAACGCCGCGAGTCGGCCCATTCGTTCCGCCATTCGCGATGCGAGCAAGAGCATTCCGCCAAATCCCGTCACCGCGATTGAGCCGAGGAGAAGCGGATTGGCGCCTGCGACAAACATGACGATAAAAATGGTCGCGCCGAGCAGCATAGTGGTCCCGAGGTCGACTTCGAACAGGATCAATCCGAGAAGCAGACCGCTAATGGCCAAGGGCAGGACAAACCCGTGGAGGATTGTCCCCGTCTCTTTCTCGCGCTGTGAAAACCACGCCGCGAGAAAAAATACTGCCGCCAGCTTGGCCATTTCGGACGGTTGAAATCCGATCTGCGCGAGGCCGATCCAACGCCGCGACCCATTGATGCGCATGCCGATATGCGGCACGAAACATAAAGCGAGCGCAATCGCGGCAAGCACAAACCAGAGCCACCAGGTCCGCTGCCAAAAATGGTAATCAATTAAAGCCGCGGCGGCGCAAAGCACCAGACCAACGCCGAGCCAGATCGCCTGGCGGCGGATGAAAAAATACATGTTGCCGTGGCTGTCGCGGGCAAACGCGCTCGTGCTGAAAAGCATCACGATGCCGATGACCAGCATCGCCAGCACGGCGAGGAAAAGGATGTAAGCGCTTTTGCGATGCATGGTAGATCGACAACTAGTCGGTGGTTTTTTTGACCCTCGCTTTGTTTGGAATGAGCAGCTTTTGGCCGACGCGCAGCTTGCGCGGATCATCGATGTGATTGAGGGCGACGAGGTCGTCGTATGGCACCTTGAATTTTTTCGCGATCGTCACCGGGTTGTCGCCCTTCGCGACCACGTAGGTCTTGTGCGAATCGATGGTCGGTTTCACCGGCTCAGCTCGTTTCACCGGTTCGGTCGGCGTCGCCTTTGCGTCGGCTGAAATGCGAGCGATAGCCGACGATGCCGGCGACGGGGTAGTGATGGAGCTCGCTGGTGCGATGGACGCGGCCGCCGCGGTCTGGCGCATTTTGATCGCGTTGAAAGCGATTATGCCCGCGACGGCGACGACGTGGAGAAGAAGGACAACGAGCAATGCTCGCGACAGCTTCATGTTCGGCTCCGACATGTCGTCGTACTGCGCGGAGGTCGCGGTACGCAGCGGCCGGCGGCCGGCGGTCAGACGGAGTTTTTTGTGGCGAAAGATTCTGGGGAGTTTCATCGTGATCATGACAAGGCTGGCTGTGGACGGTCAGTGGCGGCGGGCAACGCCTGGACGAGAGTGCGAAACTGATCACCCCGGTCGGCGTAGCTTTTAAACATGTCGAACGACGATGTGCCGGGAGAAAAGAGCACCACGTCCCCGGGTTGCGCCGCGGAATGGGCGCGCTCCACCGCGTCGGCCAGCGAAGTGGCGCGCTCGAGGCTGGTCGCGCCGCTCCAGTCGCGCGCGATACGCTCGGCCATTTCGCCAATCAACACTGTCGATCTTACCTTTTGCTCGACCAGCGCGCGCAGCGGCTGGAAGTCGAACCCTTTATCCTTGCCACCGGCGATGAGCACCACCGGTTTGGTTTGGGCAAGCAGCGCTTTCTCGACTGCGTCGAGGTTTGTCGCCTTCGAATCGTTGATGTAATCGACGCCGCCGATTTCCCGGATGAACTCGCAGCGGTGCGGTCGCGGCTCGTAACTCGAGAGCGGTCCGGCCATCTGCTCAAAGGAAAGGCCGCGCGCCATCCCAGCGGCGAGCGTCGCCATCATGTTCTCGATGTTGTGCGCACCGCGGAGTCTGGTCTCGCCGAGACGCAGCACCGGTTTGTTTTCGTAAACGATGGCGCCGTCGCCGAGACGGAAGTCGGCGCGATTGCTGTAGGCGCTAAAGGTGATCTTGCGCGCGCGAAGCTCCGGCAAACTTTCCAGCGCGTTCACGACCGCGACATCGTCGCTGGTCTGGTTTTCAAAAATCCGAAGCTTGGCCGCGCGGTATTCGGAAACGGAGCGATAACGATCGAGATGGTCGGGCGCGAAATTGAGCCAGAGCGCAACCGACGGTCGAAACGTCGTGATCGTTTCGAGCTGAAACGAGCTGACCTCAACCGTCAGGACATCGAGCGGCTGTTTCTCCCGCGCGACTTCGGACAGCGGCTTGCCGATGTTGCCACACGCAATCGTCCGCTGACCGCATGCGTTCAGCATCTGCGCGAGCAACTCCGTGGTGGTCGTCTTTCCGTTGGTGCCGGTCACACCGATGACGGGCAGCTCACATGAGCGCCAGCCCAGCTCGAGCTCGCCAACGATGTCGATCTTGCGTTCGATGAAATTGCGCGCCAGTGGCGAAACCGGATCGATGCCAGGACTGATGACGGCGAAGTCGTAATCAGACTTGTCGTCGCTGGCGACGGAGCCGCAGACGATGCGCACTCGCTGCGAGCGCAAGTTGTCGAGCGTTGACTTGAGCAGGTCCTTCTCGTCGGCGGTGTCGATCACCGTCACGTTCGCGCCTTCACTCCGCACCAGAAGTGCCGCTGCCGTTCCGCTCAAACCGGCGCCGAGCACCGCGACGTTCTGATTTTGGTAGCGCATTTGTTTATCTCAATTTCAAAGTGGCGAGGCCGAGCAGCGCGCAGATCCCCGACAGGATCCAAAACCGGACGATGACGGTGTTCTCCTTCCAACCAGCGAGCTCGAAATGATGGTGCAAGGGCGACATCAGGAAAATGCGGCGGCCAGTCGCTTGAAAACTGATCACCTGCAGAATGACCGAGAGCGCCTCGACCACGAACACTCCGCCCACGACAATGAGCAGGACTTCTTGTTTGCAACAGATGGCCACAACGCCAATGAGCCCGCCGATGGCAAGCGACCCGGTGTCGCCCATGAAAACTTTCGCGGGGTGACAATTAAACCAGAGAAAGCCGAAACCCGCGCCAATGAGCGCGGTGCAGACCACGGTCAGCTCGGCGGTAAATGGATAAAACGGCACCGACAAATACTCCGCGAGCCGGAAATTCCCGGCGACGTAGGAGAGAACAGCGTAGGCGAGCGCTGAGGTGATCGTGCAACCGATGGCGAGGCCGTCGAGGCCATCGGTGAGGTTGACCGCATTCGACGCGCCGACAATGACGAGGGCGAAAAAGAAGAAAGTGAACCAACTCATGTTGTCGATCACGGGAGCTTTGACGAAGGGCAGGTAAAGCGAACGGGCCTGGACTTCGAGGAGCGGACTGGTGAGGAAAACGCCCGTGATGACGAGGGCGAGAATGAGTTGAAACAGCAGCTTGTAGCGGCCGCTCACGCCCGCGGTGTTCTTTTTCGTCACCTTGAGGTAATCGTCGGTGAAGCCAAGCGCGCCGAGGTAAACCATCGCGAAGAGCGCTAGCCAGACGAACCGATTGTCGAGCCGCGCCCAAATGATGCTGGAGATGAAGACCGCGCCGATGATCAGCACGCCACCCATGGTCGGCGTCCCCTGTTTGCCGCCATGCAGTTCGGCAAGCCGATGCACCTCGGCGGCGGCGCGAATCGGCTGGCCAAGTTTCAGGGCGGTGAGGGTGCGAATGACGTACTCGCCGCAAATGACCGAGAACAAAAACGCCGTCACCCACGCCGCGCCGGCGCGGAAGGTAATGTAGAAGAAAACGTTGAACGGCCCGAAGTGCTCGCTGAAGCGGTGAAGGTAATACATCATGGCGCGACGCCCTCCGCTGGCTGGCGCTTCGTAAACTCCTCGATCACCAGCTCGGTGCGCGCGGCGCGGCTGCCCTTCACGAGCACGAGGTCGCCGGGTTGCACGCTCTCACGCAAAGCCTCAGCGGCTTCAGATGTCGATCTTGCCGCAACGGCATTCTCTAATCCAGCCGAGCGCGCCGCCGACGCAATGGTGACGCCGCGTTCGCCGATCGCGATCAGGCGATCGATTCGAAGCTCGGCGGCGGTTTGACCTACCTCGCGGTGACCGCGTTCCGATTCATTGCCGAGCTCGTGCATTTCCCCGAGCACCGCGATTCGTTTTCCGTCGGCCTCGAGCTCAACCAGGGTGCGTAGCGCCGCTTTCATTGAGTCGGGGTTGGCGTTGTAACTGTCGTCGATGAACTGCACGCCGCCGATCTCCTTCACTTGCAGCCGCGCTTTGGTCAGCGGCGCACCGGCGAGGCCGGCGGCACTTTCTTCGAGCGAAAGACCGAAGACGCGTCCGGCCGCAACGGCGAGCAGCGCGTTCTGCACCATGTGCAGACCCGGCACGGGCAGTTGCGCGCGGCAACGGTGCGCGCCTTCGCAAATCGTGAACTCCGAACCATCGGCGCTCTGAGAAATCTCGGTCGCGGTAATCGTTCCACCGGTCGTTCCAGCTAAGATGACCTTGCCGCGCGTCCGCTTCGCGATGGCTGCGCTGAACTCGTCGTCGGCGTTGAGGATGACGAAGCCGCTGGCGCCGATCGCTTCGGCCAGCGCGCCTTTTTCCTCTGCGATCGCTTCGCGCGAACCCATGAATTCGATGTGCGCGATGCCGATATTGGTGATGATCGCGACGTTGGGCGCGGCGATCGCCGCGAGCGCGGCAACTTCGCCCGGGTGATTCATTCCGATCTCCCACACGCCGACCTCGTCAGCCGAGGTCGCCTCCAGGATCGTGCGTGGCAGTCCGACGTGATTGTTGAAGTTGCCAATCGTTTTGGTGACGCGGAATTTTCGCGCGAGCACGGCGGCGGTGAAATCTTTGGTGCTGGTTTTGCCGTTGCTCCCAGTGATGGCAACGACACGGAGCGGAAGAGATCGGCGATAATTCGCCGCCATATCCTGATACGCGCGTAACGTGTCGTTGACGCGGATGAGGGAGAAATTCGGCGGAGTTTGCCCGCTCCAGGCAAGATCGACAATCGCGCCGGCGGCGCCGGACACGGCCGCGTTCTCGACGAACTTGTGGCCGTCGAAGTTTTCGCCGCGTAACGCGACGAAAAGATCGCCCGGCTGCAAAGTGCGCGAGTCGGTGCTGACTCGCTCGACGATTGTTTCGCCAGCTGCACCACTGAACTGGCCGCCGCTCAGCGCCGCGATTTGCAAGATCGACAATCGATTCATTGAAACGTCACGGGGTGATTTTCGATGGCCCGGCGCGCGACCTGGATATCATCGAATGGAATGGTGCGGTCGGCGAACTCCTGGTAGGTCTCGTGGCCTTTGCCGGCGATCAGCACGATGTCGCGCGGGCGCGCGAGCTCGACGGCACGGTTAATCGCCTCGGTGCGGTCGACGATTTTCTCGTAATGATTCGAGCGAAAACCTTTCTCTACTTCATCGACAATCGCCGCCGGATCTTCCTTGCGCGGATTATCGGACGTAATAACGGCGTAGTCAGCGTTGCGGTCGACCACTTCGGCCATGAGCGGTCGCTTTTGCCGGTCGCGATTCCCGCCGCAACCGAAAACAACGAGCAGGCGCCGCGGCTCGAGCTCGCGAAGGGTTTTGACAACGTTGAGCAACGCGTCCGGCGTGTGCGCATAATCGACAAACACCTGGAACTGGCGTTTGGCGGGCACAGCTTCGAGACGACCGGGAATTTGCGGCGATTTCGCCAGGCTCGCGATCGCCTGGCGGAGATCGACGCCGAGTGAGTTCGCCGCCGCAAGCGCCGCCATGGAATTCGCGACATTGAATCGGCCGATGAGTGGAACCCGCACGAGGTAGCTGCGGCCGCGCGCCTCGAGCTGGTACGAGGTTCCGCTGAATTCGGCGCGGTAATTCGACGCCCGAAAGTCAGCACGGAGGCCGCTGCCGTAGGTAATCACGCCGACTCTATCGTCGATCTTTTCGAGAAGTTGCGCACCGTAGCGATCGTCGACGTTGACGATGGCAACGGCTTTGCGTTTTTTCTGCTGCGTCGACAACTGCGTGAACAGGCGCGCCTTTGCCTCGAAGTAATTCTCCATCGTGCCGTGAAAATCGAGATGGTCCTGGGTCAGGTTCGTGAACACAGCGACGTCCCACTCGATGCCACGAACGCGGTCCTGCGCGAGCGCGTGGGAAGAAACTTCCATGGCTGCGGCGCGACAACCGGCATTCACAATCGCGGCGAGCAGCTCTTGGAGGTCGAGTGATTCGGGCGTGGTGCGCGTCGCCGGCAAAATGCGTTCGCCGATCTCGTAGCGGACGGTGCCGACAAGGCCGCAGCGGAGGCCGGCCTGTTCGCAGATGTGCTTAATTAAAAACGTGGTGGTTGTTTTGCCATTGGTGCCGGTCACCCCGGCGATTTTCAAGCGCTCGGCCGGACGGCGGTAAAACGCGGCGGCAATATCGGCAAGCGCGGTGCGCGTGTTCTCCACCACGGCGCAGGTGGCGCGTGGATGCTTTTCTTCGCGGTCGGTAACGATCACCGATGCGCCGCGTTCGATGGCCTGGCCGACGAACTGGTGGCCATCAACTTTTTCGCCGCGCAAAGCCACGAAGACGGAGTTGCTTTGCACTCGCCGCGAGTCATACGCGACGCTTTCCACTTCGCGATCAAGCGAGCCGATGACCTGGCGCACTGCGGTGGCTCGAAGAAGCTTTTCCAGCTGCATGCCGATTCAACATGCCAACGCCGAGTCTTCAACGCACGAGAGCATTCCTGAGAGCCACTCGCTCGACCGGGATCGCTTTGCGAATTTCTTCCCGCGGTTGAAGATCGAGATAACGCGCCGCTTTTTCGCCGATGCGCGCAAAAATCGGGCCGGCGACAAGCCCGCCATAGTTCAACTCCGGCTTGGTGGTTTTCGCGTCATCGAGCACGACGAAGCCGACAAACTCGGGCCGTTCCGCCGGCAGATACCCGCTGAAGGAAACAACCCACTTGTCGCGGTCGTAGCCGCCGTGCGGATCGACTTTCTGCGCCGTGCCGGTTTTTCCAGCGATGGTAAAGCCGGGGATGGCGGCCGCTGCGGCGGTGCCGCGATCACTCACGACACCGCGCAGCGCATCACCTATCTCTCTGGCCGTCTGGGAGGAAATTACCTGGCGCACAACCGTGGGGTTAAACGTGCTCACCGTTTTGCCATCGGCCGTGGTCACCGATTTAACGATGTGCGGAGTGACGAGCTTGCCGCCGTTGGCGATTGCCGCCATCGCGAGGGTCATCTGCAAAGGCGTGACGCCAATCTCGTGACCCATCGGGATGCGCGTGATCGAAATTTTGCTCCACGAAACGGGCGAACGAATCGTGCCGGCGATTTCGCCGGGCAGCTCGATGCCGGTGCGCTCGCCGAAACCGAAGCGACGGATGTACTCGTAAAACTTTTGCTCGCCGACGGTCAGCGCGAGCTTGGCCGCGCCGATATTGCTCGACCTGATCAGGATGTCCTTAACGCTCAGGTCGGTAAACGGCTGGTGATCGTGCAAGGCGGTGCCGCCGAAGTTCCAGAGGCCGTTTTCGCAGAAGATGTATGAATTGGGGCTGACCTTGCGTTCGTTGAGCGCGGCCGCGGCGGCGACGATCTTGAATGTCGATCCCGGCTCCATCATGTCGGTGATGGCGCGGTTCTTCATTTGCTCGGGCGCGGCGTCGGCGCGCTCATTGATGTCGAAGCTCGGGCGACTAGCCATGGCGAGGATTTCGCCGGTCTGCGGACGCATGAGGATGATGGTGGCTTTGAGCGGATGATATTCGCGCACGGCCGCGTCGATCTCGTTCTCGACAATGTCCTGAAGGTGAAGATCGACAGTGAGATGAACGTTACAGCCATTGCGCGCCGCGCGTTCCTGCCCGCGATACAGCACGATTTCCTGACCGGCGCGGTTGTGCTCGATGAAGCGATACCCGTCGTGGCCGCGCAGGTATTCCTCCATCGACGCTTCCACGCCCTGGATGCCTCGATGCTCGAAATCAGTGAATCCGATGACGTGACAGAGCATCGAGCCGTTCGGATAAATACGCGCGGCGTCGCGCTCGAAATATATGCCGCGTAGAGACTGCGCGCGGAGCTGATCGCGGAGCGAATCGGCAACTGCCTTCGGCACGTCTCGCTTGAGAACGATGTAACGTCGGTCGCCGCGAAGTTTCTCGGCCACTTCCGGCCGCGGCAGTTTTAGCTCAGTGCTGAGAAGATCGACAATGAGATCGCGGTCGTTTAGACGCGTCGCGTCGGCGACAATCGTCTCGACCGGAATGTTGTGGGCAAGCAGCTCGTTGTTTGCGTCGTAAATCGCACCGCGCTCGGCCCGGATAATTTGCTTCTCGCCGTGTTTTTCCGCGGCCAGCCCGGAATATTGCTCGTGCTTGATAATTTGGAGGTAAACCAGCCGAAAGGAGAAGGCGCTAAAGAGCCCGGTGAAAACGAGTCCGACTAGAGCGCACCGGACGCGGCTGTTCCACTTCATCGCTGTATCCCCTGGTTAAGGACAGGCTGCACCCGATCTTCATCGTTGCCGCGCGCGGGCAGCGTCAACCGGACGATGTTGCGCTCGGCAATCGGGAACATTTTCAGGTAACCTTCTTTCAGGCGCCGCTGTAACGCCGCGCGCGAGGTCAGGGCGGCGATCTGCGCGTTAGCGACATCGTTCTGGCTGCGCAAGCTGGTGAGCTCGTTCTCGAGTCCTTTCTTGCGCTCGCCGAGATGGTACAGCTGCAGCGTGAGATAAACGTAACTGAGGCCGGTGAGCGCGAGAAACGCGGTAAGCACAATCCAGCGCGCGAGCGAAGCGGCGTCGACCGCGTTCCAGCTTTTGCGGCGCGTCCGGTTCATCCGAGTTTCTCCGCCACGCGCAGCTTGGCGCTACGCGAGCGTGGGTTGGCGCGTTGCTCGTCCCCGGAGGGTTCGACCGGCTTGGACGTGACCAGTTTCAGGTCGTTTTCCGGATTGCGCCGTGGTTCAGACCATTCCGGGCGGTCGATCCATTCGCGGCTGCGATCACGAAAGAAATTTTTAACAATGCGATCTTCGAGCGAATGGAACGAAATGACCGCGACGCGCGCGGACGGTTCCAAGCGACCAACCAAAACGCGCAGACCGCCAGACAACGCGCCGAGCTCATCATTGACTTCCATCCGCAGCGCCTGGAAGACCTGTGTCGCCGGATGCCGCCGGCCGTGTCGACCTGCCACGCGCTCAATCGCGCGGGCGAGCTGAAGCGTCTCGCGAAATGGAGTTATCTTGCGTTCTTTAACAATGATGCTGGCAATCCGGCGCGCGGCCGGTTCTTCGCCAAGGTCACGAAACAGACGCGTGAGCTCCTCTTCACTGTAATTGTTGACCACTTCCGCGGCGGTCAAGCTCGTGCGCGGATCCATCCGCATGTCGAGCGGTCCGTTACGCATCAGGCTGAAGCCACGCGCGGCGTTCTCGAGCTGCCGCGACGAAACGCCGAGATCGAGAAGCGCGCCGCCGATTCTGGCGATGCCGAGCTCGTCGAGAACTTTGTCCGCCTTGGCAAAGTTTGCCTGCCGCAGCGTGACGCGACCACCGAACCGCGCGAGTTCCTCACGCGCGTGCGCGATTGCGTCCGGGTCCTGATCGACCGCGAGGACATCAGCGCCAGTGCCAAGAATCGCTTCGGTATGGCCGCCACCGCCGCAGGTTGCATCGACCACGAGCGAACCTGGTTTCGGCGCAAGCAGCTCGACGACTTCGCGCGCGAGTACCGGCCGATGATAAGTTAGATCCTCCATGTCGTGCGCCTCCTCCTCGAGCACGAGCGGCCCGGTCGCGAACCAGACCGGCCGATCAAAAAGCAATGCGTTCATATATATAGTACGACGGTTTTCCTACAGGCCGATCACACCGGCGACGTGCTGGTAAGTGGGTGTCTCCTCCTCGTGCGCTCGTTTCCAACGCTGCAAATTCCAAATCTCGAAACGGCCGCGGCCGCCGACGAGCGCAACCTCGCCTTTGAGGCCGGCTTTCTTGCAAAGATCATCCGGCAGAACGAGCCGGCCCTGGCGGTCGGCGGTGGCGTGTTGCGCGCGCGAATGCAGTTGGCGCAGAAAAACGCGGCGATCGCGCGCGGAGACATTGGGCGCTTCCTCGGCGGCCGAACTCATGCGCGCGAATTCCTCCGGTGACATAACGAGAAGGAATTGATGACTCGCTTCGGCAAGCAGAATGAATTCTTCGCTCTCGCCGCGGCGCCAGCGTGCAGGAACGGTGATGCGATTTTTTTCGTCGATAAAATGACGGAATTCACCGGCGTAGAAGGGCTGAGGAGATGGTGACGGCGAAGGCATGCGGGAGTGGAGCTATGACCCATCCTGACCCACTTTTCCCCACTTTTAACCACCTTCCGTGCCAAGCGTCAATATTTATTTATTCCCTTCTTTGCCTGCGTGCGGCGCGTTAAATTCCCCCCGACAATGCTTCGTGAACTGATCCTCGCTTGTTTGCTCGCGCTGATTACGTCGTCGATCAACGCTCAACCACCGGCGCCAAACTCGAATGACACGATTCGTGTGACCGTGACCGTCAACGGCGATGGCTCGCGCACCACGTATCAATACGACCAATCCAAGCACGAAGCGATTGCGACGACGGCCGACGCCGATGGGAAAGCGCGCGGCAAAGTTGTCTATCGGATCGACGACGCCGGCCGCTTTGAGACGGGCATTGTTTATGGCGCCGACGGCAAGTTCATGTTCAAAACCATATATAAGTACGACGGCGCCGGTCGGCTCGAACAGGAAAGCCGCCTGGCCAAAGACGATTCCGTGATCAACAAGATTATCTACAAGTACGATGCCGCCGGGAAACAGACCGGCTATTCGATGTTCGATGCGAGTGGCAAATTAATGTCCGGTTCCACGTCGCCGACGCCTACCGCGTCGCCCAAAACCCGCAAGGCACTGGGCCGGTAGCCGTTCCCAGCGGCTTGCCCGAAATCGGAAAACGGGCTAAGAAGATAGCCCCCA
>Ga0081539_10006482_pt1 | contig 11201 bp, 13 predicted proteins | sample TabmetS4T2R2_FD_71023 | JGI IMG/M metagenome (GOLD analysis project Ga0081539, IMG submission 71023) | Tabebuia heterophylla rhizosphere microbial communities from the University of Puerto Rico - S4T2R2 | ecosystem: Host-associated > Plants > Roots > Rhizosphere ... | reverse complement strand
CCCGCTTGCGGGGAGAGGGCTGTTCGGAGGTTCAGCGAAGAAAGATGGGAGGGGCCCTTCCGCGAGCCTATCGAGGGGCCCCCACCCGACCGAGCCCGTTGAGCTGCCTGCGATGCCCTCCCCCAAAAGGGCGTTCACGCCCGTCTTCGACGGGCTATGCGGGAGAGGGCGCAATAACCGATGCCGCGCTCACAGCACTGAGTTGTGACGCAGTAGGGCTAATCCGCCCTACTCCTTGAACTCCAAATTCGCCGCCTTCACGACATCGGCTGTCACCTTGATGTCGTTATCGATCATCGCGCGAAACTCGTCCGACGAATTGCCACCGGGGTTGACCGCCATGGCCTTGAGCTTGGCGTTCACGTCCGGATCGGCGATCACGCGGCGCAGCGTCTCTTCCAGCTTCTTCACGATCGGTGCGGGCGTCGCGGCCGGCACGAACAGCCCACTCCACAGCTTGGAGTTCACCTCGGGATATCCGGCTTCCGCCATGCTCGGCACATCCGGCAGCTCGGCCGCGCGTTCCGCGCCGGTCACCGCGAGCGCGCGCACCTTGCCGCCCTTCACCAGCGGCATGGCGGGAGGGCCATCCGCGATGGTCAGCAAGGTCTGACCGCTCAAGACCGACACGAGCGACTCGTTGCTGCTCTTGTAGGGGATCGCGATCCCGGGCGCGCCGGTCTTGAGCTTGAGCAGCTCGGTCGCGATCGTGAAGGCCGGCGACGAGGACGCATAATTCGCCTTGTCGGGGTTGGCCTTCATCCAGGCGATCAGCTCCGGCACGGTCTTCGCCGGATGATCGGCCGGAACGGCAAGGATCAGCGGAAAGTTCGCGATCATCGTCAGCGGCACGAAGCTGCGGGTCGGATGATAGCCGAGCTTGGGATAGATCGCGGACGCGATCGACATGCCGCCGCTCGCCGCAACCAGCAGCGTGTAACCGTCGGCGGGCTGGTTCGCCACATATTCATTGGCGAGCCGCGAGCCGGCGCCGGGCTTGTTCTCGATGATGACGCTCTGACCGATCAGTTCGGAGAGCTTCGCGCCGATGAGGCGCGCGAAAATGTCATTGCCGCCGCCGGCCGCGAAGCCGACCACGATGCGGATCACGCGAGTGGGATAGTCGCCCTGCGCCTGCGCGGGGGTTCCGAGCAGCGCCAGCGCGCACGCGCAGGCAAACACGCGGCGCAAGGTTGCGAGCATCACATTCCTCCCGGGCTCTTGTTGCTTGTCGCCGCCCGGCCGCGATCTTACTCGAACACGCGAGCCGGGGAAGCCGTAGGGTGGGCAAAGGCGCGAAGCGCCGTGCCCACGCGCTTCTCGGCCTGCCCGAAGTGCGCGTGGGCTTCGCTTCGCTCAGCCCACCCTACGAGTTCATCACTACGAGTTCATCAGTCAAACCGGCCAGCCATAGCGCGGCACGCGCGCGCAATAGTCGCGGTAGCGCTCCCCGAATTTGGCCGCGAGATAGCGCTCCTCGCGCCGCACGACGGCGAAATGCATAATCAGCGCGGCGAGCGGCAGGCTCAAGAACATCCAGTCCGAGCCGAACGCGAACGCGAATCCGAGCACGAACAGCCCGAAGGCCTGGTACATCGGATTGCGCGTGCGCCGGTAGATGCCGCCGGTCGCGAGCCCGGTGGTCGGCTTCCACGGCTCGGAGGGCGTCCCGACCGCGTGAAAGCGCCACAGCGCACGCGCCATTGGCCAGACCGCCAGCACCACGAGCGTGCCGCCGATCAGCGCGCGCGTCGAGCGGCCGAACACCGCGCCGGCAACACCGATCGGCGAGAGCCGGTCGAGTGCGAATCCCATCAGGATCGTGCCGAGCACGATCAGCGGCGGCGGCACGACGCGCGGCGTGTCACGCTCGGGCATCACGCGCTCAGCCAGGCGATGAGCTCCTGGTTGACGGCCTCGGGGCGCTCGATCGAGGGGAGGTGACCGCAGTCGGGAACCTGCACCAGCTTGGCGCCGGGGATCGCCGCGGCCATCTCCTCGGAGAGGAACGGCGGAAGCAGTTCGTCCTGCGCGCCGGTCAGCACCAGCGTGGGACAGCGGATCGTCGGCAGCAAAGGGCGCGAGTCCGGTCGCGTCAGGCAAGCCTTCTGCTGGCGCACATAGGCGTCCGGCCCGACATCGTGGCACATCGCGACATGGATCTGCTTGAGTGCGGCGTCGGAGTGCCGATCCCGATGCACCAGGAGCGGCCAGACGTCCTCGATCACCTGGGCGAACCGGCCGCTCTCCGCGAGGGCGATATTTTCATGGCGCCGTTGCCGCGCCTCGGGCGTGTCGTCACGCGCTTGCGTGTCAAGCAGTGCGAGCTTCGCGACGCGGTCGGCGGCCTGGCGCATGATTTCAAGCGCGATGTACCCGCCCATCGACAGCCCGGCGAGCGCGAAGCGTGGCGGCGCCGCGTCAAGGATGCGGCGCGCGATCGCCGCCATCGTGGCGTCGCGCGCATGGTCGGCGACCATCACCGTACCAAGTCGCCAGAGCGCAGGGATCTGCGGCGCGTAGAGACGCGCCGAGCAATTCAACCCGGGCACGAGAATGACGGGCAAACCATCAGACATACGGACTAACCCTCCCAAAACGCGATTCAGCACGGAAAATTAGGCTTTCTCGCCACTTGTTGCGCTGCAACATATTGACTTTGCGGCACGAATGACTATGTTCCGTGCCGACCGGTCCGAAAGCAAGATTCGACCGCCCTCCCCGCAGCCAAATGTCATCGTTCCGTGTCCGGCGCGGCGGTGCTCCGAGGGCAGTCACTCCCCGAGGCTTCATGTCCTTCGCCCATCTCGGCTTGTCCGAAAAAGTACTCTCCGCCGTTGCGACGTCCGGCTATACGACGCCGACCCCAATCCAAGAACAAGCAATCCCTCACGTGCTGGCGCGCCAGGACGTGCTCGGCATCGCGCAAACCGGAACCGGCAAGACCGCCGCGTTCACGCTGCCGATGCTCACCATGCTGGAAAAGGGCCGCGCCCGCGCGCGCATGCCGCGCACACTGATCCTCGAGCCGACGCGCGAGCTCGCCGCGCAGGTCGAGGAAAGCTTCGCCAAGTACGGCGCCAACCACAAGCTCAACGTCGCGCTCATCATCGGCGGCGTTTCGTTCGGTGATCAGGACGCCAAGCTGACCCGCGGCGTCGACGTGCTGATCGCGACGCCGGGCCGCCTGCTCGATCATCATGAGCGCGGCAAGCTGCTGCTGACCGGTGTGGAGCTGCTCGTCATCGACGAGGCCGACCGCATGCTCGACATGGGTTTCATTCCCGACATCGAGCGCATCTGCAAGCTGGTGCCGTTCACCCGCCAGACGCTGTTCTTCACCGCCACCATGCCGCCGGAGATCCGGCGCATCACCGAGCAGTTCCTGCACAATCCGGTGCGCGTCGAGGTCTCGCGGCCGGCGACCACCGCCGCGAATGTCACCCAGCGCCTGGTGAAGACTGGGCGCGAGAGCCACGAGAAGCGCGACACGCTGCGCCGCCTGATCCGCTCGGCCGAGGGCCTCACCAACGCGATCATCTTCTGCAATCGCAAGCGCGAGGTCGCGACGCTGCACCGTTCGCTGGTCAACCACGGCTTCTCGGCAGTCGCGCTGCACGGCGACATGGACCAGACCGCCCGCACTGCAGCGCTCGACCAGTTCCGCCGCGGTGAGATAAAGCTGCTCGTCGCCTCCGACGTCGCGGCGCGCGGCCTCGATATTCCGGCTGTGAGCCACGTCTTCAACTTCGATGTGCCGCATCATCCCGACGACTACGTGCATCGTATCGGCCGCACCGGCCGCGCCGGGCGCAGCGGGACGGCGATCACGATCGTTGCGCCGATCGATACCAAGGCCGTTGCGGCGATCGAGAAGCTGACCGGACAGACGATCGAATGGGCCGGCGAACCGGCGCCGGCGGGCGAAAGCGAGCCGCGCTCGCGCGCGCATGCCGAGCAGCGCCCGCCGCGTCGGGGTCGCGGGCAACGGTCGCATTCGCAGCCGCGCCAAGATTCGTCACGCCAAGACTCGTCGCGCCAAGATCCGTCGCGGCAGGATCGACCCGCCGCGCAAGTCGCGCGCCTCGACGATGCGCGCTCGCGCCGTCCCAAGCCGCAAGCCAAGCCGCAGCCTCACGCCGAGGATGCCGATGTGCCGCACTTGCCGGCGTTTCTGCTCCGGCCGGTGCCTTTGAAGGCATAGGCGTGCGGCGAAGACAACGCGTTGCGTGATTTCAAGCAGATTTGCCGCAGTGCGGCGCGCATCGCGCTGCGTAAAGTGGCAACATCCGTTTTGATGAGATTGCACACGATTTCGTTATCGTTCATTCACTGACGCAATAATAAGTCGTTTACCCGCCGTTTAGTCCTCTCCAATAGGTTGAAACACGGATGGGTGGGGTCGCGAGCACGCACGCTTGCGAGCGGAGCTGTCGGGCCAAATGACTGCATCAACCGACGAGCACGAGCGGACGCTGGCGTTTGCCGAGATCGCGCTCGGGCAGATCAAGGCGCTGCGACAGCCGGCGTATCCGCGCAATTACGAGGTCTGGTACGCCTACGCGACCGGCTACAATCCGACCCTCAATCAAACCATCAACGAGACGCTGACTCGCAACGGCACGCTCACCACCGCCGACGTCGATCAGATCTACGAGACTTATCTGTCGCCCGCGCGCCTCACTGACCGCATCGACAATGTCGGCGGGCAGATCGTCGACGAGATCAATCAGGTGATGTCGATGATCGACTCGGCGGTCGGCTCGGCCACGCATTATACCGAGAGCCTCGCGCATGCGACGCAAAGTCTCGGCAGCGCGAAGGATCCGAGCGGGTTACGCTCGATCGTTGAGTCGCTGGTGCGCGCGACGCGGCAGATGGAAGAGAACAATACGCGGCTGGAGCAGAGCCTGAAAGCTTCCAAACAGGAGATCAACCAGCTCCAGGTCAATCTCGAGGCGGTGCGGACCGAGAGTCTGACCGACCCCCTCACCTCGCTCGCCAATCGCAAGTATTTCGACCAGTCGCTCGAAAAGCTCATCGCGCAGAGCGTCGCCGCGGGCGAGCCGATGGCGCTGCTGCTAAGCGACATCGATCATTTCAAGGTCTTCAACGACACCTATGGGCATCTCACCGGAGACCAGGTGCTGCGCCTCGTCGCGCTCGCCGTGAAGCAGAACGTGAAGGGCCAGGATATCGCGGCGCGCTATGGCGGCGAGGAGTTCGCCGTGATCCTGCCCTCGACCACGCTCCGCGCCGCGCTCACGGTTGCGGATCACATTCGCCGCGCCGTCATGACCAAGGAATTGATGAAGCGCTCGACCGGCGAGCATCTCGGCCGCGTCACGGTCTCGATCGGAGTCGCGGCGCTCAAGAAGGGCGAGACCGCGCAGTCGCTGATCGAACGCGCCGACGCCTGCCTGTATGCGGCCAAGCGCTGCGGCCGCAACCTCGTCATCTGCGAGACCGACCCCGAGGTCGACGCCCCTTCGCAGATCCACGTCGCTTGACGCGCGCGGGCTTTTTGTCCGCCTTTTTTCCGACCGCCTTTTTGGGTTTCTTGACCGATCCGGATCTCTTCGTCGTCTTCTTCTTGGCCGGACGCGTGGCGGCGCGCAACGCGACCGCATGCGCATCGCGCGCCCAGCGCGCGAGCTCTTCGGTGTCATCGTACAGCCGGTCCGGCATGCGCCAGTAGGATGTGAGCGTGTGCTCGCCATTCTTGGTGGCGTAGCGAAACGGCTCGAGCCCTTCTTGCTCGAATGTCGGGATCGTGTCGGCGTCGGCCTTGAAATAGATCACGTCGCGCGCGATCAGCGCGATCATCCGCCCGTCGACGAACACGCCAGCGCCGCCGAACATGCGGCGGATGTCGACTGGACCGAACTCGGCGAACAGATCGCGGATGACGTCGGTGTCCATGACGGCTCCCTCGAATACTAACGTCGGTGTTCGTCATGCCCCGCGAAGACGGGGCACCCAGTATACGCGAGCGCCGCCGTTGGTCACGGCGGCGCTCAAAGATCAAGGCCTGAGTTTACTGGGTCGCCCGCTTTCGCGGGCGATGACGACCGCAATGGCGGTGTCTAGTGCGCTTACGCCGGCGCCGGACTGGCCGGCGTCAGCTGCACCGACTCGCCGCAGCCGCAGGCGGAGGTCTGGTTCGGATTGTTGAACACAAACGTCGCCGACAGCTTGTCGGTCTTGAAATCCATCTCGGTGCCGAGCAGGAACAGCACCGCCTTCGGATCGATCAGCAGCTTCACGCCCTTGTCCTCGACGACCTCGTCGAGCTTCCCGACCTCTTCGGCATATTCCATCGTGTAGGACATGCCGGCGCAGCCGCCATTCTTGACGCCGACGCGCACGCCGGCGAACGGCTTATTCGCCTTCGCCATGATCGCCTTGATGCGATTCGCCGCGGCGTCGGTGAGCCGCATTACCTGAGGTCGGGGCCGTGCGCTTGCCATTTTGTTTGCTTCCCAGCCGCTCTTTCAAGTCATTATAAACTCAGGCGATTCCTAGAATACCAGAAACGCCCTCGCTGTCTATTTGGGCGCTTTCCTTAGTCGCCGCAACCTCTCGGTTGCCGCAACCTCTTGGTTGCCGCAACCTCACCACATGTTCAACGTGGCGCGCGCCTCGTCCGACATCCGGCTCTGGTCCCAGGGCGGATCCCACACGATGTTCACTGTGACCGGCCCGACGCCGGCGACGCTCGAGACCGCGTTCTCGACCATCATCGGCAGCTCCTGCGCCGACGGGCAGTTCGGCGTCGTCAGCGTCATGTCCACCGTGACGTTGCGGTCATCCGCAATATCGACCTTGTAGATCAGGCCGAGTTCGTAGATGTCGGCCGGGATTTCCGGATCATAGACGGTCTTCAGCGCCGCGATGATGTCGTCGGTCATGCGCCCCAGCTCTTCGGCGGGAATGGCGGAGGACGCGGTCGTCTCGACTGCGTTCGGCGCCTCGGCGAGTTTGGTGTCGTCGCTCATGGGAAAATAACTCTCATGCGAAGATATCTTGCGCCTTGATCAGAGCCTGCGCCAGCGTGTCGACCTCGGCCTTGGTGTTGTACAGCGCGAACGAGGCGCGGCAGGTTGCGGTGACGCCGTAACGCGCAAGCAACGGCATGGCGCAATGCGTGCCGGCCCGCACCGCGACGCCGGCACGGTCGATCACGGTTGCGACGTCGTGCGGGTGCGCGCCCTTGAGCTCGAACGACACGATCGAGCCCTTGTCCTTCGCGGTGCCGATGATGCGCAGCGAGTTGATCTCACGCAGCCGGTCATGGGCGTATTTCAGCACCTCGTTCTCGTGCGCGCGGATCCGCGCCTTGCCGATCGACTGGACATAATCGATCGCGGCGCCGAGCCCGATCGCCTGCACGATCGCGGGCGTGCCGGCCTCGAACTTGTGCGGCGGCTCACCGTAGATCACGCGATCCTGGAACACCTCCTTGATCATCTCGCCACCGCCGTTGAACGGCGGCATCGCGGCGAGATGCTCGTGTTTGCCGTAGAGCGCGCCGATGCCGGTCGGGCCGTACAGCTTGTGCCCGGTGATCACGTAGAAGTCGCAATCGAGGTCCTGCACGTCGATCTCGAGATGCACCGCGCCTTGCGCGCCATCGACCAGCACCGGAATGTTTCGCGCGTGCGCCAACCGCACGACCTCCTTGATCGGCACGATCGTGCCGAGCGCGTTCGACATGTGCGTGATCGCCACCATCTTGGTGCGCGGCGTCAGCAGCTTCTCGAACTCGTCGATGAGGAAATTGCCGTCCTCGTCGACCGGCGCCCATTTGATCACGGCGCCCTGGCGCTCGCGCAGGAAATGCCACGGCACGATGTTGGAGTGATGCTCCATGATCGAGACCACGATCTCGTCGCCCGGCTGGATGCGCTCACGCCCGAACGTATAGGCGACGAGGTTGATCGCCTCGCTGGCGTTGCGCGTGAAGACGATCTCTTCGCTGCGCTTCGCATTGAGAAAGGCGCGCACGCGCTCGCGCGCGCCCTCATAGCCCTCGGTCATCGCGTTCGCCAGGTAATGCAGGCCGCGATGCACATTGGCGTATTCGGACGTGTAGGCCTGCTCGAGCCGGTCGAGCACGGCTTTCGGTTTCTGCGCCGAGGCTGCATTGTCGAGATAGGTGAGCGGTTTGCCGTAGACCTGCATCGACAGGATCGGGAAATCCTTGCGGATCTGCTCGACGTCGTAGCTGCCGTTTCGGACCGCGGGATGCATTGTCAGCCTCTTCAGCCTCTTTTTCTTTTCAGCCTCTTGCCTTGACCCAGGCGCCGACCGCTTCGATCAGCGCTTCGCGCAGGCCGGCGTCCTCGATCCCCTCGATCGCGTCGCCGACGAAGGCCTGGATCAGCAGCGCCTCGGCTTCGGCGTGCGGGATGCCGCGCGCCTTCAGATAGAACAACAGGTCCTCGTCGAGATCGCCGGCGGTCGCGCCGTGACCGCATTGCACGTCATCGGCATAGATTTCGAGCTCGGGCTTGTTGTCGGCCTCGGCGGTCTCCGACAGCATCAAGGCATGCGAGGCCATCTTGGCGTCGGTCTTCTGCGCGCCCGGCTGCACGATGATCTTGCCCTGAAACACGCCGCGGCTCTCGTCGTCGAGCACGGTGCGGAACACTTCGCGGCTCTGACAGCCCGGCGCTGCGTGGTCGACCAGCATGGTGGTGTCGACGTGCTGGCGCCCCTTGAGCAGCGTGGCACCGCGGATATTGGCGATCGTGCCTTCTCCGCCAAAACGCAGGAACAGTTGGTTGCGCACCACCGCGCCGCCGGTCGTGAAGGCAAACGTATTGAAGCGCGCCTGCGCGCCGACATCCGCCATCAGCGAGGAGACATGCAGCGTCTTGGCGCCTTCGCGCGTGACCTTGATGTGATCCACGTGGGCGCCTTCGCCAACGAACAACTGCAGCGCCGTGTTCACCTGATAGTCGAGCTCCGGCCCCTCGAAGCTCTCGATCAGCATCACGCGCGCGCCCGGCTCCACGATCACCACCGAGCGCGGATAGGTCGCGGCGGCGGACTCGCCGCTGAACACGTGCGCCAGATGGATCGGGCGCTCGATCGCGGCGTCTTTCTTCACATGGATGACGGCGCCACCGCTCATGAACGCGGTATTGAGCGACACCGCGACGTCGTCCGGAACATTCTGGCTGATCTGCTTGGTGCGGTAGATTGAATCCTCGCCGAGCCAGCCGAACAGCTCCGCGATCGTGAGGCCGGCATCGGCGTCGTTCTGGTCGGTCCAGGCCGGATCGAGATAGCCGTTCACGAGAACAATGCGGCGCGCGTCGAGATCACCGAGGCTTGCACCGGCATCCTTCAGCCGCGCGAAGGCTAGCGCATCGGGCCGCGACGCGAGCGGCTTCGCATCGCGCATCAGCGCGCGCAGATCCGTGTACTTCCATTCCTCGACGCGCCGGTTCGGCAGGCCGGTTGCGGCAAAGCGCTCGAACGCGGCCGCGCGCAGCGCGGCGGGGCCCGGAAGCGCGCCCTTTGCCTTCTGCCATTCGGCCGCGAGCTGCTGCTCGGCGGCGTTCTTCATCAGGGTCAGTTCGGCCATCGTTCTTGATCTTCTTACGCTTCAATGAGGCCAAGGCGGCGCTCGACACGATCGAGACGTGCATCCATGCGATCCATCCGCACCGACAAGGTGGCGAGTTGGACACCCATGTTCGAGACTTGCACTTCCAGATTCCCGACGCGCTGCGTCAGCTCAAGCAGACGATCAGTGTGGCTATCCAACACTTCGCGGATGGCACGGAGATGCTGCAGCACAACATTGTCGGGTTCGGTCATTTGGTGCTACTCCGCCGCGACCGGCGCCTCCTGATACTGCGCGTAACCGGACGCTTCGAGCTCGAGCGCCAGCTCCTTGCCGCCCGTCTTCACGATCTGGCCGCGCGACAGCACGTGCACGATGTCGGGCACGATATAGTTGAGCAGACGCTGGTAGTGCGTGATCACCACGAAGCTGCGCTCCGGGCCGCGCAGCCGGTTGACGCCGTCGGCGACGATCTTGAGCGCGTCGATGTCGAGGCCGGAGTCGGTCTCGTCGAGCACCGCGAGCTTCGGCTCGAGCAACGCCATCTGCAGGATCTCGTTGCGCTTCTTCTCGCCGCCCGAGAAGCCGACATTGACGCCGCGGCGCAGCATGTCCTGGTTGATCGAGAGCTTGGCGGCGCTCTCGCGCACGCGCTTCATGAACTCCGGCGTGGTGAGCTCGGTCTCGCCGCGCGCCTTGCGCTGCGCGTTCAGCGCCGTGCGCAGGAACGTCATGGTGGCGACGCCCGGAATCTCGATCGGGTACTGGAACGCCAGAAACACGCCCTTCGCGGCGCGCTCGTCCGGCTCCATCTCGAGCACGTTCTCGCCCTCGAGCAGGATCTCGCCCTCGGTGACCTCGTACTCGGCCTTGCCGGCGAGCACATGCGCGAGCGTCGATTTGCCCGAGCCGTTCGGCCCCATGATGGCGTGCACCTCGCCCTTGTTCACCACGAGGTCGAGACCGTTGAGGATCTTCTTATCCTCGATTTCGACGTGCAGGTTCTTGATTTCAAGCAACATTGGTCTGCCCAAGCTTCTTACTGTTTAGGAGTTTCTGAGCCGCGCATTGGCGGAATTTGGCCATAGCCGCACATGTCGACCACGTATTCGCCCGGCAACTCCGGGATCTTTCGAACCTCGACGATGACGTCACGCTGCCAAGCGATAGCCGTCAGGAGAAAATCCGGAATTCCGCAATCTCCCACTCCGAACATCGTCAAAATTGTCGCGTCGCCGGTCGGCATATCGCCCTTAACGACCGAGGCGATTGTCATTTTCGCGACGACCATCCGTCGCCCCGCTCTTAACGTGTCGTCACCGGCCCGAATGTCACTAATGCGCCCGCGCACGATGTTGGCGGCCCGCTCAAACGTCCAAGAGCGATACTCGTCGCTCGTCAACTGGCGATCTGGCCTCTCGCAAGAGCATGCTTGTGCGCGGTTTGACAACTGACCCCAGCACACCAGCGCAAGCAACCCGGCCAACGCGCGCGTCGCGTATTTCACCCAACGCTCCCCTCGAGGCTGACCGAGATCAGCTTCTGCGCCTCGACGGCGAACTCCATCGGGAGCTGCTGCAGCACGTCCTTGACGAAGCCGTTCACGACGAGCGCGGTCGCCTCC
>Ga0081539_10006481_pt1 | contig 11203 bp, 14 predicted proteins | sample TabmetS4T2R2_FD_71023 | JGI IMG/M metagenome (GOLD analysis project Ga0081539, IMG submission 71023) | Tabebuia heterophylla rhizosphere microbial communities from the University of Puerto Rico - S4T2R2 | ecosystem: Host-associated > Plants > Roots > Rhizosphere ... | reverse complement strand
GCGAAACGATATTGAAGCTCGCCTCGGGCAGGTTGCGCTTGAACCAGCGATCGAGCCGGATGCCGTCATCATCCGGCGCCACCGTGAACTGGCGAACCTCGCTCATGCCGAGGATGTGGTGAGCCGGTTTGGCTGGGCAAGCGGCAGGTGCATTCGGGTCATGAGGGCGCGCTATGCCGCCGCGCCCGCCAGTAGGCAAAAGTTTCCGCCTGCACCTGGGCAATGAACCGAGCGGCCTCGGGTCCGTCCCAAGGTCCGGCATAGCCGCGCATGCGGCCGCCGCCGGCCGTCCACCAGCCCTGGCCGGGCAGGCCGTCGCTCTGCCTGACCACGAGCACCGCCAGCTCCGGTTCGCCGCGCGCTGCGCCTTCCTCATCGATCGCGCCCAGGATCTTGCACAGCTGCCGCATCTTCGGCCTGGAGAAGCTGTAGCCGAGCTGCTCGAGCAGCTCGCCGTAGCTGAGTGCCATGCCGGCGCGGGCGGCAGCGATCAGATGGACTCGGACTTCATCCGGCTCGGCCAGCGCAGCCATTGCGCTCAGGTCGGCGGGACCGGGATCAGCTCGATGACGTCGAGCTTGGATTCATAGCGCGGCCAGGGAACGACCAGCCTGAAGCGAAACGGTCCCACCCGCTCCATGATGCCGACCATGTTGCGGTCCGCGCGTTCGCCGTAGGGCAATGGCGCATCCTCCGTGCCCAGCGCCAAGGTGCCGAGAAAGACCAGCCGCTTGTCGTTTGTATCGGCATAAAGCCGCCCCGCCGGCCGCTGCGTCCCGGTCTGCTTGACGATGGTCAGCAAATCCTTCTCCACCTCGATATAGCAGGCGAACGGCTTGTAGGCGTTGAATGGGACGCCGTGGCCGGTCAGCGTGCCGAGCTTGATCGTGCGGCAACGATACGGTCCCGGGGTGGGGGCGGGCCGGGGCAGCGCTGCCCCCGGCTTCAGCAATTCGCCTTCCTCCTGGATCGCCTTGACGAAGCCTTTGGCGCGCGTTTCCGCCAGCGCCTGCCGCCATGCGTCGTCAACGCGCTGGAGACGCTGCAGATCTTCCTGACTCGCGACCGAGTACCAGAGCGGCTGTTCCTCGACCCGGACGATAGGCCTTGGCTTGGACTCCGGCGGCGGCGCCGTCTTGCAACTGGCAAGCATCGATGCAGCAAACAAAATGGCGAGCGCCGGCTTCATGGAAATTCCTTAATCGCTGTTTGCCAATCGTTGGAGATGCGAAACAAGTTTAACATGCCGTTCACCAGACGAATGGTTGCGTTACTGCGTTGAAACCAGGCTTCGGCTCCCCTCCTGAGTATCAAGATCTAGGTATGCGGTTGCGATCTGTCGACGCTTCTGGTTGCAGCACAGCAATGAGTCAGCCGTGCGACAGACCATCTCGCCGCGGACTGCGCCGGTGACGGCGCAGAAACGATCGCGCGCAGGCTTTGCATTTGGCCTGGGCGCCTATCTGCTGTGGGGCGCGATCCCGCTCTACTTCAAGGCGCTCGGCCGGGTCGCTCCAAGCGCCATCGTGGCGCATCGCGTGCTCTGGTCGCTGGGATTGCTGGCAGCGATGCTGACGCTCGGCAGGCGCTGGCCGGCATTCGGGGCAGCGCTGCGGCAGCCTCGAATCATTGGCATATTCATCGCCACATCGCTGCTGATCAGCGCCAATTGGCTGAGCTATGTCTGGGCGATCGCGCATGCCCATGTGCTGGCGGCGAGCCTGGGCTATTATCTCAATCCGCTGGTCAACGTGTTCTTCGGCGTGTTGCTTCTGAAGGAGCGGCTCACCCGGCTGCAAGCCGCGGCCGTGGCAATGGCTGCGGCCGGCGTGGCCGTGCTCGCCGCCGGGGCGGCGAGCAGCTTGTGGATCAGCCTTGCCCTGGCCGCCAGCTTCTCGCTCTACGGGCTGCTGCGCAAAATCACGCCGGTCGATGCGCTGGAGGGGCTTTCGCTCGAGACCCTGCTGCTTGCTCCTTTGGCGCTGGCCTGGCTGGCCTGGCTGGAGCGGCACAACAGCCCGTCGCTGGGCATCGACCCGACGACCGACCTGCTGCTCGCTTTGTCGGGTGTTGCCACGGCAACGCCGCTGCTGTTGTTCAATGCCGCGGCCAAGCGGCTGACCTATTCGGCGCTCGGTTTCGTCCAATATGTCTCACCGACGATTCAGCTGCTGCTCGCCCTGTTCCTGTTCCATGAGCCGGTCAGGCCTGCGCAGCTGATCTGCCTTGGCCTGATCTGGTGCGCGCTGCTGCTGTTTGCGGCCGACGGGGTGCGCAACAGCCGCGCGGCGGCCCGCGAACAGGCCGCCGCCGGCCTGTAACACTCTGATTTGCAAAGCCTCGTTTAGGTTAACCAGCGGCTAGCCAAACCAAACAATGCTCTTTTTGTACTCTCCGTTTAGTCATGGAGCGTGGGAGATCGGGCAATGATGATGGAAACGGCGCAGCAGTTGGGGGTGGAACGCTATTCGGTTCGGAAACCCGACCGGATTCGCATAATCCTGCATACCAAGCTGCGTCTGGCGGGTCAGCCGGACATGGACGTCTTCGTCCGCAACATCTCGAGCCGCGGCTTCATGGCCGAGGCCGCTCAAGACCTGCCGATCGGATCGGACGCGATGGTGTTCCTGCCGGGGATCGGCTGGTCGATGGCGAGCATCCGCTGGAGCGTCGGCTCCAAGTTCGGCGGGCGTTTCTCGGAATCGGTCGACATGCGCCAGTTCTGGCGGGCCAATCCGCCACGCCGCCTGACCGACGACGAAGAGATTGCGCTGAGCGCCTGACCTTCGGATCAATCTGCTGACGGCTTGAACTGCGCCCCTCTTCTGCGCAAGGAGGCGCCATGCCGCGCGATCCCCGCATCGACGCCTATATCGCTCGCCAGGCCGCGTTCGCCCGGCCGATCCTGGAGCATCTGCGCGCCGTCGTGCACGCTGCCTATCCCGACGTCGAGGAAGCGGTGAAATGGGGCATGCCGGCCTTTCTCCATCAGGGAAAGCTGCTCTGCAACATGGCGGCCTTCAAGGCACATGCGACGTTCGGATTCTGGAAGGGCGCGCTGGTCGCGGCGACTGAAGGCCTGGAGGAGAAAGCGATGGGCCAGTTCGGCCGGCTGACCAGTCTGGCCGATCTTCCCGACGATGCGACGATCACGGCGATGGTCCGCAAGGCGGTCGCGCTGACCGAACAGGGCGCCAAGGTGTTGCGCCCGAAAAAGCATCCGATGCCGGATCTCGCCATGCCCACTGACCTCGAGGCCGCGCTCGATGCGAAGGCCGGCGCCGCCGCGCAATTTGCTTCCTTCAGTCCATCGGCGCAGCGCGAATATCTGGAATGGATCGTCGAAGCGAAGCGGCCGGAAACGCGCGCCAAGCGCGTTGCCCAGGCGGCAGCGTGGATAGCCGAGGGCAAGAAGCGCAACTGGAAATATGAGCGCTGAGCGCTGAGAGCTGACCGGTTGGGCGCCAGGCTCGAAACGCACGCGGAACAATTGCACGGTTCGACCATTTATGTTATACCATAACATTCAAAGGGAGACGGATGATGGCGAAGCGCTTCTCGTTCACCAGCATCGACCCGCCCTTGATCGGCGAGGTCAACACGACACTCTTGATCGATGTCATGCTGGTTCTTCTCATCCTGTGCGTGATCAGCGTGCCCATGATGACACATAAGGTCAGCATTCGGTTGCCGAGTGGCCCTGGCACCACGCAACCGGCGGTTTACCAGCTCGCTCTTGCTTCCGACGGGGCACTCAGCTGGAATGGAACGGCCATCTCGCTGGCCGATTTGCCGCAACGGCTGCAGGTGGTGAAGCGCGATCCGGACAGCATGCTTCAGATCAACGCCAGCGGCTCTGCGCGCTATGAGGATTTCGATCGCACGCTCGCCGTCGTCAAAAGATCGGAAATCGAGAATGTCGGCTTTGTCGGCATCGACAGTTTTGCAAGCAATCTTGATCATTAGCGATTGAAAGCCAAAAGCGGGCTGGTGCGTTCTCACAGGACAAGGAGCCAGGACGTGGCAGCAAGGCGGAAGATCGGAGAAAGCTCATGGTGAAAACGTCAGTGCGCCCCGCGGTCCTCCTTCTGTCACTCCTGTCTGCGTGCGGCCAGGCACCGTCCGACGAGGCGGAGAGCAATGCGGCTACGAATGCGAGCAGTGCGACCCGCCACATTACCATCCGCAACGAATATCAGGAGAACATGCTCAAGCTCAGCGACACGCAACGCGATCTGACCCTGCGCCGTGCCGTCCGCGACGACGGCGGCAAATGCAATCATATCAACAGCAGCAAGTTTCAGCAGGACTATAAGAGCATGAAAATGTGGGTCGCGCATTGCGACAGCGGCGACTGGGCGGTGTTCCTCGCGCCAACGGGCGAAGTCCAGGTGCGTGCCTGCAACGACATTCCCCAGCTCAATGCCGACAACAAGTGGCTGAACCTGCCGCTCTGCCACCCGGCGCCGGTCGACCTCGCTTTGCCTCCCCAGCCGAACTGGTCGGAGCCTGCACCGCCAGCCCAGCCGGCCGGGAGGCCTTAGGAGGCGACCGTTTTCAGCGCCGTTCAGGCAGTTGGATCGTAGGACCCAGGTTGCGCAGCACCTCGTTGGCATCGAAGCTCATCGGATCGTTCGGGTGCCGTCCCCTGAACATCACGATTTCGGCCGACGCCTCATAGTTCGTCACGGTCTGCACATCGAGCGTGTCGCCCCAGAAGGGGTCCGGGCCCCACGGATCCCAATAGTGCCAGAAGCCGCCGTAGCGATAGCGCCAGTAGGGCGACCAGTAGCCATAGGGGCCGGTACGATAGCCGGTCGTACGCATGTGCGGATCGGTCGCGCGCGCAACCATGGTGAAGCCGTCATAACCCGCCTGCCTGGTCAGCTCGGCGGAGCGATAGAGCAGATAATTCTCCACCCGCTCGCGCGATGTCAGCGAATTGCCGAGGAAGCTCACCCGGTAGCGGTTGGCTTCGATTCGCTGTTCGCTGTAGCCGCCGCTGACCTGGTTGCCGCGCACGCGCGGCTGATAGGGTGTGGCGGTTTCACAAGCGGAGAGCAAAAGTGCCGCAGCGGCAGGTATGGCCGCCCAGCGCAACAAGGCCTTTGTCCTGCGTTTCATGTTCAACATCCTCGAAAAAGCGTTGCTTTTCGGTCACATGTGTTAAACGCAAGCTGAATGGCGCCGTTCCGGCTATGTGCGGGTCTGCGCGGCGGGCGGGCTAGTAGCTCGTGACCTCCTTCATCATGGTAACGGCCGGCCCGAGTGGGGTGGCGGTTGCACCCGTGCGAACGAATCCGCAGCGCCGGTAGAATTCCACGGAATCGGCAAGCGCCATGACAAAGACGTTCTTGAGGCCGCTCGCCCTGACCGCGTCGGAGACCGCTGCCAGCAGCGCGCTGCCAAGGCCGCTGCGCCACACGTCCGGATCGATATAAAGGCCCTCCATATGCGCCGTCGCCTCGCCGATCGGCACCCACATGGCAAAGCCGACGACGCCCTCGTCAATCTCCGCCAGCAGGAGTCGCCCGGCACTGATTGCCTTTCGCGACACCAGGAAAGCGCCGGGTTTGATATGCAGCTCGTCGGCAAAGCCGGGAAAGGTCCGCGCCGCCCGCCGCATCAGCTGGTCGAGCGCCTCATAGTCCTCCGTGCGCGCCACACGAATTCGCGCGGTCATCACCCCTGTTCCCGCTTCGCGGCGGTCCGCTCCCGCTTACCGCACTTGTTTCTATTGTTACGCGACCTGAACCGCTGAGTGTGGGGGAGAAGAGGCGCTTAGTCCAGCGCCGGTGATTACGGGGTCAGGCGCCTGCCTTGAAGCCCTGTGCGACCACATACCATTCCGACGAGCCCTTGCGGCTGGCCGGCGGCTTGGCATGCTTCACGCTCGCGAACCGGCGCTTGAGCTCCGCCACGAGCCGGGCATCCGCGCCGCCCGCCAGGACCTTGGCGACAAAGGCGCCGCCCGGCTGCAGCACCTCTCCGGCGAAGTCGAGCGCCGCCTCGACCAGTGCCATGGTGCGCAGGTGATCGGTCTGCGGATGGCCGACGGTATTGGCGGCCATGTCCGACAGCACCAGATCCGCCGGTCCGCCGAGCGCCTCGGCGAGGCTTGCCGGCGCGCTGTCATCCATGAAATCGAGCTGCAGCAGCGTTGCGCCCTCGATCGGCTCGGTCGGCAGCAGGTCGATACCGACCAGCTTCGCTCCGGGCGCCTTATGCCGTACCACCTGCGACCAGCCGCCAGGCGCAACGCCAAGGTCGACCACGTGCCGGACGCCGCGCAGGAAGTGGAAGCGCTCGTCGAGCTCGATCAGCTTGTAGGCTGCGCGCGAGCGATAGCCTTCCGCCTTGGCGCGCTTCACATAGGGATCGTTGAGTTGCCGCTCGAGCCAGCGGGTCGAGCCGAGCTTGCGTCCCTTGGCCGTCCTGACGCGCGTGCGGCCCGGCCTGGCGGTCACGCCGGATAGCCGTCGCGCGCCATTAGCGAGCGCAGGATTCCTTCGCGGATGCCGCGGTCGGCGACCCCCAGCGTCTCCGCCGGCCAGATGTCGAGGATCGCCTCCAGGATGGCGCAGCCGGCAACGACGAGATCGGCCCGCTCGCCGCCGATGCAGGGCAAAGCGCAGCGTTCCGCCGGCGACATGCGCGAAAGCATATGGCTGATCGTACGCATCGAATCGGCCGGCACCACCAGCCCGTCGACCGCCCGGCGATCGTAGCTCGGGAGCGCGAGATGCACGCTCGCCAGCGTGGTGACCGTGCCGCTGGTGCCGAGCAGGCGCAGGTTGGCGCGATCGGCCGGAAGCTGTTCGGCAAAGCGGATGAACGAGCAGCGGACTCGCTCACGCATCCGGCCATAGGCAGCCATCCTCTGGTCCGGTCCGTCGAGATCGCGAGTTTCGCTCTCGGTCAGCGACACCACGCCCCAGGGTGCGCTCCACCAGCTTTTGATCTTGGGGCTGTGGCCGTCGGTGTCGATCAGCACGAGTTCGGTCGAGCCGCCGCCGATATCGAAGATCAGGGCGGGCCCGTCGCCCGGCTCGAGCAGCCGGTGGCAGCCGAGCATGGCAAGCCGCGCTTCCTCCTCGGGGCTGATGATATCCAGCGCCAGGCCGGTTTCCTGATAGACCCGTTCCACGAATGCCCGGCCATTGGCGGCGCGGCGGCAAGCTTCGGTGGCGACCGAGCGCGCCAGGGTGACGCGGCGCCGGCGCAGCTTGTCCGCGCAGATCGCCAGCGCCGCCAGCGCGCGCTCGATCGCTGCCTCACTGAGCCGCCCGGTGAGCGCCAGTCCTTCGCCGAGCCGGACGACGCGTGAGAAGGCGTCGATCACGACAAAGCCGTCCGCCACGGGACGAGCCACGAGCAGGCGGCAATTGTTGGTTCCGAGGTCGATCGCTCCATAGCTGTGGCGCGGCTGCTCATGCCGCTGGAGCGGGGATTGGGCCGCCTGGTCAGGCCGGATTCCCGGCCGGGGCGGACGATCGGCGGCTTGCTGCGCCATGCCCACAATCTCTTATCTTTTCCTGCGGACGATCCCCCACCGTCCGGACTTGCCGGGCAAGCTACAGGGGACGCGCGGTTCGGGCAAGTCGCGACGGCCGCGCAGCGTTGACAGCCCCGCCACCGCTGCCTATCTCGCCTGCCTCGCTGCCCCGTCGTCTAATGGTAAGACTACGGACTCTGACTCCGTCAATCGTGGTTCGAATCCACGCGGGGCATCCATCATAAAATCTAAGAGAATCAGTGCCTTCGTGGCCGCCTTCAGCCTCCCTTGAGGACGCGCGGGCCGAGGAAGGCGCCGAGGCCCGAGACGGCGAAGACGAGCAGGGCGCCAACCGTTACCGTCGGCGTAACCGGAAGGACGTTGACGCCGACCGCATAGAGCGCGGAGACGAGCAGCCCAACTAGCACGGAGACCAGCAGCGGCAGTACCACTTTGCGCCGGCGCGATGTGCCGAGACTGATGATGCCGCCGACGAGACCGCCGACGATGCTGGCCGAGAAGCTGATATAGGGAAGGCGATAGTCGATCGGCGCGGTTGCGCGCCCGAGGCCGGGACTCATGGCGCTGATCGTCGCGGGACCGAGATTGTCGGAGCGAAGCCTCGTGCTGGCGTTGCCGTTTTCATCGAGGTGGAGAGTCGCGTCCTTCAGATAGCCGGAACTGGTGTGCAGCGTTACGGCGCGATTCTTCGGGTTCGGCAGGCCGACGACGGATACGTTGATTTCGGTCGTCCCCAGGCCAAGCCCTTCGATGGTGGCATTGCCGGGGTCCACGATCAATTCCGGATTGAGCGGCAGGGCGAGGCTGATCGGTTCGGGCGTCAGGTTGGAAACGACCTTCACTCCGGTGTCTTCGACGGCAGCTGCCAGGCCGAGGCGGACGGACAAGGGCGTGCCGGTTTGCCAGATCCGCACCCGCGAAGGATGTGCGAAATCCGCATCCAGGATTTCGAAATCGACCGGCGCGACCAGCTTGCGGGGCGGACGCCCCGAGACGATCTCGCTCACGCCGAGCCAGATTGTCCCGTCGAACATGCGATCGGAGGCATCATAGCGCAGCCGCTTGCCGGCAAGGGCATAGGCCTTCAGCTGGATCTCTTCACCCGACTGCTCGACTTGCCGGATCATCCCCGGGATCGGCAGGACCACCCCGCTCTTGCCGATCAGCTGCTGGATGCCCGTCTGGGCCACAAGGGCGCTCGTGAGCTGGTGCTCGATCACGGGGTTGGTCGGCACATATTGAAGCTGCGGCTTGATCGGCGACGGCGCGGTGGGCTGGGGCTGCGGAGGAGCAGCGGGTGTCGGCGCGTTGGCGGGAGGCTTCACGACCTCGGTGGCGGGAAGCTGCGCCACGCGCCCCTCCAGGATTCTCGCCTGGGCCTGGCTGATCGGCTGCGCCAATTGCGGCGTGATCCTTGTTACCATTCGTGGATCCAGCTGTCGGATCTGAGATGATCCCACAGTTCCGGAAATCAGGAGGAGCAGTCCAGCCAAGGCAATCAGCGGGAGTCGGGGTTGCCGCGTCATGGCTTCGACCTTCGCTATCGCCTCGGTCCGGACCCGGCGTGCAGGGCTCCGAGCTGCTGGGCAATGGCCGTACGGCGCCGCACCTTGAGCTTTTCGAGGATGTTGTGGACGTGGTTCTTCACGGTCGCCGCGCCGATCTTCAGGTCGATTGCGATCTCCTTGTTCGACAGGCCTTCGCCGATCAGCATTGCCACCTGATGCTCGCGGCGGGTAAGCGGCTGGGAGGAAGGGTCCCGCGCGGAGGCGAGGGTGGCAAGCCGCTCGCACAGCAATGCGGCAAGCTGCGGGGAGCAGGTCAGCTCGCCCTTGAGAGCGCCGCGGACGGCTTCGACCAGCTCATCGATCGACCCTTCGCTGTCCACAAAGGCAGTCAGACCCGATTCCGCGCAAGCGATCAGTTGCTCGGTGCTCCCCGAGATGCCGAAGCCGACGATGCGAATGTCGGGCGCGCGTAGGCGTATGGTCCGGGCAAGCGTAAGACCGTGCGCCATCGCGGCATCAAGCAGAACGACCTCCGGATGTTTCTGAACAATAACGTCGGGCAAATCATGGCTGTGGACGACGTCGATCACCTGAAGCCGTCCGTCGCGCCGGATGCTGGCGTCAAGCCCTTCGCGATAGAGGAGCACGTCGCTGGCGATGACGACTCGTGGGCCGCCCACCAGGCTGCTGCTGATCTCCTTCGTGGAATCAATGTCCTCAAGCGACCAATTCATGCGATTTCTCTTGCCCCAGCGCAGATCGGTGGTCGGGTGCCCATCTGAAGATCAAAAAATAGCGGTGTCGGGTCCCCCTTTTTGGGCCGGTACGCCAAGGAGACGCCCGGCCAAGAAGTCTATCCTAACATAGATGTTTCGATTCGCGGAAGCCGAAAGCACGACTGACTGCAGCAATTCTACTTAGTCGCGCGCATGTATATTTCGATCTATTCTTATGGACCGAAAGGTTCATAAGGGTCACGTTTTGGTAACAGAAGGCAAGCTGGTTTTACTTTGATAAATAACACAACGTTATAATCGTAAACGGAACCGGTCCTCACCCTTCATCTCCACCCAATTTGCGCCTTGTGATGGGTGTTCCCCGAAACCGCTCTGGTTCACGTTCACGCCCTCCCGCGATGACCAGGTGATCCGTGACCCCACTGCGCATCTTCCTTGGTCCGATGCCCGAGATGCTTCGGACGATCGTCAACGATCTGCTGTCCAGGGAAACCGATATCGTCATGGTTGGCGGATCCAGTGATATCGGCGATCCCCTGCTGCGGGCCCGGCACGAAGGTGCCAATGTGCTGATCACCGAAGAGGCACCGAACGAGAGCAGCTGCCTGACCGCGCTCATGTCCGGCCCGCCGCTGAGCATTTTCGTGATCGGCGCAGACGGGCGCGAGGCGGCCGCCATCAACCTCGCACGCAAGCGCGTGGGCCTGGAATCCGGCAGTCAGGCAACCTTGGCAGAGGCAATCCGCCGCATCGCCGGGGAGCTGAACCCCCAGGCCGCGAGAGACCTGCAATGACCCACTCGCTTCGGCTCGAGCGCATGCGCTGGAGGTTCTATGCCGCTTGAGTTTGCCGGAGCCGCCAGGAGGATCGATGATCCGACGATAGAAGCCGCCGCCAAGAAGCTCGGTTGCCCTGTGGCTGCCGTTCGTGCCGTCATCGACGTCGAGAGCCGTGGCGGCTTCCTGGCGGACGGCAGGCCGAAGCTCCTCTTCGAGCGGCACTATTTCTGCCGCCTGACCAAGGGCGAGTACGACCGATCCGATCCCGATATCTCCGCGGCGAAATGGGGCGGCTACAAGGGTGGGACCGCGGAATATGACCGCCTTTCCAAAGCGCTCAAGCTCGACCGCGATGCAGCACTTCGCTCGGCGAGCTGGGGTGCCTTCCAGATCATGGGCGACAATTGCCGAATGTGCGGCTTCGCGAATGTCGAGGACTTCGTCACGGCGATGGTCGCCGGGGAGCCCGAACAGCTCGATGCCTTCGTGCAGTTCGTCAAGAAGGCGGGTCTCGACGATGAGCTCGCGAGACTCGACTGGAGAGGCTTCGCGCGCGGCTATAACGGCCCGTCTTACGAGGCGAACAAATATCACCAGAAGCTCGAGGCGGCCTACCGCCTCCACAGCCTCGGCGGAGCAAGGGCTGACAGCCCGCTGCCGGTC
>Ga0081539_10006480_pt1 | contig 11208 bp, 9 predicted proteins | sample TabmetS4T2R2_FD_71023 | JGI IMG/M metagenome (GOLD analysis project Ga0081539, IMG submission 71023) | Tabebuia heterophylla rhizosphere microbial communities from the University of Puerto Rico - S4T2R2 | ecosystem: Host-associated > Plants > Roots > Rhizosphere ... | reverse complement strand
TATCGGCAAGTGCGGGAGCGTTGTGGAAGCCATTCGGCGGCCGCCCGCCGGCTTGGAGTTCATCGCGTCACTCTTGGGGATTGGCTGGAGAATGCCGAACGCGGATGGCTGGTCATCAACGCCAAGCCGTAGCAAACGCGAGTTTAAGGTTAACGGAAGGGAGAGATCTATGCCTTCGATTAAAAGAAATCGGGCCCACAGCAAAGGGCGACTCGTGCCATTTCCTTCCGGTGTGGTCAGAGTCAAAGAATCGATGCCTGGAGATGCCGAAATCCAGGCGGCGCTATCTCAAGTCGATGTGCTTGCCGGCAACTCCGAGGAGATTCTAGAGGTCGGACGTTGTATTGCCCGGGCCGCGAGATCCGACCATTCGGTGATCATCACGGGCGAGACGGGAAACGAAAGTGGTCCGGTCGCCGCACTTATTCACCGCCTCAGCAAACGATCGAAGGGGCCTTTCGTCAACGTCGATGCCGGTGGCAACGCACGGTGGCTGACCGATGAGGACAACGAGAACAATACATGTTTGCACTGCGGATCGATGATGGGGTGGAAGCTGACGAAGAGCCTTTTCGAGCAGGCGCGGGGAGGCACGATCTTCATTCGAGATGTGGAACAGTTGCCGCGCCGCACGCAGTACAGGCTGTTGCGGCTGCTGGATGATCGTAGCAGAGCCCGGTCAACTGTGTCTGATGCGCGTGTGATTGTCTCCACGACGAAAGATCTGACCAAGGAAATCGCGGAAGATCGTTTTATCACGGGCCTCTATTATTCATTGAGAGAGGAATACATTGATCTGCCGCCTTTGAGGGAACGCCGCCCTGATATTCCGATCCTGATAAATCGCTTTCTCGATGAGATAAAAAGGCAGTGCCGGCTTGCCCATCGACATCGAATTGCGCCGGAAGCCGTCAACCTGTTGTCACAGTACGACTGGTCCGGGAACGTGCGAGAGCTGGAAAACGCGGTCGAGCGCTTGGCGGGTGCGGCCCGGGACGACGGCTGTATTACGGAAAAGCATGCTCGCAGTGAGCTTGCCAGGCTCGAAAGCCTGGATAAGCCTGCGGCCGGAGATGAGTCGGTGACGAAAGCTCGGGCAAACGGTGGTAGCAGGGGTGAAGCGGCCAGTGCGCCGGAGAAGATCACCTACACTATTGAATGGCGGCGGGGCGAATCGATTAAAGACCATCGGAGGCGGCAGTACCTGGCGTTTTGTGACAGAGTGCGGGAACTCGCCGGCTTTGACTACTCAATGGCGGCCGAATGGTTGGGATTGGAGCGCGACGCATTCTATCGCCGCATGTACCGGTTGGAGCGGCAGGTCATGGATGAAGATGATCAGGAAGACGAGTGCTGACTATATTCCTATACGCTATGGACGCGTGAGAGCAGCAATAACATTGAGCTGAATTCAATCAATAAACTTACTTAGACGGCAGATAATCGACTCTTCCGGTCTCGCCCTTCGGTATCGAAACCATGTCGTCCATGAGTACATCTCAGAATCTATTTTCTGTCATTTCAATTTCCGTCATTTCAATATCAAAATTGACTTTGAATCTGTGGCGTAAAGTTTCCTCATCCTCGGCGCTCATTTTCGGTTTCCAGGGATAGCTTAAGGAAAATGGCCCTAAGAGTGAAATCCATTGCCTCACAAGATCATAAAGTACCTGGGTCGAGAAGTAGTCGCTGACAAACTTAGATCGCTTATCCGCCTCCATTTGCGGCAGATTATGCGCGCTCACCCCGGCGTTTAATGAGTCTGTCAGAAATGGAGGGAGGTGCCAGGAGAGCAATTCTTGTATCGGCTCGACATCGTGGCCGGGGTTATCGGGCACCGCTAAAAAGGCGGCTGGCCAGCAGAAAAAGTGTGGAGCCGAAACCTTTGATTCCAGGAATGCGCGGTGCCGCATAAAGTGAAAGCGTATGGGAACATCCATCACTCCATAATCACCTGCCTCGTCCTGTGCTAAGAGTTCTTCCATTCCCGACATGTGGTCCATGAGACTCAAAATATGTTCTCCGATCTGGACCGGCGTTGCCCAGCCTGCTTTACTGCAGAGAATCTCGCAGGCGGCTTCGTATCCTTTCAGCGATAGCGTCTCCACAAACGGCATTGCTCCCGGTTCCTTGCTGACGAGCCGGCAAAGTTTCATAAACCGAATCCCGGGATGAGTTCGGTAGACAAAATGCCCATCGTCCAAAACATCACCGGGATAGCCTTCCTCCGGGTTGACGGCGATGTCGCAAAGCAGCAAAAAGAGATAGACCTGGCTATCGAATAAAGACTCCGGTTCGGGGAGTCCGCTCAATTCCAAAAAGAGCTTAAACGCGCGGCCATATTCTTTTGATAACCATCCGCCAGCCTTTGCCTCTGCCCAGGTCATCTGTTTGTAGGTCAAGGCGCGATACTGCAGTTCAGACAGCCGGGCTTGCGCTTCAAACAGTTCATGCAGGCCAAGCGGTAATTCAATAATCTCATTCGGTGAGAAACATGGTTTGCCTGTTCGTGCAAAATGCTCGTATTGATCGAACCAGGGCAATGGATTCGGCAGTCCCAGATATGACTGATCGAAAGTGCTCGCGAGCGCCGCCATGGTCTGGATGTAGAGTGAAAGTACGGAATGCCCTAACGATTCATAAAAGTTTGGGTTGGCTTTTAGTGTCGCCGTTGCCGTCCGCGGAGAATACATCAGAGTCGCACCAAACTCTGCCTCGCTCCAACGCAAGACTGCGAGCCAGGCAGGATGATCAAGCGGGATCTTTTGCGAGACATTATCAATAAAGGGCTTTGCAATTTGCCGGCGTGCCTCATAGACGTATTTGGCTGTAGCCAGCGATTGCGTGGGAATACCCAGACTGTAGATAAACCCGGCGGTCGACCCGACATGCTGCCACCAGTGAATGATCTCGTGCAAATAGGTCGCAAAAGACAGAGACACAGGGCTCCCTGGCTCTTCGACGGAGGAATGAGGAAGCTCCCCCCGCGTATCAAGTGCTGTGGCAATATCATCTTTGAGATACAGCACGCTGTTCATGGGGTCAAACCGCCCCATTGTCTCTGACTCCAAATTCGCACCTGTAGCTTGATGGGAGTTATAGGCGGGTAGGCGAAAGTCGCTGTAATAATTTAATTTCATTTCACTCTTGAGGAGCATCTGCAATAGGCTTCAATCTTTCAATAACCCTTTCAATTTATCCTCAATCTCTTTTGCCGATTCCCCCTCGACCTCTTGTGATGAGCCGTCCTGGGACGTCACTCGAACGCCGGATTTAGACTTCTCCAGCTTGATCTGATATAGCGATGCGGCGAGTTGGGCCACATTCAGGACGACTCCTACAACTGCGATGACATCGCCCAGCTCTGAATGTAACGGAGGCCGAGGATTCAATTTTATTCCACTCTCCTCTGTCGCTAAGATGGGGTAAATATCTTCAATCTCGATGTCACCGGAAAATCGAATAGTTACGGTTTTCATTATTGCTCCTTCCTCTGATGTACGAATCGGATTTGCTGAAGCTTTTATTGGAATTCTGGGCTTTTCGGGCAGATTTGAGCATAAGCCAATAGTCTTTGCTTGAAAACTGAATGTCGAGCCTTTCATCGGTTGCCGGTCGTCTTCACGCCATTCGCCGAACCTGGTTCTCAATTCACTTTCAGGTAACTCCGGCGCGCTTCGTTTTTGCATTTTTACTATCCCGACGGGGACCATATCTGACGCGGTAGCCAAGACCATTTTTCTGTAAAACCACGGCATCGGCGAAAACAACGCTCGGTAAAGCGTTTGGACTGCTCCAGCGTGTCCTCAAAATCCACCTTAAGGTCTTCATCAGTAAAGGAGCCAATGTTTTCCAGGGCGATGAGGAATTGGTCTAGATACTCGTCTTGCCATTCCTCAACCAAATGTAGCGCAAGCCCCCAGTCTTTCTCGGCCTGGCAGGCAACGAAGTTTTTGACGTAATAGATACGGATCAGCGGTGGCGGATGATAAGCGGAGGTCCCTAATTCGAAGCAAAGTCTGTTCTTATAAAGAAATAGCGTAAACAATGCGACATTGAGAAGCGCCACGAGACGAGTTCTGAGATCGCGTTCATCCTGACAGAAGCGAAATATGTTGCTTAAATGAGCCTGGGTCTGACTCAGTTCAGCCAATGTGTCCAGATGCTGCACAATCAGCACGCTGGCAATGACGTCGGCTTCATATTCCCATGCCCGCCGCAAATACTTTCGTTTTTTTCGCGCCGGGGAAAACTCCGCGAGCTGTGTTTCGGCGGCGAGGTGACGATGACCTTCGAGGTGGCCGCAGACAATATGGCCAGCTTCATGCAGCAAAATAAAATCCGTGCAAAGATCCGCGAGTAGGCGCGCAAGCAAGGCTCTCTCAGGCGTCAGACGAATGGCAAAATCTGTATTTAACACCCCGCTTTTAGCGTCCAACGCGAACGGGAGTTCATATTCTTCGGTGATCTCCGTGGCGGGCATTTCGGGAATGACGTGCGGGAAGCTGAATATTTTATAGAAAAGCGCTACGAGAAGTGGCAGTGTGGCGGCGCTGATGCCCAACAGGTAATCATTAGCTTCCTTACTGGCATAGGCATTCAAAAAATTGGATCGATAATAGAAAAGGTGAACATTGAGTTGTTCTTCTTCCCTGGGATAGCTTTTCCGCAAGGACTGGATTGTCTCAAGTCCACGCTGAAGAATGTTGTGGTAGTGATATCTCCACGTCTCATCCTCTATTGCCGCGAGATCAAATTGGCCGACCTTGATATCCATGATTTACACTTAGGAAGGATGAACTTTCTCGCATAGATTATCGAGGCCTTTTTTCAGGATTAAAACAGCGACCGCGGCGGGAGAAACAGGGAGCGCCAGCGTCGCAAGAAGATCAGCGAGAGCAGCAACAATCATTACCCACTCCCAACGGCCCGGGGATTGCACGTAGAGTTTATAGACGCGCGATCCGCAGATCAGGGCGCGCAATTTTTCTTCCGCCTGCTCATACCATGCCTTCGCTTCCGCCTTTTCCTCTTCCTCCGAGTACTCATCAGCCCCGAGCTTGTGCGCCAGAAGCTGCGCACCGAGTATTTGATAGATTTCTTCCAGCGACATGGCCCCTAACGATTGCAACTCTTGCTCTAATGGCATCACAGAATCCTCCTCTAATATATAAAAATCGCATAATACAAGTTACCCACGTGAGCGTAATCTTTGCTGCACCTGTGCCTGATATTGCTGAAGTTTCGGTTCCAGGCGCTGCAATACTTCTTGCAGCTGACGCAATTCCATTACGCCGCCACAGTCCGTCGTGGCGCTGGAAGGCCGCCAAAGCCAATTGAGAGCTTCCTTTTCCAGAGGTTCAACCCCTAATGTCTGAAAAATCACAGCCGTGTTTTGGAGCACGCGCCGGAGGGCTAAATGTAGTTCGTCATCAGTCTGGACTAGTGGAAGCAGTAGCGTCAAGAAGATTTGAAAGAGCGAAAGCGTACGGCACTTGGCGGTGGGATGCTGGCGACGATGAATCTCTTTGGTTCGCACGGAATCTGCAATCTCGAATAGGCAACAGACCACTGCCGTCGCGGTAAGGCAGGCGGTTAACCAATCTACGGTTGATTGGATATTGAAGAATCTGGGTTCGCTTGCTCGTAGTTCGTCGAGGTTCCCGGCACAGGATTGGAACAGCGTCTGGAAGGCAATGGCATCGGCTTGAAGTTCGATGGATCGGCGCGCTTCCCCCCAATGCTGCGAAACATCTGCCTCATCAATTTCAAGCAACCGCGCCGATCCGGCTTCACGAACAAACAACAAATGACCGGCAAACACATGAGCCTGTTCATGCAGCGAAATGAACTTCACTGCGATTTCAATTTGTTGATCAGCGAGTTGTTGGCGCAGCGGTGCGCGGAAACGTGGCGGGTCTGGATAGAGCAACGCCTCCTTATCGGCCAAGATGGAGTAGTCTTGATATCGCCTTGTCCCGCCAAAAAGATCATACTTGGGCGGTGAGATCGGTCCCGTTTCAATGTCGGAAAAGAAAGCCTGCGCGGCGCAAATGCTTGCAATGCTGTCGAGCAAGGCGTACCAAACGCCCAGATTGAATTCATACTTCGGCCCAGGCAATAGTTGACCTAATTCATACTCCGTTACTTGTGCATTGAATTTGCCTTTGGGGTTTACCTGAAACCACTGTGATTTGGCGTAAGGTGAGGGGTGATTGCGGGGATTGAATAAGAAAGCAGTTTGCAGCACCTCAACAAATGTGTTGATGGATAAAGTCGGAGGTTTGGCGTCAATATTGGATTCCATCGGATGGCCTCTCGTTTCCCAAAGAGATCACGGCAATTACCAAAGAACCCTAAATTCATTATGTTCATTTCTCCCGGCGCGCTCTTAGTTTTTGTTCCTTCATCATAATTCAGATCTTGACCACATTATGGTCAATGGTTCCCTGTGATAATTATAACGCGTGACGGTTGTGGTATCTCGGTGGCCGCGCATCATCTGGGCCTGCTGATATGAACGCCCCGATCGAGCGCTTGTATGACGGCTATCCTTTGCGGGGAGAGCATCGAGAGTTTGCCGATTCTGTAATAATCTCCCCCGCGATACGATGTTCCTGACCATCCGAGTTGAATGTTGCTCGAAGAATACATCATCCGCAAAGCAACCTCCTATTGTCCGTCTCACTCTTTCCATACTCATCATCTCGGTTCTCCAAACAGGTCCACCTCTCCGTTGAAAGACGCTGCGGACAGCAATACCTGCGCTCACCCGACCTTCGATTGAAGATGATCGGGGAGAGGCAACGGTCACCTGTAACAGGAGGAAATATGGGAAAGTCAGTTATCTCAAGGAGAGTTTCGAGCAGGCCGGTGGTTTCAAGGAGGACTACGAGTAAATCATCCGTTTTGCAGCGGGCCGATGCAAAGAGCCTGAGTGGTCAGGTTATCAACTTCTCCGGCGCCTCCGCGGTGGTTCCGCTGAGTGAAATCGAGCCTGATCCGAACAACGTGCGTCATCAAGCCGATGACGACAAATTCGCGGAATTGGTCGAGAGCGTCGAGGAACGAGGAGTATTGCAACCGATTTTGCTGCGTCCTATTAAATCGTCCGATGAAAATCGGGCAAAGTACCGGATCATTGCGGGTGAAAGACGATTCCGTGCCGCTAAACAGGCCAAGTTGACGGAGATTCCCGCATGCATTTTGGAGATCGGGGAAGGAGATGCGCTTGATGTGCAACTCATCGAGAATATCCAGCGAGAGGATCTCCATCCGCTGGATGAGGCCGATGGCCTGCTACGCTTGATGGAGACGGAGAATCTGGATGTACCGGCCGTTGCCCAGCGCCTGGGGAAGAAACCGCGGTACGTGGCGCGCATGCTGGCGCTCACTAACCTGATTGAAGATGCTCGGCAGGATCTTCGAGTGGGCAAAATCACGCTGGCCCACGCCCTCGAGATTTGTCGGCTCGCGCCGGAGGTTCAGGCGGAAGCACTTAAAGCCTGCTATGAAGACGATCCCATCTTTAGCCACGGTTCGCGAAACGGTGCATCCGAGGCGGGCAAAGAAAGACTGGCGCGCCACGTGCGTCACCTGCAGGCATGGCTCGAGACGCACATTTACCTGAACCTCAAGAAGGCCCCGTTCAAGAAGGATGATTCGAGATTACGCGAAGACGGTCTGACCTGCATCGATTGTCCGCAACGCACCGGACACAACGCGATGCTCTTTGCCGACATCAGAGATGAGGAGACCTGCCTCAACCCTGGTTGCTTCAAGGGGAAGATCGTCAAACTGCTCGAACTAAAAAAAGATGAAATCGAAAAGAAGTCCGGCAAACCCGCGGCTTACCTCTCGACCGATTACGGCTCCGGCGTGAAGTCAAATGGTGCGCTCCGCAAAAACGAGTACCAACTCCTCGATCGGAAGGCCGATCGTTGTCAACATGCCGAACAAGCTGTCTTCGTCGATGGATCGCTGCTCGGGCAGATCAAATACATCTGCCGTGAAGAGACTTGCAAGGACCATCGGGGCCGGGTGCCGGATTTTTCTTCCTATTCCGGCGGCAACTCGCGCACCGCGAGACCTCAAGATCGCAACAAGCGGAAGCAGGAGTTGTTCGATATCAAGGTGGACGAGGAAGTTCGCAAGCGGGTGATGAAGGAATCTCTAAATGCCTGGTCGTGGCCGCTCGACCGAGCCGACCTGAACCAGGCAGTCAAGGAGTTTTTCAGCCGCATCCCTTCCGAGCACCAGCGGACGATCTGCGAGGTTCTGGGATGGGACAGGGAAGAGAAAGGTAAATGGCGGTTCGACGAGAAGGAGGTTCTCGTCAAACTGCCTAGTCTTAGTGATAGCGAACTCGCCCAATTTCTGATGCTGTGTTCGGTCGCCCACTATGGCTCGAATCACTATGGGAGCCACCGGATGGATCAGAGCCGGGTCGTTCAATTGGCGAGGGATCGAGGTGTGAATCATCCGCTAATCGACGCACAGGTCCGCTACGATCTCTGCGCTAAGAAGTATCAGGCCGATCACCTGGCTTATCTCGAGGCCGTCAAGAACGGGAAGTCCGCTAAGATTCCGGTCGTATATGAACGATCGAGGAATTCAGGTCAAACCTCGGTCGGCGCCGGCGCGGGGAAGGATAATGGATGACACCGGTAATCTCGGTCAAGAGCCGGCTGTTCCGGAGAGCTTCTCACTCTATCAGCGCCGATGCCGGCGATGTTGCTGTCGCTGGCCGGTCATCACGGAACCAACCGGTTCTTCTCACTCTACTATGACGGCTCGAAGGCGGTCTGGACACCGGCTGGGAAAGCGTCACCTTTCCTTATTACGCTGGCTATGCGCCGCTGATCAATCACCCCGTGATTGCTATCAACCTGCCGGACAAAGACTTAGGAAGTGATGACGGGCCGCCTGTACATGCGTTGCTGTGCGACCGAAAGACGGCGCGGATGTATACCGGTACAAGACCGCCGCTGCCCGGGGTGACCTCAATGCGCTCTGGATTCTCACCTTGTTCAGGCAGCGGGCCGGTGGCTTGGAGCGTGATTGAACTGTGCTTATTGCGGAAGGATGTGAAGACATGAGTAAAGATTCGAGATGTCACAACGTAGCTTCTCTCAGTCGTGTGAAAACAAAGCTTGCTGCTCGCAAGAAGGATAAGGCTGTCGTTTGCGGGAAAGCGGGACCGGAGACTCCGAGGAAGGCAAAGTCCGCGGTCATCCATTCGGTGAAGCCCGCAGCCGGATCTGGAATTACTCTCTCTCGACGGAAGACCTTCGATGAGATCAATCTCGCCGCGAGAGTCATTCCGGCGAAGCCGACGATGCCGGTAATCGGTAATCTTCTGTTTGCGGCGGCGAATGGGAGTCTCCAGGTTCGGGCAACCAACCTGGATTTGGAACTGCGCACTGCTTGCGAGATCGACAGCGCCGTAAATTTCAGCTTTGGCGTAAACGGCAGGAAGCTGAGGGAGATCGTCGCGCTGCTCCCATCGGATGAATTCAGCATTTGCCTCGATGGAGCCATCCTGCGCGTCGAATGCGGCGCCGTTCATTACAAATTGCCCATTATCCGTGCCGATCAATTCCCGGCCGCTCACCAGCAACCGGAGGGGGCCTTCGTTTTGCCGCCGAATTTCCGGGAGTTGATTCGTTCCGTTCTGTTCTGCGTGGGCGAGGAGGCGGACGGACCGGCTTATGCCTTGAACGGCGTGAAACTGGAGATCTCGCCGAATGGCGGACTGAGAGCTGTCGGAACCGATAACCACACACTCTCGCTTGCTGAGACCGACTGTCAGACTGGATCTGACATCGATCTACTACTGCCTGAACGGACAATGGAGATCCTGATCAAGCTCCTCGACGGAAATGAAAGTTGTGTCATGCGCTATGGCGAATCGATCGTTCAGTTCGAAGCTGCCGGCAGGGTCCTTTCCAGCCGCGTATTGACCAGCGCATTTCCGGATTACAGGACAGTACTTCCGAACTATGAGATGTATGCGACGGTCGACAGCGTTGAATTTAAAGAGGCAGTCAAGCGGATGGAACTCTGCTCGAGCGGGCGCAACAATGGAGCTTATGTCCTACTGCGCACCGGGAGGATCGATTTCAGGACTGTCTCAGCCGATAATGACGAAGCCGAGGATTCTATTCCGGCGAAGCTGACTCTGGATCGGGAGATCAAGACCGGCCTCAATGCCGGATATTTACGCCGCTTTCTCTCAGCCGCGCCGAAAGGCGAAATTCTGATCTATTTCAAGGATGGAAAGTCTGCATTCGATCTGAGGCCGGGCTCTTGCCAGTGGCGCTTCCGGCATTTGGTCATGCCCATGAACCTGGGCGGATAGTTGTTGAAGCAAACTTACCTCTCGTTCTCCGACAACGCAGTTTCGAGCCGTTATGCCGCCTCGAAGACTATCATCAGTTGCAGAGCATGTCTCGCTTCTCTTCGGAATACATGATGAGGCAATCGACGGGAGGCCTATGACGAATTGGCACACGCCATCGCCAACAGCCGTTACTTCATGAGTGTCTGGCAGACACTGGGCAAAGGCCGCCGCCGTCAAATCGAGGAATTGTTGCTGATGGATGGCGCCAGCCGCCGTTCGCTCTTGAAAACGTCAAGATCGATCCGGGGGCGCCAACCCTGAAAGAGTTCCGGCGATTGATCGAACGACTGAAATGGCTGAGGTCTTTGCGCCTTCACACGGCTGAGAACTTCGCCTCGATTCCGCCGGCCAAGCTTCGCCACCTCGCCCAGAAAGCCCATCGCCTCGACGCCGCCAGGATGCTGGAATTGGAAGAAGAGAAATGCTGCACGCTGGTCGCCGCCCTCGTCCAACAGCAACCCGCCCGCTGTCTGGATGACCTCGGCGAAATGATTATCCGTAAGATGCGCAAAGCCTATGTTCGCGCGCGGCAGGAGTTGGCGGCGCCCGGCGGCATCGGCGCCCGACTACGAACTGGAGATTCTCTAGAGAGATAGTCCTTAGCGCTTCCGGATTGCTTGCGTGGTCGGAAGTTTGGACATACGATATGCCCGCTCGCGGTTGGTAGGGGGGCCGCAATTAGATTGTGCCCTGTTCATTTTTAATCCAGCCCGGAGACATTAAGAGCCACCGGCGGAGTGTGATGCCGGGGCTACCTGTTCCCGACAGCCGCCATGGTCACTCAGCTAGAATCATCGATCGTACGA